>Ga0082212_10007246_pt1 | contig 14704 bp, 11 predicted proteins | sample TergutNt197P3_FD_71548 | JGI IMG/M metagenome (GOLD analysis project Ga0082212, IMG submission 71548) | Neocapritermes taracua P3 segment gut microbial communities from Petit-Saut dam, French Guiana - Nt197 P3 | ecosystem: Host-associated > Arthropoda: Insects > Digestive system > Gut ... | reverse complement strand
GTATGCGACTTCAGGGACCTTCGATTCATACCTCTGGCAGACGGTGGAGGCGAAGCAGAAATTCATAGCGCAGGTAATGTCCTCAAAATCGCCGGTGAGGAGCTGCGAGGACGTCGACGAGACGGCATTGTCATATGCGGAAATCAAGGCGCTCTGCGCGGGTAATCCGCTCATTGCAGAAAAAATGAACCTCGACGTCGAAGTCGCAAAGCTGCGAATGCTGAAGTCCGATTATCAGAGCCAGCGTTACCGCCTTGAGGACGCTTTGCTAAAGTATTATCCCGAACAGGTCACAGCAGCCAACGAGCGTATCGCGGGCATTGAAAAAGACATAGCCATGTACGAGGAGAAGTCCGCGAAAACTGTAGTAGTGCAGCAAACTGTGACAGGGGAGGCATCGGCGTCGGCAGTGTTTCCCGGCATGACGATTGGCGGTGTGGAGTATTCTGAAAAAGAGCCCGCTGCAAAAGCCTTGCTCGAAGCCTGTGCCGACATTTCTGATACAAAAGAAAAAGCAGTCGGAGAGTACATGGGGTTCATGATGTCGTTGCAGTTTGAGAGTTTTTCAAAGCAGTTTCAGCTCCTGCTCCGCGGCAACATGACGTACCAGACCGACCTTGGAAATGATGCATTCGGCAACATCACCCGCATCAACAACGCCCTCGACAAGCTATCGGAGCGGTTGGACGGAGCTAAGTCGCAGCTTGAGAATCACATCAGGCAATCCGAGGCGGCGAAGCTCGAACTGGCGAAGCCGTTTGAACAGGAATCGGAGCTTGCCGAGAAGGAAGCGCGGCTCGCGCTTCTTAACGCCGACTTGAACATCGACGGCGACGGCGGCATGGAGATTCTGAACGATGGCGACAGCCGCGACTCAGACGATTTCGTAGAGCAAGTAGGGCAGTTCTTGGACGAATCGGGAATCAAGTACACAAGGAGCTACGACCCGGACAGTGACGCCGATGACGACGATGATTTTAGTGACGTGAGCGACGAAGTGCGTCCGCAATACGGCGGCTCTTTTGAGCGCGTCCCGCAAGCGATGGCATCGAAATCAAAGCCGTCTATCTTGGACGGAATCCGGACATTCGACAGTACACAACACAACGGCGTTCAGGGCAAGGACAAACCGCCCGAACACGCAATCTGAACCAGCAGGCGGTGGATAGGTTACACCTAACAGCCTATCCACCGCTACTGTTTTCGAGTTTTTGCTTGATATTTCCATTGGGATTTGTTACAATTCACAGTGTAAGTTTTGAACTGGGAGGGAATGCAATGCGCGTAGACACCCGCAGTAATTACACATCGAACCGCGAATGGTTTAACAGCGTCTTGCGCGGCAAGGACGTTGTGCTTTGCCATACCTCCGCGTTGGAGTGCTTAGGGCAGTTCCCCGGCTACGTCAACGAAAACCAGATTGATGTTTATGCGTTGATGCGCGAGCCATACGAAAACATAAACTGGTACTTGGTGGACGGCTTTGACGGTATGGAAATCGTCAATATCGCGGGGTTGCGCTGCACTTCGCTCAATCAGACGGTCAACGATATGCTCCGCGACTATGACGTTATCGACGAGCAATCCCTTGTACAAGGCTTGAGCCATTACTACTATACCAACGGCAATAGTTTCAGCGGCCTCGACATCGCGCCGCAACACGCGGACAGATTCAACGCGATCAAGGATTGGGCGGTGGAGTATTATAGCTATGATTAAACTAACCGACCAAGAAAAGCGGATGTATGACGTGATGGGCGCGATTGCGAACAGCGACGTGCCTGTTATTTTTAAGGGCGCGTTAATCACCAAACTGATTCTGCAAGAGAATCAATTCGATGATTTCGTGCGTGAAACCCGTGACATTGATGCGAGTTGGGCAGGCGCGGAACCGCCCCCGATGGAAAAACTGACGGTTATGCTTAACAGCGCACTGGACAGTCTGGGATTGAACGCGGTTGCCGTGCGCGAACACGGGGAGAAAATGTCCGCGAGTTACGATATTTTGGAAGCGGAGAGCGGAGAGCTTGCCATGACCATCGACATTGATATGCGGACGGTGGGTGATAGCCGGACTTATCAATATGGCAACGTGACATTTCAAGGCGTAACGCCCGACAATGTGGTTGCAGACAAAATCAGCGTCATATCATCGGACAGGGTGTTTCGCCGCTCGAAAGACTTGATTGACGTATACGCCCTGTCGCATTGCGTAACGGTGAAAACCGCAGATATTCGCAGAATTTGGCAGCGCGAAAACCGTGCCATAGGCACGTTTGATGCGTTTAGCAATCGTCAGGACGAGTTGCGGCACTCATACGAAAAACTGCAACGTGTTGACGCAAAGCCTGAGTTTGACAAAATTTACGGTCATTTGAAGAAGTTTCTACAACCATTCGCCGAGAAAGACCCTGCTCCGAAAACATGGAATAGCGGCAGATTGGAATGGGAAGATGTCAGCAAGGAGCAGAAACCGTCATCCTAATGTAAGCCAATTTTATACCGAGCGGCAAGGATAAAACACCTTGTCGCTTGTTTTTTTTTGTGGAGGTGAACAAACTTGGAAAAGAAGGAATATGTGCGCCCGCGCAGCGTCGGATTGTCATTCCGTGTGACAAAGGAAGAACGCGACGCGATAGAGGATAAGATGAAGCAAGCCGGGATGACAAATATGCGGGCTTACATTGTTAAGCAAGCATTGGAAGGGCGCATCATCCGCGTCGAACTCGACAGCGTTCGGGAGATGGTCAGGCTGCTCTCCAATGCGACAAACAATCATCTTAGTTTGCGACAACGTATTTTGAAAACTCGGTTGCGTTGCGGTTTTTGATTTGCACGATGTCCCTGATTATGTCCGGCAAGAACCCGTCATATTTAATCTCTAAGACAATCGCGTTTGCAGATGGTATCGTTGGTATGCCGGGGTCAAGGAACTCGGCGATGTTTTTGCTACATCGAATGTCGCTGTCTATGGTGATTCGGACATTGCCCGCAGTAAAAACGTATGCTTCTCTGAAATAATCAACAATCATGCGCGGACGCAAATGCTGATACCGCATTTTTGCGTATAGCTCGGCAAAAAGAGGTGAATCCTGCGACAGCAGCGAGTCTGCTCTGCCATTTATTATTTCCTCGCATTGCCCGCTTGTTATCACAGCCGATTGTTTGTAACACCCTTTGTTTATTTTGCTTTTCTTTTCGAGACGTATGAACGAAGTGTCGTTGTTATAGTACCTGACTCTAAATTTCTCGCGCCTGCTTAATCCCATCAGCTTGTCCGTCACGGCTTTGTCATCGTAATTGTCGAAATACAAGCTGCGTATTCTATATCGCCCGTCAGCGCAGGCGTTTGGGTCGGGACGTGCAATAGCTTGGAGCCGCGAGCGCAACTCCAAGCAGTCGCAGATGTTTATGTAATGCTTCAATTCGGTCCTGTACTTTACCATATTTTCACCTCGTTTCGTTTGAAGATAGTTGTAGCATAGACTATCAAACTGAACATACATTGTTTTCAATCTGAACATTGGCTGAACATTTGCTGAACATTTGGGCGTGGTGACTTTCTAAAACCCGACAATCTAATGCGCTCTGCGGAGCGCAAGGGGTTAGGATTAAGGGGTAGGGGTTAGTAGGGGACGAAGATACGATTTTCTTGTTTTTTATTACTGTTCTTCGCCTTTAAGGTACTAATGGATAGAAATAGACAACCACCCGTTTGCGTGTTGACAATCAACCGCAGACAGGTGGTTTTCGTTGCGTTGCACAGAGGGGACTTCCAATTAGAGAAATCGGGGTTATTGACGCAAACCCAGTAAAAACCTGATTCTCGCTATAACTCCGCTAAGTTATCCCCCGCCTCTCAGCGTGTCTGCTGATAGGTAAGCTGAGCATGGCGGACTAACGCACTCCCTGCCGGCTGGTAGGCGCAGAGCGCATTAGTAATATGGGATATAGACCCATGTTGTACACAAAGGGCGGTTTCGTCGCGTCGCTTTTCAGCGTTGCATCGGAACCGCCCCCTTTTCGTTTGCGAAACCAAAAATTTATTGACAACTTATAGTTTATACGGCATACTGTTCATACGCTTAACTGTTCAGCGCGAAACTATACTTTTTGATGTGGGGGTGTCATATGGATGATAAACTACGAAACCAACTTGTGTATGCGTTAATTCGCCTACGCAGGACAAAGTTGATGGCGACATATACTGACATAGATTTGACTGCGCTGTTTGTAATGAAATCGCTCGCAAATAACCGTCCTGAAGCAGATGGGAATATTCATTTGCATGAACTGCAAGATGTTCTCCATATATCAAAAGCCGCTGTTTCGCAAATTGCGGGTAATTTGTCAAAAAAAGGTTATTTACTTCGGGAAATAAGCAAAGAGAATCGACGCAAGCTCACTATTACGCTTACACCCGAAGGCCGGGAAGCTATGCAGAAAGCGGAAGCGGAGTTTGATAAAATGTTATCAGGGTTTTTCGTGCGGCTCGGTGAAAACGATTCAAAAGAAATGGTGCGGCTCTTTGGCCGTTTCGCGGATATTGCGGAAGAACTAAATTCCAGCGAAGCCGGCTAATGATAATCTTGCAGCAAAAATAATTTTGGAGGAATAGTTATGCCATTGTTTAGACCAGTCATAAATACCACTCAAGGAAAAGTGCGAGGCACGGTAGAAAACGGCGTGAATGTGTACAGGGGTATCCCTTTCGCAAAACCGCCATTAGGGAATCTCAGATTCCATCCCCCGCAAGAACCGGAGCAGTGGAAAGGCGTTCTTGACGCATCTAATTTCAGCAGTGCGCCCATGCAACCCAATTATCCCATGAGCGGTGAGCAAAGCAAAAGCGAGGACTGCTTGTATCTGAATGTATGGGCGCCGAAAAACAAAGGGAAAGCGCTCCCTGTAATGGTTTGGATTTACGGCGGAGCATTTATGATGGGCGCGGCTTCGGACAAGATGTATCACGGTACTGTTTACGCCGAGGAGGGCAATGTCGTATTTGTTTCAATGAACTACCGCGTAGGGGTTTTTGGATTTCTTCACCTTGCGGAATCGTGCGGTGAGGAGTTTGCGTCTTCCGGCAACTGTGGCTTGCTCGACCAAATCGAAGCGTTGAAATGGGTAAAAGACAACATAGCGGCGTTTGGCGGCGACCCGAACAATGTAACAGTTTTCGGAGAATCAGCCGGCGCCGTATCTATAACAAGTTTATTGGCTATGCCGGATGCGCGTGGTCTTTTCCAAAAAGCAATAATCCAAAGTCCTGCCGACCCTGCCAAACCGCCAAATATAGCCGCAAATCATGCAAAGAAGGTATTGGAAATCCTTGACATTAAACCGGATGAAATCAAGAATATCTATGATGTGCCTGCACAAAAACTACTTGAAACTTCATTGAAAATCCCGACAGGATCATTCTGGCCTGTGATTGACGGCGTTTCTATTCCCGATGAACCAAACAAGTTAGTGGCAGATGGCGCTGCAAAAGGTGTTAAAATAATAATTGGCTCGAACAGGGATGAGTTTGCAACTTTTGCCGCTATGGATTCGGGGATAAGCTCATGGGGATCGGAAGAAGTGCAAGAAAACATCGAGTCGATATTTAAGCCTGTGTGGTCGGATTTTGAGGAATATTTCAAGGACGTGCCAAGGGACATGGATTTGTACATCAGAATAATGTCATATGCTTCGTTTATCCATGACACGCTAAAGTACACTGCCAACCTGAGCAAACACTCAGATGTGTGGAGTTACTTTTTCTGCTACGAACATCCGATTATGAAAGCCGGACATGGGCTTGATATGCAATTTACATGGAAGCGGGTAGGTCGCGATGCAGGGAGCTTCATCCAAATAGAGGGGGAGCATGAGGAATTGCTAGCAGAGCATATGTTCAATTCATGGATTTCGTTTGCGTGTACCGGAAATCCAGCAGTTCCAAAGTTTTCCGGTTGGCCGAGTTATGATACGGACAACCGCTACACGATGGTATTCGATTTGGAAAGCACAGTACAGAGCGACCCGCAGAAAGACCGGCGCATATGGGAGCAAGTAACAAGCAAGGATGAATATAAAGATGTTGTTTTGGCTATGGTAAGCGACATATTCTCAGCGGATGATTCTACTGGCGGTCAAGGTGGGATAAGCGCAGAAGAACTACCGCAAAAAGATGGATATTACAGCGTTCACGATAAAATCGGCGACATACTGAAGAACAAGGAAGCCGAAGCGATACTCTACACTCTTGAAGATAAGTTCAAAGGTCCTGACGGCAAAGCGCCTAAAATCAACAAAGCTATGATGGGCATGGTGTCCAGAATGAGCTTAGTCAAACTTGCCACAATGATGGGCAACAAATTCCCCGCAGATGCTCTCGAAAAGCTCAATCTGGAATTGATGGAAGTCAAGAAGTGACGATGCTTTACAAAGACAGCCGAGGATGCAAAAGCCATTTTTGGTGAGTTCCGCAAGGTTAACAACACAATAAAAGAGCTGTACGAACGCAAGTGAATGGGTTGCCTATCCAGTACGGGGCTTCGTTTCGCACGAGCCGGAGGAAGTTTTCACGCGGGTTGAAATCTTTTGAAGTCATATCGGTAATCTCCTTGTTGTTTAGCGTTTACTTATTAAGAGTCTGTAGGCAGGGTACACGGCTTTCACAGGATTATTTGCATAACGGGAGTTTTCTCAGTCTCGTTGATTCTCGGAACTTCGCCGTGCAGGATGTCTGCACGGCGAAGTCCACCAGGAGAAAAAATCGAGAGGGTAATCCGTGTTGTGGGAGGAGCATCTAAGAGATTCCGTTGACTTCCTTGAGTATCCTTATGAGCTCAAGCCCCTTTGAACTGAGGTTCTCCTCAGCTTCCATCTGCGGGAACAGGCTATAGGCTATCCTGATAAATTCCGCTTCCTGAGCCGGCGAGAGCGCAACAACTTGGCAAAGGCCGGAATCATCAATCTCCTTTAAGTACAAATCCATGTATTGATACGCCAGTTCCAGAGATCGGCTTTGGAAAATAAGTCCGGCATACTCGATGAGCGCTTGCTCATCGGCGTTGAGTTCGTTGAACCTGTCCATGCTCATAAGAAGCGCAGCGAAACCTTCGGAAATAGTCGTCGTCGTTATATACTCGGCAACCTCATATATTTTGAATGGCACGATGATGTTTAGACCGGTCATAACCCCTTGTACTACGCCCCTGTTAAACGAGTCGGCGAGGTCTGCGAGGGATATAACGGTGGCAGATCCGCCCCACGCGTCAACAGTTTTCGACAGCCAAGTGCCTGATGCCCGCATTGTCAGTCCGACAACATCTCCGGGTGCTGTTATCTGTCTTTCGGAGGTCGCAATTACGGAGTTGCCCTGTGCAAGCGCACCGAGATATTTGGCTCCATAGTCTGCATAAATGCTACTCGCGACGTCGTACACCCGATCCGCGAATCCGGGCCAGTCGGAACCGCCATAGTATCCCGCAATCGTCATCGGGGTGATGTCTGTCACTGTGCCCGAGACGAACGAACCCATGCTATGTATGAAATCGACCGTACCCGACCTCACGGCGTCAAATGTCTCCGTGTCTGTCAGAAGGGTGGCGCCGACTTTCTCATCGACTACCATCTTGCCGCCGGAGAGTTCTTCGACTGCCACTGCGAATGCGTGATACTGTTGGCCGGTCATGGATTCCGCCGCCAGACCGTGCGCAAGAACAAAAGTCTGATTACGAATATTGTCGGGATTCCACGGGTATTCGCTTTCGGCGCCGCCCACCGGAGGAGCCGGGCTGTCGCCCCCGGCAGGGGGGCTCGAACTGTCGCCGCCCACAGGCGGGGGTGATGCGTCACCGCCGCCCGGCGGGGCCGAGGAGCCTGTCGAGGCATTGTTTGAGGTGCCTGCCGGGGTATCGCCGCCACCGCAAGCGGCAAGCGCGAATACCATTAGCAATGCAAGGGTCACACAGAGTAATTTTTTCATTTTTTCTTCCTTTCATAAATAGTGTTATTTTTTGTGCCTAAGCACATAGCGCGCTACTAACTAAACATTAGCCGGGGAAGGAAGGTCGCAAAGCCGGGGAAAATGGTGAAGACCGCCAACGCTATGACGAGCAGTATCACGAACGGGACGCTTCCGCTGATGATATGCTTCATCGGCAAGTCTGTGTTGGCTTTCAGGACAAAGAGATTCATGCCAATCGGAGGGGTTATCATGCCTATCTGCGACGCAATCACGGTCACAACGCCTATCCAGAGCGGATCGAATCCAAGATTCCTCAGTGGTACGAATATGAACGGGACCGTCAGGATGACAACGCTTGACGGATCCATAAGGCAGCCGAAGATGAACCAAACCACATAGACCAAAACCAGGACGACGTATTTGTCCAAACCGCTTTGCGTTATCGCATTCGATATGCCGGTTGGTATGCCGAGGAAAGAGACGCAGAACGTCAGGACAAAACCGCATATTATCAGGAAAACCATCATGGCGCCGGTCCTCGTGGTGCCGCTCAGCACTTCGAAGAACATCTTTTTGGTGAGGCGGCGCTGGATAAGCGTGATTAGAAACGCCCCTATGACGCCATATCCAGCCGCCTCCAAAGGAGTCGCGAACCCGAAGTACATAGAACCGAGAACGACTAGTATAAGTATCAGCGCAGGAATAATCGTGAAAACCGTGACTCCGCCTTTTGCCGCCTGCGCTTGTTTTGTTCCAAGAGCTTTATCGTTGGCTTCCTGTTGCGCCATCATCTTTGCCCCGTTGACTATGTCGCGCACAGCCGCGCTGTCTAAATCGCCGGCTGGTTTCGGACCTGATTCCGATTCTTCCACCCAGTTGATGAGCCTCGGATTTATGCGAACCCGGACGAGTATGAATACTACAAGAAAGACGGCGGTAATCAGACCGGGTATGATACCCGCCATCAGAAGTTGCACTATGCTCGTTTCTGTGAGAATGCCAAAGAAGCACAGAGTAATCGACGGAGGGATCATTATTCCCAGCGTCCCTGACGCCGCGACCGTGCCGACTGCGAAAGCCGGGGAGTATCCGCGCTTGGTCATCTCTTGAATGGAAATGCGTCCAATAGACGCGGCAGTTGCCGGGGAACTCCCGCACAGCGCCGCAAAAATCGTACAGGCGAGGGTCGTTGCTATTGCGAGCCCGCCCTTGAATCTTCCCACCCCTCGGTTGAGGACGGCGAAAATGTCCTCCGCCACCTTGCCCCTTGACAGAAACTCCGACATCATAACGAACATCGGCAGTATGATCTGGTTGTAGCTTGTACCTTGAGAGTAAGCTATGACGCCAATTTGCTGTAGCTGGCGAGAAGATAGAAATATGAGGATTCCTACGATTCCGGCAAAACCCAACCCTGAGAAAACCGGGGCGCCGGAGAACATCACGATAAGCATGATTACAAACAATAAAGCGAAAATAACCCCAATACTCATTCAGTCGCCCCCCCTATAAATACTTGTCGCTGCCGGAAGCAAGATCGAGTATGATGAACACGAGCGTCACCAGCATCAATCCGGATCCGACGACTATCGCCGAATATGAAATAATCAACGGAAATTTGAAATTGTAGGGGGCTAAATCCCTGAAACCGACCCGCTGACAGAGCTGCCACCCTCCGCGCAGGAGAAACGCGATGACGAATGCGGAGATCAAGTAGCCTATTATCGACACGATTCTGCGCGGCACACGTTTTTTCCCTTTTGTATGCTTGTCCATTATATCCCGGAACATATCGACGGATACATGGCCCAGCGCTTGGAATGCGTATGACGACCCGAGGAACGCCGCCCATATGAAAATGCCCATCGTCAGGTTGAGCGACCATGAAGTCGGCGAAGAAAAAACCTTTCGCAGAATTGATTCCATGACAGCGAGGGCAGAAGCGCCGAATACTATAATCCCGCTGATATACGAGCAGAATTTGTTTATCTGAGTCAGAATTTTCGGGTATCTCATGTCGAACCATCTCCTCATAGTATTAACGCAAATCTAATTTTGCGTTCAGAAAAGTAGTGCAATCTGTCCCATTCCGGGATAATCAATGGGAAAACCTAGTGCTCTGTAACGTCCCGTACTGCCTTCACTTTTTTCCATACGTTCTTGCTGTTTCAAACATTGCCTCGAAGTTTTCTCGTTTCACTTTTTCTATGGAACCGCTCGAATTAAGCAGAAAACCGCCTCCCGCAGCGCAGTTGTCAATGAGGTACTTTGTCCGCTCGACAACATCCTCTTTGCTCCCGTACTCAAGCAAATATAGAGGCATGCCTCCTGACAGGCAGGCAATGCCCGAAAACTTCCTCTTTATCTCGGCGAAATCCCCGACCTCAAAATGGATTACGCAGGAACCGGCGGGCAGTTCAGTCAATCGCTCGCGTATGTAGTCTATCCGCGTGTTGTAAGGTCCCTCGCAATAAATGATGGGCGTCACGCCGATGCCAATCAGGTATTTCAACAACTCTTGATACGGCGACCAATAGAGCTTATCATATTGTCCGGGGCTCATGAACCCATCCATCCCCTTATGGAGCGGAAAGAAAACACGTTTAATCTGTAATGGGCTGTTTTCAAAAAACTTCCAGTTCTTTATCTGAATATCCACAAACATATCGTTTACTTTCTCAATCTTATCCGAAATCTCCAAAAGATCTTCAAAAATACCCATCGTTCCACGGAAATAATCGCTGATTATATCGTATGGAACTTCACCCGCCCCTGTATTGTATGGGGGGAATCCCATTTCATTTAGCTTGGACGATAATACAGTCACAAACTCGTCTGCAATTCTGTCTTCATTCATCATTTGAATGAAATTCTGCATAGCTCCCTGCACAGATATGTCGTACATTGGCTTAAATGGTTTTGTACCTAAAACAACAGCAGGATTTAAAGCGAATTTTTCGAAACCTTTCAATCCTGGGTATGCGCGAGGAATATATTTTCTGAATATGAACCCTGTGTAGTCGTTTATGAGTTCGTCATATTCGTCCTGAGCCATATACTCATTCTCAATGACCTGATAAGGCGAGTAATCCGGGACAGTGGTTCCCGGCCTGCCCGGCCAGTCGAGCATCGTTGTCCCCGCTATTTCGTTGGCTTTTCCGCTCATAATTTCCGGCAGTACGCGGATGTCCGGTTGGAATTCCTCATGGTATTTTATATAAGCCTCAACCACACTGCTATACCCATAATTCTCACCGGCGTGAGAACTCCCGTTGCTATACAGGTGATACGGAGCGCCAGCAACTTTGGGAATAATGGGCACAATGTCAGGCTCTTTAAGGTCGATTGCGCTCTGAACCCTCTGCACTCGTTGTTCATACACTCGTTGTTCATAGAGCGTTAGACTTGACATTTACCTTCCTCCTGTGTATACTCTGCAACACTGCAACAAGCGAGAACTACCTAGCATTATTGTCACACACAAGCAGTTGATTTTCAATCGTTTACAGCCATGAATATACTTTGATAGTATCGGCGGTTGCAACAAAAAAAGTTACTGTCTTAGAACGGACGAGACCAAACTCATTTTCCGTGCATTAAACAAATGGCTTATTTTGTCAGAATAGCCAATTAAACAGCTAAATATTGTCACGTTTGCCAGAATAATGTGGGATTATGCCCTTATGCCACTCCGGTTCATTTTCCATAATCCTAATGCGCTCGGCTAGGCGCAAGGGGTTAGGATTTAGGGGTTAGGGGTTAGTAGGGGACGAAGATACGACTTTCTTGTTTTTTTATTACTGTTTTTCGCCTTTAAGGTACTATGATGCATTGGCGGCAGAAGTGTGGGGAGGTCTTTTATGTGACTATTTCGCTTGAGTTGCTCTTATCTGAGTTGCACATTGATTTGGAAACGCCGTGCAGTAGGAACCCGTCATTTTCAGGGTTTGAACTCTTTATACTTGGTAGTTCAGATTTTTCCGGACAAACTCTCTTGATATCGAAAATGTCCGAAGCGTTGCTCGTCCCGAAAAAAGACGACCTGTTTTTTCTCTGTGTCCGGGACCGAAGGCAAGATGAGCTTGAAACAGAGGATTCTACGAGGAATATTTGCGTCGTAAACAGAAATATGGATCAAAAAGAGCTTCTCAACGCTGTACAACGCGTCTTTAAGCGGATTCAGAGTTGGGTGCTTCAAATGAATGATTCTGTATTGGCTAACAGGGGAATACAGGACTTGCTAGAGTTATGCGAACCCATAATTGGCAATCACATTACTATTATGGACGCATCATATAATTTGCTTGCTTATACAAAAAACATAGAAACAGATGATGAAGTTTTGAATCTTCTGATGAGCAACGGCTACCATCCGGAAGAAACAATAAGAAGTTTCGTGAAGCATCGCCGTATTGAGCAGTTTGAAACCGCTGATGAAAATGAATTGATAATAAGCCGCGACCATCTGATCAACCAATGTGATACGGTAAAGAAAGTGTATAAATATAACGGGAAATTCTTTGCGATAGTAGTGATGGTGTGTTGCAGCAGAGAATACACAGAAGCTATGGGGGAGTTGTACAAGCTCTTGCTGAAGTATATAACTGTGTATTTTGAAAAAGACAAACCCATGTACGAAAAGCCCAGACAACTGGAATCTTTCGTCAGTGGGCTTATTGGGAAAACAATCCTTGATGTCGAAGAAGCGAGAGCGCGCGCAAAATCGCTTAACATACCATTTGAAGGCAGCTTTGAGTTAAACTTAGTTGTGTTCAACGATATAATGAACATTCCTGCAATCAGGTTAGCTCAGGACCTGTCCCCGCTGTTGTCAGATGCCGATGTCACTGTATTTAGTCGCGACGTTTTGATACTACGCTATATTACAGACTCCGAACTCGAAACAGGAGACTGGAGAGAACATCTATCCGGCTTGCTCAAGGATGTTAACTGCACCTATGGCGTGAGCAATGTATTTGAAAGCCTCTGGGATATATCTGTAGCCTACGCGCAAGCGCATGCGGCTGTTATAGTGGGGGAAAGGCTGCGTCTTGCAAAAAAAGAAAAATGGAGTCATCGCTTTTATTGTTATGAGGATTATTATTCCCATCATCTAGTTTTTAGTATATTGGATACTATGCCCGGCGTGTTTACAAGCTGCTTCGCCTTTAATGCGCTCAATACGCTAAAAAAACATGGCGAAAAGAATAATGTCTGCCTAATAGAAATACTTTCGGCATATCTTGACAGCGAGCGCAACGCTTCCAGATCAAGTGAAAAACTGCATATGCACAGAAATACCATACTTTACCATGTCAGAAAAATCGAAGATATTCTTGGCGTTTCCCTTGATGATCCTGACGTGCGTATGAAGTTGATGATTGGGTTAAAAGCATACGACTTAGATAGGCTTTAAGTTGCCTAATGCGCTCGGCTAGGCGCAAGGGGTCAGGTTCAGGGGTCAGGGGGCAGGAGACGAGGGTACGAAATTCGTGTTTTTTATTGCGTACTTTTACCTATGAGGTACTGGATAGGAACAGAAAACCACCCGTTTGCGTGTTGATAATCAACCGCAAGCGGGTGGTTTACATTTCGATAATCAGCCAAAAGAATCAGCCAGTATTCAGACAGCTAACAATCAGAGTTCAGTTTCGTCCTTTATCATTAAGAACAAGACTAACCTCATTTCCGACGAAAGCGAGTTTCAAAATATGCAGCATTGAAGCTCGTGAGAATTTTTAAGGAGGATATTCCAATGTACGAGAACTACGTTTATACGCCAGTAACACAACAACCTGTCCCCAAAAAGAAGGGCTTCGGTCGAAAAGGCTTTGCCGCAATGCTGATAGCGGCTTGTATGCTCGGCTCTGCGGTGTTCGGCTTTGGCGGAACATACCTCGCCAACAGCTTGAACAACGGGGCTTCACCCAGCGAAGAAACAGTCTATGCAAATACTCCCGACAACAGCGCAGTCACATATCAATCGGTCGTGCAAACTCTATATGATTACTCGCAAACCCAAACAATGAGCATCGAAGAAGTCGTTATTGCGGTCAAACATTCGGTAGTCGAGATTCAAACCGAAAGTGTATCCACCAGCAGGTTTATGAGGGAGTTCGTCAGCACAGGCGCGGGCAGCGGCGTAATCATCAGTTCAGACGGCTACATTGTAACAAATGACCATGTTATCAGCGGCGCACAAGCAATCAAAGTAAGACTGACGGGCGAGCAGGAGTTTGAGGCTACATTGATAGGCACTGATTCCAGAACCGACCTCGCTGTTCTCAAAATCGACGCAGAAGGTTTGCAACCTGCAATATTCGGGCATTCCTCCGATTTGCTTGTCGGGCAGACCTCCATTGCCATCGGAAACCCATTGGGCGAGTTGGGGGGGACTGTTACAGCAGGCATCATATCCGCGCTTGATCGCGAGATAACCATTGACGGCGAAACCATGTCGCTGTTACAAACCGATGCGGCAGTCAATCCGGGCAACTCCGGCGGTGGTTTATTCAATCTCTACGGCGAGCTTATTGGAGTAGTCAACGCAAAATCCTCCGGCTCTGAAATCGAGGGACTTGGGTTTGCCATCCCTATTGACACTGCAAAAATCGTCATCGAACAGCTTATTGAATACGGCTATGTCAGAGGGCGAATCGACACAGGGCTGACGCTCGTAGACATTCAAGACAACTTCACCGCAATGTCATACCGTATAAATCAGCTAGGTTTATATATCGCAAG
>Ga0082212_10007245_pt1 | contig 14708 bp, 9 predicted proteins | sample TergutNt197P3_FD_71548 | JGI IMG/M metagenome (GOLD analysis project Ga0082212, IMG submission 71548) | Neocapritermes taracua P3 segment gut microbial communities from Petit-Saut dam, French Guiana - Nt197 P3 | ecosystem: Host-associated > Arthropoda: Insects > Digestive system > Gut ... | reverse complement strand
TCTGCACTTCAGGCGAACCCGTATCAGTTTCGTGGGTTCGATACGTTCCGATTAGTTCCGTTTTTCTTTCTACTGTCAGCGACAAGCTGTCCTCCGCACATGTCATGAGATTAAAAACAATTAAATTACCACGCCGTACGGCAAGACGCAACCATCAAATTGTGGATTTTGGATTTTGGATTGAAGAACCAGGCACCGCATACAATTAATCCACAATCAGCAATCCTAAATCCACAATTCTATTAGTATTCCATCGCCGGCACGGGGGTTGTAAAGCGTCCGCTTTTCGCCTTTATTTCACCTATGCCGTGAATTGGCTGACTTGACGAAACCCTGACGTTCCCCGTATCAAGCCTCATCCCAAACAAGCTTAAAACCGTGCCATATATATTTGCGCCCGGCGGCAGAGTAACCGTCTTTGGAGAGATGATGTTGCCGTTTACATCCCAAAGCGTAAGCTCCAGCGTAGCCGCCGCCGATCCGGTATTCAGGAATGAAAGCTCCGTCTCAAAATCGTTGTTTTCCGATACAAGCGGAAAAATAAACCTTTCCAGCGGATTGCCTGAAAGTTCGAAACTTCCGAGTTGTTTTTGGTCATGGCTGATGAATGTCACGATGCCGACGATTTGATCCATGGTGCTCGACACTTTGACCCATCCATGACTATTTCCCAGCCCGGAATTCCCTGAAACATCGGCCAGAATCCCATTTATCTGCGCGTTGCCCGCAACGCTATGCGTCTTTGACGCGATCAGAACACCGTTGTCCGAAAATAGTTCAATCGTAATTTCCGCGGCGTCTTCATTGCCGTTAATAACGTTCAAACGCGTCGTCCTCTCATCGTCAATAATAAAACGCGGAGAATAGATTGTTGTGACGCCTTCATATTTCGCCATACTGATAGCGTCAACCGACGCCGGCGCGCCGCCTTTTTCAAAGTTGTAACTCTCCGAAGCTAAAAGGCCCGTATCTGACGTGAACCGCAGGTATCCGGTAGAAATTGCTTCATCCATTAAAATGGCGGTATGTCCCTGGCGGGCGCTGTTCATGGTGGAGTACGCCCTGGTAAACATACGGGTTCCCGGCGTATAGATATCCGACGTATTAAGCGCGCGCAGTTCAATGTCTTCGTCTGAACCGACGGGGCCGTAACCGCCGCTGATAATGACACGGTTGTTAATGCCATCCCGATCGTTCATAAAATTCACCGCCGTATGGAAACTACGCGGCGACGACATGGTGTTGCCGGTTTCACTGAACTGACCGAAGGAAGTGTCGTAAATTTCCGCGGTGTCAAGACCTCCGAGTTCATTTACATCAGTCTCAAGGTTGCGTCCGCCCGTAATCAGAACCATTCCGTCGGAAAGAAGCGCGGCGGCATGGTTGCTGCGAGCCTCCGCCATCTCCGAACCCCGTTCAAACGTGTTAGTTATAGGATTAAAAATTTCCGTGGATTTCAAATACTCGCCATTGTAGCCGCCGACGAGCAGCACTTTACCATCGCCGAGCAGCGTCGCGGTATGGAAAGCGCGAGCGGCATTCATGGTTCCCGTCAATAACTCAAACCTGCCGGTTTTCGGATCGTAAATTTCCGCCGTATTCGTTATTCCCGTGCCATCCAGACCGCCGGCGAGCAAAACCCGCCCGTCAACCAGGCGCGTCGCCGTATGTGCGTCACGCGGTCTGGCCATTTCGCTTATATCGCCATCCTCGTCTTTGGTATAACGGAATGAACCTGTCGAAAAATCAAACAGTTCCGCGGAACGAGTTATCGCATTCGAAGTCTGCCCACCGGCAAGCAGCACCATGCCGTTGAGCAGACGCGTCGCCGTATGCCGGTATCTTTCGACATTCATTGAACCGGGCGTAAAAGTGAAGCGGCTTATTGACGGATCGTACGTTTCGGCGGTTTTCAGAATGTTAAACCCATCACGACCGCCGGCAACAAGCACTTTTCCGTTTGCGAGAGTCACAGCCGTATGTCCATGACGGGATGCCCGCAGGCTAATCGGCGAATAAAACGACGTTGAATTACCGTCAAACGTTTCCGCGGATGCTACAGTCTGTAATCCGGAAAATCCTCCGACAAGAAGAACCTGTGATTTCGGGATCGTCGATGTAACGCCGGACGAGTAAGTCGTTTCCCTTGCCTGGGAAGAAAGCGTTTTTTCCTGTTCCGACTGCTTTGTTCCATCGGCGCCATAGTGGGTGACGTTATAGGTAATCGTGGAATGCCACGGATTCACAAGGCTTATTTCCGTCGTCGAATCGCTCGATTCTGGAATTTCAGGCAGAATAATATCCCGCGGCATATCTTCCGTGGCAAAGAACGCCAGACCTTCCATTGAACGGATATACGCGGATAAAAAACTGCTCTGAATCTGTCCAACCGCAGCATATCCGACAATCACCGGTATATTGCTGTCAATGGTCAAATGTCCGGTATTCTCGACATCATTATCAAGCTTCAGAAGTTCTGAAATATCAATCGATACCTGGGTATTCGGACCGAGTTCAAGCGTCCTGGGATTGGTCATTTCATCATCATTATAATAATAATGAACGATTCCTCCATTGGTCATCGCGGTTACCTGAACCAGCGCATCCTCGGTGGGTGAAACGTTGACAATCGAAATTCCGGTAAAGCGATCCTGTTGACTGATATAGCGGCTCTGTCGATAAATATAGGAATCTACAAACAGTGTCAGTTCGTTTGTAGCGTAACTCATCGCGGCCAATATTCCCGCATCAGGCGTAAAAGCTACTGCAATCGGCTGGTCGGGACTCAGGTTCGGATCGTCCCCAACCAGGTATGCGCCGACAACCGCTCCATTACGCCAATCCATCTGAAAAACCTGGTCGCTGGTAGCCGAAGCGAAAAACACATACTGGCTGTCAGGAGTCTCAGGAGGCATCAAAACAACATTTGAAGAACCCATCGGGCTTCCATTAAAAGCGTGGTTTTTTGCGTGGAGGGTATCGTTGTCCGCGTCCTCGTTATAGTCGTCCGACGCGCGGTAAACGCGTGGATCAATCGTCGGAATCAGCGACACGAAATTTCTTGAAAGCGTCAACCAGGATTCTCCGTCCGGCATCAGCATGGTCCACCCAGGCTGGGAGCCGACGGCGTATATGCCGCCTCTTTCTTCGCCGTCTTCGTCCTCGTATGTAATCCATTCGCCTGTCGCAGGATCAAACATAAACGCCATCGAATATTCATCCAGCACATAATCCTGACTGGCTATAAGGGCCAGCGTTTCGTTGGCGTTAAGCGCAACCTTGTTGTGTATGGAAAAAAGCGCTGCGTAATAACGATCCTGTGGAGCGAATGTATATTTTACAGTCATCGCAGCGGCGTTCACGCCCTTGACGGTATTCGCGCCCGCGTCCACGACAAACAGCGTTTCGCCGTTACGGGTCACTGTAATCTGTCCGGGTGTGCGCAATCCTGAGAGCCGCCGCTCTTCCTTTCCCGTCGCAACGTCAAATTTAATAACCTCACCCGTTGCCGGAGAGGAAATGTATCCCGTCCGTCCGTCAGGAGACAGCGCAATCTGACTTCCGAAGCCGAAACCGGCATTGGCAAAGGTGTATGTTCCATGCAAAGCGCGAGTAGCGGGATTTATAATAAAAATCCTGTTATCCAGAACGGAAACCACGGCAAGATATTGCCCGCCAAGAATAGGAGTTATATGGACGGGCATGCCTCCGGTTTCAATCGGTTTTAAATCTCCGCCGCCCTCTTCATAAGGATCGAAAGCGAGAACTGTTCCGGAACCTGTGTAGGCGACAAATCCGGTTTTTGAATCGGGAGTGAAATAAATATTGCCGGCAATATTGTCGCCAAGGATCTGATAATTTATATCAAAAACAAGTTTTTGCTTTTTTAGTCCTGCAATAAACAGGATTTTGCCGTCGTTAAGTACGATTGCGGCATGCAGCGTCCGCGCCTCGGACATTGAATCGGCGACACGATGGAATGTTGCGTTCGATGGGTTGTATATCTCTACACTGTTTAAAATCTCTCCGGAAGCCGATTCCCCGCCGGCTATAACCACCCGCCCATCAGGCAGAAGCGTCGCTGTGTGGTTGACCCTCGCCGTCGTCATGTTTCCAGCCGGCGTAAAGACACCCGTCGCCGGGTTGTAAATTTCAGCGGATGCCAGTGCGCCGGCTGCGTTTATCCCGCCGACGATCAGAACCCGCCCGTCGCCCAGATCGGTAGCTGTATGGTCCTTACGCGCAACCGACATCTCTCCGGTTTCAACGAACTTTCCGTCGGAGTCGTCGTAAATTTCCGCGGACGTAAGATACGTGTCGCAGACCGCCTCGCTGATATTGGAATTATTGCATCCGCCAGCGATTAAAACCCTGTCGCTTGAAATACGCGTTGCGCTATGGCCGACACGGGGCTGCTTCATAACCTCGGTCGTATACAAAAACGCTCTTTCTGCGAAATCGTAAATTTCAAAGACATCAAGAAAAGTTCCGTTAAAACCGCCAGCAACCAGCACGGTGCCGTTGCCAAGCAAAGTGGCTGTAGCGTTTTGTCGAGGCGTTGTCATATATCCGGAAATCATAATGAATTTTTCCGACACGGAATCGTACTGCTCCACAGTCTGTAAATAGTTCCCGTTATATCCGCCGATAATAAGCGGCGATCCGCCGGGCGCAATGACGGACGACATGCCTCCGCGCGATGACAACGTATCGCCGACTTCTGTAATGGAGCCGTCTTCATTGTATATCTCGGCTCCGCGCAGGAGGCGATTATTTGAGCCGCCGACAATAAGCGCTCTCTTTCCGGATTCCAATTGAAAAACAACCGGACGCTCGCGCCCAACATTCAGCCTGTTCGCCGCTCTCGTTATCTTTTCAGACTGAGGATCGTAGATATCAATCGTGTTGCTGAAAGAGTCCGCGTTGGGATCCACGGTAGTGAATATCCTCTTTTGCGCGGACGCGTTGGCCGCGATCAGTAAAACAGCGGAAATGATCAGAACTATTAAGTACCGGAAACGCATATGTCGTTCTCCAAATCAAAAAAAGTCAAGGTAACAAATAATTATATACGATATTAAGCCGTTTTTTAATCCTCATTTACCAGGTGAAGGATGACGCGTAGCCATGTCTGCGGATCCTCGCTTAATAGTTTGTCAACATTAACGCCAAACAGCGATGCGCGCGCCATATCATCCATCGCTCGCGTTTTATTCCCCGCTTCATCCATTAGGAATGACGACAGGAAATGCAGCATTCCGTTGCCGGGATAAGCGGCGACAGCCTCTTCGACGGACGCCATCGCCGCCGGAGCATTGCCCGTGAGATAGCGTACAATAATAAGATTTATGTCAATAGCGGGATCATCGCGCGTTTCGGCACGGGCTTCTAAAAGCATACGCAGGGCCAGCATGTTATCCCCGTTGCGAACATGCGCAATCGCCAGATTATTAAGCACCGTGCCAAGCCGCGCCGCTGAAAGGATGCGCGTATATTCCTCAATCGCCCGCGATATTTCACCGAGCTGCAAACGGCATGTTCCAATCATGAATTCGCTTTGAAGCCGCTCGTTCGGAAGTTTTATGCCATATTCGATGTGCGGCAAGGCGCGCGCATAATCCTTCTTCCGATAATAAATCCGCCCAATCTGAAAGCGCGCCTCCGCAAAATCAGCGTGTTCTTTGACTGCTTTTTCCAGCAGTTGTAATTGTTGGCTCTCCTCGAAAACATTAAAGGTCTCAATGTAGTCGGCATATGCCGGGTTTGGGACACGGCGTATCCTATCGCGGAATTTTTCACGGGAAATGGCGGAAGTCTTCGTTATGTCTGAATAAATCATCCATGCCAGCTCGTTTTCCATTTCAGGCAAAGTAGCGAGCGTACCCGAAACAATAAATTCACTTCCCTGTTTCATGGTTTTCATATCAAGCAATCGAACCAAAAGTTTCAGACCGTCTTCGTTTTCGACATAGCCCCCCATGACAACGAAATCCGCGGACGCCTGCCGAGCCACGTAAATCATGCTCCCGCGGCTCAATGGCGCGCCGGAGGGGAGGCCGTTTTCAATAAGCAGGTCTTCAATCTCTCCACGGGAAAAAGGGCGTATTTCCTCATCCGCGAGTTGTCCGGAAAGAGACAGGGCAATCCCATCTCCCACCCATGCTGCAGAACCGGCGGAGGAACCGTTCAGTGGAAAAACCAGCAGTTTCAATGGCTCGTTCGCGGCTGCTGGAAATAAAACCAGACAGAAAAGCGGAAATAGCCGGATAAAAAACTTTCGCAAAAGGCCTCCAAAAGAATTGATTAACACAACTCAAACCCGCCTTTTGTCAATTTTCATACAAAGGAAATTTTATCCGGATAATATTTCCTTTCAAGGAGATATTCAATAGAAATTACAGTGGCGGGATTAATCCCGTTCAGAAAATCTTCAGATTCAGATACACGCCGTCCCTGTCTTAGAGCTTGATGCCGAGGTAACGCCGCGTTCCCCTAACCTGTAACTTGAATATGAAGTGTGCAGACCTGGGAGCGCAGGCGTCCCCGCCGGCGTACAATTAATGATGCGGGCAAAGCCCGCTTCCATCAAAAATGCCCACTTCATATTCGAGTTACCTCAACGATGGTTCACGGCAAGCCGCCGTGCGGCGGCAGACATGAGAGGCGCCTATCGGCGGCACGCCGAGAACCATCGTTGGGAATATAAGGCGGTCAACGGTAGAGCAGTTGTCCGCCTTTTCACATGTCCGTTTACCGTGCGCCGAAAAAGGAAAACGCTGTTTTCCCAAAAGTCGGTAACGGTTTATCGTTGATTTTTAAGATGATTTAGCTCGATGTAACTATTTATACCAAAAGTCACAATTTTCATTTTACAAGCAATCTTTTCGCAGTTGCAAGCGTTTTTTTATGAATTGTTTGGAACGAAAACACTTTTTTGTTAAAGGCGTTACAAAATTTCACAAATGGTTCTGAAAAATTCTAAATGCCTGTCAAATTAGGGTTTTAACGGCGATTTAAATACAATATTTGGTATAAATGGTTACATTATGCAATTTCACTGGTTCGTTAGAATCTGTGTGGAGACATTCGATTTTGTAGACGGGTAAACGTGCGATGATGTGGAGCTTAGTTGGATGTGCCTGTATGTACAGAATCGCTGAATATTCGACGTTAAAGTTTTATGGAGAATTAAGATGGAATCTGAAAATTCTGAAGATTTGAAAAATCACCTCTTATTTCGCACTATTGCCATGTGCTTGTTCATTGTCGCAGCCATAACTATTCTCATTCCGGAGGCCAACCATTATAACTACCGTTTCTGGCCGATAATAGGTTTGATTTTAGCGAGCGTTGTGCCGTTCGGCATCTTTAGTTTGATTTTTTTCTCGAAAAGCACTCCATCGACACGCAATGTTATTGGTATGAGTCTTATTCTTGTTCTCTTAATATTTACGGTGGGACCCGAATTTCATCCAAGTAAATCCAACACAACTTTTGAATACGTTATTTTAGTCATTCATTTGCTATGTACTTTGTCGGCTTCAATCATAGCATTTATTTTTCCAATTTATACAAAAAAACAACTTATGGAACTTATGGAACAAAAAAGGATTATGGAAAACTATAACGCCAAGGGTAGGGTGACTGTTCGTAATGCGATGTGGCAAGGTAAAACATGTAATAGTTGTTATAAATATGGGTATTGTAAACACTCAGGTGATTTCATGAGCATAGGTGGCGTTTGTTATGATTATAAAGAAAAACTGACGTAATAAATACCTTACATTAATAATGATACTGGAGGAACAAAAAGTATGCAAAATAAGATTGATCCGGTTGCGGCACTTTTAGCAGCCCGTTCAGGCGATACTGAAGCATTAATTATTATGGGCATGGCGGCGTAGGGTAAAGATAATACGCTCTTTAACGCTCTTCAGGCGGGGTTTTATTAAATATTGCTGGACAATACACGGGGAGGATAATGTATGAAAAAGACGTATAAAAAGCCGGTTCTAATCGCAAAAAATAAACCGACGGGCAATTTTGCCGCAGGGTGTCCAGCCTATGGCTGCCTCCATCCTGACAATTGCAGAGCGTGCTTTAGAGCGCAGTAAAAAAACAGGCGGTATAAGGCAGGTTGGTTTAATACTGCATCTGACGTAATTGAAAAACCCCTTTGTGGGTGGGCATATTGTCCGCATCTTCTTGAAAATGCGGACAATATGCCTATGCCCAAATGAAAGGCGCCTTCTTTTTCGGACTCATATCGCTACATTTCGGTATACAGGTTATATGACAAAATTGTATCGGCTTGGCAAAGACTCATTTATACGCTTAATAGGCGACTATGGATATATATATTCACAGTTGACCAGGCATGATCGCACGTACGGCGAATCGGGCAGGGATTTTTTAGAAACCCTGTCACGTGAACCACAAAGTCTGGATGCTTTGCTTGAAAAACTAATGCAAAAATTTGAAGGAGTTTCATATGCCGAACTTACAAGCGATCTCAGAGAGTTTCTGCAAGAACTTGAGCGGGGTCGCTATATTATTTCCGGTGAAACGGAAGAAGAGATTAATGCTAAAGAACCGGGTTTTTCATATGCGGAGAACCCCAAAACCGCGATTTACAACTATTTGGAAAATCCGGATGACGCTATAAAATACGAGGATACCTCGGAAGTTTTACTTAAGGAATATATTGAACGCCCGCACATCCACGGCTGCCAGATTGAACTCACAAGCTGTTGCAATGAACGCTGTTTGCACTGTTACATTCCACACGAGCGCAAAACTGAAACCCTGCCTTATCCGGTAATTGAAAACGTTTTAAAGCAATTAAACAAAATCGGGACTTTATCTTTAACGCTTTCGGGCGGCGAACCGCTTTATCACCCCGATATAGAAAAAACCCTTCGGAAGGCACGTGAGCTTGATTTTTCCATATCAATTCTTTCAAATCTTACTTTGCTAACACCCGAATTGATAAAGGTTTTAAAAGAAATCAATCCAGGCATTGTGCAGACGTCGCTTTATTCTACTATTCCAGAGGAACACGACCATATAACCCAACTTAAGGGGTCCTTCACAAAAACAACCGCTGCAATTGACGCGCTTATCGCTGAAAACATACCCGTACAAATAAGTTGTCCGGTTATGAGATCAAATTTTCGTTCATATAAAAATGTTCTGCAATACGCACAGGAGCGTAAATGTAAAGCGCAAACTGATTCCATTATGTTGGCTCGTTATGATTTTTCAATGGATAATCTGAACGAACGGCTTGACGAAAAAGAAACAGAAGAACTGCTTTGTGACATTATTGCTTATGACAAGCAATACAGCGAATTGACAAACTATTCCATTAAGGAAAAAAGCCGCGACGAGCTTGCAAAAGAAGCTATATGCGGGGTAGGGCGCGATAATCTTTGCATAGCCGCATCCGGCATTGTGTATCCCTGCTCTGGGTGGCAGGGCATGGCTCTCGGAAATGTTAAAGAGCAATCCGTAAAAGATATTTGGGAAAATTCTCCCAAAATGCTGGAATTACGCTCTATAACCAATGGGAATATTCCACAATGTCTTGATTGCGAAGAAAGGCTTTTTTGCGCTCCGTGTCTTGTTCGTAATTTCAACGAAAGCAAAGGCGATTATTTAAAAGTCAATCCGCATTTTTGCAAAATCGCTAAAATCAACCGTAAAATCGTTAAGCAAAAGAAAAATGATCTCTGATAGCAATTCACTTCTAACAAATATGAAAGAGAGGCAATGTGTATGCTTATTATTACCATCGTTGTTGTAATAATTGTTGCAATAGCTACCTTTATTGCTTGGGACAATAAAAAGCTTAAAGATCTGTTGAAAAAAGCCGAACAGGGTGACACGCAGGCGCAGTATGACTATGCATACAAACACCGTTCTAAACGTAAATATGACGAGGCTGCGCGTTGGTATAAACCGGCGGCTGAAAACATGCATGCGCAGGCGCAGCTTGCATTGGGTCAGCTATACAAGGAAGGTAATGGTGTTGAAAAAAATCCTGCTCAAGCCGTTCTCTGGTTTCAAAAGGCGGCCGACCAGGGGTTGGCTGAAGCAATGTATGAACTGGGCTGTTGCTACATGGTGGGTGAAGGAATTGAAAAAGACTCTGCAAAAGCAGCGTCACAGTTTATGAAAGCTGCTGAACAAGAGTACGGTTATGCACAATATGAGATAGGCTGTTGTTATATGATAGGTAACGGTGTTACACAAAATGACGTCGAGGCTAAAATGTGGTTTCAAAAAGCCAATAAAAATAACGTTTCAATTACAGAATCGATTGTAGGATTTAATAGTCTTAATGAAATATTCGAAAACTGTGCTGGATATGATGTTGTTAAAAATATACAGTATACTTTATTCAAGAATGGTTATTCCTTAAAGCTCGATTGTGTTCACGGAAAAGAAAAAGAAAATGAACGTTGGGGATCTATAAAAGTATGTTCACAAAACGACGAACACTTAGGTAATATTGTTTACAATAATCCGTTTATGTATTTTCCGTATTCGAGAAAAAACCTAAACAACAAGAACAAAACGCGACTTAGGTTTATGTGCACCATGAACGCAAATATTATGGTTTATCTTACTTCAGAAGTAGCGACAATTTCTCCTGAAATGCCGGAATGGCTTAGGATAGCAACAGAGATAATGCACCCAATACATTGCGGGTATAAATTTAAAAACCCTAAAAACTATGAAAACTATTCCGCTCATCAACGAACATGGTTGAATGTAAATTGCCAGGATTGGATACATTAAATTGATTCAGGACAGAGCAAGAACGCCATAGAAAAATATGGATAAATATAAAAATCCAGAGAAGGTTTTAAAGGAGATCATATGCTTGACCTGCAGAAAGAAATACAAAAAGCGAAAAATGGTGATGGGATATCTGCCTACATCGTGGGGCGAAGCTATGCCAATGGCGAGAATGGCGCTGCTGAGGACGCGACAGAGGCGTTCAGGTGGTATTCGGATGGCAGCCATATGGTGGAAAACGCTTTATGCCTGTACGGATTGGGCGCATGTTACGAAAGCGGTAGCGGAACGGTGAAAGACGCTGAACGTGGTTTAGAGTATTACAGACAGGCGATTCCAGGTCTGGAACGGCTGGCGAACGGCGGTAATATGTACGCGCAGAATTGCCTGGGCAATTACTATTACAGTGGCGATATGGGAATATCGCAGTCTGAAAAAAAAGCCGTTGAGTGGTTTACAAAAGCTGCAAATCAAGGATTTGCGCCAGCGCAACACAGATTGGGTTGGTGCTACGCTCGATATAACGCGATCCGTTCCGACGAGAAAGCCGTGGTGTGGCTTACAAAAGCGGCAAATCAAGGATATGCGGATGCGCAATCCTATTTGGGTGTACATTATGAAGAAGGTTGGGGCGTGCCGCAATCTTACAAAGAAGCCGCGAAATGGTATGAAAAAGCGGCGAACCAAGGACATGCGCCCGCACAATCCAATTTGGGCGAGCTTTATGAAAATGGCCACGGCGTACAGCAGTCTTACGAAAAGGCCGTGGAATTGTATACAAAGGCGGCAAACCAAGACGAGGAACTCGCGCAAAACAATTTGGGCAGATGTTACTATAACGGCTACGGCGTGTCGCAGTCTTACGAAAAAGCCGTGGAGTGGTATACAAAGGCGGCAAACCAGGGCGACTCGCACGCACAATGGGGTATGGGGCTATGCTATGAAAGCGGCCACGGAGTACCGCATTCTTACGAGAAAGCCCTGGAGTGGCATATAAAGTCGGCAAATCAGTCATTTAAAGAAGCGCAAAACATTTTACGCGCGTTCTTTCGTTATGACGGTCGTGGCGCGTTGCGCCGGACAATCGAAATCCAAATTAATAATCGAAACGGCATAATTCAAGGTTGCGACAAAGCAAGCGGCCGAATTTATTCCATTGACGAATTGGAAAGGCTTGCGACAAACGGCGACAGGGAAGCCCAATGTGCTATGGGCGATTATTATAACGCTCCCGAAAAATTCGACCTTGAAAAAAGCGCGTACTGGTATAGAAAAGCCGCCGAACAAGGACATCCTGTAGCTCAAAATGGTTTGGGATACTGTTTAAATGATTTGGTAGAAGCGGAAAAGTGGCACAAAAAAGCTGCCGATCAGGGGTACATGGAAGGAATATTCGCGTTAGGTTGTTTATATAATGACAGTCATATACATAAATATGAAAAAGCCATATCTTTGTTTGAAAAAGTCGAGGATCGAGGATATCCTCTGGCAGAACAATATAAAGCATTGGCAAAAATGAGTCTGGAAATGGAACAGGAGTGAAAAGCGCAGGAACGAATAGCGCGAGAACGCAGAATTGCACAGGAGAAAAAGGATCGGGAAGAACGAGAGCGCCGCGAAGAACAAGAGCGGATAGAACGGGAGCACAGCGAAGAACAGGCGCGCAAAATAGAAAAAGCGAATAAAAGAAAATGGCGTATAGGTGTTTATATTCATCTATGCCTGGCAGCAGTTTATCTTTTTATCCTCTGGGGCACTGATATAATCCGCATTCCCTGGGTTGAAGGGGAAAGTATAATTCAATATCTCCTCCCATTGGCAGTTTTTGCATTGACAGTGGGGATTGTTAGTGTTTTGTTTTTAAAAAAATCAGACTATTGGAGTGGAGGGTTGGTGTTGCTTGTTACGATTGTAGTTCAGTCTATTACTGCATGTGTATGGAAAGGTAATGTTGGTATTCTTTTTATTTATTTAATTGGCAGGATTTTAATAAATTTCCTTAGCGTAATTCCAGGATTAATACTAACTATGAATGAACTTCGTACAGATAAAAAAAGGCATCATTAACAAGGAAATGTTGAATAGTTCAGCGTTTTCCTTATCCGTCGTACCCGTGTATATCTTTAAAAGGAGAAAAAAATGTGTCCATTTTGGGATTATGAAAATAAAAGGTGCAAAGTGTCTCATTCAGATACACAATGTTACAAAACTGAAGGCGAACAAAAGTCGCATTGTCTTACTGAATATACTTATAAGTCCTGCGCGAACTATGAATCGTATCAGCGCGGAGATGCCAGGATTTATCGTTAAAAGGGATAAATCCGGATCGCCCTGAAATCACGGGCTATCACTGGCTTTTTATTTGAAAATAGGACATAGCTGCGTTCCCCTGACAGGCAAGCGCGGGCGTCCCTGGGAGCGCGGGCGTCCCTGGGAGCGCGGGCGTCCCCGCCGGCGTACAAAAATAAATTAAAGGGCGCGATTTATCGCGCCCCTACATTGGAAGCGCGCTGTCGCGCGAGTTTATTTTTTAATTATACGCCGGCGGGGGCGCCCGCGCTCCCAGGGACGCGCTGTTCTGAAGTGCGATAAAGGCGAAAGCGTGTTACTTGCCTGTTTTCACATAAGCCGCATTTTTACCGCTTCCGATAACCTGAATATATCCGTCTTTAACGAGTTTATTAAGGGCGAGTTTGACTGTCGCTTCGCTGACGTCCGGCAAAAGCCCGATTATTTTTTCTTTTGTAATTTTGCCGAGCGTTAAGTCGATAGCACGTTTAACGCGGTCGGACTTAGAGAGTCTTTCTTTTATCACAACAATGACGCGCTCCTCAAAGTCCGCATAAGCGGACAGCAGGACGCGGAGCATATACTTAATGAAAGGCAGGGGCGAATCGGTGTTGTCATTCCATCCGTCCGAGCTTTCCTCCAGGGCGGCATAATAGTCGGCTCTTGTTTTTTCGATGACTTTTTCAATCGAAATGTATTTGCCTATTGTGAAACCGCATTGATAGAGCAACAGTAAGGTTAAAAGACGGCTCATTCGCCCGTTGCCGTCGTTAAACGGGTGAATGCAAAGAAAATCATGAATAAATTTCGGGATAATAACAAGAGGGTCAACCGAATGCTCGTTAATTGCCGCTTTATATTCATCACAAACAGCATTGACGGCTGCAGGTGTTTCATACGGTTTTAACGGCTCGAATATCGTGCGGGTAATTTTTCCGTCCGCGCCGCGCTCCGCAATGATATTGTCCGTGTTCTTAAAGTGTCCCGCATATCCCATGCCAGTGAACTTTAATAGGTCGCGGTGCAGTTGCAGGATTGTATTTGCGGAAAGCGGGATGTATGCGTAGCTTTCGTGAATAGTGGAGAGAACGTCGCGGTAGCCCGCGATTTCCTCCTCGTCGCGGTTAAGAGGTTTAGATTTGTATTTGAGTAAAGCCTCGATACGATTTTTTTTCGTGACGATACCCTCAATTCTGTTAGATGCTTCCGTACTTTGAATTTTAGATATAGCGGCAAGCGTTTCTAAAACAGCGGGCGTGTTTTCAGCATAGACGCTTTGTTTGCCTTTCGCTTCGTAAACCTTTGCGAGGAGTGAAACGGTTTCCATGTCGAGCGCAAAGGTTTTATATTTTGCGTAATTAAAGGTTTTCATTACAATAACTCCCTGACATTCGGTATAATTCTAACACGATATTATGCCGATAGTAAACAAAATTATGCCGAAAATGAATGCGTATTACGGGATAGCGGGAGCAAATCTCCAAGGAAACGCCTATTATACCCGCGAACGAAATGATTTTCCATGCCTGCGCGGTCTTTTTGACACGATGCAGCGTCAGGTTTCGCTTACGTACTATCGAGTACGCCGCGCTCAACCTTCCTTGCCTCGTGTCAAA
>Ga0082212_10007244_pt1 | contig 14711 bp, 14 predicted proteins | sample TergutNt197P3_FD_71548 | JGI IMG/M metagenome (GOLD analysis project Ga0082212, IMG submission 71548) | Neocapritermes taracua P3 segment gut microbial communities from Petit-Saut dam, French Guiana - Nt197 P3 | ecosystem: Host-associated > Arthropoda: Insects > Digestive system > Gut ... | reverse complement strand
CAAGGGCGTCGCCATAACCAAAGGCGGAGTATATTCGCGCGAAATCCTGCGCTTGAATATTCTCCACAGGCGTGGCAGTATCCGCCGAAAATGACACTGCGTCAGGATTGTTTACGTCATGATTTCCCGGGACCACATACGTTTTAATCCCCGCGTCAGTAAGCTTTGCAAGTTTTTGCGATACTATACTATGACACGCAAACTCGCCGTCCTTTGTAAGGTCGCCGCAAATCAGCACAAACTGTGCTTCAGATCGCAAGATATCCTCGATGGCGCAGTCGAGTAGATCAATACTATCCAATAGGAGCTTCCTATCGGAGTATAGCGCTGTTTCGAAAGCAGAACCCGTGCTGCCAAGCGCTGGATCGTAGATATGCAGGTCGCTCAGCACAGCGAATTTCGTTTCGGGATAAGAAATAAACGCGCCGTTGGCCGTGTTAATATCGTAGTTCAGCTTCGGCCTGCCGGAGGCCAGGTGCGAGAGTAAAATATATCCTGTTAGCGCAATTGCAAGCAGGAGGATAATACCCAGGGTTATCTTAAGTTTTTTGTGCTTCATATTGCTTCCTTTCATTTTCGTGGCCGCGATGGGAGTATATCATGCGCAACCGCATAATACCATCTTTGTTGTTGAGAAAGCGTCCCGAAAGTGGTACTATTCACAAACAGTAACGTATATTATTGTATACATATTTGCAAGGAGATGACAGCAATGTTGCAAAATAAATGCGGAATAATAACAGGCGCAGCGACAGGTATAGGCAGAGCGTGCGCCATTCGCTTCGCTAAAGAGGGCGCGAAACTTGCGCTATTTGACCTGTCGGGCGCATCACTGGACGAAACTAAAGCGCTCATTGCCGCACAATACCCAGCAGCCGAGGTAATGTGCCTGACAGTGGACGTAACGGACGAACGCGCGGTGGAGTCCGCTGTTGAGCGAGCTGTCGAAGAGTATGGCAGGCTCGACTTCGCGTTTAATAACGCTGGCGTGATGATGACGCCCGCACCGGTGGGCGAAGTCGACAGCGAAAAGTGGGAACGCGTGATCCGCGTCAACCTATTCGGAGCTTTTTACTGCGCGAAGCATGAAATACAGCAGATGATAAAGGCCGGTAACGGCGGATCGATCATTTTTACGTCGTCTGTCGGCGGACTTATGGGGACGCCGGGCGCGTCCGATTACGTCTGCTCGAAGCACGCCGTTATCGGGCTGATGAAGTCCATAATGTGCGACTATGCAGACAAGGGCATAAGATCAAACGCAATTTGCCCCGGGCAAATCGAAACGCCGATGTGGGAAGCCATCAACGGAGCCAAGTTTGACTCGACAGAGGAATACTCTCGATTCAACGCATCGCACAACCCGATGCGCAGGCTGGGGCTGCCGGAGGAGATCGCCGCTGCCGCCCTGTTTCTTGTCTCAGACGAAGCATCGCACATAACTGGCGTCGCGCTGCCTGTGGATGGCGGGCACTCCGCAACGAACGCCGCATATTTCGACTGGTGATTGCAGTACTAGTACTGCGACTCCGAAATAACGATGCAAGCCTTACGAGGGATATATGACCATACTATTGGCAATTGCGCTATTCTTTGCAGGAACAATCATTATCATCAAAGGCGGCGACGTGTTCATCGACGCTGCTGCATGGGCGTCCGACGTGACAGGCATATCCAAGGTGGTCATAGGCGCAACGATCGTGAGCTTTGCCACGACCGCACCGGAGTATGCCGTTTCGACGATAGCGACCATCAAGGGATATAACGATCTATCAATCGGGAATGCTGTAGGATCGCTTGCCGCAAATCTTGGCATTGCTTTCGCGCTGCTTGCAATCTTCACTCCCGGCAGCATTAGAGACAGGTTATTTGGCGTTAAAGGCTTGATAATGATTGCCTCCACAGCAGCGTTATTGATCTTTTGCGTGAATGGCTCAGTTTCGATTTTAGAGGGTATTGCACTGCTTGCGTTTTTCGGCGTATCTGTGTTTGTTAACATACGCTATTCAAAGGACGAGGAACGAAACGGGGAACGGAAGCAGACCGATCCCCGCGATGTAGCTCTTAACGTTGCCAAATTCGTTGGCGGCGCGGCAGCGATAGTTTTTGGTTCAAACCTAATTGTAGATAACGGAAAAACCATTGCCTCATATTTGGGCGTCTCTGATGCTGTTATCGGGCTTACGTTTGTTGCGATCGGGACGTCGCTGCCGGAGGTTGTAACCTCGATAGCTGCAATCGTCAAAAAGCAAAATGCGCTGTCGATCGGCAACATTGTCGGTGCGAATATTCTCGACGCCACGCTGATTCTTGCCACGGGTTCCTTTATTACAGGCGGAAACCTGACGGTGTCGTCCTCGACGGTGAGAATGGATTTGCCTGCTACCTTGATATTTATGGCGGTAGCTGTAGTGCCTACGGCGATTGGCAAGAAAATCTATCGCTGGCAGGGAGTTTTAGTGGCCTGCCTTTATGCTGTTTACCTCTTCTTTGTGTTTGTGTAGGCCGAAAACCTGTTTGCCGCTGTGACAAGACCCTATTTCTTCCCTCCGCGTTTTTTGTAGTCAGACTGGATCGCACTGCTCCAGTTGTCGCTGATGCTCGCGCCGACGGGAGCGGCCCTGTAAGCCGCGACTGTTTCGCTCATGACGGCATAGTTGAGCGCGATGCCCTCGCTGTCGTTGTGGAAGTTTTGTGCGCGGTTGGGCGCGACGCCGAAGCGGTTTGCCACTTCTACAGCGTCGATGTTCGCTCCGAGGAAGATGAACTCCCATCCGTACTTTGACTTTTGACGCTCGATCATTGTTTTTATCATTTCGTAGTTAAACTCGCGGCTAGCGTTTTCCATGCCGTCTGTAGTAATGACAAACAGCACCTTACCCGCGCGGAAGTCCTCCGCCGTGTTCTTCTGGACGCCTCCGATTTTGTTGATCGTCATACCCACAGCGTCGAGCAGGGCCGTGTTCCCGCGCACATAGTATTCCCTGTCCGTTATCGGGCTGACCGCTTTGATATCGATACGGTCGTGCAGCGTTTCAAACTGGTTGTCAAACAGGACCGTAGTGATGCGGCACTCGCCGGGTTCTGCCTGCTGCTTTGCGAGCATGGAGTTGAAGCCACCGATGGTGTCGCTCTCCAAACCGCCCATCGACCCGCTGCGGTCGAGGATAAAGACCAGTTCTGTAAGGTTCGTGTTCATAATGATGCCCTCCGTTCATTTGATTTATGAACAGAGTATACCCCCGCACTGCCGGCAATAGGTCGCATGGCAAGCGACAAATGATAGCTCATATCAAGTTGCGAGAGATGAAGCGCTGTCTAGTACCGCCCGATGTGGCGGGCGACGGTCCAAGCCTCGCTTGTGGCTGCGGCGATCGCCCTTGGGGAGCGGCAGTCGCCGATTTGGTAGAAGCGAGGGGCGCAGGAGGACAGGGCGATTACCGTATCGCGCAGTGGCTCTTGCCCGAGTGCGGTGATGACAGTATCCGCCTCAAAGAACCTCTCGCCTGTTTCAGTTTCACAGCGGACGCCTTTGTCCGTCACTTCAACAGCCTTTGTATTAAAACTGATGGTCACTCCCGCCTTCGCCAGAGCTGATTTTATTGCGCCGCCCTGGCTGGAGTTGTTCTGCGCGGACATTTTATCCTTCATTTCGATGATCTCCACATGACGCCCAAGCGTGTGAAGATATAACCCAAGCTCAGCCCCGGTGAGCCCTGCGCCCAGGATCGCGACGCTGCCGCCGACTGACTCCGGATTCAGGAAAGCATCCTCAGCGCTTATGACATTTCTGCCGCTTATCCCCGGTATCGGAGGGATTGACGGTCGCGACCCCACAGCAGCAACTATGGCGTCAGGGGAAAGACTGCTTGCGAACTCCGGCGTGACCTCCGTGTTCAACCTGACGTCGACGTTTAACTTTGAGAGCATGTAAAGCTGCCTGTCAAGGTACTCCGATACCCTCTTCTTGAACGGCACATTTCTCTCGCATTGGATCGGACCGCCAAGACTGGCGGTTTTTTCACATAAAATGACTTCATGCCCAAGCTCCGAAGCTGTTATTGCTGCCTGCATCCCTGCTATCCCGCCGCCCGCGACGAGCACTTTTTGCTTCTTTGCAGGCGGCAGCGCTGCATTTATCTCCATATCCTTGCCGGATTCCGGGTTGAGTGCGCAGAACAAATGCCCGCAAACATAGTTCACACCTACGCAATAGAAACACCGCAAACACTTAAACTGCTCTTTTTCGCGACCTTCCCGCGCTTTATTAGGCAGATCGGGGTCGCAGATGAGACCTCTCGCCATGACCACTATGTCTGCTTTACCGGATGCGATAATCTCTTCCAGGACATCAGGATCGCTGAGCGCGCCAATAGTTGCGACGGGCGTCTTTACGTGCTTTTTTATCTCAGCGGCATACTTGACGTTGCAGCCTTCCTCATGGAACATATTCGGATGCGTCAGGTCCATTGAAGACATGACGAAAATGTTCCCGACTGAGACATGTATCAGGTCAGCGTGACCGTCGAGCTGCTTGGCTATCTCGACGCCCTCGTCAATACCGTATCCTCCTTCCCAACCCTCTTCCGCTCCGCTCATGCGCACTTCCACCGGGAAGCCTGCGCCGCATCTCTTATGAATCTCGTCGCAAATCGACACAACGATACGCGCCCTGTTTTCGGGATTGCCGCCCCAGCGGTCCGTGCGTTTGTTTATCGTCGGCGACAGGAACTGATGCAGCAGCCAACCGTGCCCCGCATGGATCGTTGCCATGCCGAAACCTAAATACTTGGAGAACTCCGCGGCGCTGACAAACGCCTCGATGGCGGAGAGTATCTGCTCCTCGCTCATTGCGCGGCTTGACACCCCGTCGTTGTCGTTCCACTCATCGCCTGTGAGCATGCGCTCGCTCGGCCCGAGGATATCACCGTTGGCATCAGGCTTGCCCACCATGCCGCGCCTGTTCAGCTCGACAGAAGCGACCGCACCATGGCGCGAAATGCTGCTGGCAAGTTTGCCCAGCCCCAGCCGCGACGTCTCGTGGTCGTCAAGCATAATGAAGCCGCGGCTGCGCGGCATACCTACATCATCGACATAGCATTCGCCAATGTTGACTGCGGCCGCTCCGCCCTTGGCCTTCCGCTCGAAATATGCTATAAAATCTTCGGACGGACATCCGGGCGGCACATAGTTGTACAGTCCGGTGGGCGCTGAAAAGATACGGTTGCGAAAAAGGACGTCCCCCAGTTGAATCGGAGTGAATAAATTCTTATAACGACTGTTCATAATACCTCAATCCCTTTCTAAGCAGTTACTCCACAGTGTAGCATATGCACCACCTTATTACTATGCGTGTTTTCAAATAAGAGTCAAATTCTTATGTAGTCGAGCTCCTGTAGCAGTTTAGAGATTTTTTGGTTGCGCGAGTTGTTGTAAATATACTCATGTATTTTCGTGTCCATGTCGCATAGTTGATCGACATAACTCTTTTTTAAGTCCAATGGGAAGTTATTGATACTGCATACAAAATCAATCGCGTTATCTGTGAAGAATCGCCACTTTTTGCCTTTTTTCCGGACTTCGACATTAATTGCATGAATAATATTCTGCAGCAACAGCCAGTATGCGTCGAGGGGCGCTTGATATGTTGACGCTGTGTCGCTATCGAGATAAACGCCATTCAGCAATGCCTCAATATTCGGAAGGAATTTGGCGTTTTTCTGATAAGCGAAGAATCTGGATGCTTCGATTGCTCCTACGTTCGCTTCGGTTTTCGTGTGTAAGACGTCGCCATCCAGACCGGAGTCCAGCAAGTCGCACACCGCTACCCAACTCCTCGGGGTAGCGAAAACTATGTCTGAGCTTTCCTCAGGATTATATGTATAGAGCGCAGTTTGGTTAGCCGAAAGATAGGCTATTACATGCGGGTTATAGTTATTCTTTACTGCATAGTCGCGCCAAACTGAAAAATCAGGTTCGACCTCATGAATTTCAAATCTGTCATTAAGCGGTGCAAGGGGCGCAGTATAAGCGCCCCCATCTTGCGCTCGGTTGCTTGTTGCGATTATATGCCAACCATCACCGAGCGCGTAGCTGCCAAGCTTCCTATCAAGTGTTAATTGGTAGGCAGCGGCTCTGACTGTCTTTGGAGCATCGTCTAACTCTTCAAGCAGCAAAATACCGTTGTCACCATCGCGGTCAGGCCGCGGTAAGATATCATTGATCAGCCACCGCGTGTAGGTATGCGTTTCATCCGGATAGGGGATCCCTTTAAGGTCTGTGAGAGACCAGAGCAAGAGCCTGATGTCTATTACGTTCATGCAAAACGACTTCGCGATTTGATGGACAACCTCAGACTTTCCAATCCCGGTTGGGCCAAGCACTTTTAGCGAGCGGCGAAGCCTTTTTTCAATTGTCGCTTTCGCCGCCTGCTCAAATTGACGGATCGTAATAGCCATCTGTTACCTCCTTAGAGCCTGCTGAGTAAGTCAATAGAAATACCGGCTGATACTATGATACTGTCTCGCCCATCCTCAAACAGTGGACCCATTTTGCCATCTGAATACACATCAAGTTTATTCTCCAGCGGGATGAGCGCGTAGGAACTGGCAGTTACCATTTCCTCCTTGTCGTCAACCATGTACATGGCTCCGTAATCTAACTCTTTGGAATAAATGCTGCGGCAAATATAGTTGACGAGCATAGTCTTGCCATAGACTTTATTCCAAACCTCCGTTCCGGGAACTATTTCAATTTCTGCGACGCCTACAGCGTCGTCGATTTCTGGAATATACTCTTTATCCTCACTTATGGCGGCGCGTATCCATTCTGCGTTGACATCGGTGCCTTTTGGTGAAAACGAGTTGTCATCTGTCAACACTTTTGCGCTGTCGAACATTGATTCGGATGGTTCGAGCCTTCTTAGAACCAGATGGTCGCGGTGGGTTGTCTTCATTCTGCCATCTTTTATGACATTAGGAAGAAGTACCAGATAAGTATTGCACCCCGAAATGTGTATAAACTCAGCTATCAGAATACCTCTTTGCCCGGTTGTGAGTACTTCAACTCTTTCTCCGAGCTTGAATCCGCCTGCTTCCAATGTGTAACTAACCATGATTTTTATCAGTCCTTTCTGTGTTTCTTTTTTTTATTTTTATTACTCTTCCGAGCTTTTTCAAATCTTCGGGATAATCTTCTTGTGTGATGAATATCACATTTTTCAATCCTTCCTCATAGCTGTAAAAATAACCATCTGTGAAAACGATAATCGGTCTTGCATGGCGTTTGTTCTTTTCAACATAATGCACAACATCTTTCCAGTCAGTACCGCCTCCGACGTCCAGCTCGTCGACAAAACGCTTTAGCGATGCTTTATTTGAAAGCTGCGCTTCCTGGTAGACTGTGCTTGCGAACGAAATGATGGATCCTGTGAACATGAGCTCGTTGAGGACGCTGTTTACTTGCCATACTTGCGCCATCAGCTCCGGCTTGCTAATAGAACTGCTTACATCCAACACAATTAACGCATTATTTAACTCATCTCCTTCCTCAATTGTCTCTGCCGGCAAGACCATTCCGCTGTACAGCATTCGTTTGTCGGGAGGGCAAAAATCGAAATCCTCGCTCTCGCTCATGCCTTCCAGAAAATGCCTTAAAATAATATGCCATGGCAACGGTAACGGCTCTTTATCGTTTATCTCGTTCCAAAGATTAGTTAGCCGCCACGGGAGACCATACATACCTGCGGACTTCTCACAATTAGCAAACAGTTCACGAATCGCTGCATCAGTCGGCGCATTACTGACCTCGTTTGCATCAAGGAGGTCAAATATGAACTTGCTATCGTTAAAGACTATGCTGTTAAACGATTTCCATTCGATTTCAACGAAGAGCGGAGGGGCTTGTGACAAAATGCCTTGCGACACTGCTTGCTGCACAAATGCCCTGGCGATCAAATTGGGCGGATCTTTGGACAAGTCATCGGTCGTCAGTACAGTTTCAGCTATAGGGAGGACTTTCAACCCGTGGTGCAACAGCTCTTGCTCCATACTCATTATGAGCCAGTTCACCGTCAGGTCATAACCAATGTTCCAGTACTTTTTCTCGTAAAATGGCATGTCTTTTGGATATCGGTGACGTAGGATAATATGAAAAAGTTCATGCAGCAAAACAAAATTCAAAGACTCTTCAGGCAAATCGTTCAATTGCGTCTCATTGAGATATAGCCGCAATCCATCGGTAGCAGCTAGACCTATTAGCTCTCGGCGGTACTTTTCGACGCGCATGCACAACTCTCCAAGAAATGGATACGCATTGCGCAAAAGTAAACTGAAACGCGCAAGCTTGTATGCAAAAGGCAGGGCGCTGTACTTACTTTGGTACAAGGAGTCACCTCAAATCTATGATTTTGTCCTCTGGGAGCCTTACTCTAAGTCTGCGCATTGCGATTATTGTGCAACGTTAATGGGATTGTATTGCAACAGTACCAGAATGTCAATAGGATATTGCAATATAATTTGCAATTCATGCAATAATTGTGAAAATAGTACATATTTACATGTTGTAATTCGACAAATCAACCAAAATAATTGCAGCGCGGCAATAATAGATTGACTATACTGTGCAATTATGGTTTAATCCTATAGGGGTGATCATGTATGCTACCATCAAAGATAAAGCTGAGTGACAATATTGTAGACGAAATAAAATCCGCCAGAACTGCTAGACGCATCCCGGCGGCAACGTTGTCGAAAACTATTAATAGAGATGATAGTTACATTTCTTCACTTGAACTGAAGAGATTGCGCACAATCAGCTCCGCTGATCTAGTCATGATTTTCTGCGCATTGCATGATATTTCTGAGCAATCGGCTATCGAGAAGGTCGAATCGCTTATTGGAATTGAAAGAAAAACTGAGCTGTATACGACCTCAAGCATGCAAGGCGCTCAACTTGTTGATGAGAAGAACGCAGACACCGTTAGCGAGCCGACTGCAGAGTATTTTTATGGCGTAAGCTCCGATTTTGCAGAGCCTGAGCTTATTAGCGACATGCTGGATACAATAAAAGCGCATATTCTGGAGTTTTACAAGAAAAACCCAAAAGATACTGTATATGTATTGCAGAGTTTCATCAAAACAATGCAATTTGACATAGGCTTCACGATGGAAATACTGGGTATCCCATTCTTTGCACTAAAAGGAGCGAGCATTGAAAAACGAAAAGAAGTTCTATGCGAGCTGATCGATGTGCTAAAAAAACACACCTCACTTGCGGATAAAAGTGGGTGATCATGGGCACGCAGCACTCCCGTACCCCTGTGATGCACTATCATAACGCCACGCCCCTGTCATGCAAAAGCCCCATTATATCGTTCACAAGGTAATCCCGCCCCAATGTGTGCAAGGAATCATAGCAACTGATGATGTATTCGTCCAAAACGCCCGATTCGGCAAGGAGTTTATAGACGAACGCTGTAGGCTTCTTTATTGTCTGTGAAATCTGATTGATAATGAAAACGCAGAATTTCAACTGCTCATCACTGCAACTCATCGACTAACCTCTTTGCTCTACTCCCACTCGAAAATAAAAGACTTGTTCTAAACACATCTGTTTAGCTTTCGTGTTGGATTATTGCTCAATTTGATATCAGTTATCCATCCTCTATGGCGTTCACTGATGTTCTGTTATCAAAATGTTATCAGGGTTTTGTTATCAATATTTGCTCGTTTGCTTAGGAAAATGTCGCCGTTTGATTTTGCATTATAGCTATTTTTCTCTTTTATCGAAGCTATTGAAGATAAAATGAAGTAATGAAAACTGCATTAGTAAAATACACAGTTATTGAGTTACCTCACTTATTAACGTGGAAATCATCTCATCAATTTTCTTTAGCGAAATCATTTGACCAGTTTCCAATTCCTTTACTCCATCTAAAAGTCTCTGAGAAATATTCAGGTTTCTTAAAGTTTCTACATAAGCAGACAAATCAACATTGCTAATTGTAGGCATTCTATTATGTAGAATATAACAGGCCCACATTGTATGGACAATATTCATTAACTCAGGTAACTCGGATAAACTACTTCCCAAAATAGTTATGTATTTTAATGCAACTTTGTAGCGTACATATGGGTACATTTGAAATCTCTGAGCAATAACAATAATATTAATTGCTTGCATAAGATATCCAATTACAGAAAAAAAGAAAACATACGACTCATTATCATCTTCTGTTACCGGCAACTCATTATTAGCTCTATAGCTTATGAATCTTTCTTTCAAATCCATTCCTTCATCATCCGTATCGAAAGAAATATATTGCTTGACATTATCACGCAAACCGCCAACAATATCGTCAATTGTTTTATATTTGCTGAAATATACTTCCAGATTCTCAGGCGCTTCTTCAAACATACTTAAAAATAATTTTTCAGCAATTTGGTGACTCTCTCTTAAATCCTCAAACAAAAGGCGAACTGGCAATACGAGTATCATACCATTTGTTTTTTCGATTATCTTTATATTATCATCTATTGTTTCCAAAATTTGAGTTTTCATTTTTTCGTTAAAACTCTCGTTATGAGTACTCGTCATTGAAGAAGCGTAGCCAAAAATTGGGTCATCCCAAATGTGAAGACTACCAACTGCTAAAAAAGGGACATGTTCTTCGTCATCGATGTCTAAGATTGTCGCTGCCGTGAAAAAGAACTTGTCATATGGCTTTGATAAATAGTCTAACGCACACTCAACTAATTTTTTATGCTCTCTCCAAAAGGACGCTAATTCAATAAGCACCACGTTCATGTTCTGTGAAAACAATAACTCTCTGGCCCATTTTAACTTTTCTTTGTATTCACGCTGCGTTTCCGCCAACGCGGATAAAAGCAAGTCATTCATCAATTTCTCCTTCAATAACCATCAAATGTTCTGGACATCCATACTCATCATTGAGAATACCAATTATTTTTCTAATAACGAAACAGCAGTCAAACCAAACATTTTTTAGTTTTATATTGTTGTCTAAATCAGGGACGCAATGATAATCATGACCGGCTTCGTCACATTTTAAAAGACTACTTTCGCGGACAGCACCCCATAAAGCGTGTTCAAACTGTGAATCGTAGTCGTAATAATAGTCAAATAAGTCTTTTTCGCTTACTTGTATTGCTTTTTCCCTAACACCTATCTTTTGAAAATAGTTTGTGTCCATATCAATGAACTCTTTTCTTTTGAACTCGCTAACAAGCAGGTCTATATAGTCAATCATTACATGTGTTTTTGATAAATCTGCGTTTGCACTGTTTGCTCTCTCAACAATTAACTTGTATTGGCCCAGACCATAGTATTGGTAGTCTTCCCAAATGTTGTCGTGATTCTTTTCATTTGCAAGAAGATATTTCATCATTATGCAACATTCGACAATTGACCTAACACAGCCACGCCCAGATATGGATTGAAATAAACTATGTTCAGCAACCTCAACTAATCTTTTGTATGCATAAGTCGCTAAGCCCAACAAAACAGTATATTTTAGATCAGTTGGACTTGTTGCTAACATCAAGTCAGAGTGATAATTCAAAACGGACTTTACTTTCTCTATAAAACACCGCGTCTCAATTAATTCTTCTTGTATTTCTATATAAAACAAGTTACAATCGGTCATTCTTTCCACCATATTCCAGAAACTATCTATATACTCTGTATTTTTTGATTCAAAATCATTTATCTCCAAAGAACGTATCATTGGTCGAATCATACGCATGGCTTCATCCGTGTGTTCTAAATCGGGGTAGTCATTGAGCTTTAAAAAAGACTCTTTTAGATTTTCATTTATCCTCATTCGCCCAGACGTGAATTGCGAGTATACAACACAAAATCTTGTATCAGTAGAAACTTCCGACTGGTGATCGCTTGTAAGTTTAAGCACATCTTTAATTTTACCTAAGAACTCTTTATTGTTGATTTCGATATTTGAGAAAACAGTAGCAAATAAAGGCGCTTTACTATATGTAAATAAGACCAACAGGGGCGCAATAGTTTTTTCCAACTTCAAATCAAAGAGTTTCTTAAAAAGAGCATATTGTTTTTCATCGTCCATTCGAATTAATGCAGACCACTTTGGCAGAAACACGTCTCGCTCTAAACGGTGTAACTCTTTTATTACTTCGCAGCATAGCTCAATTCCCTTTTTATGTCCGAAATCGACTATTATCAAAGATAGCCATAGGTACTCCGGTCTACGTTCTTTAGCCCAAGAAGAAAATGATAATTGTTCTATCTGATTTAAAGGAGTAATGAGCTTACCTTTATTCCACTTATGTCCATCAAAGAACTCTTTATCCATAAAGTGTCTCCATTTGCTATAATCCAGTTCGATAATTACATGAGTATTCCACTTGCGTCTGTATGTCCGTAATTTTTTCAGTGTATTAACGTGCATAAGAATTACATAATAATGCATTCAACCATTTCTCATCGCCACGATTAGGGCGAACATCGTTTGAGATTGAGAGGTCAAGCACGTGAAAAGCCTTTATTTGTTCAACGATTTCAATAAAAGCATTCTCAGTAAGGTCAAGAAAAAAGCGACCATTTCTATCACCGGAATGACTACCATACTTGAACGATACATATAGTATCGCATCATCTTTCAGCGCTATGCTTATCTTTTTCATTACACTTAGCAAAGCTATTCTATCAAGATGTAATAATGTGGAACACGCCCAAACTGCATCAAAAATATTCGTATAATCAAGGTCTTGGAACATCAAATTTCTAACCGGTTGTTTAATATATTCGCTTGCAATAATGCACAACTCAGGAGAACCATCTACCGCTTCGACTCTATACCCTTGCTCTATGAAATATCGGCTGTCGCGACCAGAACCACAACCGAGGTCTAATATGAACGCACCCGGGCTCAAGTATTTTAGAAAAGCGGAATATTGGTTTGACATGTCGGCGTTGACAGTGGATTTTACATATTCGGTTGCGTTATGGTTATAATATAGGATGGTTTTATCGTCCACTCAAAACACCTCAATTCCTTCTTGTGGCGCTTCCCAACGATGAATCAATGTGTTAATCGAGAGATTATCAACCTCTCTAATAAACGCAGCACGTTCTTGCTCCGTAGTGCCTGTCTGCATCATTAATATTTCACGTAACGGATGATGGCTACTAATTAGGAACTCATTCCTCTTATGCAGTCGGTCAAGATACTTGACTGCTGGAACACGCGCAAATTTTCCAGAATTGCCGCGATTGCATTGAGGACACGCAAGCACAAGATTCCACACACCGTCAATATTCATTTTACTGAACGTGAATTTAAGCACATGAGGGAAAAAATGGTCAACGTCGCATCTGTTTTCATCATTGACATTTACAGTAATATCATCAAAGCAGTAAAAACATTTACCTTTCTGATAGCCATTGAGAGCATCACGTGCCGAGGTAACTGTCTTTCGCTTGATAGCGCTGTCTACATAAAGAATGTTTTCTTGACTGTCGTAATTAACCGCCAGCAAACTACGCGACACCCCAAGTTCCCATGCTGTTTCAACCAAATTCCATCGAGCATGGATTTCAGCAGAAAAATCATCAAAAAAGCGAAGTTCTTTGAGCTTAAAAACATCGTCAGTTAGAATAATGCGTTTTGTTTCTCTCGAGTAATCCTTTTCATAAAATCGAATAGGCACAGCGCATGCGTTGACGATGTGAAATGCATCAATTACATTGTTGAAGCCTTTTTGAACTGTAATATCGAGTAGCGTATCTTTTGTTATCTCACCGTTGTTATAGCTCTTGCAAGCGTCCAAAAACTGACTCGATTGGCTGGTTGCTTGCTTTGGTGCATTTAACAAATGAGTACATAAATGATGCGAAAACGGCTCTGATAAATCATCTAGCGAAATAACTGTTTTACCTGTTGGCGTAATTTCCAAGAGTGATGCCGCCAGCGCAAACTTGTATGATGCAACATTCCTTCCAAAAAGTATTATTGACCTCCAATACGATTCGATGGACGGATGCGTTTCTTGAAATTTTGCGATTCCAGACATAACTACACCTTTTCACGGTAATGATCATTATTCCCTGAAACAACACAATCTATATTCAGGTGCCGACTACTCGTAATGTGTCCACATCATAATTATTTTGACGGTTTTCTCGTTCTCATCAACCTGATACACAAGCCGATGCTTTATATTTATCCTACGGGCATATGCACCACTTAAATCTCCCTTGAGCTTTTCAAAAGTCGGTGGTGACACAAAAGGATTATCTCTCAATAAGTCGATAAGGCTTTTCGCTTTCTTATCCAAGCCTGCTTCTTTGAGCTTTACTATATCGCTCTTCGCTCTCTTAGTGTACACAATTGAATACATTACCACTGAACCTCATTTTCCGGTATGCACTCGTTTATAGGCGTGTTCAATCCCTCGATGATAGCATTTTTTACATCAGGCATGGACGATAAATACAGCGTTTCCATCAGTCCATTATAATCATCTTCACTAATTACAACGGCATTGCCGTCTTTTGTGCTAATGTTGACCGGCTCACCCCATTTAATAGTCTGTTCTAAAATTCTGAACATATCTTTTCTAAAACTTGTTGCATTAGTATTCAGCACAACAATCACCTCGCTTATCAAATCAATTGATGAAATTGAATTCGTATACGTACATTTTAGCGTACATACA
>Ga0082212_10007243_pt1 | contig 14712 bp, 5 predicted proteins | sample TergutNt197P3_FD_71548 | JGI IMG/M metagenome (GOLD analysis project Ga0082212, IMG submission 71548) | Neocapritermes taracua P3 segment gut microbial communities from Petit-Saut dam, French Guiana - Nt197 P3 | ecosystem: Host-associated > Arthropoda: Insects > Digestive system > Gut ... | reverse complement strand
GAAGATTTAGGCACACGCTTTGAACGCCTGATGCAAGCCTATTTGCTTACTGACCCCAAATATGCAACGCTTTTCAAAAAAGTATGGCTTTGGAATGAGTTTTTTGCCAAAGAAAATTTAGGTGGGAATGATACGGGAATCGACCTTGTAGCACAAACTTTTGAAGGCGATTTTTGGGCTATTCAATGCAAATGTTTTCAGGAAGGCAGTTATATTGACAAACCTGCTGTCGACACTTTTCTTTCTACTTCGAGCCGAAAATTTACCAACGAGAATTTGCAGACAGCTACTTTTGCGCACCGCCTTTGGATTTCAACTACCAATAAATGGACTAACAACGCCGAAGAAGCGATTAAAAACCAAAATCCGCCTGTGAACCGTATTAATTTATACGATTTGCAACAAGCGCCTGTCGACTGGGAAAAATTGGAAGAGGGCGTTCACGGCGAAAAAGCGCAAACGGCAAAAAAATCGTTGCGTCCGCACCAAACCAAAGCAGTAGAAGATACCCATACCTATTTTCAAAAGTACGAACGCGGCAAACTCATTATGGCGTGCGGTACGGGAAAAACCTTTACATCGCTTCGCATTGCAGAAAGGGAAACAGAGGGTAAAGGACTTGTGCTGTTTCTTGTGCCGTCAATCGCATTGCTCGGACAAACGCTGAACGAATGGTATGCCGATGCCAAAGAATCGCTCAACGCTATCTGTATCTGCTCCGACCCTGAAATATCAAAAAAACGCAGTAAGAACGAAGATGTAGACGCCACTTCGGTTGTCGATTTGGCTTTGCCCGCCTCAACCAATGTGGAAAATATTGTGTGGCAATTCAAACGATTACAGCATAAAAACAATGCCGCAATGACCGTTGTTTTTTCAACTTATCAATCTATCGATGTTATTTCAAAAGCACAAAAAGCGTTGTCAAAAGAACTGCCGCAATACGCCGAATTTGATTTAATTATTTGCGACGAAGCCCACCGCACCACAGGCGTAAAATTAGACGGCGAAGACGAATCGGCTTTTGTTCGTGTTCACGACAACGATTTTATCAAATCAAAGAAACGTTTGTATATGACAGCCACACCTCGTTTGTACGATGATAATACAAAGTCAAAAGCAGCAGAAGCAAACGCATTGCTTTGGTCTATGGATAGAGATGAACAATACGGACAGGAAATCTATCGTATCGGTTTTGGCGAAGCCGTAGAAAAAAATTTGCTCACCGATTACAAAGTATTGATACTTACGCTTAATCAAAACGACGTGCCGCCTGCTGTGCAAAGAATAATTGCCGATAAGGAAAGCGAAATCAATACCGACGATGCTTCCAAACTGATTGGCTGTATCAATGCCCTTTCAAAACAGGTTTTGGGAGACGATGGCAGTATCAAAATTACCGACCCCGACCCAATGCGGCGGGCTGTTGCGTTCTGCGATAAAATTGTAAATAGCAAAAAAATTACAGCCACATTTAACACTGCTGCCGATGCTTATATTTCCGAACTTCCGCAGGAAAAACGCGAAAAAACACAGAAAATCGCCTCGCAACATATCGACGGAACTATGGACGCAACAAAACGCAATGAATTGTTATCGTGGCTCAAAGACGAACCCGAAGAAGGCGAATGTCGCGTGCTGACCAATGTCCGCTGTCTGAGCGAAGGTGTTGATGTGCCTGCGCTCGATGCTGTTATGTTCCTTTCTGCCCGAAATTCGCAGGTTGATGTGGTGCAATCCGTTGGGCGTGTGATGCGGCGTAGCGAAGGCAAAAAATACGGCTACATTATTATTCCTGTTGTTGTTCCTGCCGATGTGGAAGCAAATAAGGCATTGGACGATAATGAACGTTACAAAGTTGTTTGGACTGTTCTCAACGCTCTGCGGGCGCACGACGACCGTTTCAACGCCACCGTCAATAAAATTGAACTCAACCGCAATAAACCCGCACAAATTCTTGTCGGACGACCTGACGTTTCGTTTGATGAATTCGGAAACCCTGTTTATCCGCAGGACGGCGGTAACAGCGCCACAACGAAAGACATTGCCCAACAACTTGCTCTGCAATTCGAGCAACTGCAAAATGTGGTGTTTGCCCGAATGGTGCAGAAAGTAGGCGACCGCCGTTATTGGGAGCAATGGGCAAAATCGGTTGCCGAGATTGCCGAGCGGCAAATAGAACGTATCGGCAATATGATTAAAACAGGCGAATATAAAGCCGCTTTCGAACAATTTTTGACAGGACTTCAAAAGAATATCAATCCAAGCATTTCGGAACAGGACGCTATCGAAATGTTGTCGCAGCATATCATTACCAAGCCTGTTTTCGAGGCGTTGTTTGAGGGTTATTCGTTTGTGAAAAACAATCCGATTTCCGTTTCGATGCAAACGATGCTTGATTTGTTGGAAACACAGGCAATAGAAAAAGACACCGAAACGCTGCATAAATTCTACGAATCGGTAAAAATGCGGGCATCGGGAATTGACAATGCCGAAGGTAAACAACGCATCATTATTGAGTTGTATGATAAATTTTTCAAAACCGCTTTTCCGAAAATGGTTGAGCGATTGGGCATTGTTTACACGCCTGTTGAAGTGGTCGATTTTATTATTCATTCCGTAAACGATGTGTTGAAACAGGAATTTAACAGAACAGTCAGCGATGAAAATGTGAATATTTTAGACCCGTTTACGGGCACAGGAACTTTCATTACACGACTTATTCAAAGCGGATTGATTGATAAAAAGGACTTGGAACGAAAATACCGCCACGAACTTTTTGCAAACGAAATTGTGTTGTTGGCTTATTATATCGCTGCTGTAAATATTGAAAATGCGTATCACGATTTTATGCCGACAGAAAATTATCAATCGTTCGACGGAATATGCCTTACCGATACTTTCCAACTCGGCGAAACAGACGATGCCAACAAACTTTTTTCCGAAATGTTTCCACAAAATTCGGAACGAGTACAACGGCAAAAAAATACGCCGATAACGGTAATAATGGGCAATCCGCCGTATTCAGTTGGTATGGGTAACCAAAACGATAATGCGAAAAATGAAAGTTATCCCAAATTAGAAAATCGGATAAATAATACCTATGCTTTTCATTCGAAAATTAGCAATAAGAAATCATTATACGATTCATATTTTAAGGCATTTCGTTGGAGTTCTGACCGTTTAACACTTAACAACAACGGGATAATTGCTTTTGTTTCAAATGGAAATTGGATTGATGCTGTTGGTTCTGATGGCTTTCGAAAAAGTATTGAAAACGAATTTTCTACTATTTATGTATTCAATTTGCGAGGAAATGCACGTACAAGCGGTGAATTACGACAAAAAGAGGCAGGCAACGTTTTCGGTGGTGGCAGTCGTACTCCGATTGCTATAACGCTTTTGGTAAAGAAAAAAAATCAAAATCAGAACAAGGCAAAAATTCATTACTATGATATTGGCGATTATTTAACACGTGAACAAAAATTAGAAGTAATAAGGAAATTCGGTACAATAAACAATATAAAAATGTCGAATCTTATTCCTAATGAACACAGCGACTGGGTAAATTTACGCAACAATGCCTTCTCAACATTTATTCCAATTGAATCAGAAACTAAAAATGATATTAAAACAAAAAGTTTTTTTATTTCACACTCACAAGGTGTAGGTACAGCACGAGATTCTTGGGCATATAATTTTTCAAAGAGTGAATTAGAAACAAATATTTGTAGATTAATTGACAAATATGAAAAACAAAGGCAGGAATATAGTTTATTATCTCAAAAACCAAAAATAGAAGATTTTATTGATACAAATCCGAAAGCAATAAGTTGGTCTATCGTATTGAAAAAAAGACTTGAAGGCAACAAGCAACTTTTTTTTAATAAAGATAATATCAGAGAAAGTTTTAATCGCCCATTTTGCAAAGAATTTTTGTATTTTGACAGAGATTTAACACATAGTTTATCTTTACAGTATCGTTTATTTCCAACAGATGATACTGTAAATATGCAGATTTGCATTCAAGGTGTAGGAGAAACGAAAATTTTTTCAGTTCTTATTACAAATGGAATTATTGATTATCAATTTGCATATAATTCTCAATGTTTCCCTCTTTATTATTACGAAGAAAACAATACTCAACAAGGAAATTTATTCGATAAATCAGACGAAGGCGAATACACTCGTCGTGATGCAATCAGCGATTTTATTTTGGAAAGATGCAGGAAACAATATGGAAAAAATATAACCAAAGAAGACATTTTCTATTATGTGTATGGCTTTTTGCATAGTCCGAAATACAGAGAAACTTTTGCTGCCGATTTGAAAAAGATGTTGCCCCGCTTACCCTTGGTCGAAGATGTACGCGATTTTTGGGCATTCAGCAAAGCAGGACGAAAATTGGCAGAATTGCATTTGAATTACGAAAACGTATCACCTTGCGAAAGCGTCAAAGTAATTGACAGCAAGTATCTAATGGAAGAAGAAAACACCTACTATTCCATTGCTGCCGAGCCGAAAGAAAGATACATTTCAAAGGCTGATTATGAGCATTATCGTGTAGAAAAAATGCGATTTTCGTCAAAAAATCAAAAAGATACGATTATCTATAACAGTAAAATCCGTATAGAAAACATACCTGCCGAAGCCTACTACTATATTGTGAATGGCAAATCGGCAATCGAATGGATTATGGAACGCTACCAAATTACCACGCACAAAGAAAGCGGCATCGTAAACGACCCTAACGATTGGGCAAAAGAACAGGGTAATCCACGCTATATTTTGGATTTGCTTCTAAGTGTGATAAATGTCAGCGTGCAAACAGTAGAGATTGTTGAGGAGTTGCCTGTTGTGAAGTTTGGGTAAAAAATCAAAATATATCGGTTAAGCGAAAAAATCCGTATCTTTGTAACTCAATAAACAATATGAGCCTGCCGATAAACATAAAAGATTTAGTTCACGGTCAATCTGTTGAGTGGGAACGCTTGGAGTTCAAACGCGGTTGGAATCCCGAAGACGTGATTCATACTATGAGCGCTTTCGCCAACGATTTGAACAACTGGGGCGGTGGATATATAGTCATCGGCATTGAAGCGAACAGCGGGATGCCTGTTTTTCCACCTGTTGGATTGCAACAGAATCAGTTGGACAAAATTCAAAACGAGATTTTAGAGTTGGGCAACCGGATTCAACCGGCGTATTTACCCATTATGCAACCTTATGTGCTGGAAGGTCGGCATATCTTGGTTTTGTGGTGTCCTGCCGGCGATTTTCGTCCGTATTCCGCACCTTCGACACTGGGAGAAAAGGCACAACGTCAATATTATATCCGGTCGGGGTCGAGTACAGTCATTGCAAAGAATGAAACTTTAAAACGGCTTTTTGAACTGGCGGCTCGCGTGCCGTTTGACGACCGCATCAATCAACAGGCTACGATTGACGATTTTGATTTGACGCTGATACAGGCATATTTGCACGAAGTGAAAAGCGACCTCTACGAAGAAAGCAAACACATCAGTTTGGAAAATCTTACACGAAATATGCACATTGCCAAAGGTTCAGACGAATATCTGCGTCCGGTAAATGCAGGGTTATTGTTTTTTTCACGAGAACCGGAAAAATTCTTTGACCGCAGTTGGATTGAAGTCGTTTGGCATAAAGATGATGTTGGCGACAATTTTACTGAACATTATTTCAAGGGTGCGTTACATCATCAGTTGCGTGATGCTTTGGGCTTTATCAAGACGAATATCATTCACGAGCACGTGATAAAAGTTCCTAATCAGGCAGAGGCTTTGCGGTTCTACAATTATCCATACGAAGCGATTGAAGAAGCCTTGTCGAATGCCGTTTATCACAAAGGTTATGATTTGGGAAAACCTGTTGAAGTACAAATATTTCCTGACAAGATTACGGTGTTGAGTTATCCGGGTGCGATGCCGCCGGTAGATACACAAATTCTGCATCACCAAAAGATTATTGCACGCGATTATCGCAACCGTCGTATCGGCGATTTCTTGAAAGAGTTGGATTTGACGGAAGGACGCGGCACCGGTTTTCCAAAGATGAACAGGAAAATGGAAAACAACGGCTCGCCTCAGCCAATCATCGAAACGGACGAATTGGGCGTGTATTTTATGGTAACATTGTCGATAAATAATGAGTATGCAAGAGCATATAATGATAAAGACAGCGATATAGTTGGTAACGGAGTTAATAATTTAGTATTTAATTCATTAGAAAATATTATTGCATTTGGTAACGGAGTAAGTAACGGAGTAAGTAACGGAGTAAGTAACACAGCAAAACAAATCATTGCTGAAGAAATCCACGATAAAGTTGAGGATATTCTTAAAGTTCTTTTAGTTCCAACAAAAAGAGGCGATTTGTTTAAAAGTATCGCTTTAAGTAATCAGTCAAAAAACAGGGCTAAATATATTGACAGGTTAATAGATTTAAGGTGGATAGCAAAAGAATTTCCTGACGATGTAAACAACCCTACACAGAGATATTTTACGACCGAATCGGGAAAAAGGATATTAACATTGATTTGTTAAAATTTCAGTCAAACTTTTTGCACATTTCAAAATTATTTCTTACTTTTGCTATCGGAAACAACTTAAAGAGCAAACTACTGCAAAACAACACAGTTTATCAGTGATTTTTTGGCGATTGTTATTCTTCTTGACAAGTATATATTGCAGACATAAAGCCACTTAAATTGATTGTTCATTTCCTGGATGGTACGAACAACTTGTTGGTTTATAATCTGATTGCAAACTATGAAATCGTGAATGAGAAATCAATTTTTATCCGAAGATTCTCTCTTTTTTGTTAATACGCGCAATTTTTTCCCCTGTACAAACGCTTTACCTTAACTTAAAAGAAGAGGCAATTTGGTATTTGAGCGGAATAATTTCTATACCATCTTTGTTAATACTGTCTTAATATTACCGTATTATTCATATTCACTTTACTACACATTTTTATATAAATTCAGCATCTTTTCTTTGAAAACCGATAATTCAAATTTTTCCAGGAAACGTTTCCGTCCATTTTTACCTAATTCTTTAGATAGAGTAGGATTGTCTAACAAAAAACGCATTTTTCCTGAAAGTTGTTTTACATCCACTTGCCGTTTCCCTTTGATTGTCCGCACCGGAACTTTCAAGCCGGAAATACCATCCTCTACGATTTCATCCAATCCGCCGGTTTTAGTGACAATAACAGGCAATTCATGCATCATCATTTCAATGGCGACAAATCCAAATTCTTCATGCAACGAGCAAACTACGCCCATGTCGGCTATTCGATACAATTCGTAAAGTTTTTTCTTTTCCAAACCGCCGGAATAATAATCCGGAACAAAAGGCGTGTAAGGGGGTATCAGTTGGGTGTAGACTTGAACAGGGTAGGTTGAGGCTTTTATTACAGCATTACTGCCCGTCCCGTAAGATTGTTGAGAAAACAACCCGGCAGGAAAAAATAGCAGTATGAGTAATAAAAGACAGTTTTTCATCTGTTTATCAATTATTTATGTTTACTATTTTTTTATATCACTAACTTTGGAACACAAGGGTAAATTTTTCATATCTTGAACGCATTATTTTTAGTTATAAACCACCAAAATGAAAATTTATATCTGATTCCTGTCTGTATCTTAAATTTTAATCTCATTGATTATTGCTGATTATCATACAATTATACTTATTTTTATCTGTCATCACTAACTTTGGAACATTACCAAGTTTGTCCATAACTGCTTAATAGGTGCACTGGGTTAATTCTATTCATTTAAATTTTCTTCTATTAATTTTTGTAGCCATGAAGATGGAAGAGTAACATTCTTCATCAGAGGCTCATCAGATTCTCGAAGGTAATCATTCCATACAGCATCATACGCTTGATCTATATAAATATCGGCTTCATCGAATCCAATTGCATCTGAAAGCAAATAATAATCCTGCATTATAATGTCGCTGCAAAAAAGAGGGAAAGGCAGCTCTTTATTGAATAATATTTGATAATACCCTGAACGTATCTGTCCTTTTCCAATAACTATATAGCTTCTAAAGTCATAATAGACCTCTTGGGGTTTGTAAATAATCTTAGGTTCAATTATTGATTTCACTAATTTTTCATCACTATTCTCCTCTTTTTCTTTCAAATAGAATTCTTTTTTTTCTTTCAAGTAATTTTTTTCTGTGTCGAGTCTAATTGTGTTTTCACCTATTCCAAAAAAATAGTATATTGGAAATGCTTGGTAAATCTCATCTCCATTGATAAAATCAAAGAATAATTCATAATTGATACTGTCTTCTGAAAAATAAATACCTTTTGGAGTTTTTTTCTGGAATAATTTTCTATCAAAAAAAACTGATATTCCCAATTCATTTTTTACAGCTCGATTGTGATTTGTTATTTGCAAACGTGAAATAGAATCGTTTAAAACCTCTTCTTTTATAACCACTGCATTCCTAACAAGAAGCCAATTATTTTCGTAGTATCCATATATATAGTATTTTACTTTTTGGTCAATTTTTATTTGTTTAGTACAGGTACTAAACAAATAACTTGTTAATAAACCAATTAATAATAATAACAGTTTTTTAGTGTCGTCATTTTTATTCTTCATCTCTTATTTTTGTAATAATAATATTATTTTCATCTACGCCAGCATTACTACCTTTAAACCATAAAATGGTATCTTGTATTTTATTATCAGGATATTTTCCTTTTAAATATGTTTTAAGAATTTCAAAGGTTTTAAGAGGCCACATCTCATATTTTTTACCTTTAATTGCTGAAAACTCTTTACCTTTATAGTCTTTTAGAATTACTCCTACCATATAACTGTGATGATAATGAGATTTGTCTGTTTCTGGATATAATCCTACATAATTATTTGGATCTTTTATACTGTTCGGTATATTATCATAATTAATAATTTTATCATTTTCATAATCGTTGATATATAATAAACCATGTATAAAACACTCATGTAGTAAGGCTTTGAGCATATTTGCATCAGAATCGGAGTCAGAAAATCCGAAACCTTTTGTAGTTAGTTTTATTATGAAATGTTTTTTTTCATTTAAAAGTCCATATACAGCATCAAAAGAGCTTTTTGTTTCATTAATCTCTTTTCCAATGATAAGACCTATCCCATGTTTACTATAAAAATCTCCATTTACATCGAATTTTTTACCCATTACCGAATCTCCTTCCTTTGCAAATTGTTTTACAAAATCGTAACCTTCGGGAGTATCTATGAAATACTTAATTGCTTTTTTCTGGTTATCGTTTAATTCATATTCCTTTACAGCAAATCCCCCAGAAAAAGAATTTTCAAAATGATTGTTATTTAATAAATTAAATGCTTTATTAATATATTCGGCAACAGTTTTGGAGTCTTTTTTATTATCTTCTTCAATAGTTATTTGTATAGCATTATCAATAGTTATGTAAGCCTTTGAAGCATCTCCCGATATTTCTCGTTTAGATATATCTATTTCATTTTTAGCATTAACTAAACTAATAATTATATCATCAATACAATAAGCAGCACCATTTGAAACCCTTGAAATATCTTGCGAAAACCAAAGTTTTAATTCTGCTGTTATTTTACTTTCATTCTTCGAATTAAAATAAAAAAACTCTTTTGAATATTTTTCTCCTTTATAATATTTATTAAATATATCAATCAACAAATTTATAGCTTCATTTCCTTTACCATTATCAAATGGATTTCCAAAAGGGCACCCTATTTCAGCATGAAACACATCTGGTATTATATATCGTACTGAAGAAGTAGCCATTCCCTCCTCATCTTTCTCAAACAGTCCGATAACCAGCCCGGGAGAATGCATCGCGTCCCATTGCAACTTCACAAATTGATTTCCCATAAATGGCGGATATTCCATAACATTGCCATACAAATCTCCTTTACCGAAACTCTTCGCTGCATTAGCCCTGTTAAAAGGGTGATCCAAATGGAATATCCCATGACCAGCCTCGTGGGCAATCGTTTGTGCCGTAGAACCGTTAAACAGATAACCGAACTGCTTGCCTCTCGGCATATCGCCGGCGACATCCTCATTGCCGGTTACGTTTTCAATAATGAATAAGATAATGGAATTCTGATCATATTCCGGTCTCCGGCTATACGCTGTGTTGATTGACTTCATGTCGGCGGTCTGTGTAGAGAACAGTCCGCTGCCCGTTACATCAAAAGAACGGTTTTGCAACGGCTCATAATCGAAATTCTCTGCCACTGTTACCTCAATCGTTACTCCAACCCTGTTGTAGATGTCGTTCAACTGACGGGAAACATCTCTTTCCGTAAAACCGTTCATAAAGCCATTTACTGGCACAAGGGTGAGATTTATCGACTGGGGGTGATAGGTATAAATATTCAATCGTGCCAAAGTAGCAAATCTCCCCGGTGATTCTTCATAAACGACATACAGGTTTTGACCGTCATTGGCATCACTGCCCAAAACAGTTAATCTCCACCCGTTTTGAACTGCATCATAGATTCCGGTGTATGCCCTGCCTTTATCGGTAATGAAATGAACTTTTTCGGAATCGAACCCCGATTTTGATTCTGTTATTTTTACAAAGATTTCATCGCTGGAACCGGGAATCATGAATTTTGCCGAAGAGATCATGTCTTCATCTGTCGGTTTGTATTTCAAAAAATACTCAGTAACTTTGGAATAAACTTCCCGATACTGGTCAAGGGCATACCGCGTGTTACCTGTCGACTCAAATACAAGCGAAGCAATATCCGGTCTTGGTTTGTTTTTTACTGCTCCGTCCAGCATTATATCCGATTTTCCGGATAATGGAGTGAGATGACCCTCCTCATCAATCTGATAAGTATTCCCTGTTTTATCCGTAACCGTCAGCGGCATCGTATCCGATTCTAACCGGTGTTCGGTGCCGTCGCTGTCGGTGATGACAATCTCATATTTGCCGTTGGAATTTTTGGTAAAAACATAACTGTCGCCATCGGGGATTTCGTCCCGGCTGCCGTCCGGGACTGCGGGCTTGACTTTGATGTCCGGATTAATCGTATACTCAACAACATATTGGGCACGCTCCTCGCCGGTGCGTATGTCGCCAACACCTTTACCGCCGGTAAGCGTCTGGTCAATGTCCCAAAGAAGATTGTTGTTTTTGATGTCGTATTTCGTTTGAAAAAATCCGCCAATAAGCCGGTGATCGGTGTTGACAACGATATTGTCGAAAGTAACCGTTACACGAGGCAGGTTGGCAAAGGGTAAACCCACATAGCCTGTACCCGAAAAAACACCGTTACCGCTGACTTCGGTGATAAAGACGGGAAAGTCGCCCGCAAAGACCGGTAAACCCGGTACCAGAGTGGCTAACGGAGTGCGGTTAGTGAGTCTGGTGTCGGGCATAATCCCGCAGGAAGGATTACGTTCCGAACGTTCGGGCATCGTAAAGCCTTTGACGGGACTGTAGTCATAGAGGTCGTTCGGATAGCAGCGGGAACCGATGCGGTATTCATAACCCGTTCCCCACTGCAAGCCGTAGAGCGTACAGGAGGTGCCGGAAACGCTGCCAGAATACCACCTCGTACTGCCTTTTTTGCGATATTCAAGCGTATAATTGAAAGACTGAATGTCCTGCCAAGAAACGGTTGCTGACTGTCCGCTGACAACTGCGCCGGAGGAAGTAACTGTACCGCACCTGCCTTTATAGTCGAACCAGAAAATTTCACTGTATCCGCCGTTCTTAAAAACCTGAGCGTCATCAAGTCCCTGACGGGCAAAGGCTCTCACCCGCCACGCATAACGCAAGCCCGGCTGTAGAAAAGGGCAGGCGGCGCTGTAGGCAAAGGCGGTAGAACGGGTAGTTTCGGTGTGGATCACACGGGAATACAGAAAAGCATTCTCTACGGAAGTCTGTTTGTCGTAGATTTCAACTAACGACAGTTCGTATTCGGTGCCGTAGGCTGAGGCGACCGAATTCATATGGCGGGGAGTCCAACTGAACAGAATGTTCGGGATATTGCTTTCTTCAACAGCAGAGCCTTTCTGTGGAAAGTTCAGTTGAGGCGGGTCGCCGGAGGCAATCAAAGCCCTGGCGGCACCCACTGAAGGATTGCTCAGCAGACGACCGGTTACCGCCTCATAGACCTCGAAGTGGAAAACATAGAAATTATCGGGAAGCATAAGTGTTCTGCGAAACTGAGACTGATTGCCAGTAACGGACAGGTTCTGTATGCTGAAAAAAGGCTCAAGGTCGAACAGGGAAAGGGTGGTCGGAACACCGGCTTGAAGGGTGATGAAAGGCAGACGGACATAAGGAGGGGTTTGAATCGAAAATGTCGAGGAAGTGATTCGCATTCTCAGAAAAACATCCAGCAGCGGCTGCTGCATATCGGTATTGATTAGCATTACCTTCATCTTTTCCAAACCGCCGGAATAATAATCCGGAACAAAAGGCGTGTAAGGGGGTATCAGTTGGGTGTAGACTTGAACAGGGTAGGTTGAGGCTTTTATTACAGCATTACTGCCCGTCCCGTAAGATTGTTGAGAAAACAACCCGGCAGGAAAAAATAGCAGTATGAGTAATAAAAGACAGTTTTTCATCTGTTTATCAATTATTTATGTTTACTATTTTTTTATATCACTAACTTTGGAACACAAGGGTAAATTTTTCATATCTTGAACGCATTATTTTTAGTTATAAACCACCAAAATGAAAATTTATATCTGATTCCTGTCTGTATCTTAAATTTTAATCTCATTGATTATTGCTGATTATCATACAATTATACTTATTTTTATCTGTCATCACTAACTTTGGAACATTACCACTTTGGAACATTACCCCGAAGTTTGAAAATTGAATAAAAGCACAAAATCAAAGATGTAAATATAAGTATACTTTCACTTATCGGGTCTGCTTCGATAACAATCCCTTCCATATATCCGTCATTTTTCTTTTCATATACTTCTATAAGTATTTTTGCACTACTAAAACTTACATACGTTCCATACACAAATAATAACAAACTATATCCAAACAATAAAGCATATAAATATTTTTTATATATTTGATTTTTGATTGTTTTATTGATTAAGCATAACCCAAATAACAATAAAATAAACCCCAAAATAGATTTCGCAAAGAAAAGACTGTAACCATTACAAGTAGAACAGTAACTTTCGCAACTACTTCCGATTAAAAATCCTGCAAAAAGAATAATGCTTATAGATATTACAATCGCTATTGTTTGTGTTATTTTCATTTATCGTTATTTTTTGATTTTTCTTTCATATAATCTAAGCGATGTTTAGATAATAATTCAGGAATAAGATTGCCAAAAAAATCAATATAAAAATTAATGCCTGACCAATCTCCAAAATCCATATACTTGGTAACTACATTATAATCCCATTTATTTTTGTTCGTATCATTTTCTTGTATAATATTTTTCAATTGGATAAACATTTGATTTTCAATTTTAGTATTAGACCAAAGTACAGTAGGTTTATCTGCAAAAAACACATCTCCATTCCAACGTCCTAATGGTTGGTTGCCTTCAAAATCAAACCCGTCCCAAAATCTATAAACAATTCTGTCTGCTTCAATATATCCGCTATATCCTTTTTGGGTTATTTTCAAGTGTCCTTCTATGTTTATATTGAAAGCAAAACTTCCCATAGCATAGGCTATATCTTCATTTATGATACTATTTACTCCATCAATAGTTTCTGTGAAATCCACTACATATATTTGCACTAAACTCATATAGTTAGGAGATTCAGTAGATGCTCTTGCATAATCTTGCGAAATTTTAATAAAAATACTATCTTCTGTCTTAGTAGTTTCAATTGCTTTTTTTATGTTTTTTAATGATTTTTGGGCAAGATTTTCTCCCTCTCTAAACTCTTTGTAAATGCTTTTTGGATTATAAAGATTTTCTCCACTTGAAAAGTTGTTTTCTGCTGCTTTTAATTTTTCTTGGAAAAATTTAGAGCGTCCAAATAATTCGTCAAAGTTGTTATCCGTAAGATTTATATTTTCACCACTTCCCTCAAACCAATGATGTAAAAATGCGGCTCCATAATAATATCCTAATTTCCATTGGATAATAGGTATATTTAAAATGATTTTATGTTCATACGACAGTTTATTATATTTGTCTTCTTTGATTAGTTTTACTATCAAGTCCTCAAAATATTGGCTGATTACATCTAAACTAATTGTCTTTCCATTGAGAACAATTTTCTTGTAAGAAGTTGAAGTTCCATATATATTTTGTTCTTTACCTGTAATAAAATCGTACAATTTTTGCGCTTCGGCAGGATTACCTGTTGTTATTAAAACATCATCTATTATTATCTGTTCGTTTTTAAGTTCTATTTTACCTGTTTTTGTCGTTGATTTTATATCAATAAGAGAATAATTATTATTCCCAATCTGTATGTCTTTTGCTTGACAAACCTCAATAGGATATGATGGAATCTTTTTTGTAACTAATAAACGAAGGATACGCATCATCTCTTGAACTTTAAACTCATTTTTGTTTACAGCCATTCCCTCCTCATCTTTCTCAAACAGTCCGATGATTAGTCCGGGCGAATGCAAGGCATCCCAGTCAAGTTTGCTGAACTCTGTACCATCGCCGTAGTCCATCAAAGTATGAGGCAGTTCATACTTCTCAAA
>Ga0082212_10007242_pt1 | contig 14713 bp, 13 predicted proteins | sample TergutNt197P3_FD_71548 | JGI IMG/M metagenome (GOLD analysis project Ga0082212, IMG submission 71548) | Neocapritermes taracua P3 segment gut microbial communities from Petit-Saut dam, French Guiana - Nt197 P3 | ecosystem: Host-associated > Arthropoda: Insects > Digestive system > Gut ... | reverse complement strand
TAAACCGTGCACTGAACAATGTGGCAACACTGTCTAACCTTAACGTATCGGAAGGAACACTAAATCCAATGTTTAACAGCGCTGTTTACAACTATACGGTTAATGTGCTTTGCAGTACATCTTCCATAACCTTAACGGGCACCCCCACCGATGCCAATGCAACGGTTATCGGCGATGGCGCTAAAACCCTCACTATCGGCGCTAATGTGTTTACCATAAGTGTAATTGCTCAAAATGGAGCAACCACACAAAGTTACACGGTAACTGTGAATCGTGCGCAAAATAATGTGGCAACGCTGTCTAATCTCAGCGTATCGGAAGGCACATTAAATCCGATGTTTAACAGCACTGTTTATAACTATACGGTAAATGTTCCTTACAGCACATCTTCCATAACCTTAGTAGGCACGCCCACCGATGCCGGCGCAACAGTAACCGGCAACGGCATTAAGTCGATTGAAATCGGTGAAAATCAATTTACTATTATCGTAACGGCGGCAGACGGCGTAACCACACAAAATTATACTGTAACTGTAAATCGTGCGTTGAACAATGTTGCCACGCTGTTAAATCTCAGTGTTTTGGAAGGCGAATTAAGTCCGGTGTTCACAAGCGACAACTATGTTTATAGCGTAAACATCATGGATATCTATGAGGAAATCACACTTGCCGCTACCTCCACAGACCCCAATGCTACAGTAACCGGAGACGGAGTCGTGGCATTGCAAGGGGGTTTCAATAGGCTTACCATTACCGTAACCGCACAAGACGGCGTAACCACACTAAATTACGTCATCCTTGTGAACCGCACTGTGGGCATTAACGAACCCAGCGAGGCAATCAATGTTACGGTATATCCGAATCCAACGTCAGGGGAGTTACGAGTTACGAGTTACGAGTTACGAGTTATGAGTGTTGAGGTGTTTGATGTTTCCGGCAGAATGCAAAAAGCAGAAAGCAGCAAGGAAATTCCGCAGGCTGACGGGGTGGTTATCAACATCTCACATTTACCGGTAGGAACTTACTTCGTAAAAATTGCTACGGAAAATGGCATTGTTACAAAGAAAGTGATAAAGAATTAGTTGAAATTTACTTTGAAAAGAAAGGCTATTCTGAAAAGAGTAGCCTTTTTTATTTGGCAACAAATTAAAATCTATTGGCAAATTAATTCAATGTTTCAAAAATCTTTTCTAAGTTTGCCGAAAAGTTGTTCGTGATTTACTACAAAGGGCAAAATCATTAAAATATTTTTTCCTTCGGCGTTTATTACCTTGGAACATGCAAAGTAGAGACGCAATGCATTGCGTCTCTACTAACACCTTGCGGTATGCTTTTACTTGCAAAACGACAGTCCGTTCTATTGTTGTGCGTTAGCGATTGTAGCGGCACCCCGCAGCCTGCATAAGCCACGAAGCAGCCATTTTATATTTGCAAAAATTTAACATAGATGATGTTAGGCGAGGAGTATAGCGGAAAGCGCGACCCGAACGCGAAGCGTAAGGGGAACGCCCAAATATTTAAAAAAATATTTTTAATGATTTTGCCCTAACCAACAATAGGGGTAAAAACAATATTTTTGCCGAAACTAAGTTAGTTATACATCAAATATTTTTATTATGAAAAAATTATCACTTTTAATCATTGTTTTAATCGTAACTTGCACGGTTGCAATGGCGCAACCACGAGCCATCGGAGGTCGTTTATCTTATAGTATCGGCGCTTCGTATCAACACCAAATCGGTGAAAAAAATATGCTTCAAGCAGACTTGGATCTTCTTGGCTATTGGTGGGGCGGACAAGGTACCGTAACTTATAACTGGATATTCCCTATTAAATCATGGGATGTGTGCGCATTAAACTGGTATGCAGGCGTTGGTGTCGGCGGAGGTTATCGCTGGGGATATAACAGGATTTATCTCTATGGCCGGGATTATGGGAATCATTATGGCTTTGTTGGCGCTGTCGGTATGGTGGGCTTTGAATGTAACTTCAAATTCCCTCTGCAACTCTCTGTGGAATATCGTCCGATAATCGGTCCTAAATTTTATCAAAATGCCGATATTAAGTTTTATTATGATGGATTCTATGCAACTGCGGCTGCCATCAGCGTTCGCTATAAGTTCGGCGGAAAATAAAATGTTAATGAAAGTTAAAAAAATATTTCACTGTAAAACAGCGCTATACGAAAACTAAGCGCTGTTTTTTGTTGATATTACTGCTTTTGTATTAAAATTGTGCTATTTTCGCCGCCTAATATAAAACGATAGTTTATGGCAGAAATTATTGCACGAGTTCAAGAAATCATTGCAGAGAAACTTAGCGTTAACCCTGCAGATGTTACCCCAGAGAAAAGTTTTACCAACGATTTAGGCGCCGATTCGCTCGACACCGTTGAACTAATCATGGAGTTTGAAAAAGAATTTGGAATCTCAATCCCGGACGACCAAGCGGAAAAAATATCAACCGTTGGAGACGCTATTGAGTACATTCAATCTATGAGTTAATTGTAACACTCTTTTTTAATGAAGGTTAAAAAGGTTGTTATTACCGGCTTGGGCGCTCTTACTCCTATTGGTAATAGCGTTCCGGAGTATTGGAATGGTTTGTTAAATGGAATAAGCGGAGCATCTCCAATTACTTATTTTGACACGCAAAATTTTAAAACCACATTTGCTTGTGAAGTTAAAAACTTCGACCCCAATAGCCTGATTGACAGAAAAATTGCCCGCTCTATGGACCGATGCGGGCAGTATGCTTTTGTTACCGCATTAGAAGCCATTAAAGATAGTGGTTTGGATATGGAAAAAATTGACAAGCAACGTGTTGGGGTCATTCTCGGCACTGCTATCGGTGGAATTACTTCCATTATTGAAGCCTACACTACCTTATATGAAAATGGCGGTATTCCCAGATTCAGCCCCTTTTTGCTTACCCGCGCACTCAACGATATGATTGCGGGAAATATAGCGCTACACTATGGGTTTTCGGGAACAAACTGTGTAACCACCTCTGCATGTGCCTCTTCGGCAAATGCTATTGTAGATGCCTACCATGCCATACAATTGGGAAAAGTAGATATGGTGGTATCCGGCGGCGCAGAAGCATGTATTAATCAGTTGGCAATAGGCGGATTTAATGCCATGCACGCCCTCTCTACCCGCAACGATGAGTTTGCCTCCGCCTCCCGTCCGTTCGACCTTACGCGAGACGGATTCGTGATGGGCGAAGGCTCATGTACCTTGATTGTGGAAGATTACGAACATGCCAAAGCAAGAGGCGCAAAAATCTACGCCGAACTCGCCGGCGTAGGATTAGTTACCGACACGCACCACATTACTGCCCCACACCCGGAAGGATATGCCGCAAAATTAGCCATGAAAATGGCAATTGAAGACGCTAAACTAAACACTACCGACATCGGGCATATTAACACCCATGGTACCTCCACGCCGTTAGGCGACCTGTCGGAATGTTTGGCAATTCAAGAACTGTTTGGAGAACACGCTTATAACATCGCTATTAACGCAACCAAATCGATGACCGGCCACATGCTCGGCGCAGCGGGTGCAGCAGAAGCCATTGCAACTATTCTTGCCCTGCAAACCGGAAAAGTACCCCCTACGATCAATCTGAAAGAAAAAGATCCGGAAATTCCTGACTTCAATTTTGTTCCTCATAATGCTATTGAACACCGGTTTTACGCGGCGCTCTCTAATTCATTCGGTTTTGGCGGACACAATGCCTCTATTGTTTTTTCGAAATTTGATTAACCGGATTAGGTTTGAATATTTTTATTAAAAAAAGCGCTTCCGATATTGAAATTGTAAAATTTCTTAAAAATGTTTTGGGTGTACGTCCCAAAAATTTAGATATTTACAAAATAGCATTCACGCACAGTTCTGCATCTGCAAGAGAAATAATGGGCAGAATAAATAATGAACGATTGGAATATTTGGGTGATGCCGTTCTAAATGCGGTTATTGCCGATTATTTGTTTAAGAAATTTCCACTCCTACCGGAAGGTCCGCTTACAGAAATGCGTTCAAAAATTGTATGCAGAGACCATTTGAATAAACTTTCCCGAAAAATGGGACTTGCTGAATTTATTGTTATTGAGCCACATACAAAACCAAAATCTATTCACGGGGATACTTTTGAAGCGCTTATGGGCGCACTCTATTTAGATTTAGGATATGAAAAAACTAAAAAAATCATTATCAATAAGTTGCTTCTTACTTTTATGGATCTAAATTCAGTATTACAGGAAGAACATAATTATAAGAGTAAACTCATTAACTGGGCGCAAAAAAATAATTACAAAATTCGATTCGAAAGTCATGCTTCCGACAATATTAAAGGAAGAAAAATATTTACTTCGCAGTGTTTTATAAATAATAAATTAGTTGCTGAAGCAGAAGATTTTACCATTAAAGGGGCTGACCAATTAGCGGCAGAAAAAGCATACGAGCAATTACAAAAAATCAACAAAAATGGCTAAAAAGAGAAAAAATCAATTATTACAAATTGACCATTTTTTTGGTACATGTAATACTCATCGAATTTTTGCACTACAATCCGAACTTTCCCCCTTCCCCTTTGTAAACCAATTAGGAAAAGCCGAAAACACCACTTTCACTATTTTGCACGATTTTGATTATTTTTCTAATCAGTATTCTGCTTATTTTTCGGTTTTTTATGCAGAATATTCTCAACAAGAGTCTATTCATTGTTTGCTTTTACAAAATAAAGCCATTATTAACAATCAAAAAGAAATTTTTGTTTCCAAAGCAGAAAAAAATCTGCGTTTTCAAACCCTTTCGTTGTTTGATGAATACTTGTATCTGTTTAACAAACAAGGCTTACGTTGTTTTGACGCGCCCCTTGAAAATATAGATTATTTGCTGTTATTATTTGCAAAAAAAGATATTGAAAATGAAATGTTTTTGCAATTTATTCAAAATATTTCGCCTTTTCATGCAAAAGACGTTTCCTATTTATTAGAAAGAACGCAAACCGCTTCGGAGGCAAAAGTCAGTTCTTTTTTAAAAGATTTTTACTGCAAATATGAAGTAAAAGCCAACATGTTTTCAAAAAGCAAAGCAACAGCTTTGTTGGCTCCTGTTCAACAAATTCCGAAAGAAAATTTGCAGTATCCTATTCCGGTGCGATTAGAAAATGAAATAATAAGTGATAATTTACAGATTTCGGAAAAGTATTTGGAGATTTTGACGGAGGATACTTAATTAAGATTTAAAATATTAATAGAGTAGATTAAAAGCAAATTTTATATGCTTTCGAAACATTTATGGCGATAAAAATAGGGCATGCAAAAACACTATTCACGCCAATATTAAAAATAAACTCGTTATAAGCGAACACTTTACAAAAAAAATCATCTCATCCCCTCATCATCTCATCATCACATTAAAAAATATATATTTTTGCCGCCTCAAAACCAACACTCCTCCTTAGCTCAGTTGGTCAGAGCATCTGACTGTTAATCAGAGGGTCCTAGGTTCAAGTCCTAGAGGGGGAGCAAATTACAAAGAGACAGGATATCCTGTCTCTTTGTATATAAACAAACATTATGGATTGGCTACAAGCATTTATTTTAGGTATTATTCAAGGATTAACAGAGTTTTTACCCATCAGCAGTAGTGGTCACTTAATTATTGGAAAAGAGATACTTGGTTTGAAATCTACCGACAATATCGCTTTTGAAACAGCAGTACATTGCGCCACTGTGTTGAGTACCATCACTATTTTACGAAAAGAGATTGTTACATTGTTTCTAAAATTATTCAAATTGCAATGGAATGAAGAAACGCAATATATTGGCATGATTTTGCTTTCCATGATTCCTGTAATGATAGTGGGATTGTTTTTTAAGAAAACGGTTGAGAATTTTTTCGGCGAAGGGTTACTCTTAGTCGGCGCTATGCTGTTGGTTACAGCGGTATTACTCTTGTTGTCTTCGTTACGCACTATAAAAATTTTAAATTTTAAATCTCAAAACCACCCCCTGCCACCGCCAGCTGGGGAGAATCTCAATTCTCAAATCTCAATTCTCAAATCTCAAATCTCAAATCCCAAATCTATTGGCTGGTTCAGCGCTTTATTAATGGGTATTGCACAAGCCGTTGCAGTATTGCCGGGGTTGTCGCGTTCAGGTGCTACCATTGCCACAGGATTATTAGCCGGCGTAAAAAAAGAGGAAGTAGCGAAGTTTTCTTTCTTAATGGTATTGATTCCCATTTTGGGAGAAACCGTACTCAGCGCTATGAAAGGCGGTTTTTCAGTCGCCGTGTCGGGAATTTCAACTACTTCATTATTCATAGGCTTTCTCGCTGCATATATAGGCGGATGTCTTGCCTGTAAATTTATGATAGAATTGGTAAAACGCACCAACTTGATTTGGTTTGCAATCTATTGCTGCATTGCCGGAACCATTGCATTAGTATATTCTTTATGGTAAAAAAAATGATTCATCAAGCGCGGTTTGAACTGCCCGAACTTCATATTAATATTGAGGGCGATGTGTTGGTGTTTGATAAACCCTATCAATGCACCTCGTTTGATTTAGTGGAAAAAGTAAAGAAATATATTCGTCAGCGAAATCAAGAAGAAAAAGGAGAAGGGAGAAGGGAGAAAGGAGAAAGGAGAAAGGTGAAAGTGGGGCACGCGGGAACGTTAGACCCATTAGCCACCGGCGTGATGATTATTTGCGTGGGCGCTTTTACCAAAAAAATTGAACAATATCAGGCACAAGAAAAAGAATATACCGGTACTTTTATGCTGGGCGCTACTACGCCCTGTTTCGATTTGGAAAAACCTGTTAATGAAACATTTCCAACAGAGCATATTACCGAAGAACAGATTTATATTACAGCGCGTACTTTTTTGGGAGAGCAAGAACAAATACCGCCGCATTTTTCAGCAGTAAAAATAGACGGTAAACGCGCGTATCTGTTAGCTCGCCAAGGAGAGACACCTGAAATAAAACCCAAATCCATTACCATTTCCGCATTTGAAATAACAAGAATTGCGCTGCCGGAGGTGAATTTTAGAATTGTGTGTTCCAAAGGTACTTACATCCGTTCTATTGCACGCGATTTCGGACAGAAATTGAAAAGCGGCGCCCACTTAACGGCGCTACGAAGAACACGAATCGGAGAATTTAGAGTGGAAGAAGCGATTGTTTTGTTAGGAGCAGGGAGCAAATCTAATTAAAAAGTTTATTTTTGCACCCAAATATCTATTCCATGAATTTTAATTTTTTACATCGGCCGGAGGCGCGGAAATATAAGTATAAACCCCAATTTTATGTGCCGGAAGAAGATAAACCCATCAATTATGATAAATATGACGCCGGTAAATTTGAAGAGAGACTTCGTAAAAACTGGGAAAATAAACGCCATGTCAAAAATAATCCCACCAACAATATGCGCACTATTATATGGATAGCGTTTCTATTACTTGTTTTGGGATTCATTGTATTGAAATTTTTATAATTAAAAGACATTATTAAACTATGTTAGAATATAATACCTCACGCAACCCGCTTGCTATTAAAGAGTATGGGCGTAATGTGCAAAAAATGATAGAATATGCTATTACAATCGGAGACCGCGATAAACGCACGGATACCGCTAAAGCCATTGTTCGCGTTATGTCGGAGATACATCCGGATACCAAAGCAAATCAAAATCAAACCGATCTGCAGAACCAATCTCAGGATTACTGGCGTAAGTTGTGGGATCATCTCTTTATTATATCTAACTACAGATTAGATGTGGACTCGCCGTTTCCGAAACCTGTTCCCGAAGAAAAAACAAATAAGGCGGTTAAACATCAATATGGGAAATCAAAAATTACGCTCCGCACCTACGGGCGAAATATGGAAGCCATTATTCATAAAGTAGCGCAATATCCCATGCCGGAGCGCGAAATATTGGGCAAAATTTTGGCAAATCATTTAAAGAAACTGTATCTCTTGTATAATAGAAATACTGTGAATGATGAATTAATTATCAATCAGTTAAGAGAACTTTCGGGCGGACAAATCGTGCTTCCGGAAAATTTTCAGTTGCTTTCTACAAAAGAGATTATGAAAAGTAACGGCAATGCGCATTTTGTGCAAGTGGGCAGCAATAAGAAAGCAGGAAACGGCAAAAGACCGCGCAGGAAAAAGCGGAAACCGCAAACGAATACAAATTAAAAAAACGGCGGAGTTGCAAACTCCGCCGAAAATCTTAAAACAGAACCGTACACCAATTAAAGGTATCCTCTACTTCGCCGTATTGAATACCGGTTAGGCGAGCGTACAATTTTTGACACCAGGGTCCGGCATTTCCATCTTTAGCGTATTGATACACAGTTCCTGTATCTCTATCTTGAATCATTCCGATGGGTGAAATTACGGCAGCAGTACCGCAGGCACCGGCTTCTTCAAAGTCGCCTAATTCATCTAAAGCCACATGGCGGCGTTCTACCACCAATCCCATATCGGCGGCTAATTCGCGGAGCGACATATTGGTAATTGACGGAAGGATAGAGCCGGAGTCGGGGGTAATATATTTGCCTTCTTTGATAGCGAAGAAGTTGGCGGGACCGGCTTCGTCGATATAGCGTTTGGTTTTGGAATCGGCGAAGATAGCGGTAGAGAAACCTTCTTGATGTGCGCGTTGCCCTGCGCGGAGGCTGGCGGCGTAGTTTCCGCCTACCTTAATATGACCGGTTCCCATAGGCGCGGCACGGTCGTAATCGCGAATAATTTGCATCTTTACCGGTTTAAAGCCCTCTTTAAAGTAAGGACCTACGGGGGTTACAAACACCATAAACAGATATTCGTCTGCCGGACTAACGCCCACTTTGGCGCCGGAGCCAATAAGCAACGGGCGCAAATAGAGCGACCCGCCCGTGCCATACGGAGGAATATACTCTTGATTTAACTCAACGGCTTTGCGACACGCTTCTTCAAAAATCTCTTTCGGAACAGGCTGCATCAAAATTCCATCTGCAGACCGGTTCATTCGAAGCCAGTTTTCTTCCCAGCGGAACAGCCGCACCTTATTGTCTTTACCTCTGTACGCTTTCAAACCCTCAAATGCTTCCTGTCCGTAGTGCAAGCAGGTAGCGGCAATGTGCAGGTTAACAGTTTCCGAGTCGCTTACTTCTAAGGAACCCCATTTACCATCTTTGAAATAGCAACGAATGTTGTAGTCAGTTTTAACATAACCGAAAGTCAAGTTTTTCCAATCAATATTTTTCATATTTTTTAATTTTAGTAATTGAGTGCGAAAATAGAAATTTTATTTGGAAAAAAATTGTTTTTTCGCAAAAATAATTTTATCTATGCAATATATCTTTCTTCCGAAACTCATTTCACCTTGCTTAAAGAATGTAATAGTTGGTGGAAAACCGATCCGGTAGTTGATAGTCTTTATGTTCGATGTGAATGGGAAAAGTGGTAGGAAAAGGCTTGAGAAAGTAGAGTGAGTACTTAACTTAGGTACTCGCTCTGGCACAGCCATTTAAGTTTGAGAGACAAGGTATTGATAAATCTCAACAAACATCAGAAAAAAACTATTTTTGCAGAAAATTTTGAATTATGAATTTAGAACATGTCCAAAGCAAAATATACGAGATCAGAGGTTTCAAAGTCATTTTAGATTTTGATTTGGCTTACATGTATGAGGTAGAAACAAGAATCTTAAATCAAGCAGTTAAACGAAATATTAAAAGGTTTCCGGCTGACTTTATGTTTCAACTTACAAATCAAGAATTTACAAACTTGAAATCACAATTTGTGATATCAAGTTGGGGAGGCATACGCAAATTACCTTACGCTTTTACAGAACAGGGAATTGCCATGTTATCCGGTTTGCTTAACAGTGATATTGCCATAAATACAAATATTGTTGTCATGCGCGCTTTTGTTATGATTCGCCAATATGCTTTGAATTATGCAGAACTTAATCAAAAAATTGAAAAATTAACTGCAAGACTTGATGATACCGATGTAAAAACTAATGAGATTTTTGAACTTCTCAAAGAATTACTTGAACATAAAAAGGAACTTGAAAAACCACGCAATCGGATTGGATTTGATACAGGTGCAAATAGTTAATAGGAAAGAAAGTGGGAAGGCAGCCACAGCCTCTAACGAGCATATTGGCATAATTTCGGCACTACCCTCGTTTGAAAATATTTGCTACTTTCGCACGCTGTTTGCTCGTTGGAAAGTGTAGTGTCAGCCGCCACCTCGCGAAGCTGCCGGATCGTTGGCTGCAAGCAAGGACAAAGTCAATATGCCGGGTGTTGTATGCAATGCGGCAAAAAAAAAATCAAAACATTATGCCCTCATTCCTCGCCCAACTTGCAGAAAAAATTGTAAAAAACAATGCTATTCCTTTGGAACAAACGGTAGTGGTGGTTCCCAATAAAAGAGCAAAACGAGAACTGCTTCGTGAAATGGCATTGCATTTTACCCAACCGGTTTTTGCACCTAACATACTTTCCGTGAATGAGTTTATTGAGAGTCTTTCTTCTTTAAAAAAGATTACTCACGATGAACTAATCATGCGTTTGTTTACAGTTTACCGAAAAAAAAATCCTGAAAAAAGTGATGATTTTACCGATTTTTTAGCATGGGCGCCAATTTTTTTGCAAGATATTAATGAAATTGACCTCCATTTGGCAAAAGCCTCCGACATTTTTACTAACCTCTCTGAAATAAAAACATTAGAAACCTCATTCGGAAAAGAGGAACTTACCGAAGCACAACGGAAATACTTACTCTTTTACACTCAACTCGCTGATTTATATACGGATTTCACTACAACTTTACGCGCAGATAATGTAGGATACGAAGGAATGATTTACAAAGAGGTGTGCACTGCTCGTCATTGCGGACTTGACCCGCAATCTCCTAATATCCGATATGTTTTTGCCGGTCTAAACGCCGTAACGCCTGCCGAATTAGAAATACTACACTTTTTTTATGTGCAAAAAAACGCCGAATTTTATTTTGATATTGATACTTTTTACGATGAAAAGTATGGCGTTTTTATGGAAGAGATAAGACAAAAACTGAGAATTTCGGAAATTCCCAAATCAAACTATTACAAAAATATTTACAAAAATATTTCCTGTATCGGTGCCCCGAAGCGTACCGCGCAAATTTATCAAGCCATTGAAATACTGAATAGTATAGAGCAACGGCAGGGCAATTTGAACGATACTGTTCTGGTGCTCGCCGATGAATCTATGCTGGTGCCTTTTGTGCATGCGTTTAACACCGAAAATTGCAATATTACGATGGGCTACCCGTTGCGTGCCACATTTACCGCCCAACAATTACAACAATATATTGAGGAAGAAAAACTGAACAACCGCCTGCAAAAACCGATATATGATTTGAAAACGCAAGGCTTTGAGTTTTTGCAGTTTCTAAAAAATAAACTTCAAACATTTGAGAATAAAAACATTGCCTTAGAAAACCAAACCGCTTACGCACTCATTACCTCCTTAATTGAGGAAGTATCTGCTTTTTTGATGAAGTTTTTTAAGGATGCCACAGCGTTGGATTTTGCCGTTGTGGATTATTTTCTTCAAGAAAAAATAAATGCCACCCCCATGCCTTTTACCGGCAATGCGCACGAGGGCTTACAAATTATGGGACTATTGGAAACCCGCATGCTTGATTTTAAGAATGTTATCATTTTATCTATGAATGAAGGTGTGCTACCGAAAGGAAAAGCCTCACCCTCGTTATTGCTGTATGATATTAAGAGACACTTCGGACTACCCACCCACCAACGCATAGACGCTATTTTTGGATACCATTTTTTTAGGTTGCTGCAACACGCCGAAAATGTTTTTCTAATTTATGACAACGATTCTTCTAACGCAGTGGCAGAAAAAAGCAGATTTGTGGAACAGTTGGAATTTGAAACTCAAAAACAATTCTTAACAGAGAGTATTCATTTTCATCATAATCAATTTGTTCCTCCTTTTTCGCTTTCTGATAAAGAAATGTCAATTAGCATTACAAAAACGGCTCCTATTTTAGAAAAGCTGTCTCGCTTTACTTTTTCTCCGTCATCATTAAATACTTACATTAATTGCCCTCTTAAATTTTATTTCAATTTTGTTGAAAAAATTGAAACTCCTAAAGTTTTTGATGAAAATAATGCAAGCGCTATTATTGGTACGGTCATCCATGCTGTATTAGATGATATTTTTACACAATTAAAAGAAAAAACTGCACAATTTGCTACAATTTTAGCAAATTATGAAAAAAATATGGATGATATACTCATCAAAACATTTAAAAAGCAGCCGGAAATTGGGGATATGGATCTGTTTCAAGGGAAACTGTTTTTAGCGTATGAGATTGCCAAAAAAAGTATTTTAGATTATATAAAAGTAGTTCAAGATGAATGGAATAAATCTGAATATCAAATTATTGGTACAGAGATTCCGTTACTCACAGAGGTACATTTAGACGATTGCGCTGTGCGTATTACCGGTAAGATTGATCGCATTGAAATGCGTGATAACAAAGTAACTATTTTGGATTATAAAACAGGAAGAGTAGATGCAAAAAAACTGAAATGTAAAGCGGAAGCGCTGGAAGAAATTTTTACAAAACCCGATTATTCACAATTATTTCAAATGCTTTGTTATGCTTTTCTATATCAACACAGTAACCATCCTGAATTGATTCAAACGGCTGAAATTCAATGTGGCATTATTGCTTTTCAGGAATTGTACCAACAAAACGACATATATATCCATTATGCTGAAATAGATAAGGAGCAAATTTTGACACAAGAAGTATTGCAACTTTTTGAAGATTATTTGAAACAATTATTTTCTGCAATTTTAGATGAAAAAACTGCATTTTATCAAACCGAAAAGGAAGAAAATTGCAAATATTGTGATTATAAGAATATTTGTAACAAATAAAGTATGAGTAACTTATAACTGAAAAATGAAAGGCACAAACTCACAACCACACATCGGCATTTTTGGGCGGCGCAACAACGGTAAAAGCGCACTCATCAATGCTTTGACCGGTCAAGAAATCGCCATCGTTTCCGATGTTGCAGGCACAACCACCGACCCCGTGAAAAAAAGTATGGAAATTTTCGGCATAGGTCCTGTGGTACTTATTGATACCGCCGGCTTGGACGATGAAAACGAATTAGGCAAAAAACGGATAGCAAAAACCGAAAACATTTTGAAACACATCGATTTGGCAATCCTTGTAATTACGAATTATCTTTTTGATGAAATTGAAAAAAAATTAATTGCTCAACTGCATCGCTTGGAAACTCCTTTTATCATTGTAAATAATAAATCGGATATTTGCGAGAGCAGAGATTTTATGATTGAAAATGAGCAAGTCATCTCTTTGAGTGCCCAAACCGGAAAGGGGATTCCTGAATTGACAGAAGCGATACAAAATAAAATGCCCGTTTCGGCATACTTTACCCATTCTTTATTGGAAGGTGTTGTAAAAGAAAATGATACAGTGTTGCTCATTACTCCCATAGACAGTGAGGCGCCGGAGGGCAGATTGATTTTACCGCAAGTGCAAACCATTCGCGCTATTTTAGACCAAAATGCGGTTGCAGTGGTCATGAAAGCGGATCAGGCAGAGCGTGTCTTTACAACCGCTCGTCATTGCGGGCTTGCCCCACAATCTCATAACAATGATGAAGATTCCGGCTTTCGCGGAAATAACGAAAAATATCACTATCCTTCCCTGAAACCCAATTTAGTAATCACAGACAGTCAGGTGTTTCAAACGGTAGCACCATTTGTTCCACAGGATATTCCGTTAACCGGTTTCAGTATTTTAATGGCAAGATATAAGGGAGATTATGAAAACTATGTAAAAGGAACTCCGCAAATTGAAAACTTAAAAGATGGTGATTGTGTGCTTATTATGGAATCGTGCACCCACCAAACTTCGTGCGAAGATATTGGAAGGGTAAAAATTCCGAAATGGCTTACCGAATATACGAACAAAACCTTATATTTTGATTTCGTTTCAGGATTAACTCCTGTTGAAAACATTGAAAAATATGCTTTGGCTGTTCAATGCGGAGGGTGCATGATTACCAAAAAACAGATACTCAACCGTTTAAAACCTGCAGTAGATGCCGGTATCCCCATTACAAACTATGGAATGTTGATTGCCTATCTTAACGGCATTTTTGAGCGCGCTACCCGATTGTAGAGATGAGTGGTTGATCTGAAATTTCCTTTTAAGTTCAGATGTTTGTCGCGCCTTATGTTTAAAAAAGCAGAAACCCAAAATTGCGACATTTTTTTCGTTGAAATTTTTGTATATTTTTGCGGTGATTTTTTGTGAAAAATATGTTGGAAGTCTCGCTCTCGACAAAAAGCAGAGCATTACTACGAATAACACTAATCGTTAATCACTAATCATTATGAAAAAAATTCTCATTACCGGCGGCGCCGGATTTATTGGCTCACATGTAGTTCGTTTGTTTGTAAACAAATATCCTCATTATGAAATATATAATTTGGACAAACTGACCTACGCCGGCAACTTGGATAATTTGCAAGATATTGACAACAAGGCAAATTATCGTTTTCTCAAAGCCGATATTACAGACAGTGAAAATATGCTGATGCTCTTCAAGGCACATCAATTTGATGGCGTGATTCACTTGGC
>Ga0082212_10007241_pt1 | contig 14714 bp, 12 predicted proteins | sample TergutNt197P3_FD_71548 | JGI IMG/M metagenome (GOLD analysis project Ga0082212, IMG submission 71548) | Neocapritermes taracua P3 segment gut microbial communities from Petit-Saut dam, French Guiana - Nt197 P3 | ecosystem: Host-associated > Arthropoda: Insects > Digestive system > Gut ... | reverse complement strand
GGCTCTTTCCAGACTTTCTGCGCGCGCCGCAAATGGCAGGGATCGTGGTAAGTCACCCTGCCTTTTATGCGTCCGGCCGGTTTTTCGAGCGGAATTGACGCCAGAAATTCACATATGTCCCGCGCCTTAGCCTTAAACGCCTCCGCCCGCGTGTTCCATTCCGGATTGTCCGCAAAAAGTTTCCCATATTCCTTCAGCGTGGATCCGCAGGTGGCGCAGTCGGTCAGAATAAAAGCAACATCAAGACGCTCGAATGTTTCGATGTTATGTTTCGCCTGTTTTTCAACAAGATCCATGCGACCGTAACCGCGCGCGGGCATTCCGCAGCATTCTACGGCTTTGGGCGTAATTACCGTACAGCCGTTGCGCGCTAGTACGCGCAGGGCGGCGGCGCTTTCTTCTGCGAAAAGCATGCTTTGCGCGCAGCCGAGAAAAAAGCCGACGCGGTATTTCTCTTCGCCCCGTGCTTTTGTGATCTCCGGAAGCGTCCGGCGCAGCGGACGGCGCGGCAGCCGCGGCAGCATCGCTTCCAGATCGCCGATCTTTTCTGGCAGAAGATTCATGAGTCCAAGCGAGTAAACAAGACGGCGGATACCGAGTTTTTGATAGAGACGAAGCGGCAAAGTAGCCCATTCCATGCGTCGCGCATGTGAAACCAGTCCGCCGAAAAGCTGCTGTTTCCACCTGGCCGGATGAAGCTGTTCGTCGATGTTCCGCATGGAAAGCGCAAGATCAGACGGACTGATGCCGACCGGACAGGCCTCGGCGCATGCCATGCACGCGAAGCAGCCATACATCTGTTCAATGAGGTTGGGCGTCAGTTCGAGATTCCCTTCAAGCCCCTTGCGTGTAAGCGCCACGCGGCCGCGCGGCGACGCTGTTTCTTTCAAATACTCGCGGTAGGTCGGACAGACCGCAAGGCATAATCCGCAGCGGATGCAGTTTACGTATTGACTTTCCTCAGGCCGGTTTTCAGGATTCATGTCGCGAGGCGGAGCATTTCTTCTATCGAACGCAGGGCGGGCCTTGCCGTTTCTTCTTCAACAACAATATGTTCGCCGCCTGTTCCCAACAGCGCGTCACGCAGGGAAGCAAGCGATCCGCGTTTCATGTTGGGACAGATTACCGTGTCCGAAACGGGAAAGAAACTTTTATCGGGATTTTGCTTTCGCAGAGTGTGAAGCAGGCCGTTTTCAGTAGCAATTATAAATTCCATGCCTGAACTTGCCGCGGCATAATCGCACATCCCTCCTGTGGACAAAACGGCGTCGGCCAGCTCGCGGCACTCATGCGTCGCTTCCGGATGAATGAGAAGCCCCGCTCCGGGATATGCATTGCGCGCGGCGCGGATTAGATCAGGCGTAATGCGCAGATGCGTGGGACATAGACCGTTCCAGAGAATCATTTCCCGCCCGGTTTGCTCTTTTACCCATGATCCGAGATACTGATCCGGAACGAAGATAATGCCCCGGCCTTCCGGAAGACGGCGGGCTATCTGTTCCGCATTCGAGCTGGTGCAACAGACATCCGACAATGCCTTTATTTCCGCCGTCGAATTGACATAGCACATCACAAGATGATCCGGGTATTGCGCCTTGAGATCCTTCAATTCTTCCGGCGTAATCATGTCGGCCATGGGGCAGCCTGCCTTTGGCTCGGACAGAATAACGCGCCGCGACGGATTTAAAATGGCGGCGGTTTCCGCCATGAAACGGACGCCGCAGAAAACAATTATTGACGCCTCAGCCTTGCGTGCCGCGACGCTCAATCCATAGGAATCACCGACATAATCCGCGCAATCCTGTATATCGCCCGGCTGATAGGTGTGGGCGAGAACGACCGTGTCCCGTTCTTTTTTCAACGCGGAGATTTCGTCGCGTAATTCCGATATGGTTTTCTCCATCTTATCTTCCAGTCATCAGGCAAAGGCATTGGATCTCTATGGTATTACTCCCATAAAAAAGCGATACGTACTTGTCGTTATACCCTATTATATAAGTTATTTACTGCCTGATATTGTTTGAGCTTCCGGTTAAAATATAAAAGAAAGAGGGACGAAAAAAATCCCGTCCCTCTTTTTACGACATTTGCGAAAAGTAATTAGTTGATGCCCAAATTGAATTTAAGTGATCTCAGCGTGTTTCTCATGAGCATGGAGATCGTCATAGGGCCAACGCCGCCGGGAACCGGCGTGATGGAACCGGCGATTTCCTTCGCCGCGTCGAAATCAACATCGCCGCGCAGGATGGCAACCTTTTTGCCTGTCTTTTCGCTGATTTTTTCGCCGACGCGGTTTACGCCGACGTCAATGACGCATGCGCCCGGCTTGATCCATTCCGGCTTGACAAGGCCGGGAACGCCGGCGGCGACAATCAGAATGTCCGCGCGTTTGCAATGGAACGCCAGATCCTTCGTAGCGGTATGAACAAGCGTAACGGTGGAGTTCGCGCCTTTGCCCTTCTGGAGCATCATGTTGGCGATGGGCTTGCCAACGATGTTGGAACGGCCGACTACGACGACTTCCGCGCCGCTTGTTTCAACGCCCGTGCGGACGATGAGTTCCTGAATCCCCGCGGGTGTGCAGGGGGGGAATTTCAGTTCCGACCCGCCGATCATAATGCGGCCGACGTTGACCGGATGGAAGCCGTCAACATCCTTGTCGGGATCTATGGCATTGATGACCTTCTTTTCATCAATGTGCTTGGGCAGCGGAAGCTGAACCAGAATGCCGTTGATGGCGGGGTCGTTGTTGTATTTTTTGATAAGCGCCAGCAGGTCGTTTTCGGCTATGTTTTCCGGCTGGTTGTCCTGAATTTCATGAAAACCCAGCCGTTCGGCGGTCTTAATTTTGAGGGTCACGTAGGAAATCGACGCCGGGTTTTCGCCAACAAGAATGGTGACAAGTCCGGGAACCTTTCCGTGCTTTTCCTTAATTTCTTTTACTTCCTGTTCGATTTCCTTCAGGATTTCTTCGCCGATATCAGTTCCTTTAATCAGTTTTGCAGTCATAATGTGTTTCTCTCTCCTTAAATTAAATTGTAAATTGTCTGAGGTAATTATAAACCCTGACATATTAATGCAGACGTAGAGACAAGGCATGCCTTGTCTCTACAGTTTGATTTTCAATTACCCTACTTGTTATTATTTGATTTTCGCGTTGATGATTTCCTTCAATTTTCCCCATTCCGGATAATAAATCTCGGACGGTATCGTCTTGAGATCAGGCGCAATCGCGGGCTTAAACTCCATATGCGGCAGGATGTCCTTTTCCACATCTATGCCGGGCGCGATTTCCGTAAGCGTTACTTGGCCGTTGAGCAGCCGGAAAACGCAGCGTTCGGTGACAAACATGATAGGTTTGTTGTTCTTGGCCGCATACTGGCCGCTGAAAGTGATCTGTTCGACATGATCGATAAACTTCTTCTTCTTGCCTTCCTCGATTATTTTGAGCTTGCCGTCCTCGGCTGTCACTTTCAGGCCGCCGGTCGTAAATGTGCCGCAATAGACAACGCCCTTGCTTGCCGTGGTTATGTTAATAAAGCCGCCGCAGCCTATGGGCCGCCCGCCGAATTTGCTGACGTTGACGTTGCCGAATTTATCGACTTCGCCCATGCCCAGAAACGCACGGTCGATGCCGCCGCCGTCGTACCAGTCAAACATGTTCGGATGGTTCACAAAAGCGTCAGCGTTATAGCTCATGCCAAAGTTCGGCCAGCCTGCCGGTACGCCGCCGACGCCGCCGGCTTCGGTCGTGAGCGTCATCATATCGCTTACGCCTTCATGCGCTGCGACGGTAGCCATGCGGTCGGGCGTGCCTATGCCGAGATTAACCACGGCTTTCGGCGGAAGCTCCATCGCCGCGCGGCGAAGAATAAAGAGCCTTTCGTCAAACGGCAGCTGGGGCAGCGCTCCGAGAGGCATCCGTATCTCGCCGCTGAATGCCGGCTGATAGTAAACGCCTTCGCTCTGCGTATGAAATTCCTGCGGATTTTTCGCTATGACGATATGATCGACCAGCACGCCCGGCAGACGGACATGCTTGGGGTTAAGCGTTCCGGCTTTGGCAAGATATTCCACCTGAATTATGACAATGCCGCCGTTGTTTTTTACCGCCGACGCGACTTCCATGCATTCGAGCACCGGCCCTTCTTTTTCGATGGTCATGTTGCCGTTTTCATCGGCAGTGGTGCCGCGAATAAGGGCGACATTTATCGGGAAGGTTTTGAACCAGAGGTATTCCTCGCCTTCAAAGGTAACAACCTTGTTCATTTCCGGCCCTTTTTCATGGGTCAACTGATTCATCTTGCCGCCCTCGACGCGGGGATCGACGAAAGTACCCAGTCCCACTTTTGTGATGATGCCGGGCCGCTTGGCGGCGATTTCGCGCAGGAGATGAACCACCACGCCCTGGGGAAAACAATATGCCGTCATTTTGTTTTCTGAAATCAGTTTTCCTATGCTGGGCGATCCGTGTACGTGCGCGCCGATAAAATTGGTAATCAGCCCTTCGTGCCCCATGACTTCCGGACCATTGCCTCTATGGTTGCCCATGGCTGATCCGCAGACCAGCGTGAGTCCTTTTGGATGTCCCGTATCCAGGTATCGTTTGCCGATAGCCCGCCCGACTTCTTCAGACCAGCCGGCCATTCCCATGATAGGCGAACAGAGCGTCGCGCCGTCCGGGATGAGGGCGGCCGCTTCTTCGGCGGAAACTACTTTTGCGGAGCCGGATTTGGAAGCATCGGCCATTTCTGTTTCAATCATTGAACTTCTCCCTATATTCTTAAATAGTTTTATGCCTGTCGGCATCTAGTATGTAAGCAACCTTACATTGTATGATAAAACCGGTCTTATCCAAATGGGAAAATTAACCAGATATTTCACATGTGGCTGTGGTTCGCGAACCGCCTCTACATTAATCCACTGAAAAAATCGTTGCCCTTGTCGTCCACGAGAATAAACGCGGGAAAATCAACCACCTCGATTTTCCAGACCGCTTCCATTCCCAGTTCCGGATAATCAATGCATTCAACCTTTTTAATATTTTCTTCCGCCAAAAGTGCGGCTGGGCCGCCGATTGAACCCAGGTAAAAGCCGCCATGTTTTTTGCATGCTTCCGTAACCTCGCGTGAACGGTTGCCCTTGGCTATCATAATCATCGAACCGCCGTTTTGCTGCAAAAGGTCAACGTATGAATCCATGCGCCCGGCCGTTGTCGGTCCGAAGGACCCGGACGGTTTGCCCGGAGGAGTTTTGGCCGGCCCGGCATAATAAATCGGGTGATTTTTTAGATATTCCGGCAACGGTTGCCCGGCATCAAGCAGTTCCTTAAATTTGGCGTGCGCGATATCGCGCCCGACAATAATTGTTCCGTCAAGGGAAAGCTGCGTGGCTACCGGATGCTTTGCCAGCTCGGCCAGAATGTCGCTCATCGGCTGGTTTAGATTGATTTTTACCACGCCGTGCGTATGCTTGCCGCGATATCTGTCGGGAATCAGACGGCCTGGATTGCGATCCATTTCCTCAAGCCAGATGCCGTCTTTGTTTATTTTTGCCTTGATGTTTCTGTCAGCCGAACAGGAAACGCCCATGCCGACGGGACAAGACGCTCCATGGCGAGGCAGCCGGACTACGCGGACATCATGAGCGAAATATTTCCCGCCGAATTGCGCGCCAAGACCGCAGCTTTCAGCCGCCTTTTGCAGTTTTTCCTCAAGTTCAAGATCGCGGAACGCCCGCCCGCCTTCGTTGCCGCTAGTCGGTAGGTTGTCAAGATAACCTGCCGAAGCCAGCTTAACCGTTTTCAGCGTGCTTTCCGCGCTTGTTCCGCCGACGACAAAAGCCAGGTGATAGGGAGGACAGGCGGCGGTGCCGAGAGTTTTCATTTTGGCAGTCAGAAATTTTTCAAGGCTTTCCGGATTGAGAAGCGCCTTGGTCTCCTGAAAAAGATAAGTCTTGTTGGCGCTTCCGCCACCTTTGGCGATAAACAAAAACGTATAATCGCCGCCTTCAGTGGCGTAAACGTCAACCTGCGCCGGCATGTTGTTGCCTGAGTTGATTTCTTTATACATATCAAGCGGGATTGTCTGCGAATAGCGAAGCGCCTCGCCGGTATAGGTCTGCCAGACGCCTTTCGATATGAATTCGGCGTCATTGCAGCCCGTCCAGACTTTTTGCCCTTTTTTACCGATTACGATGGCCGTTCCGGTATCCTGGCAAAAGGGAAGCTCATATTTCGCGGAAACCTCAGCATTGCGCAACATGGCGATTGCGACGCCGCGGTCGTTGGGCGACGCCTCCGGATCGCTGAAAATGCGCGCAACCTGGTCGTTGTGTTTCGAGCGCAGCAAAAACGATACGTCTCTCATTGCATGCGCTGCCAGAAACGCCAGCCCTTCGGGTTCTATTTTAAGGATTTCCTCGCCGCCAAATTCGGCGACACTCACGTAGTCTTTTGTCAGCAATCGGTATGAAGTTTCGTCTCCGGAAAGTGGAAACGGTTCCTGATATTTAAATTCCGGCATAATTCCTGTCCCCCGCGTTAATTCATACTTAACCAAACACAAAAGATTTGATTGTAGTTTTACCGGTAGAATCAGGCAAGGAAAATCATCTTTTTACGGGCTTCGGGGCTTCCAGCCATTGCCTTATGCGCAGGGCGTCTTCAATGCGGTCTCTCTCGCCGCTGGAGTTCAGCAGCACTACGATAATCGGCTCGCCGCCCGCTTTCATCTGCATAACGAGACAATACCCTGAATCGACGGTGTAGCCTGTTTTTGAAAGGCCTATTTCCCACCGGGAGTTTCCGACCAGGGCATTGGTATTGACAAACTGTATTTGCTGTCTTTTATGCCGTATGCGGAGTTCACGGCTTGTTGTAAACTCGCGGATCAACGGATATCCGCATGCTGCTTCCACCAGGCGCTCAAGGTCGAGCGCTGAAGATACGTTTTCGTCGGAAAGGCCTGTAGGCTCGACAAAACGCGTGTTTTCAAGTCCAAGCGACCGCGCTTTCCGGTTCATCGCCTCAACGAACGCCTCAAGCCCGGAAGGCCACGTGCGCCCGAGCGCGTGCGCCGCACGGTTGTCGGATGACATCAGGGCAATCTGCAAAACTTCGCGGCGGGTAAGCTTTACTCCCGTGGGTAGGCGGGAAGCGCTGTAACGCAGGCGATCCCTGTCCGCGTCTTCTATGACGATTTCTTCGTCCATGTCAAGCTGTCCGTCTATAATCGTCATCGCCGTCATAAGTTTTGTAATGGAGGCGATAGGCTGCGGCGTATCGGCGCGGCGTGTCAGGATCAGCTCGTCCGTTCTTTGATTCTTAACGATAAAGGCGGCCGACTTCAGCCTTGGCGCCGGGATGCTCAAATCGGAAATCGATAAAGCGAAAAGACTCGCAACGCATCCGGAACAAAACAGCGCCGCCGCTGCTATTCTAACGTTCAGATTCATAGCGTAGGAAATTTTATATTATTTTATTTCTAAAGGAAATAGGAAAATAGCAACATGGTCCGCTCTGGCACGCCAATGCATATATCCGCGTAGAAATCCTTGACAGGATTTTCGGAGGACCGAATTTCAGGAATGAGATTACCTGGAAAAGGGCGGACACTCACATTTTATTTTTTCAAGAACCCTGCCGAATGCAGGAAGAGAACGCTCAATCGTATCCAGTGGAACGGTAAGCGACAACCGCATATAACCTCCGCGGCCGAACCCGCTGCCTGGAACCGCGAGAACGCCCTCCTCCTGAAGGATTTGTATAAATGCCGTGTCGTCAGGGATGGGGGTTTTCGGAAAGATGTAAAAAGCTCCCTGCGGTTTGTGGAGTTCGTAACCGAGTTTCATCAGGCCGTCGCACATAATGTCACGCTTTTTATGATAGAGCGCCATGTCGGTAGATTCATCGGGCGCTTCCGCCACGACATGCTGCCAGATGGCGGGAGCGTTGACGAAGCCGGAAACACGGTTTGCAAAGACGCATGCTTCAAAAAGCGCCCCTGCTTCTGCGATTTTCGGAGAAATGGCAAGGTATCCGATGCGTTCTCCGGCCAGTCCCCATTTTTTCGACCACGATGTCGCTATCAGGCAGTTGGAAATAAACGCAGCGGGCGACGGGCATTTCACGCCGTCGTAAACAATGGATGTGTAAGGTTCGTCGCTTATAACCACGATCGTATGTCCGGCGCGCGAAAGCGCCGCTTCAAGTTCCCGCAGCGTCTTTTCCGAATAAATGGCGCCGGTCGGATTGTTCGGAGAGTTCAGTAATATCGCGCGTGTTTTAGGAGTAATGAGCGATTCCAGAGCCGGAACGTCAAGCGAAAAGTCCTCGCGCGTTTCCGCCGGAATCATCCGGCCGCCGTAGTTTAAAATATAAAATTTGTAATCCGGGAAAAACGGCGTTGGAACGATTACCTCGTCGCCGGGATTTAGCATCGCTTTGAGCGCGGCGTTCATGGCGCCGGCGCATCCGCTAGTCATCATGATGTTGCCGGCGGAAAATCCAAGACCCGTCTCCGCGTTGAGCCGGGCTGCGACGACTTCCCGCGTTCGCGCGTAACCAGCGTTCGGCATGTATCCATGCGATCCGGGAGAATTGTCCGCCGCTATTTTTCGCAGCGTATCCATTATTCCGTTCGGCGGATCCTCGCTCGGATTCCCAAGCGTAAAGTCAAAAACATTTTCCGCTCCTCGCTCGGCTTTCATGCGGATGCCTTCTTCAAACATCCTGCGAATGAAAGACGCCCCGCCTAACTGCTGGCTAATTGCGTCGGCTATGATCATTGCACATGCTCCTTTGCATCAATAATTATAATTCAGGGAACGACCAGCGGCAGTGATCTTCCAGAAATGGAAAATACCGCGGGGAGTCCGCCGACGATCTCCCCGTCGGTCTCGATATGTACTGTGGAATGATCCTCAGCGCGCAGTTCCTTTGTCCGTATTCTGCGAATCCACGGGCAATCGGCAGGTCTATCGGCCAAATGAGACCATAAGGCCGATAGAAAGTTCAAACATATTTACGCTTTTCGATATAACACCGGCCCTGTAACCTCGAAAATCCGCCCGCGCTCCCAGCGGCCCGGCCAGGTTTGGAAACTTGACCCCGCCGCCGTAGTTAAAAGCGAGCTTTGTGCCGACGGGAAGATTCCGGTCGCCGTACTGGTGAATCAGCCCGACGCCCGCTGTTAGAAAAGGAACCATTCGGGAATCTATGTCGGGAAAGTTAAGCATCAGATTGCTGCTGTATATAAAACCTTTGGATTCCTCCCAACAGGAGTGCATCGATTCAGAATCACCGCATTCATTATTAGATGGAAACATAAAGTCGGAACTGATTGCCAGCGTATGCTCCAATCCCAAATACCGAATAAAATTACTGCCAAAACGTATGCCGTACACGGGGCCATTGTCGAGAGGTATTTCCTCGATGGAACCGGGCATTTCAGCGCCGACAAAAAATGAGATGTCAGACGCGCGCGCCGCCCCCGCTAACGTAAATAACACTACGATGAGCATAAAAGCCGATGAAAAAATTTTACGAAAAGTCATAACGTGTCCTTAAGTTTATTTGTTAACTCAACACACAGTTCCGTGAACTCCGCCATTTTTTCCTTGGAGACCGGATCGCCAGGCGGAAATACGACTTTAGTCGGATCAATCGCCTTGCCGTTTTTATATACCCTGAAATCAAGGTGCGGGCCGGTTGCGTCCCCTGTCGCGCCGACATGTCCGATAACGTCGCCCTGGCCTACGCGCGCTCCGCGTTTGACAAGGATCTTCGAGAGATGAAGGTATCGCGTCTCGTATCCGCCTGTGTGGCGAATTACGATGGTGTTTCCACCTCCCCCGCTTGTCCATCCTGCGGAGGTAACAGTTCCCGAGCCTACGGCCTGTACGGGAGTGCCTGTCGGAGCGCCGTAATCAACGCCCAGATGCGGGCGCACTACTTTATGAATTGGATGCAGCCGGGCTGTTGAAAAACGCGATGTAATGCGGATGACTTTCAGCGGCGCTTTAAGAAAAGCCCGGCGCATGGCGCTGCCATCCGGCGCGTAGTAAGCAGGTTTGCCGTTGGCGTCTTCAAACCGGAACCCTGTAAATGTTTTGCCATTGTTTAAAAAAGACGCCGCGAGAATTGCTCCGTTCTTCGAGGGTTCTCCGTTAAGGTATTTCCTTTCGATCAACGCCTGGAACGAATCCCCTTTTCTTACATCCGTGTTAAAGTCGATATCGGAACTAAAAATATCGCTGAGTTCAACCGCCACGCTTTCTTTTTCGCCAAGTTCGGCGACGGACGCGAAAAGCGATGAGTCGATGCTCGCCCTGATATGCTCCACGCGGGTTTCATAAGCATGATGTTCCATTGCGGGGATGTAGCGCCCGTTTTCTTCGTCGTGATATACCGTCAGGTAACGATCTTCGTCCAGGTAATACCGAAAATCCTGGAATTGACCATCCGCTGAAAAATAGAGCTGATAAAGCCGCCCGGCGTTTACTCTTGCCAGGTTGTAGACGGGCTTTGCAGTGTTGACGATTTCATGAATCGTTTCCGTCGTCAGACCTTCGGCAAGCAGTACATGGGTTATCGTCTGGTTTTTCTCGAAATGTCCGGAGATGCTGTAAGGTTGTGGTAAAAGCTCGGTTTCAAAAGGTGAAGAGTCTTCTGCCGGTAAAGTTCTATGCTCAATCCACCAGTGAGAAAACCCCGCGGCGAGCGGCAATATCAAAATTACAGGAAGCCATTGACTTATGCGTCGGCGAAAGGTCTTAGCCTTTTCAATTAAACGGCGACATGCGGTGAAATCAGGGTTAGAGTTCATGCATAAACTCCTGACAACAAAACTGAATCTTTATTTATCCGGTATTTTCCGTGGCAAACCTTATGCGCAACCGCTGTTCCACATCATCGGGAACCAACCCGCTTACCGCGCCGCCGTGCGAGGCGATTTCTTTAATAAGTTTTGAACTGACGAATGAGTATGTTTCCGCCGGAAGCATAAATACCGTTTCCACCCGGCTGGAAAGACGGCGGTTTATCAACGCCATCTGCAGTTCGTATTCATAATCTGAAATTGCGCGAATCCCGCGTATGATTACGGACGCGCCGAGCTGTTCCGCGAAATCGACCAGCAGGCCGGAAAAATCGGTAACACTGACGTTGCCGATCCCGCTTACTGCCGATTCCAGCATTGCCTTGCGTTCATCAATGGAAAAGAGCGGCGTTTTGCTGGAATTTCGCAGAATGGCGACTACAACTTCGTCAAATAGCGCCGCGCTGCGTTGAATAAGGTCTATATGACCATTGGTGACGGGATCGAAAGAACCGGGATAAACAGCAATATTTTTCATGGCAAAATATTATTTACAGCCTTAATTAAGTGATAAATATATATTATAAGATAAAAATCCCGGTAATTACAAGCGTTTATGAGCAATTGATTATCGAAGTTTGAATTATGAAATATCCGGCTTAAATCAAAAATCAGCAATCAAAAATCAAAAATTATTTAATGGATGCTGTCTTTTTTATTATCCCTGTCGACTTTTCGCCGCACATCGCCGTAATACACTTCAAACTGCCGCTTTAACTGTTCACGGCGGCGCTGATCGTTGAAAACCTTGTAGCGGTCGCGCCAGTCGCGGCCTTTCAGGAAAAGGTAGCCTACTATCATTCCGCTGAGATGCGCCATGCTGGCTACTCCCGGTTCCGACCCGGTAATGGAAGATAGAAAAGCTACAACGCCCATTATGACTACAAGCCACTTGACTTTTATGGGAAAGAGGAAGTTAAGGTAAACGACACGATTAGGGTATGTGAGACCATAAGCCAGCAAAAGCCCGTAGATCGCGCCTGAAGCCCCGATTACTATTGAAAATGAGCGCGCGGCGACTATCCATGAACAGACGCCCGCGCCAATTCCGGTTACAAAGTAGTAGATCAGAAAGCGCCGCGGATTCCAGTATCGCACCAGTTCATTTCCAAACATGTAAAGTGTCAGCATGTTGAAAAACAGATGGCCGATACCGCCGTGAAGGAACATGTATGACGCGAACTGCCACAGCGTGTGTTTATAAGTGACGCTCCATGGACTAAGCCCGAAAACTTCCTCAATCAGGCGGCTGTGGAATAAAAAACGGAACGCCAGCTGCGAAATGAAAACCACCACGTTGATGATAATCAGCGATTTGACTGTCCGTGTGGCGGGGCCGCCAAAAAACAAATGTGAACGCACGGCGAAATGCTAGGGAAATCGCGTAGAAAAATCAATTATGATTTTTGGTGTTCTTGCAAACTTATGACACGTGAGCGCGGGCGTCCCCGCGGGCGTGTAATAAATAAAATGGGGCGTAATAAATCGCGCCGCTACATTTGAAGCGCGCCAATGGCGCGCGTTTATTCTTTACACGACCGGCGAGGACGCCAGCGCTCCCATGACTCTCAGGGCTGGAACTTTTATGGCGCGCTCCCGTGTCTTCGCCGGAAGGTTTTGCAGGAGCATTATGGTAAAATACTCTATTCATTTTTTTGAAAGAGGCGCGGAATGAGACACAGTGGGCGAGATTTCGGAGAGATGCGGGAAGTTGTCATCGAGATGGATTGCGTGAAGCATCCGATGGGTTCGGCACGGATATCCATCGGAGACACACAGGTGCTTTGCACATGCTCTGTCGAGGATAAAGTGCCGCCTTTCCTGAATCACATGAATCAGGGATGGATTACGGCGGAATATGGGATGCTTCCCGGCGCGACCAATACGCGTACGGCGCGCGAGGCGGCGCGCGGCAAACAGAGCGGACGCACGGTTGAGATTCAGCGGCTTATCGGACGATCATTCCGCTCAATTGTCAATCCTTCGTTGCTGGGGACGCGCACTTTTCTTATTGACTGCGACGTTTTGCAGGCTGACGGCGGAACGCGAACCGCTTCCATAACCGGCGGATTCCTTGCGCTGGCCGCCGCCATTATCAAGCTTATGGATAAAAAGTTGCTGCCCGTCACGCCGTTGCGTGATTGCGTGGCTGCAATCAGCGTCGGCGTCGTCGACGGCGTTCCCTGTCTGGATCTAGACTATAAAGAAGATTCGCGCGCCGAAGTTGACATGAATCTTGTAATGACCGGCCAGGGGAAATACGTGGAAATCCAGGGGACGGCGGAAAAGACGCCGTTTGACGCGGACGCCTTGGGTCAACTTCAAACTCTGGGATCGCAGGGCATCCGGCGGCTGGTTGAAATACAGAAAGAGAAACTGGCCTCGCGCGCTGACCTGGCGAAGCTGTTTCCCCCGCAGGCGTAATATCAATGATCCGACCCGTTTTACCGACAATAGTCATAGCCACGCGCAATGCCGGCAAATTACGCGAGTTTCAGGCGCTTCTACATCCGTTTAATTATGATATACGGAGCCTGGCGGATTTCGCCGCCGATACGGACGGCGTGGAAATAGAGGAATCCGGAAGCACATTCGCCGAAAACGCCAGGTTAAAGGCGGTCGAATATTCCAGGTTGGTTCCTTTTGCCGTTCTCGCAGATGATTCCGGTCTTAATGTTGACTCTCTTGGCGGCCGGCCTGGAATTCATTCAGCTCGTTATGCGGGCGAACGCGCATCAGACGCGGAACGCATAAGTAAACTGATCGGCGAACTTGATAAAGTTGGCGGCGGTCGGAACGCGCGATTTGTATGCGCTCTGGCGCTTGCGTTAAACGGAGAAGTGGTGGCGCAGGCAGAGGGGAGCTGTTCCGGTGTTATCATCAACGAAGCGCGCGGATCGAAAGGTTTCGGATATGACCCGATTTTTCTTTTTCCGGATCTCGGCAAAACATTCGCGGAACTTGATGAATCCGAAAAGAACCAATATAGCCACCGCGCCCGCGCAGTCGCCGCGCTACGAATCGGTATGAAATATCCGGGTTAACCGTGCGGTATCAGGAACTATTCGGGTAAAAGTATCCGGCGATTTCATTCAAAAAACGTTGCCCTTTTATTGAATTCCGAAGTAAAATCAAAATTCGTGTGTGATGAGGACAGCCTCCATGTTATTAAAGAGTTCGGATTAATTCGTCGGCGGCGATACGCGCGATAGCTATAAAGCGATGAAAGCGATGCATGAAAACATGCGGTAATTTCCAGAGAGGAGACTTGATTATATGGCACTAGAAAGAAAAACGTTTTTAATCAACGGCGTTGAGCGCTTTGCGGTCGTGGATCCCGAAAAAGATACACTGGCGGAAACTCTCCGCAGAATAGGGCTTACCGGCGTCAAGGTTGGGTGCAACATCGGCGTTTGCGGCGCGTGTACAGTGCTCGTCAACGGCGAGACTATACGCAGTTGCAACCGAAAAATTTCAAAGGTCGAGGAATATTCCGAGATTCTGACCATTGAGGGCATAGGCGCTCCGGGGCGGCTGCATCCGTTGCAACAGGCGTTTATTACTTATGGCGGCGTTCAATGCGGTTTCTGCTCGCCGGGCTTTATCGTGTCGGCGTATGCGCTGCTGAAGGAAAATCCTTCGCCGACGCGCGAACAGGTGCGCGACTGGTTCAGGGAACATAAAAATATCTGCCGCTGCACGGGCTACAAGCCCATCGTTGACGCCGTCATGGCGGCGGCGGCGGTGATGCGCGGCGAAAAAACGATGGCCGACATCACTTATGATTCCGCCGCGGAAAAAGACATTTACGGCAGCAGGCGCCCGCGTCCCGCGGCG
>Ga0082212_10007240_pt1 | contig 14714 bp, 10 predicted proteins | sample TergutNt197P3_FD_71548 | JGI IMG/M metagenome (GOLD analysis project Ga0082212, IMG submission 71548) | Neocapritermes taracua P3 segment gut microbial communities from Petit-Saut dam, French Guiana - Nt197 P3 | ecosystem: Host-associated > Arthropoda: Insects > Digestive system > Gut ... | reverse complement strand
GGGGCGTGACCGCCCCGGCGGCGCGCCCGGCCCGGAGCGGGGCCGGTCCCTGATGAAAGCCTTCATCTATTCCCTGACCGAACTTTCGCCGCCCCCGGAACATCTCCTGTTCTTCAACGGCGGAGCCTTTCTGACCTCCGAGGGCTCAAGGGCCTTAGGCGACCTGGAAGCCCTGGAAAAAAACGGCGTAGCCATCGGCACCTGCGGGACCTGCCTGGACTTCCACCGGCTGACCCTGAAAATCGGTTCAATCATCGATATGTTCTCCATCACCACCACCCTGGCCCGGGCCGATAAGGTCATCGCCCTCTGACCCATGGAAGTGATCTTCACTTTCAGGACCCCGGGCGAAGCCGTCAAAGGCGAGGCGGCCCTGGACGCGGCCGGGCTGGCCGTCAAGGTCATGCCCCGCCCCCCCGTCCTGGGCGCGGGCTGCGGACTATGCCTGCGCCTGCCGGAGGCCGAGGTCGCCCCGGGCCTACGGCTCCTGGCCGCTCTGGGCCTTACGCCGGAAGGACTATACGACCGCCTGGAAACTGAAGGAGCTAGCTGTTACCGGTCCCGAGGCCGGGACTTTTGAGGCCAGGCCGGCCCGCCGACATAATCAGCCGGATGCCAGGCCGGGTTGACGGCCCGGGGGTGGACCCGGTTGGTCAGGAAAAGCCATAGGAAGTCATGGTCCGGCGCCCACCACAGGGAAGGGCCGGTATAGGCAAGATGGCCGACCGCGGTCTCGGGCCAGGAAGACGAGGCCAGGGCGAGGGCCAGCCCCCGGCGGTTGAAGCCCAAGGGCCGGCCCAAGCCGGCCCGATCCGGGACGGGGCGGAGGAATTCGGCCAGGGCCGGACGTTCAAAAACCAGGCCCCGCCCTTGGCGCCAGGCCCGGACCCAGTCGCGGGCAATGGCCCAGGCCCCGGCGGCCGGAGCGAAAAGCCCGGCGTGGCCGGCCACGCCCCCCAGCCAGGCCGCATTGTCGTCGTGGACCCGGCCCAGAGGGGTCGGCCCCTTAAGGTCCGCCAGCCCCACCGGGCCGCCGTAGCGGAAACCGTCCTCCGTGGGGGCCAGGACCGCCCCCGGACCGGGCTTAAAGCCGGTCCCGGACAGGCCCAGAGGCCCGGCCAGTTCCCGATTGAAAAGCTCGCTTAAACCGGCCCCGCCTATTTCCTCCAAAAGGAAACCCAGGAGCAGAAAATTAAGATCGCTGTAGAGGGTCAGTTCCCCAGGTCCGGCCACCGGAACTTCCGTCCGCAGGGCCTCCAGGGCCAGGGAGCGGCGGTCCGCCCGGCGGCCGCCGAGGCTGTGGAAAGGCCGCCAGGGAGGGAGGCCGGATTGATGGGCCAGAAGATGGCGGGGGGTCAGACGGCGCCAATCAGCGGCGGAACTCCGGCCGCCCGGGGCCAGGGCGGGACCTAAAGGCCCTCCGGCCAGGGGCTGGTCCAGGTCCAGCCGCCCCCGGCTTACAAAAATCAGGGCCAGGGAAGTGGTGACCAGGAGCTTGGTCAGGGAAGCCAGATCGTAAACCAGATCGGCGGTGACCGGCTCCCGGTTCCGGGTCAGACCCCGGAGGCCGACCGCCACGGTCCGGACCAGGCCTTCCGGCCGGCCCCAGCGGGCCACGGCCCCGGGAAAGGCCCCGGCGGCCACGCCCCGGGCCAGAAGGGCCCGCACCGCCGAAGCCGCCGGAAAACCCTTATAAATCCTGGGCCGCCTCCGATTCCACAAAATCCACCTCCGGCTCCAGGGCCAAGGTCTCCACCGCCACCGGCCGCCTGGCCGACAGGGCCAGTTGAGCTGAAAGGCGTCTCTGCAAATCGGGAACAACTCCGGCAAAGGCCGTATAGTCGGCCCCTTCCAGCCGGCGGCCGACCTGCCGGGCCAGTTCCGGTATGGGGTTCACGAAAACGCCGTTCTTCCGCAGGCGAAAATCCAAGTGGGGCCCGGTGGCCGCGCCGCTGGCCCCCACCCGGCCTATGAGATCCCCCTGCCGCACCATCGAACCCTCCTTGAGCCCGGGGGCGAAGCTGGAAAGATGCCCATACATGGTGGTATAGGTGGAGTCGTGCTGAATGGTCACCAGACGGCCGAAGCCGCCGCTCCAGCGGGCGGCGACGACCTTGCCATCGGCCACGGCCGACACCGGGGTGCCCGTGGGCGCGGCGTAATCCACGCCCTGGTGAGGCCGCACGACTTTATAGATGGGATGTTTCCTGGCCATGGAGAAACCCGAGGAGATGCGGGTGTATTGCAGAGGGGTGGCGAAAAAAGTCTTACGGTTGGATTGTCCTTCGCGGTTGTAATAACCGCTGTGGCCGCGGGGGCTTTTATAGAGGTAATACTCGAAGAGCCGGCCGTTGTTCTCCATCCGCACCATTTCAATTACCGGCGTCCCCTGGGGCCGGCCGTCGAGGTAGTCGCGGCTGTAGAGGACCTCGAAGGAATCGCCTTTTTTGAGTCCGGTGAAAAAATCTATATCCGAGGCCAGAACATCGGCCATGGCCATGATGAGGCCGCCGTCCAGGCCGGCCCTGATCCCGGCGTTCCACAGCGACCCCTCCACCTGGCCGAACCCGGCCCCGCTTATGTTCATGGGCGGGGAAGCCAGGCTGAAGCGCCAGAAACCTTCCCCGGCCCTGGGCAGCACCACCATAGGGGCCGCCCCGGACGACGGGTGGAATTCCAGCCGGGACAGGACCTCCCGCTCCGGGCCGGCCCAGAAGGCCTTCAGGACAGACCCCGGCCGCACCATATCCAGGGAATCCGCCCCGGTGGTCAGGCAGTCCAGGACCCCGCGGTAGTTGTTCCGGCTGTTCAGGCCGGCCTCTTCCAGGGCCTTGCTGAGATTGGAACCCGGAGCCACGGTGACCTCGGTCAGGACGGCCTGGTCCCGGGAGCGGGCGTAGCGCTCAAAAAGTCCCGCCTCCAGGGGAAGCACCTTCGGTAGGCTGGCCGCCGGTATCCGGGCCACTTTGGCCCGGGGCGGGGGCTGGGCATAGCGGCGATAGCCGTAATAGCCGCCGGCCCCGACCAGAATGACCGCTATCAGGACCAGCCAGAAAGCGGCCCGGCCGGCTCCGGCACGCGGACGCGGACGCGGGACCGGGGCAACCGGTTCGGTCCGCGGAGCGGCCGGCGCCTCGGGCGCCGGTTTCAGTTCCGGCTCGGGCGGAGCCTCGGACGCGGGTTTCGCCTCAGGCTCGGGTGGCGGAGCCAAGGGCTCCAGCCGAGACGGCGGTTCGGGCCGGGGGGGCGGGTCAGGCCGAGGCTGGACGGGAGGGGCGGCCGGTTCCCCGGCCGGGGCCTGGAATTTTTTCTTGAGCGCCGCTTCGGCCAGCGGGCCGACCCGGGTCGGCCGCGGCTTGGGCACGGCTATTTTCAGTTGAACTTCCGCCTCCGGCCCGGGAGCGGCCGCCGAATGGCGGGGGCGGGCGGGGGCCCCGGCGGCCTGATGGCGGCCGGCCGGAACGCCGGGGGACAGTCCGCGCCAAAGCCGGCCGCCCAGGCGGCTCAAGAGGCCCGGACGCCTGCGCCGCAACGGCGAGGAGAGACGGAGTTTGGGATAGGCCGGATATTTGGGGTCTCGACTCATATACAAGACGAGATTATATCATCAAACGGTAAAATATTCTTAAAATTTCGCCCGGGTTTCAGAAACTCTCCTTTTCCCGGCGGCGGCGGATCTGCTCCCGCTGGTGGGCGAATATCCATTGCACAATATCATTCTGATCCCGGCCCTGAATATCGAAAAATTCCACTCCATAGATATTTTTCAGCACATCCTCCGGCTCGGGCGACTTTTTGACGTGGACGACCGTGCCGGCAATGTCCATGATCCGGGTGTTCTCGCCCATGGGCAACTGGAGGCCCACTTCAATGGGCGTGCCCTTGTCTATGGGCATGGTGTGGATGAATGCCAGGCCGAATTCGGAAATATCGATCACTTCCGCGTGGTTGGTGTAGCTTTTACGGCTGGAGGTCTCGGCCAGGATGCCGATCAGGATGGAGAGTTTCTGATCGATGCGGGTCAACAGGATCTGGGATTCGGTGCGGGCCGGAGGAGGCTTTACGGAATCTATGGCCCCGAGACGCTTTAAGACCGAAGTGCGGCCCCGGGTGAATTCTTCGGACGAATTCAACACGTTGAAATAAAATTCAGCCGGCACGGCCGCCCTCAGGGCTTTGCGGCGTTCTGCACCTGAAGCCATTTTACCTTCTCCCAAATACGGCAGCGCTCGATTATTGCACGGCGGCCCGTTTGACCGCTTAAGTCAGCCAGAATCTACGGCCAAGCCCCGGGCGGAAGGCGCCTGACAGGCCCCCGCTATAACTTATCGGCCGTTCGGGGCGATTTCAAAAAAAAACCGGCCGGCCCGCACCGGGCCGGCCGGAAACCGCCGCAACCCTCCCGGGCCGCGGCCTTCTTACCAGAGACCCCTTTCCTTGAACAAGGGGACCGGATCGACCAGGTGGAACTTCCACCAGTCTTCGTGATCCTTGGCATTTTCACCCAGGTAAAGAGCCAAAAGCTCATTGAGGTGGAAAATGGGCAACTGGTTGGTCATGGACATTTCCCGCATTTCCGCGTTCATCTGGCACATGGCGCAGGTGGTGACGAGGCAGTCCGCCCCCTGCTCGGCCGCGCCGCTGACGATCTGGGAAACCATGTCTTCGGCGATCTCGGGATAGACGGCCGAAACAAAGGCGCTGCAGCAGCGGTGAGGCCAGGGCCAGGTGATGGCTTCGGCCCCGGCCTCCAGGATGATGCGGTCAACAGAGTCGCGCGGGGGACCGGCCGGACGCAGGACCTTGGGATACATGGCCCCGCAGCCGTACCAGACGGCCACCTTCAACCCGGTCAGAGGCTTGGTGCCCTCCAGGGTATGGGTGCCCTGGCGGACGAGGTTGAAGACATGGTGGTAGAGGTCATAAATATTCAGGACCGGATCGGTGAGATTGATGCGGCCGAATTCCTCCTCATTCTTTTTCCGCACTTCCGCGTCTTCCAGCAGGTGATGCCGGGCCGTGGACATGTTGCGGAAGCAGTTGGGACAGGGCACCACCACCGGGCGGCCCAGGGGGGCCTTGGAGAGGTTGCGGGCCCCCAGGGAGATGGCTATGTCGTGGCCCAGGGCGTGGCCGGCGGAGGAGCCGCAACAGTTCCAGTCTTCCAGTTCGTAGAACTTCAGCCCCATTTTTTGCAGCACGATGGCCTGGGAACGGTTGGACTCGTCGGCGCCGGTCTTCATGGTGCAACCGGGGAAATACGAGGCTTCCAGCAGATATTGACTCATGGCGGGCCTCCTTTTCTCAATAATCGGCCCAGGGGCCGGCGTCGAGGATCTTGCGGACGGCGGCCCGCCCGTTGCTCATCAGGCGGGAGGGCAAAATGTGAAGTTTGTGCATCATGAGCATCTTCGTGCCCAGGATGGCGTCCTGGAACCAGGCCTTGGGGCCCAGGCCCATGGTGCGGATCTTGTGTTCCCCCATCAGCTCCAGCTTGGCCACCCGGCCGTGGCGGCGGGCGGTGTTCAGCATGCAGCGGTGGAACTCCCAGAGAGGCTTGTCGCCCACGGGCAGTTTCTCGGCCAGGCATTCCTGCCGCAGATAGTCCATGACCGAGGCGATGTTGATGGCCATGGGGCAGACCGCCGCGCAGGTGTGGCAACCCAGGCAGCGCCAGACGGTGTTGGAAGTGAGAGCCTCGCGCTTGAGCCCCAGCACCACCAGCCGCATGATGCCGTGGGGGCCGTAATCCATGTATTGATACATGGGGCAGCCGCCGGAACAGCTCAGGCAGGTGAGGCAGGCATTAAGATCGGTGCCCGCGATTTCAGCCACCTTGTGGGGGAAAGCCGCATCGCTGTCACTGACCTTGATGGGTTCAGAAGAGGCAAATTTCTTGTTCGCCGGTTCCATATGAACTCCTTGGGAAAAGGGGTGAAAACGGGCCGTCCCCGGTCCGGGCCGGCCGCCATCAGCCTTTGCCCCCGCCCGCCTTTGCCCCCACCCCGCGGCCGGACGGCCTGGATTTCTCAGACGCCGAAAGCCCGCGAAGCCTTGGAGGCGGCCCCGGACGGACCGCTTCAGGATGATGGATTTAAAGAGTATAACATATTATCAAATCAAAATAAAGATAAAACCAGGGGCCGGCGGCCCCCCAAGACTCATTGACCCCTGGAGCCAAAATGAAAACGCCCGCGGCGCTTGAGATAAACCTCAAGTTTCAAATGAAAAAAGTTAAAAAAATCCCAAAAAAGATTAAAGCGGAGTTTAAAAAAGCCGATAAGACACTTGAAGACGGCGCGCCAGCGCCAGGAGCCAACGACCCTGGAGAGAAGAGGCCGACCATGAGTTTGACGATCAACCACAATATGATGGCCTATAACACTCACCGGCGCCTGAATATGGCCTATGCCCGGCTGAGCCAGAACACCCAGCGCCTGGCCTCCGGGCTCCGGATCAACGGCCCGGTTGACGGCCCGGCCGCCTTCGCCGTCCGGGAGATCATGCGGTCGGACCTCGGCACCCTCCAGCAGGGGCTCCGCAACGCGGCCGACGGGGTGAGCATGCTCCAGACCGCCGAAGGGGCCATGGCCGTCATTGATGAAAAACTCATTCGCATGAAGGAACTGGCCGAACAGGCCGCCACCGGGACCTATACCACGGTGCAGCGGGAAATCATCAATTCCGAATATCAGGCCATGGCCGCGGAAATAGACCGCATCGCCAACGCCACCGTATTCAACGGGGTCAAGCTCCTGGACGGCTCCATCAGCGACCTCCACCACGGCCTGGGGCTTAAGATACATTTCGGCCTGACCAACAGCCAGGCCGAGGATTACCACTTCGTCAATATCGGCGATGTCCGGGCCACCACGGGCACGGGCCTTAGGGTGGCCGGGGACGCGCGTTACGAAATATGGGGCAACACCAGCTATGCCGACAGCTTCAGGGCCGAAGCCTGTTGCGGGGGCGGCGTCACCAGCCTGGGCGAACCGGTGGACGGCTGGCGGGCGGGCGACATCTTCTCTTTCGGCTATAATTGGGACCTGGGCGTGACCTGCGAGGACAGCCTCACCCGGGGCCGCTACATCGCCGGGGCCTGGGCAGCCCGCGGGGAGGATTTCACCCTGGGCCAGCTTCTGGACCAAGTCAACCGCGGCACCCAGGCCCGGGTGCGCATCGATATCAAGGACCGCCCCGAGACCAGGTATGAGATACAGTCGAGCGGCGGCCAGAGCCTTGACATCACCGCCTACGGCTCCCCGGCCCTCGGTTCGGTCTGCCAGCGGGACCTGATGATAATCGGCGATATCCCGGTCGCCATAGCCAATGAGGCCTCGCCGCCCTCGGTCTGCTTCGGCTTCGGAAATTCCGCCTGGCCGCGGGCCGATCTCTTTCTTTACGACCCCGACAGCCAGGCTTGGGTGACAAAAGACGACCGCTACGAAGTGGCGTTCGACGGTTTCAATTCCGCCAGCCTTCAGGCGGGCCTTCCCGGCCCGAGCTATACCATAACCAGCGCCGGCGGTTCATACACCTTCTTCATGGCGTCCGCCGCCACCTCCGGCGGAGCGGGACTCACCTGGAGTTTGGCGGACAGCCAATGGGAACACAACGACGCCGCGGTCGAAGTCACGGCCCGGGACGAAGTGCGGCCGGTGTTCACCCTTCCCGACGGCCAGACCGTGCCCCACGACCTGGTGGAATTTGATCCCGCCGACGGCTACCGGCTGAAACTCGGCACTCCGGTCAATGAATACTCCGGGCTCACCCTGAACGATCTGGTCGAGGGCGACCCCCTGGCCCATGCCTTCCAGTGGTCTTTCGGCAATGAAGTCTACTTTTACGGCAGCGCCTCCCTGGTCCTGGGAGCCCTGCCCGAAGGCGACTTCAGCCTGACCCGGGTGGGTTCCGGCAACACCTATCTCAGCCCGGCCTCGGCTCTGGTCGCGGCCATCAACGGCAATACGGACAGCGGTTTCTGGGCCAGGGTGGAGGACGACCCCGGCTATTACCGGGACGGCTACACCACGGTTTACGTCTTCCGCAAGGAGGCCGGGGATTCAAGCTGCCTGGAGGCCTGCGACCGGGCCCTGGGCCTGGCGGGCAACTTCAGCCGGGTGGAAGACCTGGTGCTGTGGTTCAACGATGAGACCGGCGAATCCAACAACCGGGGCGTAGTCTTCAACAACGGCGGCAAATACTGGGGGACCCTGAAGGCCAGCCCCAACGGCTACGGCAGCTTTTACCTGGAGCTCACCGGCCGGGATCTGGGCGCGGGCCGGGATCTTAAGATATTGAACGTGGGCTCCGGGGCCGACCTGGACCTCGGCGCCCTGGCCGGCCTGGGTTTCGGCCTGCGGCCTGACGGGAGCCCGGCCCGGAACCTCGGCGGCCTGGATTCGTCCGGGTTCGTGGAGACCCAGAACGCCGACGACGGCGATTGGGCCGGAGCCCACCTGCGCACCCAGAGCCACGCCCAGGAAGCCCTGGAGGCCCTGACCGCGGCCATCGAACGCAAGGAAAAGATTCGCACCGCCCTGGGGGCCTACATGAACCGCCTGGAAAACACCATGAACCACATGGAAATAAGCATGGAGAACCTGCAGAGGGCCGAAAGCGTCATCTCAGACGTGGACATCGCCCGGGAAATGACCGACTTTGTCAAGAACCAGCTCCTGACCCAGGCGGGCGTCTCGCTCCTGAGCCAGGTCAACAGCCTGCCCCAGATGGCCCTGGCCCTTTTAAACGGCTGACCCAAGGCTTCGGCCTGAAACAAAAAACCGCCGGGATGAACCCGGCGGTTTTTGTTTCAGGCGCCTATGGCGCCTTATTCGTATTCGGCGTTGAGAAGATAGGCCAGGCGGCGGTGGGCCCACCACTGGTAGAGTATGACTATGGGCACGAAGATCAGGGCCACGACCAGCATGATGCCCAGGGTCTTGGGGGTGGACGAGGCATTGGCGATGGTCAGGGCCCCGGCCGGATCCAGCCTGGAGGGCAGGAGGTTGGGATAGATGCCCATGACCCCGGTGAGGGTCAGGGTTATGATGCCCAGGCCGTTGAAGATGAAGGCGGATTTAGTGTTCGGGGTCCGGTAGAGCTGGTGGCCGCCGGCCAGGAAGGCCACGGCGCAGGCCAGGGGCAGGCCCAGAAGCAAGGGGGAGGCGAAGTAGTTGACCCAGAGGCCGGCCCAGGCGAAGGTCAGGACCACGTAGATCAGAAAGAGAACCAGGAAGATGGGCCAGAGGGTCTTGGCCACAATGATGCTCTTGTCCGACAAGTCGCCGCTGACCCGCCAGGAGAGATACAGGGCCCCGTGGAGCGCGAACATGATCACGAAGAGCACCCCGCCCAGGAGGCAGTAGGGGTGGAGCAGGCTCAGGGTGTTGCTGGTCAGGCCCAAAACCTCGCAGCCCCGGAAGAAATGGTCGGCATCCAGGGGCAGGCCACGGAAGATGTTGGAAAAGGCCACGCCCAGCAAAAGGGGCGCCAGGAAGCTGGCCCCGGCCAGGATGCAGTCCCAGCTCTGCCGCCAGAGCGGGCTCTGGCTCTGGTGCCGCAGTTCCGCCGCCGCGCCCCGGAGAATGAGCATCAAAAGCAGAAGCAAAAGGGCGGTGTAGAGGCTGGAGAACATGACGGCGTAGGCCAGGGGGAAGGCGGCGAAGGTCACGCCGCCGGCGGTGATGAGCCAGACCTGGTTGCCGTCCCAGACCGGGCCGGTGACCAGGTGCATGGCGTCGCGTTCCCTTTCGGAACCCAGGCCGATGACCGGCACCAGCATGCCGATGCCGAAATCAAAGCCGTCCAGAGCGAAGTAGATGGCCCACAAAAGGCCCCAGAGGAAAAACCAGATATCTCCCAAATATGCTTCCATGGTCTTTACTCCTCCTTATTCATAGTGGCCGGACGGGGCCGTTTTGGGGTCGCCCAGGGCGCATTTTCCCATGAAGAAGATGCCGACCAGGGTGAGAACTGTGTAGACGGCGCCCATGACGGCCAGGGAGCCGGCCACCTGATACCAGTCCACCCCGGGGCTGCCGGCCAGGCTGGTCCGCATGAGATTGTAGACGACCCAGGGCTGGCGTCCGATCTCCGTGACCACCCAGCCCAGTTGCAGGGCCAGATAGGGCAAGGGGATCATGATCACGAAGCCCAGGAGGATCCATCTCAATTGGGGGGCGCAGCCACGCACGAGCATGGCCAGGAAGCTTACGCCGAGGAACAGGACCCCCAGGCCGGCCATACCCCGGAAAGAGAGAAAGACCGGCCAGACCGGCGGGCGGTCCTTGGGCGGGAAGTCCCTCAGGCCCTTGATGGTCGCATTCGAGTCGTTGGTGGCCAGAAAGCTCATCAGGCCGGGAATGGCCAGGGCCTCGTAGTAGTTTTCCTCCGTGTTCCCGAAAGGCGGAATGACAATGAGGTTCATGGGAGCCTGGGACCTGGTCTCCCACTGGGATTCCATGGCCGCCAGCTTGGCCGGCTGGTATTCGGCCGTGATCTGGCCGAGCTGGTGTCCGGCCAGGAGGGTGAGGATGGAAAAGATGAAGGCGAAAGAGGCCCCGAGCTTGAACGAAACGTGGAAGAATTCGACGTGCTCGTTATGCAAAAGGCGCCAGGCCGAAACGCCCATGACCAGGAAACCGGCCAGGACAAAGGAACCGAAAACAGTGTGGAAATACATGTGCCAGCCGTAGGGGTTGGTCAGGACATCCGTAAAGCTGGCCAGGACGAGCCGTTGGCCTTCCTGGGAGTAGCCCACCGGGTTCTGCATGAAGCCGTTGGCCAGGAGGATCCACAGGGCGCTTATGATGCTGGCCGCGGAGACCAGCCAGATGGACATCAGGTGGATCTTCTTGGGGATGCGATCCCAGCCGAAGGCCCAGACGGCGATGAAGGTGGATTCCAGGAAAAAGGCCAGGGTGGCTTCGATGGCCAGGAGCGAACCGAAGATGTCGCCCACATACTTGGAATAGCCGGCCCAGTTGGTGCCGAACTGGAATTCCAGGGTAATGCCCGTAACCACGCCCAGGGCGAAGTTGATGAGAAAGATGCGGCCCCAGAACTTGGCCTGCCTTTTATACATCTCGTCGCCGGTGCGCACGTAGCGCGTATGCATGACGGCGATGAAAGGGGCCAGGCCCAGGGTCAGGGGCACATAAATGAAGTGGAAGAAGGTGGCCAAAGCGAATTGAAGCCGCGAAAGAATCACCGGATCCATGAGGTTTCCTCTCCGCCCCCGCCGTGCGGGCCTGTTGATGGTGGATAATCAGTCATCTTAATATTTGAAAAAAAGATGAAGCGGTCAGCCCTGAAATTTTTCCGATCCTAAGAACATATTTCTATTTTAATATAAAAAACCAGTTATTGTCAAGATTTCTGGGGGGCCTGGCCGGCCGTCAGCTTAAGGTGCTGGGTCCGGCGGTCCCGGTCGCTCCTGGCCACCTTAAGAGGGCGGCCCTTTTCGTCAAGGCCGGCGTAAAACATGGCCGTGGCCACGGTGCCCGGAGTGGGGATGAAGGCCTGGACCTGGCGGGGCCGCCAACCGCGGCGGCGGAACCAGCCGGCCAGCCGGTCCATGGCCGCCGCCTCGGAACCAGGAAAAGCGCTTATCAGATAGGGGACCAGATATTGGCCGGCCGGGGCGTGTTTTTGAAAAAACCGCAGGAATTTTTCAAATATTTCCGGCCCTGGTTTGCGCATGAGCTTAAGCGGGACCGGGTCCAGGTGCTCCGGGGCCACTTTGAGCTGGCCGCCGACGAAGCGGCCTAAAAATCCGGCCAGGGCTTTTTCATCGGTCAGGGCCAGGTCGAAGCGCAGGCCCGAGGCCACCCGGACCTGTTTAAGACCGGGCAGGGCCGCGATTTTTTTCAAAAGGTCCAGCCAGCGGCCCTGGTCGGCGTCCAGGTGGGGGCAGACGCTCGGGTAAAGACAGCTTGAACGGCGACAATCCCGGTCGGAAGCCCGGCAGACCGCGCCCCAGAGGTTGGCGGTGGCCGCGCCCACATCGCTCAGGGCCCGATGGCCGGAGGCGACCAGGCGGGCCGCCTCGGCCTCCAGGGAGGCCGCGGAGCGGGAACTGACCCGGCGGCCCTGGTGGAGGGCCAGGGAGCAGAAGGAGCAGCCTCCCCCGCAACCCCGGTGGGTGGTGAGGCTGGCGGCCAGAAGCCCCAGGGCCGGCACGGGCCGGCTGTAGGAAGGATGGGCCCGGCGGGTGAAGGGCAGGCCGTGGAGAAGATCCATCTCGGCCGTGGTCAGGGGGGCGGCCGGGGGCCGGACCAGAACGCCGCGGGCCTCCGAGGCCTGGAACGAGGGGTGCCGGCCCTGGTGAAGAAGGCGCTCGGCGGCCAGGGTGGCCTTAAGGAGCAGCCGGGGCCGGGCCAGGATCTCCTCATGGCCGGGCAGGACCACCAAACCCTTTTCGGCCGGGGGCTCGGGGCGGTCCAGGGGTTCGGCCGTGCCGGCCAGGCCGGCCAGGGTCCGGCCGCGGCCTAGTTCCCGGGCCGCGGCCAGAAGCGGCCGTTCGCCCGGGCCGTAAACCAAGAGATCGGCCTTGGAATCCAGAAGAATGGAGCGCCGGAGCCGGTCTTCCCAGAAATCGTAATGGCTGAGGCGGCGCAGAGAGGCTTCCAGGCCGCCGATGAGAAGCGGAAGCCCGGGGAAGACGGACCGGACGAGGCCGGAATAGACCAAGGTGGCCCGGTTGGGTCTCAGGCCCGCTTGGCCGCCGGGGCTCAAGGCGTCCTTGGACCTCCGGCGGCGGAAGGCGGTGTAGTGGGCCAGAAGGGAATCCATGGAGCCGGCGCTCAAGGCAACGTAGAGCCGGGGCCGGCCCAGGGCGCCGAGGTCCGCGGCCGCTTCCGCCGGGTCCCGCCAGCGGGGCTGGGAGATCAGGCCCACCCGGAACCCGTGGGCCAAAAGCCAGCGGCCCAGAAGGGCCGGCCCCTGGGCCGGGTGGTCGATATAGGCGTCGCCCTGGACCAGGAGGATATCCAGTTCCGGCCAGCCCAGGCTATCCATCTCCGCCCGGCTGGCGGGCAGGAACTCGGGCTGGCTTTTCATCTGGAAAAGGGGAAAAAAGGCTTGCCTTTTGAGGCTGGAAAAGTTATAAAAATCCTTGCGGCCGGCCCGGCCGGCCGTCGGGTCGGGATGTAGCTCAGACTGGTAGAGCACTGCGTTCGGGACGCAGGGGCCGCTGGTTCAAATCCAGTCATCCCGACCATACAACTCATTGCAAATTATCCGTTTTAGCGTTCCCCTCAAAATCCATTGTCAATCCATTGCCGGTCCGCCCGGCCGGCGGTTTATCATCCGGGTTCCGGGCTGCGGCCGGAGCTTTAGGCTTATTCTCAAACCGCGCCAGCCAGGCGGTCACGTCCAAATCGGTCGAGCCCAGAAAAAGTTCCAGGTCGGCCGCGGCCCGGGCCAGGCGGGGGTGGTTTATCGCGGCGTAGGTGGACAGTCTTTTCTTCAGAAAAAATTCATTCCAGATGGGGTGAGGCTCGTAAAAGCGCTCCAGGGTCTCGGCCGCCTTTTGCGGACCGATCATATGGGCCAGGTCCAGAAGGGCGGCCCGGCGCTTGCCTTCCATAAAATTGAGGGCGAACGGTTCCTCCAGGGCGGCGTAGAGCCGGCCGGCGTAGGGGGGATGGCTGGTGGCCAGAGTCAGGGCGAAACGGAGACCCCGTTCCAGAGTCACGATCGGTTCCCAGGGATCTTTTTTCAGGATCTGGAAAGCCTTTTCCAGTTCGCTGATGGATTCCTCCGGCCGGTTTTGGTTAAAGGCCAGAAAACTTTTGACCAGGGCGGCGCAAGCCGGCCACCAATCTTCCAGTTCCGGAAGCAGGGCCAGGGCCCGCTCCGGACCCTGTTCCGGCTTTTTCGACTGGGCCAGGCTTTCGGCCAAGGCCAGGGTCTCCAGGCGGCCTTCCGGCTTATCTGTCCCGTTCCAGTAAGCGGTCGAAAAATCGCCGCCGGCCCAGGCCCGGACCACCCGGAAGCGCTGCTCAAGGCTTTCGGGCAGGTGGCCGGAGGGCCAGGATATAAGGTTGCCCACGTAAGCCGAGGCTGAGAAAAGGTTCGCGGCCAGTGTATTGAAAGCAACGGTATTCGGTGCCCAGGACGGCTGGTTCCGGCCCTGGGCCCTGGCCGCCGCCAACAGATCGAGGGCTGAGAAACCGGCGTTGGCCCGGCCCACGCTATGGGCATAGGCGTATTCCACGGGAATGAGGTCGTCGGTATTGAGGTTGGCCTGGTTCACCAGGCCGGCTATCTGGCCGAGAAAAACGTCATCGGCCAGGTGGTGGGCTAGAAAACCTTCCAGGCCCTCCAGGCCCCAGGCCAGGCGCATGGCCTCCCGGAAGGGCGTTGTCTTAAGGCGGTCGACCAGGGCGGCCGGGTCCGGCCGGAGTGGCTCTTTGGCGGCCAGAAAGATGAGATCGCCCGGAAACTGGGTGGCCCAGCATTCCACATGGGGGAAGACGCTTTTCAAGGTGGCGATGATGGTGAAGACGCTGGCGGTTTCTATTTCGTAAGCCTGACACCAGCCCAGGAAAAGTCCGCCCGGATTAAGGCGACCGGCGACCTCCTGGTAAAATTCCCGGGTGAAGAGGCTGGCGATGCCGGCCCGGTAGGGGTTGGAAGGTTCGCTGACGATGAGATCGTAGCGGTCCGGTATCGTGTTTAAGACTTCGCGGGCGTCGTTGAAGATGAGC
>Ga0082212_10001119_pt1 | contig 14715 bp, 13 predicted proteins | sample TergutNt197P3_FD_71548 | JGI IMG/M metagenome (GOLD analysis project Ga0082212, IMG submission 71548) | Neocapritermes taracua P3 segment gut microbial communities from Petit-Saut dam, French Guiana - Nt197 P3 | ecosystem: Host-associated > Arthropoda: Insects > Digestive system > Gut ... | reverse complement strand
CGCCTGCATGTAACCTAAGGGTGGAAGAGCAGCAGGCTTGCCCATGCGATGGGGCTCCGCTCCATACCCCTCGCTCCGCGAGGCAAAGCCCCGCTACGCTCCATGGTCTACGCCTGCATGTAATCTAAGGGTGGAAGAGCCGCAGGCTTGCCCATGCGATGATCCTTTAGCCCCATGGCGCTAAGCTGCCGTCCTCATTGAATAGAGCGCGTGGCGAATCCTCGATTTGAATCCTGCCGTCGCCGCTAAGTTCATCCGCCAGAGCTTTTGATAAAAAGATCTCGCCCAGATGGAGGGTGTTTTCGATACGGATGATACGGGCCTTCTCCGGGTCCAGCCTGCCCCGGGCGCGGAAGCTCCACTCCATAGCCTGCCGGGCGTTGTCCGCGATCATGGGGAGCTTACCCCGCAGGATAAAGGTGGAGGTGAGGATGTTCTCATAAGTAGCCTGAAAATCTATTTTATTGTAGAGCTTTTTCGTCATGAAGTCCGCCAGCCCGAAGCCGCAGGCGTTGCCGTGGGAGGCGTCCGTGAGATCGTCGATGATGATATGTTTGATTTTCGGCTTCGGTTTGTCCGCCAACTCGTCGATCATCATTCGCCCGATGATGTTGGTGTCCAGCCCGCAGCCGGAGATGTTTTTGCCGATATAATCCACCGTCAGGACATCGATCTGGTCGGCGGGCAGCGCGGGCATCCAAGCCCGGGCCGTTTTCAGCAGTTTCTTTTCTTCCTCGATGAGGTTTTCCGGCGGCAACGCGCGTATCAGCGCCGTTTCGTCGTAAGCGTTCTCCACGACGGCCAGGCCCAGCAGGATTTTGTTTTGCTCTAATAAGCGCTGAGCGGTGGGGATCAGTAAGTTCGCCAGCCCCCAGGCGGTAAAGCTATGTATCTCCAGCGCCAGCTTATGCTTGCCAAGGCCGATCACGCTCATTTTAACCAGGCCGCTCTCGATTTCACCGGAAAAGTCCGTGTGAGGCTTTATCCTGTTGACCAGGATGACGCCGTCGGACTCCCAGGCGTTTTTATCCATGTAGACGCGGTTTTGAAGACCCGCGTTGTCTATCTCCACGACCTCCATACTTGAGCGTACAGGCGCGCCCATGCTCGCTTCGCTTATACCGTATCCGGCGAGTATTGCGGCCTGCCCGGCTGCTGTGGCGCCGCCGTGGCTGCCCATGGCGGGCACGATAAAAGGTTTACCGCCCCTGGATTTTACGAAATCGCATACGGCTTTCACGATGACCGCGATATTCGCTATGCCCCGGCTGCCCGTGGCGACGGCGATCTCGCCCCCTTCCGGAATCCGTATAGCCGACGACTCAAGCTCGCGGAGGACGGCGCCCGCCACGTTATCCAGTTTTTGCCTTTCAAATAAGAGCTTCGCCTTGAATAATCGTATATCATTCATCTTACGTTTCCCCCAATTTATCGCCGCTGAGATGCTCGTAGAATTTATTAATGGCGCTATGATCCAAAGCCCCGCAGCCGTTGACATTGAGCCACTGCAGCATCTCCATGACAATGGGCGCGACCTGTAGCGGGGATCCGAAGGCGTGCGCGGTGTTTACGGCGTTGGTCAGATCCTTGATGTGGAGGTTAATCCGGAAACCCGGGTCATAATTCCCGCCGATCATCATGGGGACCTTCGCTTCCATGACGGCGGAACCGGCAAGGCCGCCTCTGATGGCGTCCAGCACAAGTTCCGGCGCCACGCCTGCCTTCTTCGCCAAGGTGAAGGCTTCGGCGCACGCGGCGATGTTCGCGGCGACGATAATCTGATTAGCCAGCTTCGTTGTGTTTCCCGCGCCGATCTCCCCGCAGTACACGGCGCTGCCGCCCATCTTGAGCAGGATAGCCTCCTTCACCGCGTCGAAGTCTGCCTTATCCCCGCCGGCCATGATGGTCAGGGTACCGTCGACGGCTTTCGGTTCCCCGCCGGAGACCGGAGCGTCCAGCATACGGACGCCTTTCGCTTTGCACGCCATAGCGACCTCCCGGGAAGCGGCGGGCGCGATCGAGCTCATGTCGATGACGAGCGTACCGGGCTTAGCCCCTTCCAGCACGCCTGACCCGCCTAAAACGACCGCTTTCACGTCCGGCGAATCGGGGAGCATCGTGACCACTACGTCGCAGCGGGAGGCCAGATCCGCCGCGCTTCGCGCTTTCCCGGCGCCTTCCGCGGCCAGTTCCTCAACGGCGGCTTGAGACCGGTTGAATACGGTTAAATCGTACCCTGCTTTCATCAGGTTTCTGCACATGGGTTTCCCCATGATACCCAAACCGATAAATCCGATTTTCATAGACGAACCCCTTCCTTTACTTGAAAGATGCTATTAACACAAAAAAAGCTTTCTCTTTCCTTTTCTGCTATCAAAAACAAGCCCGCATAAATCTCAAACCCGCCGCGGCGTCCTCAGCCAGCGGCTTCGCGTAGGCTTCTATACTGATTCTGGCTTCGTAACCCGCCAACTCCAGGGCTTTGATGAAAGCCGGGTAATCGCCGTCTTCGCCTATATCCGCGGGAAATGTCCGCTCCCCGGCGCGGGCGAAATGCACATGAGCCAGCCGGCCCCTCCCCATGATCGCCAGATGCCTGATATCCTCGCGCTCCCAACGGAGATGATAGTAGTCTACTAATACTTTCACATTATCCGCGCCTACCGCGTCCGCCAGGGCGCAACCCTCGCTGAAAGAGTTAATCAGGTTGCACTCCTCCCGGCGCAGAGGCTCGATAGCCAGGGTAATCCCCGCTTCGCCCAGGATAGGGGATATCTCCGAAAGGAGATAAACGAGCTGATCGAAGGCTTCGGCAAGACTGAAACCGGGAGGGGACATTTTCGCCGGGCCGCTCCCGAAGACGATGATTTTCGCGCCCAGCCTGCGGGCCTTTTCTACGGCGAGCCTGGCATAAGCCAGGATGGCGCCGTAGTCCACATCCGGCCCTGTGAGACGCATGTGACGGGGGAAGAAGTTATTGCAGGCTTCGCAGGGGATACCGGCGGCAGCCAATGTTTCCCGTATCCGCAAAAAAGCCGGATCATCCAGCGCCGTGAGTTCGGCTAACGGAAGCTCGATATAATCATAACCCAGCTCAGCCAGCAGCCCGATGTGTTCGGCGCCTGTCCCGTCGATCCCGGCGTGCATATTTGTACAACAACCGATCCGCATATTAACCTCATGCCTTCTGTATCGCGTCAGGACATGCCCGTACGTAATGGCGGCGTAACCCGGACGCTTTGCTTCTCAGTATACACAACTTTTTCACCAATTTCCACTTGTATATGATAAACTTAGGATGGCTGAAAATATGCAATAGCAATAGTGGTATTTTAGCCGGGATAAGGTACAAGGAGGCAAATCCATGTCTTTCGAACGCCTGGGCGGATTGATCGCCCAAAAGAAAAACCCCACCGTGGCCGGACTGGATCCGCGCATGGATCACCTGCCCCCTGAGCTGCGTGAGCCCGCTGAACGGGACGGTTCCCTGGAGTCCGCCGCCGCGGCGATCCTGGCGTTTAACAAGGGGCTCATCGACGCCCTTGCGGACGTCGTGCCGGCAGTCAAACCACAGCTTGCCTGCTATGAAGCCTTCGGGCTGCCGGGGCTGGCTGCGCTGCGCGAGACGATGGTTTACGCGGCGTCAAAAGGCTTATACGTGATCGCCGACGCCAAGCGGGGGGACATCGGCTCCACGGCAGAAGCTTATGCCGACGCCTTCCTTGGGGAGACTGCCGTGGGAGGCTCGGTTCACCGGCCTTTCCCGGCCGATTGCGTGACTGTTAACCCGTATCTGGGCTCGGAAGGCGTGCTGCCCTTCGTCGAACGCTGCAGGAAATATGGCCGCGCGGTATTTGTATTAGCTAAGACGTCAAACACCTCGGCAGGGGAGCTTCAAGACAGGGATATAGAAGGCGCGCCCCTCTACCGGCGCGTGGCGGAGTTAGCCGATACATGGGGACCGGAATATGTGGGGCTCGTCGTGGGCGCCACTTACCCGGCTCAACTGGACGAGCTGCGGCAAGCGCTGCCGCGGACCTTTTTCCTGATCCCGGGTTACGGCGCGCAGGGGGGCGGGGCGGAGGACGCCGCGCCCGGCTTCGGTCCGGACGGCGCCCTGGCTATCGTTAATTCGTCCCGGGCCATCACCTGCGCGTGGCAGAGGAGCGGCCTCCCCTGGCGGGAAGCCGCCCGCGCCGAAGCGATACGTATGAGGGACGATCTGCGGAAAGCATTGAAATTATAATATCATATTTTAATACGCAAGGAGGTACGAAGAGACGATGAAAGCTCTATACTATCTGGGCGACAAGACCTTGGAATTAAAGGAAATCCTGGAGCCTGTGCCGGGCGAAAACGAATATCTGATCAAGATCGAAGCCTGCGGTATCTGCGGGTCGGATTTCGAGGGGTATCTGGGGAAGACGAACCGGCGCATGGCCCCCATGGTCATGGGCCACGAAGCCGCGGGGGTCGTCGTCAAGGCGCCGGCCGGCGGGAGATACGCTGTGGGGACGAATGTGGCGGTGTTTCCGAATTACTACTGCGGGAAGTGCGATCAATGCCGGGAAGGATTGACGAACAACTGCGCCGACGGGACTTTCCTCGGCATCCTCACCTTTGACGGATGCATGACCGAGTATGTCACAGCCCCGGAGAAATACATCCTGCCCTTCGGCCCATCCCTTTCCCATGAAACGGCGGCGATGGTGGAGCCTCTGGCCGTCGCGCTGGACGCGGTTTCCAAAATCACGGACGAAGAGATACAAAAGGCGGGCTATACCGCGGTCGTCGGCGGCGGTACCATCGGCCTCATGGTTCTGCTTATGCTTAAGCGCAGGAAGGCGAAAAATATCATTGTAAGCGACACCTTCGATTATCGGCTGGACCTGGCGAAAAAGCTGGGCGCGGACGCCGTGATCAATCCGATGAAAGAAGATTTCACTGCCGCGATCAAAAAAATCACCAGCGGGAAAATGTGCTCCCTGGCCATCGAAGCTGTAGGGTTTACCGCCACAGCCCAGTCCTCCCTGGAGGCCCTCCGGCCCGGCGGCATAGCCGTATGGGTCGGCAACGCCCAGAAAATCATCGAGATCGACATGCAGAAAGTGGTCGTAACTGAGCTTACGGTCCGCGGCAGCCATATCTATAAACTGGAAGAATTCGAAGAGTGCCTCAAGATGATGGAGAGCGGCGAGATAGACGTATCCGCGTTGATTACGGACCGCTATGAGCTGAAGGACGGCGCGGAAGCCTTCCGCGCGTTGGAAGATAACAGGGACGGTAAAAAGCTGAAGGTCATGCTGCGGATGAACTGATAAGCGAGGAGGTATGCAAAAATGGCAAAAGGGCAGATATGGGAAACGAGGCCGCTGGAGTTTTGGAACCTGGCGAAAGAGCTCCGCGCGGGCTGGCAGAAATCCATCGAGAGCGTGGAGAAAGTCGTGGGGCAGGGCAGTACCGGCGACCTGAAATGCGACTGGACGGCCGCGTTCCCGGCGCTTACTCTCATCGAGGACAACCCCGTTGGCGCGATGATGCAGAACAAAAACGAGCCTTATGCCCGCAAAGCCCGGCTTGCCAGCGAGGTCAGGGGCTGGGGCAGGGAGATTTGCGGTTATCAGGGAAATTGCTGGGGCGGGCAATTCCTCGGCTATATCGAGGACGGGACCCCTTGGCCGAAACGCAAGCTGGTCGTCCCCATGCCCGACGTATGCGATCAACACGGGAAGCGGGGGCAGCAGGCCAGGGATTTTGAAAATATGCCCCAGTGGATGTCCGACAGGTTTGCGTATACCGGCCCCTTTGACGAAGTGAGAAATGAAGTCTTCATCGAGCATAAGGTTTATTGTAACCTGAAGGTGCTTAACGATATCGAGCGTATATTCGGCCAGCAGTGCGACGACGCCGAGCTTCTCAATCTCATGGAAAAAAGCGATATGGTTAAAGAATACGCGCTGGAGATCTCCGCGCTGATGGCAAGGACTATCCCGACGCCTTTATCCGTTAAAGACCTGTATTCGGTATACACTATAGGCGGTCTGACGAAAATCGACCCGGACGCGACTGTCAATTTCTGGAAAACAGTCCGCGACGAAGTGAAATGGCGGGCGGAGAACCATATCGCGGCGGTTGGCAACGAGCGTTTCCGTTGGGTCGAGGCACATCCGCCCTCCTGGCACTTTATGAAGTACTACCGGTATATGGAGCAGTACGGCGCGGTCTGCATGGGTTCAGAGTATTCCCACCTCATGTCCGGGGGCGTCATGGAGCTGAAGCCGGATGGAAGCGTAGGGCTCAGGGAGACGTTGAATTATCCGGAAGGAACTATCGCGTCAACCAGGGAAGACGCCGTTCGCTTAGCCGCGGGTTACGACGCCAGGCTGCCGGTAGGCTTCAAGATGGCTGAGTACATCGATCCGGACTGCATCGTGGACTTCGCGAAGCTCTTTCAGGCGGACGGAGCGCTTCTGGCGATCTGGCGCCATGGCGTAGGCTGCACGCTGACGCGCAAGGAGCAGGGGATGAACCTGAAGAAAGCGGGCCTCAACGTCATCCATTATGAAGGCAGCCAGCCGGGCGACCGCACCGACCTGGACGAAAAGCGCCTCCTGGATCAGCTGGATAATTGGATGCAGAGCCTGGGTTATCAAAAGCAGGCTCCCTGACGGCAAAAGTCTTTCTTGCCATGACCCATGACTAAAATGAATAAACGGCAGTTTCAATAAACAAACAGATAAAGCTGCGCCACCCCCGGCTATGAGTTGACTGATTTCCAGTGACGGCGAAATATATGGATATACTTTTAGCAAGGCTATTCCTATATGCTAAACACAACCAATGCTTAATCACATCGGGCTTGTTTGATAGCTTGACAAATGATAGAATTATGTTACGAAAAATATCAAGGATGTGATGAAAATGACATTCAACCTTGAGCGCATCACTTTCTCGCAAGACGTCATGGGTGGACAGGCATGTATACGAGACTTACGCGTTCCTGTTTCTCTGATTATCAATATGATAGCGAATGGCGCTACTTTTGAAGAGATACTTGCTGATTACGAATATCTTGAAGCAGAAGATATCAAACAAGCACTTAAGTATGCTTCGTGGACAACGAGCGACCAAGTTTTAGCGATTTGAGTTGGGCATAACGATGAGATTCTTAGCGGACATGGGCGTATCGCCTCGTTGTGTAGAATGGTTACGCGCAGAAGGACACGACGCAATCCATTTGTTTGAACAAAGGTTGCACCGATTGTCAGATGACAAGGTATTATTCAAGGCAAGCGAAGAGAATCGTATTCTATTGACTATGGATCTGGATTTTGCTCGATTGTTAGCAAGAGCAAAAGTAAATGAATTAGTGACTGTTGTCATCTTTCGCTTAAGCGATCAACGCCCGCAAAACATACAAATCAGATTCCCTGCATTATTGCCTGTGATTCAGAAATGTATTGAAGAAGGAAGCCATATTTTATCCGTCAACGATAACAAAGTCCGCATTCGTAAGCTTCCAATAATCTATGCAAATAGCCAAAATGAGCAAAAGTGAATGACGCTGCCGATATAAACATCTCGCCTTTCATCGGCGCACCGTTCGCCCTCGCCCGCGAAAAGGAGGCTATCCAGAATTCACCTTTGAGTTTTGGACAGCCTCTTTCTTTGTTTTATGTGGTTTCCCGATGTACGCAAGCCCAATAAAATAATTGATTTACTTCCAACTACTTAGGCATGTCCTGAGTCATCCCTTGGGGTTAGTCCTTCCCCCTGGCGAATTCGTCGATTTCCCGCATATATCCGGGTATGTCGATATGCTGGGGGCATTTTTCAGCGCACAACCCGCATTGTACGCAGTTTGACGCCTTCTCCTTCTCTTCCAGGGTACTGTAGCCGTTATCGAAAGGTATACGGAACTTCACCCTGCGGTAGTGGTTATAGATTGAAAATATCCTCGGGATATCCACGCCTTCCGGGCAGGGCGCGCAATAGCGGCAGCCGGTACAGGGGATGAAGCCGGAGCGGCTGTAAATCTCGGCAACCTGCTCAAGCAGCGCTTTTTCCGCGTCGGATACCGGCGAAAAAGCGTCCATCACGGCGATGTTATCTTTCAACTGCTCCATTGTGCTCATGCCGCTGAGGACGGTGATCACCTTTGGCAGCGAGGCGGCGTAGCGGATACCCCAACTGGCCAGGCTGGCGTCCGGCTGAGCCTGCTTCAACAGTCCCGCTGATTCCTCATTCAGGCTCGCGAGAGCGCCGCCACGCAGAGGTTCCATCAAGACGACGGGGATGTTCCGTTCGGTCAGCAATTCATACTGGCGCCCGGCGTCGGTCGCTGTCCAGTCGATATAATTTAGTTGGATCTGGGCGAAATCCCATTCATAGCTGTCCAAAAGCCGTTCCAGCAGAGACAGCGTTCCGTGAAACGAAAAACCAATATAGCGGATTTTTCCCTCCGCTTTTTTCTGCTTCAGCATATCATACATGCCGATCTTCCCGAAGTTAACGAAATATTCCTCGTTTCCCGCCGCTCTGGTAGCTTCCTTTGCCAGATTGTGGACGAGATAGAAATCAAAATAATCAGTCTTGCATCGTTCAGCCTGCTCCCGAAATATCCGTTCAAAATCTCCGGCGTCTTTAACCATCCACGGCGGGCATTTCGTGGCAAGATTGTAGCTTTCCCGGGGATGCTTCGAAAGGGCCCGGCCGACGAAGGCTTCGCTCCCACCGTAGGTATAGGCGGTGTCGAAATAATTGACGCCCTTCGCGATGGCGTGATCCACCAGCTTTGACGCCTTTTCTTCGTCTATGTCGAAGTTATTGCCCTGGACTCTGGGCAGGCGCATGAGGCCGAAGCCCAACAGCGAGATATTCTCATGATGATATGTCCTTGTTTCCATAACGTATCCTTTCAGGTACAGAGGCTTTCCAACATAGCGCGGCGCCGGATACTCGACCGCCCGGCCCTCTTCATCGAAGTGAGCCGGGCGGATCTCGTCTAACCATCTGATGTATTGCCGTCAGCTAAAGCCACGCCGCATTATATTATCTATGCTTCTCAATGCGCGGCGGCAGTGTGAGATAGTCTATCTCAATAATCAGCCCTGCCTCTGATAGAAGGTTCTTCCGTACTTGTTATACTCGTCGGTGATCCAGAACGCGTGTTTCTTCGCTCTATCCAAATCGTCCTTCGAGCCGTAGAATGAAGCCCAGAAGCAGAACCCGCCGCCCGGGGCGTAAGTGTCGATGCAGTCCCTCACCGCCTGGCGGACCACTTCTTCCGGAGTCCCGGGCCAACCGGGGGCGCCCTGGGAATCCCAGCAGCCGGTCAGGACCATTTTGTTGCCGTATTTCTTCTTTACGCCGACGAGATCGTTAGAGACCTGGGCCGGATTCCATATACGGACGCCAAACTCGATCCAGTCGTCGATGAAGTCTTCGCAGCGGCCGCAGTCGTGCATGTCGATGGGGATACCGCGATCCTGAGCGATTTTTCCCATACGCGCCTGATAAGGTTTCATCATCCGCTGATACATTTCCCGGGAAATAAACGGGCTGCGGGCGGTGGCGTTATCGTCGCCCATACCGCAGATATCGGGCTTGATCAGATCGATAAGATTCAGCGCAACTTTTTCGTTATACTCAGTAAGATAATCAAATAAAGCCATACATTCTTCAGGCTCTTCCTGAAGGGCGATGAGGCCTTCGGTAAAGCCCATGAAGTTAGTCAAGGTCTGGAAATATCCGCCGCTAAGGCCAAATTGAAGGGCGCTTTCTTCCCGATTAATCTTTTCAACGGCTTTTTTAGCAATCCCTTCCCAATCTATGCCTTCAAGGCTCGGCGTCTTGATGACGTCCCGCCATTTAGTGATATCGTCCAGGATAAACCGGTTGGGGACAGGCAGCGACAAGCCGTCGGTACTGTCGGTGGCTTCATACTCTACGCCGTAAATGTCTATACGGCCTCCGCTGGCTGTCCGCTTCGGCGGATGAACCTCCGCCATCGCATTCAGGCAGCAGGGAGTGTGATGTTCGTGATCGATCTCGTCGGCATAAGGCACAATCCCTTTACGAGGTACCCAGGCCGGCTCTTGACCGTTGATCACGCGCATCAGGTTTTCTTTTTCCGTCATGTTTGCCATAAATTCTCCTCCTTATAAATATCGATAGTGATATCGAAATGATTAACCGAGAAGTTTTCAGCCTTGCTTTTGATAAAAAGTCCTGCCGTATTTGTTATACTCGTCCACCAGCCAGAGCTGATGGTTTCTCGCCTGCTCGTCGTCCAGAGATCCGATGACATAAGGCCAGAAGCAGAACCCGCCGCCGGGGGCGAATTCGTCGATGCAGTCCCGCACAGCCTGACGGACTATCTCTTCCGGGGTACCCGGCCATCCGGGGGGCCCCTGGGAATCCCAGCAACCCGACATGACCAGGTTGTTGCCGTATTTCTTTTTGATCCCCGCCAGATCGTTGGTCGTCTGGGCGGGATTCCACGCCGTCACGCCGAATCCACGCCAGTCCTCTATGCAGTCTTCGCAGCGCCCGCAGTTGTGCATCTCCACGACTATACCGCGGTCTGTAGCGATTTTCGCTAAACGGGCGTGATATGGCATGACCAAGCGCTGATACATCTCCCGGGAGATAAACGGGTTGCGCGCGGCGGCGGTATCGTCCGTGATGCCGAAGGTATCCGGCTTGATGTAGTCGATCAGATTCAACGCGATCGTCTCATAATAGTTACCGAGATAGTCATAGAGGGCCAATACTTCTTCCGGTTCTTCCTGCATGGCGCAGAGGCCTTCATTGAAACCCATAAAATTCATGAGCGTCTGAAAATAACCCACATGGGTCCCCATGGATACGGCGGTTTCTTTCCGGTCGATATGGGCGACGGCTTTCACAGCGATGGCTTCCCAGTCTTTGCCTTCAAGGCTGGGAACCTTGATGACGTCCCGCCATTTAGTGATATCCTCAAGAATGAAACGGTTGGGTACCGGCAGTTCCATCCCCCCGGTACTGTCCGTAGGTTCGAATTCGACGCCGAATATGTCTACGCGCCTGCCGGCGTCGTTGCGCCTCACCGGGAAAATCTCAGGCATAGCCATCATACTGGCGGGGGCGTGCTCTTCGGGATCGACGTCGCCGAAAGGCCCTCCCCCCTTGCGGGGTACCCAGGCAGGCTCCAGCCCGGTCATCACCCGCATCAGGTTTTCTCTCTCAGTTATCGTCATATCCTGCCCCCCTAGAATTTCACGACTTTGGGGTCTCCGCCGAATGACGAAAAAGTCGCCGTGGCGTCTTTCAGATACAATACCTGCGTATTGGCGTCGTCGGCTTTATACATGGCGGCCAACTGGGGATAGGCGTCCAGCATGCTTTGCTTTGCCTCTATCCTGTCGTCGTTTACGGCGGTCGCCGCTACGCGGATCCAATTGGGTCCGTCGCATGCGCAGATTTCGATCTTGGGGTTTGCCGCCATTTGTTTTGAAACGTCTTTAACTTTGCCGGTCTGGATGTAAAGCTTACCGTCAAAGATGTGCGCCGTGCCGAAGGGACGCACCCTGGCCTGATCGCCTTCCACCGTGGCGAGATAATAAGTACCGCATTTTTTCAGGAAATCACATACTTCTTGCATTAATAAAACCTCCTTCGAATGTTTATCATGTACGCTTCCCGCGTATGGAAAACAATGTAACTCACAAACGTCGCGGACGATAAGCTAGCCTCCGCTGATCTGCGGCATGAGCATGACGTCGTCTCCGTCCCGTAAACCAGTCTCCAGCCCATTCAGGAAATCGAGGCCCCTGCCATTCACGTAGATCTTTACATACGGCAGCAGTTCCATCGGATCATCGTTCCGCAACAGCAACTCCTTCAGCGGCTCTCCGTGTTTTTTGATCAGAAAATCGATGACGTCTTCCACCGCGGCGCCGTCATCCGCGTCTATATTGTGTTCTTTGCCGCCCAAAACCGAAGCGATACTGAGCACCGACCGGACATGTACCCTCAAATCAGGCCGGCCTTCGCCAGCTCGTCGGCGACAACCTGAAGGTTGAGCTCTTCCAGCTTCCGCCGGGTCAGCTTGCCATCCTTCGTCCAGCCCCTGTCTTCATAATACTCGTCGAGCATAGCGTCCAGGTCTTCGCGAGGGATATACTGCCCCTTGGAAGCGCCGCCCTTGATCGGTTCGGTCATAAGGCGGTCCGGCAGGACGTCGTCGTCTCTGGTGAAACCTTCCCGCGCGTTGAAAGCCTTGGCGAGATTATTGATCCGCTCCCCGATGAGCTCTACTTCCCGGGGGGTGAAATCCAGCCCCGAAGCGCCGTTGACCAGATCCGCGGTGTTTTCCAAGGCGATACCGGGTACGGCCATATCCATCAAAAAGGCGCACATGGGGGCGCAGTCGCAGGTCACGCAGCGGGCGTCCTGATTCCATTTAGTGAGTTTTCCTTTGCCTTCGATGGCGAACCTGTCCACCGGGTACGGCTCCGGGATGCCGAAAACCTCCTGGAAGGCGTAACCTCTGTTGTGGTCCGCTCCGGTATACGCCGTAGCCAGCGAAAGGCCATGGGCTTTCAGGCCGCGGACGTCGTAGCCGGGCATCTCCAGCCCTTTTACGTGCTGCGCGTATTGAACGGCGTCGCCGCCTATCCTTTCGGCGGCTGCTTTGACCCCGTCGGAAAACAACGCGCCGCAGCCTTCCTTCATCGCCATCTTCCTGATCATCTCTACCATGGCGTCGCCGTTGCCGAATCTTAGTTCAAGACCGTCCGTATCCTTCGCGGTGATTAAACCCCGCTCAAACAGCTCCATAGCAAAACCTACGGTAACGCCCGCGGAGATCGAGTCTATACCCAGCTCGTCGCATATACGGTCGGCGATAATGATCGGATCCAGGGATTCCACGCCGGTATGGCTGCCGAAGCAGTACATGGACTCAAATTCCGGTACGGATACAGCGCCTTTATGTAAGCCGTCCCTTACCATCTTGAGCTGGCTGCAGCCCACCGGGCATTGGTAACAATACTCATTGGTCACCCGGTGTTTGTCGTTGCTCTCCACATCGATCCTGCCGACGGGGCTCCACTCCCCGGTAGCCGTCCAGTTTTTAGCGGGAAGGGTGCCTAAGCCCCATGAGGCTTCCACCACCATGGGCGTACCCAGCTTAGAGAAAGCCGGATAAAGCACCGGGCTTTCCTTCATCGCCTTGAGCATGCGCGTCCTGGCTTTCGTGAACGCCTCTTTATCCGCGATGGGTACCGGCGTCTCGCCGCGAACTGCTATGGCTTTCAGATTCTTCGACCCCATGACCGCGCCAAGCCCCTTGCGGCCGGCGGCGTGGCGTTCGTTGATGATGGCGGCCAGGCGGCTCAGGTTTTCCCCGGCGGGTCCGATACAGGCGACGCGTACGCCCTCGTCCTTCAGTTCGTTTTTGATAAAATGCTGGCAGTCGAAGCTGCTCATCCCCCAAAGATATTGGGCGCTCCGGAATTGGACTTTACCGTTCTTAATAAACAGATAGGTCGGATCTTCCGCTATCCCTTCGATAATCATCGCGTCATAACCGGCGAACTTGAGTTCCGCGGGGAAATGCCCGCCGGTAGTCGCCATGCCTACGGCGCCCGTGAGGGGCGATTTCCCTACGACTGCCATACGGCTGGCGCAGGGCGCGTCGGTGCCGCATAACGGGCCCGAAGAAAAGATCAATTTGTTTTCCGGACCTAATGGATCAGCTTTCGCCGGCACCTCGTGAAATAGATAATGGACGCCGAACCCGGCGCCGCCCAGATACTCCCTGGCAAGTTTTTCATCCAGCGCTTCCTCTGAAAAACATTTGTCCGTAAGATTCACGCGAAGGACTTTGCCCGTATATCCGCCTGCGATCATAACCAGCCGCCTCCCTCACTATCCGTACCTTTAAACACGCATCCCATAATAAGCGTCTTGTAAAATAAATGCTGATTCCTTATAATTAATGATAGTATTCTATCATTGTCAGAGTGAATTAGCAACAAAATCCATAGGATAGGGGGATGGCAATAAATGGCAAAAGGACAGATCTGGGAAACCAGGCCGTTGGAATTCTGGGACAAAGCAAAGGAATTACGGGCCGGTTGGCAGAAATCCATCGAGAGCGTAGAAAATGTCGTCGCGCAGGGAAATACGGGGCCGAATGTAAACTGGGCCGACGCCTTTCGCGCCGTCACGCTGATCGAGGACAACCCCGTCGGGGCGATGATGCAGAACAAAAATGAGCCTTACGCCCGGAAAGCGCGCCTGGCCAGCGAGGTCCGGGGCTGGGGGCGGGAGATCTGCGGATATCAGGGCAACTGCTGGGGCGGCCAGTTTCTGGGATATATCGAAGACGGCACGCCGTGGCCCAGACGCAAAATGGTCGTGCCCATGCCTTGCGTATGCGACCAGCATCTCAAGCGCGGCCAGCAGGCCAGGGATTTCGAAAACATGCCCCAGTGGAACAGCGACAACCTGATCTATGTCGGGCCTTTCGACGAGGTCAGAAATAAACCGATGATGGAGCACAGGGTATACTGCGATCTGCGTGTACTTAACGACATCGAGCGTATCCTCGGCCAGAAGTTTGACGATGAGAAATACGTGAAGCTCATGGGCGCCGACAAGCAGGTCAAGGACTACGGTACGGAAGTATCCCGCATCATGACGACCACGGTGCCCGCCCCGCTGTCG
>Ga0082212_10007239_pt1 | contig 14717 bp, 7 predicted proteins | sample TergutNt197P3_FD_71548 | JGI IMG/M metagenome (GOLD analysis project Ga0082212, IMG submission 71548) | Neocapritermes taracua P3 segment gut microbial communities from Petit-Saut dam, French Guiana - Nt197 P3 | ecosystem: Host-associated > Arthropoda: Insects > Digestive system > Gut ... | reverse complement strand
GTATTTGAATTGAGTGTTATGCCCAACTGAGCAAACAAATCAACAGTGGCGTTGTACAGGTTATGGGTGTTAAAAATGCTGAGCGTTATCATATTATCTTGTTTTTTTACTTATTAAACTTCAGGATTAATTTTTGTCGTTCAATTTCGGCGATTAACTCTTCTTCGGTGGGCAGAAACTCCACATATTTTGTGGCAAAAAGTTGTTTGTTTTCGTTCAAAACTGAGTATTGTACCATTGTTTTGTCGGTTTCGGTGCATAACAAAATGCCAATGGTTGGATTATCGCCCTGTTGGCGTTTTAAGTCGTCATACATTCTTACGTACATATCTAACTGTCCAATGTCCTGATGCATGATTTTATGCGTTTTTAGTTCAATCAGCACAAAGCATTTTAAGATATAGTTGTAAAAAACGAGGTCAATATAAAAATCCTGAGTTTCGGTTCTTATCAATTGCTGCCGTTCAACAAAAGCAAATCCCTTGCCGAGTTCGAGCAAAAATTTTTGCATATCGTTGATAATTGCCTGCTCAAGTTCTGTTTCCGTATAACCTTTGTTGTTGGGAAGTCCAAGAAATTCCAAAACAGCAGGGTTTTTTATAAATTCCAATTTGTCCTGCTGCAATTTCTTTGTTTTTTCTATCATCTCTGCTTCGACCGGTTCTTTATTTGCCGAGGATAAAAGCCGTTGATAATACAGCGTGGAGATATTTCGGTCAAGCGTGCGGGAACTCCACATATTTTCGGCAGTTTCCTTAATGTAATAGGCTCGTGCATCGGGGTTTGAAACACGCATGATGCGCTGTATTTGTGTCCAGTTTAAGCGTGACAGGTATGGCGAAAGTTCAGCATTTTTGAATTCCGCGAGACCCTCTCGCCGAATTGCAAACTCCTGTTTATCATTATTCTGTAATTCTGCGAGCACTGCTCGCGGAATTGTAATTTCAGGAAACATTTGATAAAATTGACGGTACTGTAAAATACTCCGTTCCGAAAAGCCTTTGCCAAATTCTACGGTAAGTTCTTTAGACAAGGTTTTTATCACAAAAGCGCCATACTCTGCACGCTCTCTTCCCTGCTGCTCCTCTTCTACAATTCGCCTGCCTATCAACCAATAAGCCTCTACCATTGCGGAATTAACAGCCGAGTAAGCCTTTTGTCGTGCGGCAGAGAGTATTTGCTTTATCTCTGAGATATAATGTAAACTGTTGTTTTGTAGCATATTAGTTCATTTTGAGATGATAAACCAAGTGATTAAGTCAAAATTCTCTTTTTGATACTTTTCCTCTGTTTTCTTTTGTTCGGGCAAAATAACAGGCGCCATATTTCCCGCAAACAGGTTGTGTATCTGTTCCACAGCCGCCGGTTGTGCTTGCGCATGGATCCATTCGGCAAGGGCATTAGAGAGGTTGTGGAGGGTTTGCGGGTTGCCTCTTTCTACTTCTTGGGGCACAAAGCGGTCTGCGTGTTTGTGGTGGCGCAAAAAGGCAAGGATCTCCACGTCGTTTTTCAGGAACTGAACGTTGGGCGCTCCGTTGCGGCAGGAGGTGTGCATGAGGCGGATTTCTTGATAAACGTGATTTTTGTCGGAGTCGTCCGGTTTGCGGGGATAACCCAATACGGCAACCAACGAATCTTCGTGGAGGTTTACCTGTTGAAACAGATCGGCAATTTGACGAAACCCCGTATAGACGCCATTGGGAATGTTCTTAAAAAATTCCTCTTTTTGTTTAAAAAGTTCAAAAAGTTCCTGCCGAAACTGTTCCAACGAGAGGTCGTTTAGCCCTACGGCGCTTTCGCTCTCTTCTATATCTTCCCAAGTGAGTTGCATCTGCTGCAACATTTTTTCGGTTTGTTTTGAAAAGAGCGGATTCTCTTCGACCATTTTTTGGAGTTCGGGGGTAAGGTCCTCGGGCATTTCGGTTCCGGCAACCGTCATAATGGCCATACGGTTTTCGACCCGCGATTTGAGTTGCAGGTAGTCGTCAAAATCTTTTGCGGGCCAAAAGTTTACGCCGTAAACGGTTTTGTTTGGCGAGCCAAGCCGGTCTATACGCCCCATCCGTTGAATCAGCCGCACCGGGTTCCAATGGATGTCGTAATTGACAACAAGGTCGCAATCCTGTAAGTTTTGCCCTTCCGAAAGGCAGTCGGTAGCCACTAAGATGTCAATCGGGTTACAGATTTTTTGGAAGGTCTCCTTATCGTGTTTTTCAATGAGTTCGAGCCATTTTTCGTAAGGCACGTTCCATTTGCCTTCCACAAAATAGTCATCAGATAATCGGGCAGTTTGGTAGAGTTCTGCCCAATCTTTTTCGTTATAGAGTTTGGTGTAGGGGGCAAAACGCTGCAAAACAGGTTCAAAACTTTTGCAGGTAAGGTTTTCATCCAAACTTTTGCTCTCGCTGCCGGTAACGTAAGCAAGGTTTTTGAACCCTCGCCGTTTGAGTTGCTCGTAAAGGAATTGTGCCGTATCGGAGTAAACCGTAAAAATCAGCGCTTTTTTGTTTGCCTGCTGTTGTTTTTGGTCAATGATTTCTATCAACTTTTCCAATTTGGTGTCGGGCGTAGCATGGTAAAGCGTTTGTTCGTTGAATTTTTGCTCAAAGAGGGTAAGGTTCTGGATCAGGTGTTCCAATTTTTTTACATCGCTTTCCAAATCGTTTTTAAACCCCTTGATAGAAGTTATTTTAGAAAGTTCTACGGGATGTTTTTTGCCAAGTGTCATCTCGTCCATTCCAAATTCTGCTGCGGTTTCCTGAGCGTCTTCGCGGTCGTCGTCCAACATCTCGACGGCGATAGATAATTTGGCGTTTTTACTATTGAGAAACAGATTTACCTTTTCGAGCGCGTTTTGGTGGTGTTGAAATATATTTTCAACGGTTTTTTTAAACGAAAACCAACTCGATTCCAAACGTTTAACAAGCAGAATATACATCATCTTTACCAAAAAACCTTCGCGTTGAACGTCGTCTTCTATGGCTTTAACCCTCTTTTCTTCCGATGCTTTTCGTTCCGAAAGTATGTAAGCCGAAGGGCGATAAGCGCTCATTTTGATGGCTATTGCTTTTTCAATATCTTCAAAGGATTTCAAATTTCCGATGTTTTGGGGGGTAAGATAGATGTTTTGGGGCTTCTCTTTTTGGGGAAAATTCAATGCGCCAAACTCGCCCACGATCATCTTTCGGGTTCGGGCTACAATCAACGCATCGGTAAGTTTAAAAACGGCGCTCTCTAAATTCCCAATAAAGTCGGCAATCTTTCGGACGGGCTTACGGCTCCATACGGTGTAATCCCGCTGTGCCTGTTGAAAGGCGTGAAGCAGAGAGTTCACCCCAAAACCGCTCTCCCTAAAACCGTCATCCTGTCCTTTTACCATGATTTTAAACTGATTACGCACATCAATCAAACCATTGTTAATGGGCGTTGCCGAAAGTTGCAATACTTTTACCTCTCGTTTTGGTTTTTTGGGGCATAAAATATGGTCAATCAAAAATTGATAGCGCGAAGATTTGTCGTTTCGCAGGTTATGGCTCTCATCAATCACAATCAGCAATTTCTGTTTTCTTTGGATGCGATCCATCGTAAAGGCGTCTCTGCCAAAGTAGGCGGTATCCAATCTTTGGTCTTGCAAATCGGTGTGGTTGCGCACATAGTAATCAATCTCGTCTCCCTCAAATTTCGAGTTTTTGCCGCTTTGGTATTGTTCCCAGTTATGGCGCAGTTTCTTGGGAGCAAATAGAATAACGGTGTATCCTTTGGACTGAAAGTATTTCATTACCGCCAAAGCCGTCCATGTTTTGCCCAACCCCACGGCATCGGCAAGGATAGCCCCGTTGTGTTTTTGCAACATGGTAATCAAACTCAAAACGCCCTTTTGCTGGTAAGGGTAGAGCGTTTGGTAAATCAGCGTCTCTTCTAAGTGGGACATCTCCTTTTTGAACTCTGCATCGTTGGTGTAATGGAGAAAATCGTCTTTAAACCGTTCATACAAAACTTTGTAGTACAAATCGTACGGCGTGTAATCGCGGTACATATTCTCTATGAGTTCAATCATCGTTTGTTTTACGTCCACTTTTTTCTTGTCTATCTTCAAAATCTTGCTGGCAGCCACATTTGTCCATTTATCAAGAAACCACGCACAGAGGTTTTCGTATTCATCTTCGTGGTCGTGTTTGGCAATGTTGAGTTCTATGTTGCTGCTTTGGCGCAACCCAAGCCCCGCGTCTGTGAGGTTGGAAGATCCAACCACAAAATAGTTGTTCCGAGGGTCTTTGTCAGTGTAGATATAGGCTTTGGCGTGGCAAAAATGGCGCTCAATGGTTTTGACGCTCACCTTCTCCTGTTTGAGAAATGCGATTGCCTTTTTTGCAGAAAAGGTCAGTTTTAATGCGCTGTCAATAGAGAAGTCCTGCGACAACAAATCCACTACTTTGTTCACATCCTCTTCTGTTTTGGTCAATTTACCCAAAATCAGGCGAAATTTTTCCGCTTGGTTCATCTCCTCATAGAGCAAAGCGAGGGCATTGACAGAGAAAAATCCGGTAACAATGTCTAACTGTCCGTTTTCGGTGTATTGCTTTAAAAAGTCAAATACCTTATAAGGGGTGTTGGGGTTGAGTTGGGTTTTATTGTCTAAAAGCATGGGTTCTTTATTTCAAAAGGATGTTTCTTTAGTTTATTGTACCTACACAAAGGTAGGTTTTTTGTTATTATTGGGGGCAAAAACAATCTTTTCTTTCTTGCATGCCCTTACCGCCTCCCCCACCCACAACACCAAGGAGGTAACGCCTGCGATGATTCCCCAGTCGGCAAGGCTCAAAGGCACCACCTGAAACATTTCGCCGCCAAAGGTAACAATAAGCCACTGACCGGCAAGGATGACTAAGGCTATGGCCAAAAAACCGCCGCATTTGCTCAGTTGTGCAAATGCAGATTTTTTGCTCATAAATGCTTTGGCGTTGAACATATTCCAAAACTGGAGTAAAACAAATAGCGTAAAAAAGAGGGATAATTCGTAAGGCGACAAGCCATTGCCTGGGGAAAAGTTAAAGAAGTTAAAGGCAAAGGCGCTCAGGCTAAAATCGCGCAAGGCGGTAATATCTTCGTGTTTAAAATACTGCAGCAAACCAAACAGCAAGATTATAAAGAATATGCCCACGCCCAAAATTTGTTTTACCATTGATTTGGTGATGATGTGATCGGTCGTTTTACGGGGTTTGTGGTTCATCACCTCTTCGTTTGGGGGGAGCGAAGCGAGCGCCATAGCGGCAAAGGTATCCATAATCAGGTTTACCCACAACATCTGCGTGACGGTAAGCGGTAACTCTGTGCCGAGAAAGGCGCCGGTAAGTACTATAATGCAGGCCGCTACATTGATGGTCATCTGGAATAGAATAAAACGTTGAATATTTTGATACAGAGACCGTCCCCACATCACGGCACGGGTAATGCTGCCAAACGAATTATCTAAAATAGTAATGTCGCTGGCCTCTTTGGCTACCGAAGTGCCGTCGCCCATAGAGAGCCCAACCTGGGCTGCGTGTAGCGCCGGAGCATCGTTGGTGCCGTCTCCGGTTACGGCAACCACTTGATTTTGCCTCTGCAACAGTTGCACTAATCGCTGTTTGTCCATAGGTCTGGCGCGGGACAATATTTTTAAATGCAACATACGTTCCAACAGGGTTTTATCGTCCATGGCGGCAAACTCAACGCCGGTCATATGGCGTGTTTCGTCTTCATCTTCTTGCCATAAGCCGATTTGACGTCCTATTTCTTTGGCCGTTCGCGGCGTGTCGCCTGTGATCATTTTTACGTCGATGCCTGCATCCATACAACATTGCACTGCTTCAGGTACCTCGGGACGTATAGGGTCGGAAATGGCCGCGATGCCCGCAAAAGTAAGCCGTACCCCTTGCAATGTGCCCTCGTGGAGGTAAACGGCTTGATCCTCATTCTCTATGATTTGATAGGCAAAACCGAGCGTTCTCATAGCTTTGTTTTGATAACCCATCAACTGTTCATGAATGATCTCTTTTGCAACGGGCGTGGCAGAGCAAAATTCGAGCACGATTTCGGGGGCCCCTTTCACATAGAGTATTTTTTTACCGATCAAAGAGGATTTGACTAGGGTGGCCATATATTTGCGTTCAGTAGAAAAGGTAAGTTGATCCACTATTTCTGCATGTTCACGCAGGGGCAGATAGTCGATTCCGCTTTCGTGCAGCCACAGCAATAAAGCGCCTTCTGTCGGATTTCCCAATACGTTGATTTTGTTGGTATCGGAACAGTCAAGATAGGCAGTTGTATTGACGGCGATTCCCTCTTTAATTAGATTGGAAACGCCGCTACTGTCGTAAAAACGCGCCTCATAGACTTTCATCCTGTTTTGGGTGAGCGTGCCGGTTTTGTCGGTGCAAATTACCGTAGCGGCGCCCATGGTTTCGCAGGCATGCATTTTGCGCACCAAATTGTTGGTAGATAGCATTCGCTTCATACTCAGAGCCAAACTCAATGTTACACTCATGGGTAAGCCTTCGGGTACGGCCACTACAATAATGGTTACCGCAATCATGACCGTTTGCAGGATAAAACCGCTAAAATGGACCCAATCAAAAGCGTTTAATCCCATAAAGTAACTGATGATCCGACCTGCAATAATCAATCCGGCAACAACATAACTGGCTTTGGCAATCAAATCAGCCAATCGATCCAATTGTTGATTGAGCGGGGTCTTTACACTGCTGTCTATTTGTGCGCCTTGATACACTTTACCGTATTCAGTGGCGTCTCCTACCCTCAATACCTGCATAATGCCATGTCCGTCTGCAACCGTGGTGCCCTTTAATACATGGTTGGAGGGATAGGTGGCGTCATGATGATACTCGGCGGGATGGATGGTTTTTTTGATTACCGGTTCGCCTGTAAGGGTTGATTCGTTAATAAGTAGAGAGACCGCTTCTAACAATGCACCGTCCGCAGCCACTTCTTCTCCTGTTTCCAAAATCACTACATCGCCCACTACGACTTCTTTTTTAAGAACTTGACAAACATTTCCGTTTCGGATGACCTTAACCAAAGTGTCGTCATTTACCTGATTGAGGAGTTCAAATTTCTTATTGGCATTCCACTCAAAGAAAAAGCCGACCACTGTAGCCAAAAGTACGGCCATTAGAATGCCGGCAGGTTCAAAGAAAACGCTTGCCGTTCCATGCCCTCCAAAATACTCATAACACGAAACGCCGATGGATAATAATAAGGCAATCAATAAGATTACAATAATGGGATCGGTGAATTTTTCTAAAAATGCCCTCCACAAAGGCTCTTTGGGAGGTGGAGTTAATAGGTTTTCTCCGTGCTGTTTGCGGCTTTCTAAGACTTGAGCGTTGGTGAGGCCGGTATAATGGTGGCTGGGCATAATGGATGCTGGTTAATTTACGCAAATATAAAAATAAGCGCATTGCTATGCAGATGTTTTTGCCAAATGGTTGAAAATGAAATATTAATTTTGTACCTTTGCGCGTGGACAATTATAGGCTAGAAATTGAATCACAACCTATTACATCTTGCGCTTTGGGAAAATGACCCATGGTTGGAACCTTTTCAAAAGGTGATTCGGAGGCGCTTTGAGCGGAGTGTGCTTAAAATGAGGGAACTGGCAGGTATGCAACCCCTGAGTTCCGTGGCAAACAACCATCTTTATTACGGAGTACACAGGAGTCCGGAGGGTTGGACGTTGCGGGAGTGGGCCCCTCATGCCAAGGCGCTCTACCTCATAAGCGAAGCCAACGGCTGGAAGCAATGGCCCGAATATGCCTTTACTCCTGTGGGTCAAGGCAACTGGGAACTGCGTCTTCCTCCGGAATCCCTGAGCCACGGTATGTTGTACAAGTGGTATATGGAGTGGGAGGGGGGAGGAGGCGAGCGCTTGCCCGCCTACGCAAGACGTTGCGTACAGGATCCCCAAACCCTCATCTTTTCGGCACAGATTTGGCAGCCTCCAAAGCCCTATACATGGCGTTACAAATCGCCGCCTAAGGTAATACATCCGCTTATTTATGAGGCGCATATAGGTATGGCCGGAGAAGAGCCCCGCGTGCATACGTTTAATGAATTTAAAACCACTGTGTTGCCCCGAATCGTGAAATTGGGATACAATACGCTGCAACTTATGGCCATTCAGGAACATCCCTATTACGGATCCTTTGGTTATCAGGTCTCCAATTTTTTTGCCGTCAGTTCCCGCTTTGGCACTCCGGACGACCTTAAAGCCCTTATAGACGAGGCGCATCAATACGGAATAGCCGTACTCTTGGATTTGGTACATTCGCATGCCGTAAAGAACGAAGTGGAGGGGTTGAGTCGCTTGGACGGCGCCCCCGACCTCTATTTTCATGCCGGAGCGCGGGGCGAACATCCCGCCTGGTCGTCGCGCTGTTTTGATTATGGAAAAAACGAAGTCCTCTCTTTTTTACTCTCCAACTGTAAGTACTGGCTCGATGAATATCATTTTGACGGGTTTAGATTTGACGGCGTTACCAGCATGATCTACTACGACCACGGATTGGGACGCGATTTCGGGAGTTACCAAAACTATTTTGACGGCGGTCAGGACGAGGAAGCAATAACCTACCTGACTTTGGCCAACCATTTGGTACATGAATGTAACCCCAACGCCTTTACCGTGGCCGAAGAGGTCAGCGGTATGCCCGGATTGGCGGCGCCATATTCAGATGGAGGCATGGGCTTTGATTTTAGACTGAGTATGGGCGTGGCCGACCTCTGGATTAAATGGCTCAAGGAGAAGTCCGACGAAGCCTGGGATATGGGCGAACTCTTTTACGAACTGACCAACAAGCGCGCCGACGAACACACCATCAGTTACGCCGAAAGCCACGATCAGGCGATGGTTGGAGACAAAACGCTTATATTTAGGATGATTGATGCAAAAATGTACGGATTGATGAACGCCGGATCTAAAGATTTGGCGGTAGATCGGGGCATCGCCTTGCACAAAATCATGCGCCTGCTTACCCTCTCCACCGCCGGAAACGGCTACCTTACCTTTATGGGAAATGAATTTGGCCATCCCGAATGGATCGATTTTCCGCGGGAGGGGAACGGATGGAGTTATGGCTACGCCCGCCGCCAATGGAGTTTGGCCGACCACCCCGATTTGCGGTATAGGGGCTTGGAGGCCTTTGACGCCGCTATGATTCATATCGCGCAAAAAGAGTCGCTCTTTTCCCATCCTCCCCGAATCGTGGTGCAGGACAACGCCGCCAAGGTGCTGGCCTTTATGCGCGGCGACCTCCTTTTTGTATGCAACCTTCATCCCCAGCAATCGTATAACGACTACAGTTTTGGCGTGGATGCCGGAAAATACAAAATTATTTTAGAGAGTGATGGCACGATTTTTGAGGGATTCTCCCGAATCGATGCCCGTATAGAGCATTTTACTATATGGCAAGCTCCTCATAATAAAATATCTCTCTACCTGCCGGCCCGTACGGCTATGGTTCTCAAAAAAAATAACTAACTTGCACCTCCTAATCACTGCACTATGGCATACCTGACTTTTAACAAAGCGGAATTGGTAAACTTGGAATACTCCCTCCAGCGCGAAATTTTTGCCACCAACCGCGCCGGAGGATATACCGGCACCACCATTGTGGCCTGCAATACGAGAAAATACCACGGATTGCTGGTGGCGCCCATAGACGCCTTTGGAGGGGCCAACCACGTGCTGCTCTCGGCTTTGGACGAAACGATTGTCCAGCACGACAAGGCCTTTAATTTGGGGATACATCGCTATGGATCTGTATATGAACCCCGCGGCCATAAATATATTGTGGATTTTGAAATCAATCAGAATACCGTTATTACCTACCGTGTGGGCGGGGTACTACTCCGCAAGGAGATCATGCTGGCCCACAACAAGGATCAGGTATTGTTGCGCTATACCCTGTTGGAAGCGCATTCGCCTACCATGCTTCGACTCAAGCCTTTTCTCGCCTTTAGGAATGCACACAGCCTGACTAAGGCCAATATGGAAGCCAACACTAAGTACGTTCCCGTAGAAAACGGCATCTGCACCCAACTCTACGACGGTTTTCCCCCGCTCTATATGCAACTCAACCTCAAAAATGAGTTTGTTTCCAATCCCGACTGGTATTACGGCATTACCTATCAGGAAGAGGCGCGCAGGGGATTTGAGGCGACTGAAGATCTTTTTATTCCGGGTTATTTTGAACTGCCGATTAAAAAGGGTCAATCCCTTGTATTTTCCGCTTCGCTGCACAAAGAGCAGCCATCTCAGTTAAAAAGATTTTTTGATGCGGAGTTGGAACGGCGCCCGCTTCGCGACAGTTACGCTCATTGTTTAGAATTGGCCGCCGGTCAGTTTGTGGTACACAGGAACGGGGAGGCCCATGTGGTGGCGGGCTACCCCTGGGGCGGCTACGTGGCCTTAGACACCTTTGTGGCCCTGCCCGGTTTAACCCTGTCGAACAAAGAGGGAGTTGAAACGTGCAAAGCGGTGTTAGATACTATGATGCAAAAAGATCCGGGGAAGATAGAAAGCGCAGACGCCTCGCTCTGGTATTTTTGGACGCTGCAAAAATATTTGGAAGTTACCCAAGACGCAGAGGCGTTATGGGCCGACTTTGGCCCCTCCATAAAGGAGATACTCAGGGGGTATGAAGCGGGGAGTAATCCGGCAATTTTATTGCATGAGAATGGATTGATTTGGGCCGAAGCTCCCAACAAGGCCCTGAGTTGGATGAATGCCCAAGTCAAGGGAGTCCCCGTAACGCCCCGATCGGGGTATCAGGTAGAGGTAAACGCCCTCTGGTACAACGCCCTTATGTTTGCTTTGGAGGTGGCGCGTCAGGCAGGGGATGATGCATTTGTAACTCATTGGGAACAAGCGCCTCAAAAAACAAAAGACCATTTTATGCAGGCTTTTTGGGTCGAATCCCGCAAACATTTGGCTGACTATGTAGGTCCGGAGGGGCAGAATATCTTTATGCGTCCCAACCAGATTTTTGCCTGTTCTTTGCCCTACAGTCCCATAACCGACGAATATAAATCTTTGGTATTAAAAGCCATAGAATCAGAACTCCTTACCACAAGGGGATTGAGAACGCTCTCCCCCAAAAATCCCCTGTACACAGGATGGTACGAGGGAAATCAGGAGGCGCGCGACAAAGCCTACCATCAGGGAACTGTACGTCCCTGGCTCATCGGGCACTATATAGAAGCCTCCTTTAGGTTAAAAGGGCCAATGTTTGCCGATCAAGCCAGGGAATTACTCCGTGGTTTTGAAGAAGATATTGCGGTGCACGGCGTAGGCTCGATTGCAGAGGTGTACGACGGAGATCCTCCCCATCAGCCCCACGGATGTCCCTCTGCGGCGGCCGGCGTGGGAGAAGTGCTGCGGTCGTTAAGGATGATAGAATCGTATAACAAACAAATAAACAAGCAGATATGAGGGTATTGATGTTCGGTTGGGAGTTTCCTCCCCACATTGCCGGCGGTTTAGGTACTGCTTGTCAGGGACTCACTACTGCTTTGGCCAAACAGGGGGTAGAGGTACTCTTTGTGATGCCCTCGGCTTCGGGGGACGAAGACCAGCGTTCGGTGCGCATCATCAATGCCAGCGACATACCGGCCTTTAATTCGGTAAAGGAAATCGACTTTTTTTTGGAGAAAGTACACTTTCTCAAGGTCGATTCTACCATGATTCCCTACGTAGCGCCCGAAGAGTATTCCCGAATGATGGAGGGGGACGATGTTTTGCAGCAGCGGGAGTTATGGTGGGGCGAATTGGGCAAAAAATACAACTTTTCCGGAAAATATGGCCCCAACCTGATGGAAGAGGTGGCGCGTTACGCCATGGTCGCCGGTACCATTGCCGCGCAATACTCCTTTGAGGTGATTCACGCCCACGACTGGCTTACTTATATGGCCGGCATCGTGGCCAAGAAGGTGTCGGGAAAGCCCTTAGTCGTCCACGTACACGCCACCGAATTTGACCGTAGCGGAGAAAACATCAACTCCCAGGTATTCGAGATGGAGCAGCGCGGGATGCAGGAGGCCGACAAGGTAATGGCGGTAAGCCATTTGACCCGAAATATAGTGATACAGCGTTACGGGATTCATCCCGACAAGGTGACTACGGTACACAACGGAGTCGATTTTACCGGTCAGGACGCCGTGTCGGTAGAACGGGGGGTAAGCGACAAGATTGTTACTTTTTTGGGGCGGATTACCTACCAAAAGGGGCCGGAGTATTTTATAGAGGCGGCAGCCAAAGTCCTCAAAAGGTATCCCAACCTCCGTTTTGTGATGGCCGGCAGCGGAGATATGTTTCACCGCTCAATCCGGCGGGTGGCCAAATTGGGGATTGCCGACCGTTTTCATTTTACCGGTTTTCTCAGGGGGGGCGATGTGCAAAAGATGTTCGCCTATTCCGATGTATACGTAATGCCGTCTGTATCGGAGCCTTTTGGAATTTCCCCGTTGGAGGCGATGCGGTCCAACGTTCCCGCCATTATATCCAAGCAATCGGGCGTAGCCGAGGTGTTGCGTCATGCCATCAAGGTAGATTTTTGGGATGTAAACGCCATGGCCGATGCGATGTACGGCCTGCTCCAATATCCCGCCCTCTCTCAAATGGCGGTTCGTTGCGGGGCAGAAGAGGTGAACAATTTAAAGTGGGACCATGCGGCCGCTTTGGTCGCCCAAACGTATCGGGAAACGGTACACCATAAAAAAGTGGAGGTATAATATTATGAAAAAGACGATTTGTTTTTATTTTCAGGTACATCAGCCTTATAGATTAAGGCAGTACCGATTTTTTGACATCGGAAAAAGCGACTATTATTTTGACGATTTTGCCAACCGGAATTTTATGGAACGGATTGCGGATCGCTGCTATTTACCCATGAACCGGTTGATGCTCGAACTTGTTACCGCCCATAAAGGGGCCTTTAAAGTGGCCTATTCCATTTCCGGTATGGCGCTGCAACAGTTTGAGGAGTTTGCGCCCCAGGTGCTTCAGGGGTTTCAGGCGTTGGCCAATACGGGCTGCGTCGAATTTTTGGCCGAAACATACCCCCATTCCTTAGCCTCTTTGGCCTCGGAAGAGGAGTTTCGCAGCCAACTCCGGCAGCACGCAGATGCGGTGGAGCGCCTTTTTGGAAAAAAGCCCACCACCTTTCGCAATACGGAATTAATCTATTCCGATTCCATCGGCGCCGCCGTGGCCGATATGGGCTACGAACTCATGCTGGCCGAAGGCGCCAAACATGTTTTGGGCTGGAAGAGTCCCAACTATCTATATACCAATGCGATTAATCCAAAACTAAAACTGTTGCTGCGCAATTTTAACCTCAGCGACGATATTGCCTTCAGGTTCTCCAACAGAAATTGGGAACATTGGCCCCTTACCGCCGACAAATTTACGGGCTGGCTGCATCAGGCAGGAGAAAAAGAGGAAATCATCAACCTCTTTATGGATTACGAGACCTTTGGCGAACATCAACAGATGTCGTCGGGCATTTTTGAATTTATGCGCCACCTTCCCGCCTCCCTCCTCAAGCAGGGAGATTTTGAATTGCTGACCCCCGCCGAAACGGCGGCCAAGCATCAGCCTGTAGCTCCCCTCCACGTTCCTTTTGCCACCTCCTGGGCCGACGAGGAGCGGGATGTAAGCGCCTGGCTCGGAAACGAGTTGCAAAACGAGGCCTTTTCTAAACTCTACGCCTTAGAAAACGACGTTAAAGCCAAAAACGACCCCAACCTGCTGGCCCGTTTCCGCGACTTACAGGCCAGCGACCACTTTTACTATATGTGCACCAAATTCTTTTCGGACGGAGCGGTGCATAAGTATTTTAATCCATACAATACGCCCTACGAGGCTTTTATCAACTACATGAACATCATCAGCGACTTTCAAATCAGGGTCGCAAAAACCAAAAATAAACCAAATAAAAAAGTTGTAGGCCATTTTGAGGCAAAATGAATAAGATACAACAATTATACACAGAATGGAAGCGGTTACAACCGCTAAATGATACACTGGAACGAGCAATTCACCAACAGTTTATGGTTGATTTTAATTACAATTCCAATCATTTAGAAGGAAATACGCTTACTTATGGGCAAACTAAACTGTTGTTGCTTTTTGGCGATACCATTGGCCATGCAACTATTCAAGATTATGAGGAGATGAAAGCCCACAATGTTGGTTTGGAGTTGATGAAAGGAGGGGCAAAAGACAAAAACAGGATGTTATCGGAACTTTTTATTCGCGAATTAAACCAAACTATTTTGGTTCGAGATTTCTACAAAACAAGCCGAGACGGTGATTATCGTTACAAAATTCACGTGGGTGTTTATAAAACACGACCTAATTCTGTCATTACGCCTACAGGTGAAATCTTTGATTATGCCTCGCCGGAAGAGACGCCCTCGCTTATGGGCGACTTGGTTGCATGGTATCGCAACGAAGAACGGCGAGGAAAACTGAAAGTAGAAGAACTCGCTGCGTTGTTTCATTATCGTTATATTCGCATTCACCCTTTTGAAGACGGTAATGGACGGATTGCCCGCCTGCTTGCCAATTACATTTTTTTGCGAAACAATTATCCGATGCTTGTTATTCGTGCCGATGATCGCCATAATTACCTAAAAGCCATGCATCAGTGTGATTT
>Ga0082212_10007238_pt1 | contig 14718 bp, 15 predicted proteins | sample TergutNt197P3_FD_71548 | JGI IMG/M metagenome (GOLD analysis project Ga0082212, IMG submission 71548) | Neocapritermes taracua P3 segment gut microbial communities from Petit-Saut dam, French Guiana - Nt197 P3 | ecosystem: Host-associated > Arthropoda: Insects > Digestive system > Gut ... | reverse complement strand
CTCCGCTGCGCTGCGTTCAAACAGTCGAATTTTGCCGCGCCGTCGCTAAGAATCGCATCAATCCTTCCGCAAAGTCGCTGCTTATAAATGTTCGCCCGCTCTGTGTGGCCTCCATACGCAAGCCCAATAAGTTTATTCCATATATTGCTACAACAATTAATTGGTGCGCCCCAATAATCAAGGGCATCTTGCCAACACCTTTACTGTGACTTTTAGTGTGAGCATAAGGATCTTGAAGGATCTTGACTTCATGACTTGCGATTTCTGGTATGACAGAGTATAGTAAATAAAGTTGAACCCTATCACCTTCACCTATCACCTTCACTGAAGAATATGGCTGTCATGCAGATTTCCACAAGTTTTATACCAAAATTCTATAACACTTGCAGGAAAATCAAACATAAGAAAAGAGGTACTGTCATGCTAAAGGACTCCTTGCTTAAAGCCCTCAGCCATCAGGTCAACCAGGAATATTACTCCGCCTATCTGTATCTTGCTATGTCTTCTTACGCGGAGGGTATGGGCTTCAAAGGCATCGCCAACTGGTTTTTTGTTCAGGCACAGGAAGAAATGGCTCATGGCATACATATGTATCAGTACATTTTGGAACGCGGGTCTGCGCCGGTTTTTGCTGACATAGAAGCCCCTCCATCATCTTTTGAAAGCATTCAGGACGCCTTCGAAAAGGTCTTGGACCATGAGCAGCATGTCACCGAATCTATCAACGCTATTGCAACACTGGCTTTGCAGGAACATGACCACGCCGGATATACTTTTATTATGTGGTATGTCAAGGAACAGGTCGAGGAAGAGGCCTCTGCCGGCGATATCCTTGCGAAGTTTACCAATTTCGGCGGTGACCCGGCCCTGTTGTTCACCCTGAACACTGAAATGGCAGCCCGGGTGTTTGTCAATCCCTTTCCGGCTGCTTGAACTCCGTCGTCCATCAAACAGCCGCTCTCCTGGTATTGTTTGTTAAAATTCTCCCGTTTCTCATTGTGATGATACGATCCGCCATACTCCCAATCATCGGGTTATGGGTCACAATAACAACAGTTAGCCCATATTGCTTATTCATTCCGTTGATCAAAGACATGACAATTCTCCCATTCTCTTCATCCAAAGCCCCTGTGGGTTCGTCGCAAAACAAAACCTGCGGCCTTTTTGCCAGAGCCCGGGCAACAGCAACCCTTTGCTGTTCTCCGCCAGACAACTGAAAAGGATAGTCATTTTCTTTACCGGTAAGGTGCATTCTCGCAAGGAGTTCGTGGACTTGTTGTTTTGTTGCGTTGCACATACTGGCAGCAATTTCAATATTCTCAAAAGCGGTCAGCAATGGAACAAGATAAAATTGCTGGAATATGAATCCTACGTTTTCCTTACGAAATTTGGTCAGTTTTCCTCCTCGCAGCTTCGTGATATTGACCCCATTATACTCTATAGATCCCATTGTGGGGGAATCCAGCGCGCTTAACACATTGATCAGAGTTGTTTTCCCTGCCCCCGAATGTCCCAAAATAACCACAAACTCTCCATCATGTATGGTCAGGTCAATATCCCTAATCGCGTACATCTTACTTGTTGCTGATTCTCCAAAAATTTTCGAGACACCTCTTGCTGTAATCATCATAAACCTCCTGATTTCTGCAAATGTATATGCTATATATGACTAAAGTCTCACTTCAATATTATTGCTTAAAATCTTGATTATCTCGGTGAAAATCAAGATAAATAATATTTTTTCAGAGAAGATCAATAAAATTCATCCATATGGTATCACTTAAAACGACATATGTCAATCTGAATATTTCTCAGAATATTCATGGGGAAATCAAAGGAAATAAGGCAGAAATAAGCCATATAATAATTATTATCATGATGGTAACTGAACATATGTTCTTTTTATTACATATTTATATTTTGATTTTTCATCAAAAATTTTGAATTGTATAATAATTATGAATTCATTAGTAACGCGATATAGTGACATATCAATACAAAATTCGACAAATGTTAAGACTAAAGTCCTTTTTTTCAGGATTTGTCTACACTTTAGATTAATCCACACTCTTCAACGACTCCACCATATCAATAGCCACAAGCTTCCGATACATCAAGGCGTTCACAAGCAGCGCGAAGACCAGCGACAGGGCAGCGGCCAGCACAAAACTCATCGGATAGATCTCGTGAGGGAATTTCAAAACATCGACCTCTACGGAGCTCAGCACAAACGTATTCAGAAAAATACCGCCCACAAGGCCGATTCCAATACCTATCAATGTAACCACGACATTTTCCCTGTACATGTAAAAGGCTGTTTCCGTATCTTGAAAACCCAGAACCTTGATGGTGGCCAATTCGCGCATCCGTTCACTGATATTGATAATTGTCAGGGTAAACAGCACCACAAAGGCCAAAGCACATGCGAGAACAAGCAGCACAATGGTGACAATGCCCAGGGCATCGGTAGAATCCCCTATAAGTGACAACAAGTCTGTTGTCAAGGCCACAGCTCGCACATTTTCATCCTTCATCAAGGCTTCCTGGTCAAAATCCCCCTGGAGAAGCAAGCCGTTAGGGTACAACTCGTGCCCAAACAGCTGAGTATACTGATCCGGAGCCATATATATATAGTGAGATATATAGTTTTCCACAATTCCTGCCACAGTTGTTAAAACCGCACTCTCTTCATCCACTCCTGTCAGGATGATGGGATCCCCCGGAGAAACCTTCAGGGCCCGGGCAGCCTTTTCCGTCAGCAGCGCCCCTTGGGCGGGAACAGGAACCACTTTTCCGGTTTCCGGGGATAAGAGCTGTATGAATCCCTCCAAAGTGGATCCCTCCGGCACAATAAGGTAGGCCGTCATCTCACTGACGGAGGTGTGATCCGTCACAGCGCTCCCTGACGGAGACGCTTTCACCTTAACAGACTCCTCACGGATGTACTGCCTGGTCTCCGGCGTGAGCGTGTCAAGAGCTGTGCGCTGTCCCGGCCGCACGATATCTTTCAGATACACTTTCGCGTCGTATGTGATCACGCTTTCATATTGCAGGGGCGCAACGCTTCCTATACTGTCCCGCAACCCGAACGCTGTTAAAAGAAGGGCGGCACATCCCGCTATACCGGCCAGAGTCATAAAGAAGCGGCGTTTATAGCGAAAAATATTCCGGGATGTCACTTTTCCGATAAAGCCCAGAGCGTTCCAAATGAAGGGGATTTTTTCCAGAAACACCTTCTTGCCGGCTTTCGGGGATTTGGGCCGCATCAGCAAAGCGGGTTCTCCTTTCATGGCGTTGGCACATGTGCCTAACGTTACCGCCAGCACGGCCCCCACAGATACAGTTACAGCAAAAATTGAAATCTCCAGCGGGATTGACATGTCCCCGGCAGGCATCGTGTATAAATGACCGTAAGCGTCCATAATGACAGGGGGAAGCAGATAGCTGCCTACCAGGATGCCTAGTCCGCTCCCGAGCAAACCGGAAATCAAGGCATAAATCGCATATTTCATCATAATCGCGGCTGGGCGATACCCCAAGGCCTTATAGACGCCAATTTGCGTACGTTGTTCTTCCACCATGCGGGATATTGTTGTCAGGGATACCAGGACAGCCACAAGGAAAAATACCATGGGGAAAACGTACCCTACTTTCTCCAGCCGCAATGTGTCTTGATAGTAGGATTCAAAGGAGGCGCCCTCTTTGCGCGTGAAGGCATACCACTCCGGATCAGGGACGCTGTCCAATGTCGCCTGAGCGTCCTCCAGCTCCGTTTTGGCGTCGGCCAGCTTGCTTTGGGCGTCTTCTTCCTCTTGGTTCAGGGTTGCAACCCCGGCGTTGTATTCTGCCATCCCCTTAGTGTATTCCGCCCAACCGCTGTTGATCTTGGCTTGGGCGTCGGCGCGCTCGGTTTCCAAGGTGGCTTTTGCCTTCTCGATTTCGGCGCGGCCCCGGTCAATCTCCGCCTGGGCAGACTCCAGCGCCACCTTCCCCGCATTCAATTCCGCCTGCTTGGCGTCTAACTGGGCTATCCCCGCATCAATTTGGCTGTACTGGGCATCCAGTTCCGCAGAGTCCCCGCGCGCGCCCAAGGCTTGAAGCGCCGCCAGCTGAGCGTTAAGCGCCGCCCGGGCTTGGGTAATCTCCGCCTGAGCGCTGCTGAGTCCCGCTTCAGCCAGGCGTTGATTCAGAGTGTTCTGCCCGGCGTTCAGCTCCAAAATCTTTTCGTTGAGCTCTGCATTGGCCGACGCGATTTTATCGTCAAGGGTTTTTTGGTTGCTAATCAGGGAGGTTTTCGCGCGGGTCAGTTTTGCCAAAGCCTTCACAAGTTCTTCCCGGCCTTCAGCAATCTTTTTATCCGCTTCCGTCAGGCCGTCGTTATACTCTTGCCAGCCGTTGTCAATTTCCTCCTGAGCTTCTTTCAGGCGCTTTTGGGCATCCGCAACACGCAGATCCCCTGTGTCCTTAAGTGTTTCTTTCCAGGAATCAGCCCTTTCTGTGTAGGTATCCGATAGGGTATAGGTCTCCCGGGATCCCTCCATGATAACATACACATCCGTATAGACTTCTAACGTGTACGCCTCAGGAGGGAGGTAAATATAATAGGCCACTCCCCCTGTGCCCAAGGTGGTACGGCCCCGCTCATATGAAATATACAGCGGCGAAGAGACCACGCCCGTAATCGTGAATGAACGGGTTTGGAATTTTTCGTCATAGGCATCCATATCGTCCAGGCTCAGGGAAATGCTGTCCCCAAGGACATAACCGGCCTCAGTCATCATTTTTTTATCAATAACGCATTCATCAGCCTTTTCCGGCAGCCTGCCCTCATGAACATCAAGGGTATTAAGATTCCCGGGCAGACTATATGTGCGTACAGGACTCAACACTTGGCGAATATCTGCGTAAACGTCCAAGCTATACCCAAACATCACCTCGGCTGCCCCTGCCGTATTACGTATAGCGGCCTCGTCATCCGCGTCAAAACCTGTGGCGGATTTCAGGTGTACATCATAAAGCCCGTGTTCCTTATAGGTTTTGTCGGCAATATTCCGCATATCGATTGCGGTGGCCTGAATGCCCACCACTGACATCGCTCCCAGCAGGGTGATCACCATGAGCGCCACAAAACGCGCCCTTGATCTGCTGATTTCCCGGATAATATCTTTCCAAAAGGAGTTCAATGAACCACCCCCTTATCGGTATCTTGCCATATTACCACTCAATCTCAGACACGGGCTTGGGCCATGGATTGTCCGTGATGGACTCGACTTTTCCGTTTTTGATTTTAACCACCCTGTCCGCCATGGGCGTGATGGCCAAGTTGTGTGTAATCACTACCACAGTGACGCCTTTTTCCTGGCATGTGTCCTGGAGGAGTTTTAAGATCCCTTTGCCTGTTTCATAATCCAGCGCACCGGTGGGTTCGTCGCACAGCAGCAGCTTGGGGTTTTTGGCTAAAGCCCGGGCAATGGCTACCCGCTGCTGCTCCCCTCCCGACAGTTGTGTGGGAAAGTTGTTCATGCGGTGCTCCAATCCCACATGGTACAAAATTTCTTGCGCATCCAGGGCGTTTTTGCGGATGTGGGAGGCCAGTTCCACATTTTCCAGTGCGGTAAGGTTCTGAATCAGGTTGTAGAACTGAAATACAAACCCCACATCATCACGCCGATAGGAGCAGCGATCACGTTTATTCAGGCGCGTGATATCCCGGCCATCCACCGAGACAACACCTGCTGTAGCGCAATCCATGCCGCCCAGTATGTTGAGAACCGTGGTTTTTCCCGCGCCGGAAGGTCCGACAATAACACTGAACTTGCCTTGAGCCAAGCCAAAGGTGATCCCATCCACGGCTCGCACCAGGATGTCGCCGCTGTTATATTCCCGGATAACATCGTTAAAGGAAATGTAGTTTTCGTTTTCGGAGATTGCGGAGATTGCAGAGATTGCAGAGATTGCGGACATGAGTTTTCTCCAACTTGATTTTTGATTCCGGGGCACTCAATTTTTATGGGTTTGTAAATTAATGATAGCAAAAATCTCCGGGCTGTGCAATGCTGACAGATATGATACAATATCCATGATAGATGATTTTTCCCAAAGGAGAGTTAATTCATGAACCAGATAGACATGTTACCTTGCGTACAAATTGACGCCGACTTGACGCCGATGAACACCTTCGGTCTTCCCGCGACGGCGAAACACCTGATACGCGTGCGTTCGGCGGAAGAAGCACGGCAGGCACATGCTTTTCTGACCGGCCATCCAGAAGGGATTTCCAATTTGAGTCTGATCCTGGGCGGTGGCAGCAATCTCGTTCTTGGCGGAGAACCGCTTGATATCGTCCTCAAAGTCGAAATTCCCGGACGGCGCAGGCTCAGGGGAACTGAAGCGGAGCCGTTCCTCCTCGTTGAAGCAGGCGCAGGTGAAAACTGGCACGATTTCGTCCGGTGGACTCTCGCCCAAGGGTGCCCCGGGCTCGAAAATCTTTCCCTGATCCCCGGAACTGTAGGCGCTGCTCCTGTTCAGAACATTGGCGCTTACGGCTTGGAAGTGGCCGAACGCATCGAGTCTCTTGACGCCCTCGACCTCAGCAGCGGCGAACTTAAACGATTTGACAGTGCTGCCTGCCGATTCGGCTACCGTGACAGCATTTTCAAACGTCACCCGCGCCGCTGGCTCATCACAACAGTGCGTTTCCGTCTGCCGCAGCATTGGCAGCCTATCACCCACTATGGCGAGCTTGCCCGCGAACTTGCCGGGTATGGTTTCAGCGATTCTAATCCGCCCTCTCCTCTTCAGATATCAGATGCCGTCATAGCGCTTCGGCAGCGTAAACTGCCCGACCCTGCCGAACTTGGCAGCGCGGGAAGCTTTTTCAAAAACCCCGTCATTGAAGCTGGTCAATGCGCGGCCCTGCTTGCCTCCCATCCGGCCCTGCCCCATCATTCGCAGCCCGATGGGCGTGAGAAACTCTCCGCAGGGTGGCTGATCGACCAATGCGGCTGGAAAGGCCGCCGCCTTGGTCCCGTGGGCTGCCATGCCCAACACGCCCTCATCCTGGTCAACCATGGCGGTGCAAGCGGCGCGGACATACTGCGGCTGGCCACGAACATCCAGGAGGATGTCTTCAACCGCTTTGGTGTGAATCTGGAGCCAGAGCCTGTGTTCGCATAGTAGCCTGGTCAGCAATCAGTGGTTAGTGGTCAGTATTGGATTTTCTTGGGGCGCACCAATTAATTGTTGTAGCATAATATTCCAAAAACATATGATGCTTCTTGAGCCGGCCACACTTCGCGTCCATAAGGTATAAGGTACTAACGACGACTGTACACCTTTATCGCTTTATTTTACTTTATTTTTTTTATATGTTATTATTATCTAACGCGGGCTAAGCCCGTAAGTGGTTAGTGGTCAGGGGTTTTCTTGTTTTTTTATTGACACTTCGCGTTCCTAAGGGGCTAATACGCTCTCCGACCGCACGTGTTAAAGAAGGGATGTCAAAAACAAGCTATGAATAAGTATATTTTGATTGGCATTCCCTATTGCGGCAAATCAACCCTTGGTCAGCGAGTCGCCGAGCTCCTTCAAATACCTTTTTTCGACACCGACGTCATGGCTAAAGAAAAAATGGGCGAAAGGCGCCTTTTTGAGGCATTCAGCTCTTATTCTCATATGCAGTTTCATGAAGCACAAAAAGAGGTTGTTAGGGATCTGCTTGATTTTCAGGGTTCCGCTATGATCGCAACCGGCGCGGAAGTGGCTTTGATCCCAGAGTCTCTTGCCCTATTAAAAGATCTGGGATGGATCCTTCATATTCAGCGAGACGCGCCAACAATTCTCGAAGAACTGAAGAATAATATGACTTCTCCTGTTCTTATAGAAAAGGACACGGGCACAGTAATTGATTTTCGCCAAAAATCTGTAGAGGCCTATCTGGAGGATCTGCCGCACTATGAAGCCGCAGCAGATTTGAGAATGGACAATAATGGAAGCGAAGATGAAGGCGTTGAGCGACTGATGACCCTGATTCAAGGTATTAATATTAAGGAACGTCAGACCAAACGGGGTAAATTCGATTCAGAATTTTGTCATGTCCAGTATATGGAAGGATCCAACCTTGTCCTGCTGACATGGAAAAAATTTTGCCGCCATGATGATTATAAGGAACCAACTTTATTCGCTCTGGAATTATTGAAAAGACACAAAAATACCGACCTTGTTATTGACGCCAGAAATGGCTTTGAAGATGAAAAAGAAGATGTTGAGTGGGCTTTTTCAACCCTGCTTCCCGATATGTCAAAAACCGATTGCAAAAATGTTGTGCTTATCATGAAGGAGACCCATGATATCGAAGATGAGATGGATATGTGGGCAAAAGAATTTAAAAAGTATTTTACGGTGCATAGAGTTGCGTCGTGTCATAATGTCATCTCTCTGGTAGAGCCTAAACAGGTAAATTAGCACCTTATTAAAGAACCTTGGGGAAGTAAATCTTTTCACACGGCCACGCCGCTTTGGGAAAACTTTGAATATGAGTATGCTTAAAACCTTCTTTGAGATCACTGCTAACCATCGAGTGCTTTTTGACGGTTTAGCTATCTCACAGGAACATTCTTTATGCCAAATGTATATGAATCAATATCCTGTGATTTTTCTGAGTTTAAAAAACGTGCAGGGCAGGACTTTTGCGGATGCGTTGGGACGGATCGCTTCTTTGATTGCGTTTGAATGCATTAGACTCTCTTTCCTGGCAAGTAACTCAAAGATTGACCGAGATCTTCAATTTGAATTCGCAGCGTTAAAATCCCAAACAGCAACACAACGGCAACTGGAAAAAGATATCTCGACAAAGTGTCATGAAGCCATGACACAGATCGACGAGAAAAACTACAAAGATGCTTTTCTTGGAAGCGGTATCAAACAGATAAGATTGTATGGCATAACCTTTTGGAAGAAAACCTGTGTGGCAGAGCATGTGCCGTTTCAATGATACGCTCATTGCCCTTCCTTCTGTACGGCGCGATGTGCCTGCTTGGCAAGCGCCGCGGCGTCGGCCCGGACGAAAATCGAATCGCCCACAGCGGTCAGTTCATCTCCGGCACGGATTTCGCAGATTACCCGCGTTTTACGTCCAACCTCACCTTCGACCCACGCGGAAAGGTGAAGGGGTACCCCCATAGGCGTGGGCTTCAAATACTTAACGCCGAGCTGTCCCGTGACACAGTTGATACGAGGAAAACTGCCTGGTTCACGGCCCTCAGCACGATAGTGATAAGCCATAACCGTCCAGTTAGAATGACAATCCGTCATCATGGCCAGAAACCCGCCATACACCATCTCGGGCCAGCCTGTGTATTTGGGGTCGGGATTGACTGTGGCAATCACATGTTTGCCATCTGCGGCCCAATAACTCTTGATCTGGACACCTTCTGGATTGGCAGGGCCGCAGCCATAACACACGCCGTTCGGGGCACAGACATCTTGCAAAGGTTTGTTCATATTTTTCTCCTCCTCATGCGGTCTCCGACCACAAGTATTCAGTATCCAGCAGTACTATCAGCCTAAGGGACTTATTTAGTAGCCCCTAAGATACGGACAACAGTGCGTCTTCTTGCCCGTCCTTCAATAAATGCAGGAAAAGCATCCGGCAACTCGTCGAAGTCAATCACACGTATGAAGTCTTGGAGGTGGGGCGGCTTAAGATCAGCTCCCAATCGCGTCCACACCCTCTGCCGCAAAGGCATGGCGCCATAACCCGAATCGATTCCCAAGAGACTTACACCACGCAAGATAAACGGAAACACAGTGGTCCTGATCTTAAAGTCGGCGGCATTCCCAATACTGGCCACAACACCGGCCTGGCACATGGTTGCCAGTACCCAGTGCAGAATCTGTCCCCCGACATTATCCACGGCTCCTGCCCAACGGGAAGCCTCCATCGGACGCACTTTCTCCAAGTCAATTTCCTTGAGAGAAAGAATATCTGTTACGCCAATATGCCGGAAGAAATCCCCTTCTTCTTCCGCCTTGCCAGTCAGCGCCGTAGTCTTGTAGCCCAGAGAAGCCAGCATATCAATGGCCAGTCCTCCAACTCCACCGCTTGCTCCGGTAACAACCACCGGGCCGCCCTCCGGAGTCATTCCGTTATCTTCCATTCTCACAATCCCCAGCGCCGCGCTCAGTCCCGCTGTACCCAAGGCCATAGCTTCCAACAGATCCAGTCCCGACGGCAGCGGAATGACCCACTTTGCAGGTATTCTGGCATATTCGGCATAACCGCCATGATGGGCTACACCAATCTCGTAGCTGGTGGCAATCACGGGATCGCCGGCCTTGAAACGGGGATCGGCGCTTTCAACCACTTCACCGGACATGTCAATTCCGCCCACACAGGGGAACCGGCGGATGACTTTGCCGGCCCCAGTGGCGGCCAGGGCATCCTTGTAGTTGATACTTGAATAATGAACCCGGATCAGAACCTCGCCGGCATCCAGCTGTTCCGGCGAAAGAAAAGTCAGGGAGGCGCGTACCTCGCGCGCTTCATCCTGCTCAATGAACAGGGCTTTAAATGAACCCATGTTTGCCATTTCGTCTCTCTCTCCATTTCAAATTTATTTGCTCAGGCTCTTGTCATTTTTCAGGGATCCCGTTCAGTCTCCCCTATCATCGGCCTACACAAGCGTTCCATCACCAAGCCATACTTATCTTTCCGGTGCGGCCAAAGACATGCACTGCAATTCTTGCTCCCGTTTTCTAAATGCGAAAAATCACCACCACAGTCATTTCGTAAATATAGCGGACAAAAACAGAACAAGCAATTGAATTCGTCTGGATCCTTTGTTCTATGGCAAGGAAAATATTCGCATTCTCGGTGCTGGAAAAAGGAAAAGGCTTTACCTTTCCAGTCCCACTTTTTTCCCATATTTTTTTCCATATTTTTTTCCTTACATGAATTGATCCATAGGGCTTCATAAGGCTTCTAAAGGGCGTGACCTTGCCAATGTTTGTATTATGGACTAGCGTGCCTGCGCTGTCAAGGGGCCTGATTGTCAAGGGGCCTGATTTGACACATTCTGCGCTGGAATGTACTATAATAAGCAATGGTTGAGAATTCAGATATGGCTTGCACAGACACATTTTAATTTTAGGAAAGAGGTAGTGGATATGGCTTTGCAGGATTTTAATATACTGCTATATGAAGAATTTGAAATACTGGACGCTTTTGGGCCCGTCGAAGTGATTGGCGAGCTCAAGGAGCATTACCGCATCCGATTTGTTTCCCAAAATGGTGGGCCGGTGACGTGCAAGCAGCAGGCAGCGATCGATACCTTGCCCTTCGGGGAAATGGATAGCAGCGGTGTACTCTTGATACCTGGTGGTTATGGCACACGCCCACTTGTTGAGGATGTCGAGTTCATGACGCATCTGCGGAGTTTAGCTGAGGCTGCGCCATATGTCCTGACGGTGTGCAGCGGTTCTGCAGTGTTAGCCCGTACCCATTTACTGGATGGCAGAAAGGCCACCAGCAATAAGCTATCCTTCGCATGGGTGATGACCCAGGGGGAACAGGTGGATTGGCAGAAAAAAGCCCGTTGGGTGAAGGACGGCAAGTACTATACTTCCTCCGGCGTTTCAGCAGGCATAGATATGGCTCTGGGTTTTGTTTCCGATAGGTTTGGCGAGGAAAAGGCTATGCAGATCACAAAATATATGGAATATCTATGGAATCGCAATCAAGATAACGACCCGTTTGCAATATAGAATCCTTCTCTTTCAAGCCCCATTCAATTGTCAGCGTATACTATCCAAAACCTTTTGACCCTCGTTCAAAATATCATCTATGTTGTGACTAGAAAGCCTATAGAGCGAGTTCTCTTCTAAAGATAAATCAAGCCCATCCCATCGTGCCTGTGCATCGAAACCCGTAGAATCGCCATCATACCAATCGGCTATAGCAGGTTTTTTTGGATTTTCAATAATGAGTTGAATCGGCCCACTTATTGAGCTTGTAAAGTCAGCTCTCCGATAGCGGAATTCTATTAGCATAGAAATATTACACCATAATGAATCGTCCACGATTTTCCATTTTTTCAACTCAAAGGAAAGAGCAACAGCCTCTTTAGCGAACCTAGATTCATACTTAAACTTCATTTGAATATATTTTTGGCAGTATTCGGTTGTTGATATAGTGAATGATGGAAACGGTTTTTGTGCTATGGCGGCCATATAATAGGTTTCAAGCGCCTCTTTAGCCAGATCAAAATAAATGGCCAACTGCTGTTCGGTAGCATCCGAAAAATCGACAGCATCAGGTATTTCAAGGGTGTCAGTGGGATTGAATGTGTTATCATTGTTTTCGGTAGTGCATGCGAATAGACACATCATGAAGCCTATGCTCACAACAACAATGGAAAGAAATCTTTTCATTAGAAGCACCTTCTTCTTCACATACACCCAATCGCATCGCTTAATACAAGACACGAAATATGTCAGAATATGTCGAAACTATCATGTTGTCCTCTAACTATACAGAATTTAACACAAAAAGAAGAGCGATGTCAAGCCCTTTTTTTCTATTTCTTTTTTCTATCTCTTTTTTTCTATTTCAGTCCTCAGCATCTGAAAATCCCAGCAGGAAAAACCCCTCTCCAAAGCGAAAACACTTATCAAGAAGCACACCCTTAAACCCTTAAGGCAACGGATACAAAATAAAGACAATGATATACACTACAAATGACCTCAGGTTAAAAAACATGCCCACAATCACCCAGGCTCTCCCCTCCCAGCTCTCCACTGTACACAATATCGTGCACACGACGATCCGAACCATCTATCCGCGATACTATCCCCACGGTGCGGTAGAATTTTTCATAGCCTATCACTCTGTGGAAAAAATCACGGCGGATATACAGGCCGGCCGGGTCTGGCTGCTGACGGAGGGCGGCATCTTTGTGGGAACCGCCACTGTCAGCGCTCACGAAGTTGCCAGACTCTTTGTGTTACCGGAACATCAGGGCAAAGGTTATGGCAGTGCTCTAATGGATTTTTGCGAGGACATTGTCTTTAGCATGCATGAATACGTAGAGCTTCACGCCTCTTTTCCGGCTTATGCTCTGTATGAAAAGCGAGGTTATAAGCCGACTATTTATCATAAAGTTCCATGTGACAACGGGGATTACCTATGTATTTACGAGATGAAGCTTGCGAAATCCAACAGGGGAATTGGAGAGATCCATTGTATGTCCAACGACAGCCCTCTCATCCTCCGCCCCATAATGCCATCGGAACTCCCGCTGCTGGAAGTCTTCTTGTATGAAGCTATATTTATTCCGCCCGGCGCGGCCCTCCCGCCCGGCGATATCATCTATACACCCGAGGTGTTTATCTATATCGAAGACTTTGGTTCAAAACCAGATGACATCTGCTTTGTCGCGCAGTTGGAAAAAATGATAATTGGCGCGGCGTGGATCCGGATTATCCCGGCATTTGGACACATTGATGAGGAAACCCCGAAGCTTGCGATTTCCGTGCTGCCAGAGTATCGCGGAAAAGGCACTGGCTCAGTCCTCATGCACAGATTGCTTGAGGAACTCAGGGCCCGCGGTTATAAACAAACCTCTCTATCTGTACAGCAGCAGAATACCGCCGTCCGTTTTTATCAGAGGCTGGGCTATAAGATTGTAAATCAAAATGACCAGGAGTATATCATGGTGAAGAAACTGAATTAAACATGAGGATGTAACCCTATGGAAAAAATTCTGATCGTGGAAGATGATATTCATATCAATGAAATGCTTGTTGAACTTCTAAGGTATAACGGTTACGCGCCCTCCGCGGCCTATTCCGGTACAGAGGCGCTGCTGTTGTTGTCTCAGGACAGTTTTGCTCTCGTTCTGCTGGATTTGATGCTCCCCGGGAAAACCGGCGAACACGTTCTCAGCACGATACGTCTGAGTTCCAACCTACCTGTCATCGTTCTGACGGCCCGGACGGATAAGGAAACTACTGTCAAACTCCTGGAGTTGGGCGCGGATGATTATGTCGCCAAACCCTTCGACAACAATGAGCTTTTAGCCCGCATAGGGGTTCAGCTTCGCCGGTTCACACCTCTCCGCCCCTTGGGGACTGAACAGCTTCGATACAAGGACATTGTGCTGGACTTGGATATCTATGACGCTCTTATCGGTGGTCAAAAAGCGGGACTGTCCAAACGGGAATTCGACATTCTCCGGCTGCTGTTATCCCATCCTCATAAAGTCTTTACTAAAAATAATTTGTACGAAAATATCTGGGGCGGCGAATTTTTAGGTGACGAGAACACCATTAACGTCCATATCAGCAAGCTGCGCGCCAAACTCCATGCTCTCTCGCCTGATGAAGAGTATATTCAGACGGTATGGGGTATCGGGTTCAAGATGAAGGAGTAGGGATTTTCGCGGGTCAGACCACGTTTAGGAATGTCACACCACAACGTCGAATATACGTCTGCCGTCTAATTCCACCCACTCCGCACGCAAGCTCTTATTTTCATTTCTGCGGAAATCGAAGGTCAGCAAATAGCCCACCGAGGCGTTTTTACTGCCCATGTAACCGAGAAGTTGTTCATAGGCTTTCTGATGGTCGGATTCACCGCGCCACAGTTTGAGTTCAAGTATGAATTGGTCTTGTCCGAAATCAACGACGATGTCCATGCGGCGCAGATCCGTGAATTGGCTT
>Ga0082212_10007236_pt1 | contig 14720 bp, 16 predicted proteins | sample TergutNt197P3_FD_71548 | JGI IMG/M metagenome (GOLD analysis project Ga0082212, IMG submission 71548) | Neocapritermes taracua P3 segment gut microbial communities from Petit-Saut dam, French Guiana - Nt197 P3 | ecosystem: Host-associated > Arthropoda: Insects > Digestive system > Gut ... | reverse complement strand
GCTCCCGCCGGGAATCCCGCAGGTATCACCCAGCGCCGCCACTGGTCAGGTTGCCACACCCAAGGCCACCCTCACCGCCGCCTATTCTAACATTGGTGACGCCACCCCGGTTCTCGCACTCAACTCCGATACCGATAACTTGCTAAACATGCCAGCGCACTGGCTGGTGGTCGGCACGCAGGGCGATTGGATCCGGGTGCTCACCCCGGTCGGCAGGGGAGCGCTGCCCTCGGATGACCCAAGTCAGGTCAACCACCACGCGGTTTGGGTCGCCGCCGACGACGTCACGTTGACCGAAGCCACCTACCGAATAAACGTGTCCGTGGCCAACCGCGAACTCACCCTGACCGGTCCGGATGGCACCCATAGTTTCCACGTGGGTGTCGGCGTCGAAGGGGTTACCGATTCCCCCACCGGATTGTGCGCCATCGTCGGCCCCGTAACCATCCAAACCGGAGAGCCCGGCCTACTGACCAATTGCCAGTCAGAACGCCTGGACGCGTTTGAGGGCGCCACGGACGCCGCGTTCGCGCTCCATGTTTATGGCGATGGCGGGTTCGATGCCGCAACGGGTGGTGACGTGAGCAATGGTTGTATTCGGGTGAAAGCGGATGATTTCGCCACCTACCTGCAGAACGTGCCCGCGGGCACACCAGTTGTGGTGGAATGATTTGCCAAGCGGGCCCAACTTGTGGCAAGATACCCCGGATGCCTGTTTTGGGCTCGATGCTGAAAACATTAAATAGTGTGTCTCTCCAGTGCCAGTTTTTCTGGCATGTGTCAGGAGATCCGCATTGTGTTTCCCTGCTCGGACCCTGATATAAGACGTGAAGGCTGATCAAGTAAAAATGACGGCCAACGTCACTGAAGAGAGAGAGTTGTTACTACGCCATGGCGGGACAAAAAATCCGCATCCGGCTGAAGTCCTATGACCACGAGGTCATTGACAGCTCGGCGAAGAAGATCGTGGAAACGGTCACCCAAGCCGGTGCGACGGTAGTAGGCCCGGTGCCTCTCCCCACGGAGAAAAACGTGTTTGTGGTAATCCGCTCGCCGCACAAGTACAAAGATAGCCGCGAGCATTTTGAGATGCGTACCCACAAGCGCCTCATTGACATTATTGATCCGACGCCGAAGGCCGTTGACTCGCTCATGCGTATTGACTTGCCCGCTGACGTTAACATCGAGATTAAGTTGTAAGGGGACAACAGAAATGAGTCACCTTAAGAACGTAACCGCGGTTTTGGGCCGCAAGCTCGGCATGACCCAGGTATGGGATGAGTCGGGCCGCGTGGTTCCGGTAACCGTAGTCGGGGTGGATCCCAACGTGGTCACCCAAGTCCGCACCATGGACAAAGATGGCTATGACGCCATCCAATTGGCCAGCGGCGCAATTGATCCCCGCAAGGTCACCGCTCCGTTGCGGGGCCATTTCGAGAAGGCCGGGGTCACCCCCAGGCGGCATGTCGCCGAAATCCGCACCGCGAACGCCGCAGATTACACCCTGGGCCAGGAAATCACCGCCGCCGTATTCGAGGCGGGCCAGAAAGTGGATGTCACTGGTACCACCAAGGGCAAGGGCACTGCTGGTGTCATGAAGCGCCACAACTTCGCGGGTGTGGGTGCCAGCCACGGCCAGCACCGCAACCACCGCAAGCCCGGTTCCATCGGCGGCGCGAGCACCCCGGGTCGGGTATTCAAGGGCCAGAAGATGGCGGGACGCATGGGCCACGAACGCCAAACCACCCAGAACCTGCTGGTCCAGGCAGTGGACGCCGAGCGCGGTCTGCTGTTGGTCAAGGGAGCGATTCCGGGGCCGAAGGGCGGCGTCGTCGTCGTCAAATCCCCCGTGAAGGCCGCTGGCGAAAAGAAGGGAAGTTAAGTAAATGGCTACCCAAACAATTGACGTATTAGGTGCGAACGGTCAGAAGGCCGGCACCACGGAACTCCCGGCCGAGATTTTCGATGCCGTAACCAACGTTCCGCTCATTCACCAAGTGGTGGTCGCCCAGCGCGCCGCCGCTCGGCAAGGCACCGCAGCCACCAAAACCCGCGGAATGGTCAGCGGTGGTGGCCGCAAGCCCTTTAAGCAAAAGGGAACTGGCCGGGCCCGTCAGGGTTCGACCCGCGCACCGCAGTACAAGGGCGGTGGCGTGGTCCACGGCCCGCAGCCGCGTGATTACAGCCAACGGACCCCCAAGAAGATGATCGCTGCGGCGCTACGTGGCGCCCTTTCGGATCGCGCGCGTCATGGCCGCATCCACGTGGTTAGCGATTTCGGGATTACCGGCAAGCCCTCCACCAAGGCGGCGCTCGCGGTTCTCCACCGGCTCGCACCCGCGACTCACGGCCAGAACCACAAGGAAACCACCTACCTGGTAGTGGTGGACCGGAACGATGAGAAGACGATTCTTTCGCTCCGCAACGCCGCCGAGGTCTGGCTGCTGACCCCCGATCAGTTGAACGCGTACGACGTAGTCACCAATGATCAAGTGGTTTTCACCAGCGCGGCCCTGGCAGAGTATCTCCAGACCGCAACCTCCCAGGTGGCGCGGCTGAAGCACACGCCGCTGACCGTCACGCAGATTGAGGAGTTAATCAAGTGAGCACTCAAGCGATGGCGGGCCTGATGGTGAGCGCCAAAGTCAACCGTAAAGATCCCCGCGATATAATCTTGGCCCCCGTGGTTTCCGAGAAGAGTTACAGCCTGCTTGATGAGGGCAAGTACACGTTCTTGGTGGACCCCAGGGCAAACAAGACTGAGATCAAGATCGCGGTGGAGCAGATTTTCGACGTCAAGGTGGCGTCAGTAAACACGATCAACCGCAAGGGCAAGGTGCACCGCACCCGGCAGGGCATGGGCAAGCGCAAGGACACCAAGCGCGCGATTGTCACGCTGGCCTCTGGCACAATCGACATCTTTGGTACTTAAGGACTAGATAATGGCAATACGTAATTACAAGCCGACGACGCCGGGCCGCCGAGGCGCGTCCGTCGCCGACTTCGCTGAGATCACGCGGTCCACGCCAGAGAAGTCGCTGCTTCGGCCCCTCCACAAAACTGGTGGCCGCAATAGCCAGGGCCGGATGACGGTCCGGCACAAGGGTGGCGGTCACAAGCGCCAATACCGCGTGATTGATTTCCGCCGTCACGATAAAGATGGCGTACCCGCCCGCGTGGCACACATTGAATATGACCCGAACCGCACGGCTCGGATCGCCCTGTTGCACTATGCCGATGGCACCAAGCGGTACATCATCGCACCCGACAAACTGCGTCAAGGGATGATTGTTGAGAACGGCCCCGGTGCCGACATCAAGCCAGGTAACTGCCTGCCGCTACGCAACATCCCCACCGGTACGGTTATCCACGCCATTGAACTGCGGCCCGGCGGCGGCGCGAAGATCGCCCGCTCCGCTGGTGCGTCAGTTCAGTTGGTGGCCAAGGATGGGCCCTACGCCCAACTGAGGATGCCGTCTGGTGAAATCCGCAACGTTGACCTGCGCTGCCGTGCCACGGTGGGCGAGGTCGGCAATGCCGAACAGTCCAACATTAACTGGGGCAAGGCGGGGCGCATGCGCTGGAAGGGCGTTCGGCCCACCGTGCGCGGTGTCGCGATGAACCCAGTTGACCACCCACATGGTGGTGGTGAGGGCAAGACTTCTGGTGGCCGTCACCCGGTTGACCCGTGGGGTAACCCCGAGGGCCGGACCCGTAAGCGGAACAAGGCCAGTGACAAGATGATCGTGCGCCGTCGTCGTACTGGCAAGAAGCGCTAATAAGGAGCCATAGCAACAATGCCTCGCAGTTTGAAGAAAGGTCCTTTCGTTGATGACCACCTGCAGAAAAAGGTGGATGTCCAAAACGAAAAGGGCACCAAGAACGTAATCAAAACCTGGTCCCGGCGGTCGGTAATCACCCCAGACTTCCTCGGGCACACCTTCGCGGTTCACGACGGTCGCAAGCACACCCCCGTGTTTGTCACCGAATCCATGGTTGGGCACAAACTCGGTGAGTTTGCCCCGACCCGGACTTACCGTGGCCACGTAAAAGACGATAAGAAAGCACGGCGCCGCTAATGGCTATTACACAAGTTGCCGGCGTTCGGGCAAGCGCGAAGTATGTCCGCTCCACGCCGCAGAAGACCCGCCGGGTCGTAAACATGGTTCGGGGGAAATCGGTGACCGACGCCGTGGCGATTCTCAAGTTCGCCCCGCAAGCGGCTGCCGTCCCCGTCCGCAAGGTGATTGAATCGGCCGTCGCCAACGCCCGCGTCAAAGCGGATCGCGCTAGCGAGCGGTTCAATGAGAACGATTTGTACGTGGCCGAGATCATGGTTGACGAAGGTCCCACCATGAAGCGGTTCCGCCCCCGGGCGCAAGGCCGGGCCGGGCAAATCCTCAAGCGGAGTTCACACATCACCGTCGTCGTGGCGCCAATGCCAGAGCGCGGGGCCGCCCATCCCTCAAAGAAGGCCGCCGCGAACGCTAAGGCCCGCACCGCGAATAAAGTAACCCAGAAGAAGTCCGCGGCTACGGCCAAGGCGGCAAAGCTTAAGGAAGGGGCCCGCTAGTGGGGCAGAAGATTCACCCGCACGGGTACCGCCTGGGCATTACCACCGACCACCGGTCGCGCTGGTTCGCCGATGGCACCAAGAAGGGCGAGCGGTACGCCGACTACGTCCGTGAGGATGTCGCAATTCGCAAGATGATGACCCAGGGCCTGGAGCGCGCTGGCGTTGCCAGAGTGGACATTGAGCGCACCCGCGATCGGGTTCGCGTGGACATTTTCACCGCCCGTCCCGGCATCGTCATCGGCCGCCGAGGCGCCGAGGCCGACAAACTGCGCACCCAGTTAGAGAAGTTGACGGGCAAGCAAGTCCAGCTCAACATTCTTGAGGTGCGCAACGCCGAAATCGAGGCGCAACTGGTGGCACAGGGCATCGCGGAGCAGTTGGCTTCCCGCGTGTCATTCCGCCGGGCCATGCGCAAGGGCATCCAGTCCGCGCAGCGCGCTGGGGCCAAGGGCATCCGGGTTCAGGTTTCCGGCCGTTTGGGCGGCGCGGAAATGAGCCGCTCGGAGTTCTACCGCGAGGGCCGCGTGCCGTTGCACACCCTCCGGGCCAACATTGACTACGGCTTCTACGAGGCCCGTACCACGTTTGGCCGGATTGGCGTGAAGGTTTGGATTTACAAGGGCGATCTCACCGAGAAAGAGTTCGCTGCTCAGCAAGCCGCCCAGGGCCCCCGGGGCCGTGGTCGGGATCGTGACGGCGGTGGCCGTGGGGATCGTGGCGATCGTCGTCCTCGGCGGGATCGCGATGGCGAGCGTTCCGGCGGAGCTGGCGGCGGGGCCGCTGGTGCCCCTGCGAGTGCCGCGCCTGAGGCCGCCCCCGTTGCCGCAAGTTCAGTGGAGGCGTAAAGCATGTTAATTCCCCGTAGGATCAAGCACCGGAAGCAGCACCACCCTGGTCGCTCCGGCGCCGCCAAGGGTGGGACCACAATCGCGTTTGGCGATTATGGCATCCAGGCCCTGGAACCGGCGTATGTCACCAACCGGCAGATTGAGGCCGCTCGTATCGCCATGACCCGTCACATCAAGCGTGGCGGTAAGGTCTGGATCAACATTTACCCCGACCGGCCCCTCACCAAGAAGCCCGCCGAAACCCGTATGGGCTCCGGTAAGGGCTCGCCCGAATGGTGGGTTGCCAACGTCAAGCCTGGCCGCGTGTTGTTTGAACTGGCCGGCGTGTCCGAGCCCTTGGCCCGTGAGGCCCTGACTCGCGCCATGCACAAGCTCCCCATGAAGTGCCGCTTCATTGCCCGGGAAGGAACGATATAACGATGGCGAAGAGCAGCACCGGATTGGCCGCCGCTGATTTAGAGGCCAAGACCAATGAAGAGTTGGAAAAGGAACTGGCCAAGTCAAAAGAGGCCCTGTTCAACATGCGGTTCCAATCGGCTACCGGTCAACTCGAAACGAACCACCGGATTCCCCAGGTCAAGCGCGATATCGCTCGCATCTTGACCATCCTGCGCGAGCGGGAACTGGGAATCCGCGAAGTACCGGCCGCGAAGTAGCCGGGTATTAACAGGAAGCGTTTAGATCAATGACTGATACGACAACGACGACGACGGCGAAACCCCGCGGCACCCGCAAGGTTCGCCAGGGTTATGTAGTTAGTGACAAGATGGACAAGACCGTGGTGGTGCAATTGCGCGACCGCCTGGTTCATCCCAAATACGGCAAGGTCATGAGCCGCACCTCCAAGGTGAAGGCCCATGATGAGAACAACTCCGCTGGCGTAGGCGACCTGGTGCAAATCATGGAAACCCGCCCGCTCTCGGCCACCAAGCGCTGGCGCATAGTCCAGATTCTGGAAAAGGCCAAGTAGTTAACCTACTTTTTGCGAACACCCCTCAGGTCAGTAAAGATCTGGGGGGGTTTTCGTCATCGTATGGAGCCGTTGCTCGCCTTGGCGGTGGAGGCCCTGCTGTTGATTCTGGGACTTACCAGAACGCGGTGTACGGGGCGGTCTGGTTGGGAGATCCTTTGGGTCAGAAGCTCCAGGGCGGACCGGCCCAAGGATTCGCGCTGCGGAGCCACGGCGCTGAGGGGTGAATCCCCGATTCCCGCAATTACATCGTCGTAGGCCATTACCGAAAGTTCGCTCGGCACTTTGAGCCCACGGGCAGTTGCACGCTGGACAATCTCGAATGCCTCTCTATCAGAATGGACCAATAGTGCGGTGGTTCCCTTATTGATAACGGCGGAAATGATATCGTCCACGAATTCCCCGAATTGCGCCATGTTTTGGTGAAGGGCGAGATGTTCAAATCGGTCGTCGCGCTCCAAACCCAATTCATGACAGGCGGCACGCCAGCCCATTACAATGCGCCGGGTAGTGGGGGAGCGCTTGGTACTCACTAACCCAACCCGGCGATGCCCCAGGCCAGCCAGGTGGTGTACCGCCATTGAGGTGCCGAGTGCGTGGTCGCTCATTACGGAATCAAATAGGTCGAAATTCTGCGGATTCCGAAGTTCCCGTTCCACCAAAACGAAAGGAACTTGGGATTTCACGAGCCACCGAGTTAACGCCGGAGAACCTGGACCGTCCGTTTGGGGGGCGAGCAGTAAACCTTCAACTCCACATTCGGAAACCAAATGCTCCAATATCGGACGTTCATCAATTGCCTCATAACTAGAGGTACGCAAAATGGGCTTTAAGCCGAATTCGGGGGCCGCGAGTTCAATGGCACGCACTACATCAAGCCAGTAGTAAGTCAGCGAGGGCACCAACACACCTACCCGTCGTTCTGGGTACGCTTGGGGCTGGAGAGCGGGTGCGTCATCGGGCAGGGAATGCACGATGGCGCCGCCATGAACCCGCGTGAGCAGTCCCTGCTTTTCGAGTGCGGATAAGTCGCGCCGGATGGTCACCGCGTCCACCTCGAATCGCGCCGCTAGTTCCTGGGCCCGGACCGCGCCATCCGTTGCCAGCAGTTCCAGGATACCCTCGCGGCGCAGGGCCGGAAGTGGTGAGCCAGGTTCGCGATCAAAAGCCATTCCAGCCTCCCTTCCGACACGGATGCGAAATCGCCAATCAGACAAAACCGAACATTTCCGTTCATCATCGTACCTGAGAAATTTGAGAGCCGGGTGGCAATTCCGTTAGCTTATTGGTAGGCAGCGTCGCCGAGCGCTGCGAGTAGTTGATCTTATACGGTGAAAGCAGGTTTCTTAAGTGTCTAGCATCCATGACAAACTGCTGGGGGTGCTACCCGGCGCCGTCGCGAACGCCCGCGTGCAGACCAGGGCCAACGCCCTGACCTGGGCCAGCGTGTTCCCGGAACACAATACCACCAACGGGTTTTGGACTGTACGTGCGCCCGATCGGGGCATGACCATCCCCGGTACGAATCAGGGCTGGACCACTGGTTTCTGGACCGGAATGATGTGGCTAGCCAGTGAGTATGAGCCCGATCCCGTGTTGGAGGCCACCGCCGCCGCACAATCATTGGATTTCACGCGTAAAGTAACGGCCGGCCAGAATGTGGAAACCCATGATCTGGGATTCATGCATTCATTGTCCAATGTTGCCGACTTTAAGCTGCACGGCACCGAGAAGGCTCGCGAGGGTGCATTGTTGGCGGCAGATTACCTGATGCGCCGCTTCGTGGAACCCGCCGGAATTATCCAGGCTTGGGGGACTATTGGCGATGGCGGTCCGGAAAGTAGCCGTACCATTGTGGATTCGCTCATGAATCTGCCGCTGCTGTTCTGGGCAAGTGAGCAAACAGGGGATCCGAAGTATGCGGCAGCCGCCCACCGGCACGCCACCCGACTCGCCGAGAACATCATCCGCCCCGATGGCTCCATGTTCCACACGTTCTATTGGGATCCGAAAACCGGCGCGCCCTTGCGCGGCGACACCCATCAAGGTTACGCGGATGATTCCACTTGGGCGCGGGGCCAAACGTGGGGGATTTACGGCTTCACCATGGCGTACCAAGCCACGGGCGACATTGAACTCTTGAAAGCCGCCATTAGGGTCAGCGACTATTACCTGGATCACCTACCGCCCGGCCTGGTCCCGTATTGGGACTTAGTTTTCGATGATGACTCGGGCGAGGAGCGCGATACCTCAGCCGCAGCCATCGCCTACGACGGCCTGGTGGAACTCGCCACCACCCTGGAAGAGCTAACCGAGCCCGAAGCCGCGCAGTTCCCCGACCGGGCCGAGCGCGCGCTGCGTTACCGCGAGGCAGCGGACGAAATGCTGTATGCCCTGATCACCAAATACACCCCGGAGGCGCTGAACCGCTCCTCGGATGCGCTGCTCTTGGAATCCGTCTACAACAAACCTAAAGGTTTCGGCGTCAACGAAGCAACCCTGTTCGGCGACTATTTTTATGCAGAAGCCCTCATGCGGGCTAGCAATCCCACTTGGCAACGTTACTGGTAACCACCCCGACAAACCACAATCAGGAGAAAACAACATGCTTAACAGAAAGTTCAAACTTACCGGTGGCGCCGCCACCGCCGTCGTCATCGTCGCGTCCCTTACTGCCTGTGGGAACGACACCACTACAGTGACGCCCGCAGTCCCGGACGCGCCCGCCGTGACCACGCCTGGGGATACCGTAACCGGTGATACCGCCGCAGCTGGCGATCCATGCGCCGATGTCAGTGGCACCGTGACGTTGCGGTGGTGGGGGTCGGATTCCCGTGCCGCCCTGCAAGCGGAGGCCATGGACAAGTTCATGGAGATTTATCCGAATATCACCGTGCAGTCCCAACCGTCGGCCTTCCAGGGTTACTGGGATCAACTCCAAATTGAGGGCGTGGCCGGGACCACTCCGGATGTGTACGCCGTGCAAGAGGCCTGGGTGAGTTCGCTGGTGACGGGCGGCGTGGTTGCCGATCTGTCGCAGGAGCCAACCTTGGACCTGTCGCACTTCTCCGCCGGGGCTCTAGGTGTGGGTCTGCAACCCGACGGCCAAGTTTTCGGCGTGCCCACTGGCGGCACGGCCCAAGCGATCCTGGTGAACTACTCCATTTTGGAGGACGCGGGGATCCCCATTCCCGATGACGCCACCTGGACTTGGGATGATTTCGTCTCCATTTCCCAGCAAGTGACCGACGCCGGACTCACCACCGCCGGTGGCCAACCGATTTTCGGAAATGCTGGCCTGACCGGGCAAGGCCCCGCCCGCATTCGCTCCAACCAAACCGATGGTGGCATGTTCACCTATGACGACACCCTCAACTGGTCGGAGGCCTCCATGGCGGACTGGCTAGCGCTCATGCAGGGCATGGTGGAGACCGGAGCCGCCGCGCCCGCCTCCGTACAAGCTGAGACGTTTACGGGACCTGCGGAAACGCTGCTCGCCCAGGGTCGCGTCGCCTTCCAAGCCCTGTGGGCCAACCAGATGCCCACCGTTGCCGGGGCCGCTGGCACCGAAATCGGCTTGCTCCGCTTCCCGGGCGACTCCACCAGCGCCCATGTGGGAACCTGGTTGAACCCGTCCATGTTCTGGGTGCAGAGCGCCAACGCACAGTACCCCGCCGCCGCTGCTTGCCTCATCAATTTCATGGTCAACGACGCCCGCAACGCCGAGATCATGGGCATTGACCGGGGCGTTCCCTTCAACGCCGACATGGCCGCCGTCGTCGAACCGCGCCTGACCGTCGAAGAGGTTCCCGTAGCAGCCTTCATGTCGAAGATCGCTGGCGACGCCGTGCCGTCTGGCCCGCTGCCCGAGTTGAGCGATGACCTGCAGAACATCTTCCTTTCGCCCACCGAATCTGTGCTCTTTGGACTCAGTACGCCTGCCCAAGGCGCCGTGACCCTGCGCAACGCGCTGGAAGATGCGATAGTGCGTTAGCATGTTTGACTTCCTTTTGCACGACGACGGCGACCCCACCGCGCCAATCACCGGTTGGACTCGGGCCCGTTGGGCCGCGTTGGCCGACGGGATGTTGGCGGCTGCACGCCAGTTCGCCACGCCCGGCCACGGCCGGATCCAAATGCCGGACATTGTGGGCGGCTACGGGTTCGCCGTCGACGGCTTGGAGGGCTTCACCCGCACGTTGATGCTGGCTGGTTTCCGGTTGAAAGGCGAGAACGGCGCAGACCCGCACGGGTTGGCCGAGTTCTATGCGAAGGGGATCGCCACTGGGGTAGATCCCGACTCCCCGGACTTCGAGCGCTGGCCCCGAATGACAGAGCACGGCCAGGCCAAAGTGGAAGCCGCAACCACAGCATTGATTCTGGATATGACGCGACCCTGGATTTGGGATCGGTTATCGCCGCGCACCCAAGGCCAAGTGGTGGAGTATTTCTCGGATTGCATTGGCGATGAGAATTGGCCGCTAAACAATTGGGCGTGGTTCAAGATAGTTATCGAAACTTTCCTGAAATCAGTGGGCGCCGACTATTCCCGAGCGGACATAACTGATTCACTGGCGTTACTTGATTCGATGATTCAAGGCAATAACGGCTGGATTACCGATGGATTGCAGCGCAATTACGACCATTATGTGGGCTGGGCCATGCATCTTTATCCCACTTTATGGGCGCGAATGCAGGGTGCGGAAGAGTTTGCCGCCCCGCGCGAGGCACGGGACCGGGAGTTACTGGACGCCTTTTTGCGTGATGCGATCAAGTTGGTGGGGGCTGATGGCGGCCCGCTAATTCAGGGGCGTTCCCTGGTTTATCGTTTCGCCACGGCCGCTCCCTATTGGGTCGGGGCCCTGGCCGAGGTGCCGTCCACGCCGCTCGGGCAGCTGCGCCGGGCCGCCTCCGGGATCCTGGACTACTTTGTGCGGCGCGAGGGCGTGTTCAACGAACACGGGCTGCTCACCTTGGGCTACCACCAAGAGTGGCTCCCCATGCTGCAGCGTTACTCGGGAACGGGCTCACCGTACTGGGCGTCCAAGGGCATGCTGGGCCTGTCCCTCCCCGCGGACCATCCGGTATGGGTGTCTGAAGAGTTGCCATTGCCGCTCGAGTTGCACGATCAGGTGGACCTTTTCCCCGAACCGGTATGGCTGGTTTCGGGAACTAAAGATGACGGTATCGTACGCGTTATCAACCACGGCTCCGACCACGCCGATGCCGGAGATCGCACGGGGGATTCGCCGCTGTACGCCCGCCTCGGCTACTCGACCGCGACTTTCCCGTGGGTGGACGACGCATCGTGGCGGCAACCCACTGACCAAACTGTGGCGTTGGTGGACGCTGACGAGCGCGTTACCCACCGCACCGGATGGCGGTCCATCGCGCCGGTTCGGATCGACGATGACGTGGTGGTCGCGGGATCGGTGGTGGATGCCCACTTTGTTGACATGTTGCCCGTCCAAGTCCACCCGGGTTACGGCTGGCACGGACGCCCCACCACCGCTGGGCAACTCACCGTTTACTCGGTGGTGCGCGGCCCCTGGGAAGTGCGGTTGACGTACATTGACTCACTGACCGATGCTGAGCCTGGTGCGCTCACCTTGCGCGTGAGCGGTTGGCCCACTGTGGCTGGTGACGGCCTAGTCTCAACGATGACGAGCCTGCTTGGATCTGGTGCGACAAGTTCCACGATGACGAGACCCCAGGTCACGCCGTTCGGTCACCACCGGGGAGCATTTCCGGTGCTGGAATATCCGGCGGTTGCCGGGCAGTGGTACGCACAATTGGTGATGCTGTCCGGGGTGGAGGTTGCAGCGAATAGTGCCGCCGCGGTCGCCCTAACTGGGCCGGAATCTTCAAAGGATTCTGGCACGACGACGGCGAAAATCACCTGGCCGGATGGGCGGTTAACGGAGTTGGAACTCCCTACGCAACTCCGCGTTCAGGGTGATTAGGGTGTCGGGATCGAGTTTCAGTACTTTGCGGTCATAGGTGTAAATCCCGTTGACCTCATCCTCAATATCGGAGACTTGGGTGTAAATCGCTCCGGATAACCCATTCGGAACATTGCCAATGATATCCCGGCGGAATAGTTTAGCGTAAGCGGCGGTGAGGGCTTCAGGTGACGAGTATTTCCGGTAACCGTATATCTTTTCCGCCGCGCTGTGGTCTGGATCCCGATAGGCGTAGCCCCCGTATTCGGTGACCGCGACGGCACGGGGAGGTTTGGGTTTTATCTTAAGCTTCCTGAAGTAGTTGTGAATGCTGTAAACGTCGCCACCCCATTGGTCATACCAGCCGCTCGCTTCATCAATTAGCCGGGTGGGATCCCAGGCCCGGAGGAACGCGGTGATTTTGCGGGCATCGAACTGCCCCCAACCCTCGTTGAACGGACCCCATAGCACGATACTCGGGTGAGGTTTTAAGGCGTCAACGGTTTCCTTGGCTTCCCAATAGAACATATCCTTGCCAGTTTGGTCCTCGCGGGAAAAGAGACGGTATTTGTTATCCCGGATATGCCGGGCGAGATAAGTGATGATGCTGGGCAGGTAAGTGACAAACCAGGAGTGAATTTTGCCGCCACCATTCACGAAATCTTGCCAGACCAACATTCCCAGGCGGTCGCAGTGGTAATACCACCGGGCGGGTTCAATCTTGATGTGTTTGCGCAAGGTGTTGAATCCCAGGCGTTTCATTTCTTGGATGTCGAATATTAGGGCCTCGTCGCTCGGGGCGGTCATCAAGCCATCTGGCCAATACCCCTGATCCAGTAACCCATTGTGGAAGTAGGGCTGGTTATTGAGGAAGAATCGGGGAATACCGAGGCTATCCCTGCCCAAGGAAATCTTGCGCATCGCAAAGTAACTGGTGACCGTGTCAGGGCCGTAAGAAATGGTGACATCATGGAGTTTGGGGTTTCCCGGGGTCCAACTTTCCAGTTCTGGCAGGGCGATCCGTACCGTGGCGTTTACTGGTAGCACGGCTGAGAAACTGTTTTCTCCCAGGTCAAAAGCCACGAGAGCTGCGGGATCGTCCCCAACTGCGGAGAGCAATACCTCTAGCGTGTTGCTGTCAAAGTCGGGAGTGAGTTCCACGTCAGTGAGATATTGGTCGGGAACGCTTTCCAGCCACACGGTTTGCCAGATTCCGCTTTGCGGTGTGTAGAACATACCGCCGCGCTTGAGTTTCTGCTTCCCGCGGGAGAAATATGAGGTATCCGTGACATCGGTCACCTTGACACGGAGCGAGTTAGATCCCTCGGTGACAAACTCGGTAATATCACAGTTGAATGGTAGGTAGCCACCGACATTGGTGCCCACTAAGTTATCATTTACCCAAACCTCAGCCGTCTGATCCACGGCTCCGAAATGCAGGATGATCCGGCCTCGGTTAAAGCCATTTGGAATCTGGAAGTCACGGCGGTAAAAGAGGAACTCGTGAGGCTGAAGAATTCGTGATACCCCGGAAAGCGCGGCCTCGGGGGAGAAGGGCACCAGTATTTGCCCGTCGTAAGTTTGGGGCCAATCCGGGTCAACCGAAATCGTGTAATCCCACCAGCCGTTGAGGTTTAGATAACTATCCCGGACCAGCGTCGGACGGGGATATTCGGGAAGTACATTTTCAGTATCGAGATTTTCTCCCCACACCGTGAATAACTGTCGCATTTTAAGGAAAGCCTCCTTAATCGAAGTATTGGGTAGATAACCCTTTGGCCAATATGCCCATGGGTATGAACAGCAGCAGTGCCACCACTAGGGCCCCAATGAAGATGTTCGGATTGGGAACAGATTGTAAGACCCCGAAATCATCCACGTAAGTTGCCGGTGAATCTACGATAATCCGGGCCCCAATAAAGGGGCCGATAATCATGGGTACGCCTACCTGAAACACCAATCGGATCCCGTTGTACAGGCCGCGCTTGGCGGGCGGGGTGTAGTTCCTGATAGTGGCCGCGAAAGCCATCATCAAAGACATGTTCCCGCCAATCATCAGGGTTCCGGCGGCCATGAGGAAAATCAGTGACCCAGTACCAGCCGTATCGGCGAAATGCCCATTGACATACATGAGCGCCAGTCCGAGTGCGAATATGCCATTAAAAATGAAGAAGAACGGCTTGGCACCAAAGCGGTCCACCAAGCGGCCCCCAATAACGCTCATCACTGCGGCTAGTACCAAAACCACCGCTAGTACTATGGCATAGTTGGAGATGCCGAGAAAGACTTCGATGTAAATGATGATGTAGGGGAAGAAAACCTGCTGGGCCGTACAGCATAATAAAAGAAAAGAAAGTACCTTATATAGGTCCGGGTTGGCCCTA
>Ga0082212_10007235_pt1 | contig 14721 bp, 14 predicted proteins | sample TergutNt197P3_FD_71548 | JGI IMG/M metagenome (GOLD analysis project Ga0082212, IMG submission 71548) | Neocapritermes taracua P3 segment gut microbial communities from Petit-Saut dam, French Guiana - Nt197 P3 | ecosystem: Host-associated > Arthropoda: Insects > Digestive system > Gut ... | reverse complement strand
TACGAAAATCACTGCCTTGTTTGAACAATTTGGCCTCGATGCCCTGTTTATGCGAATTTTGCCAGCAAGCCCAGTTTGTATACTATAAAATTTGCGGAATTTAGGGTATAACGGCAATGCGAAAGCAGTGCCCGCAAGTTTTTGAAAATTCGGGCTTTGCTCGTGTTTGCAAAAACATTTGCGCTTCGCGTTTAATCCCGATTAAACGCAACCTAGTATTAGTTATCGAGGACATAAACAAAAACAGAATTGGCGCAGGAAACAATATTTTTATTGCTAAGGTTTTTGCCCTTGCCATTTTTCCATAGGGTTGCAACGTTGCCTTCTCGCCCTGCAATGTAAACATCGTTGCCTAAAACAAAGATTGAATACAAAAAAGTTTGTAGTTTGCCCTTCCCAAGCACTGTTTCGCCGTTGTCTGTCCATAGTTTTGCGGCAGGTAGCATGTTGTCATCAAATAGTTCTAGCCCAATCGCATATATATCTGAATCTGAGACGAAAATACTATCAACTCTTGCATCGCTACCCTCCTCAGTTAAATAAACTGGTTCTCCATTTATCCAAACCGTTGCAATTCCATCTCCAGACGCATCTTTTTCGTTTCCAGCTACGTAAATATCGTGATCATCAACAAATACAGAAGAAGCACATGAGCCTTCTTTACCTGCGGTGAGGTTGTAGGTAGCGCCATTTATCCACAATATGGCGTTTTCTTTGTTTTTTGCATTTATCTCAGTACCTGCTACATAGACATCATTGTTCCAAACAAACACTGAGTTTGCGCAGGCGGGCAAGGTGCCATCGCTGAGGCTATAAACTTCGTCATTTATCCATAGTTTTGCAACGCTGATACCTTCGGAGTTGTTTTCATAGCCTGCGACATAAATACTGCCTGCCGAAATGAATACCGATTTAGCTGTTGAGTCTTGGTTTTCTTCGCTTAATTTTATTGGAGTGCCGTTCTTCCAAAGCGTTGCAATTCTTATTTCTTCCTCGTTTTCTTCATAGCCTGCAACATATACGTTATCGTCAGAAACAAAAACTGAATATGCGCCAGCCATGCGATATTCTTTACTTATGCGGTCATATACCTTGCCATTTTTCCAGACTGTTACCACGTTTTTTCCATCAATATTCATTTCTTCACCAACGACGTACACATCGTATGGCAATTCCTTTTTGCATGATACAAAAACTGCCAATAATGCAATCGAAGCAACGATTAGAAAATGGATAAAATTTTTCATAGTTTATTATATTCGATATTTAATAATTTTCTTCGACATTAGTCAGAAAAAAATGTTTCTGGAGAAACGGATTAATTTTTCAAAAACTCTGGCCACACCTGCGTGATGCTACCGGCCCCAAAGGTAATCAGTAGGTCATTGGGTTTTGTAAATTTTCGTAGCTCGGAGGCCATGTCTTTGATTTCTGCAACGTAATGGACATCCCTTTGACCAGTAGAGCGCAATGCATCAACGAGGGTTTGTCCTGTTAGCCCCGGTATAGGCGTTTCGCTGGCGGCGTATATGTCACTGATCAATACAATATCAGCCTCAAAGAATGCTCTTGCAAATTCGTCCATCAGAGACTGTGTTCTGGAGTATCTATGTGGCTGGAAGGCTACCACTATTCTGCGAGTGGGAAACCCAGAGCGGGCACCTGACAACGTGGCGGCAATCTCAGTTGGATGGTGGCCATAGTCGTCTACTACCAATATGCCGTCCCTCTCGCCTCTAATGGTAAACCTGCGGTCGGCTCCTGAAAATTCGCTGAGAGCTGTGCGTATGATATCAACTTCAATCTCCATCTCCAATGCCATGCCAATTGCGGCCAAGGCATTGAGTACCATGTGGCGACCCGGTATGCTAAGGCAAAAATCGCCCAAATCTTTTCCTAGAGCTTTTACTTCAAAGTGGGTGCTGAAGCCATCATGCCTGATGTTTCGAGCCTGAATGTCCATTTGTGGGGTAGTCCCATAAGTTCTCACTTGGCGGCGCAAGTTGGGGCGGATGGATGCCACGTTTGCGCAATCCATGCATACAAGGGTGCATCCATAAAAAGGGACGCTATTAGCAAAGGAAGTAAAAGACTCTTTTATTTCATCCAAGCCATTGTAGTAGTCAAGGTGCTCGCGGTCGATGTTGGTTATGATTGCCCACGTAGGACTGAGCATTAAAAAACTGCCATCGGATTCGTCTGCTTCAGCCACAAGGGTAGGGCCTGTTCCCAATTTCGCATTTGAACCAAGGATTCCAAGTTTTCCGCCAACTACTATCGTGGGGTCTAGGCCACCCTTGCCTAATATGTGGGCAATCATGCTTGTTGTGGTTGTCTTGCCGTGAGAACCAGCGACTGCAATTCCCTGCTTCATTCTCATTAGTTCTGCCAGCATTTCTCCGCGGGGAATGACTGGTATCTTTGCGTTATGGGCGGCCACCACCTCTGGGTTGTCTGCTTTGACAGCACTGGAAACAACTATAACCTGCGCCCCTTCTATACTCTTGGCAGTATGTCCAATGTGGATAGTTATTCCTAGTGTTGCAAGCCTTTCTGTGGACGAACTATCCTTTATGTCTGATCCACTCACGTTGAAGCCCAGATTTACCAATACCTCTGCAATGCCTGACATCCCAATACCGCCGATGCCAACAAAATGGATATTCTGAACTTTCCCAAACATTTCATTTTTCTCCCACTGTTAATTATTTATGATACCACTTCTAGGCAATATAGCCCTTTCGTTTGCCGGTCGTATTCTTGGGAATGGTTATGTTTTGCGCTTTTTAGAAGCGGGGTTGTTTATTTCGCCCGGAAAAAGCGGGGTTTGGGGCTGAACGCTAAGTGGCGTGTTCAGAGCCGTGGATGATGATCCCAAAATCGGCTGACTGACTTGATCTGGTGTTGCAAAAGCACGTGGCCCAGTTTTTTTTACAGTTCCCACCAAGGTTTCCAGCGACTTCACAAAATCTGAAAGGTCTTTGAATTCACGGTATACAGATGCAAATCTGACATAGGCAACAGAGTCTATTGTCTTTAGGCCGTCCATCACCATTTCGCCCAACGCCAGGCTTCTAATTTCACGGTCGGGTTGCTCTGCGATTTGTGAGTGAATATCGCCTGCCAATTCTTCCAATCTGGTTAGACAGACAGGACGCTTTTGACAAGCGGCCAACATGCCTCGAAGCAATTTATTTCTGTCGAACGGTTCTCTTCTGCCATCCTTCTTTACAATTAATATGGGAATTTCTTCTACTCTTTCATAGCTTGTAAATCGTTTGCTACATGCTAGGCACTCACGCCGTCTGCGGATAGTATCTCCCTCTCTGGCCTCGCGAGAATCGACGACCTTGTCCTCTGGATGTCCACAAAAGGGGCAACGCATATATACAACATAACCTAAATGAGTAAAGGATTGATAGCTCACTTACACTGACGACAAGTTGCGTTCAAATATGGATTGAATGCTATATGCCATATGTAAAATTGTGCAAGCAAAAAACCTATTCCACGTGCACTGTCGCAGTTGCGCATGGTCGTCCATCAGTCATAACGGTTGCTACAACAGTGTAAAAACCTGGCTTGGATGGAGCGGTGTAAATTCCAGAAGAAGTGATCGTGCCACCATCTGATTCGTCGATGCTCCACTGGATTTTCGATGAATCAACACCCCTGACTTTTGCTACAAAAGAAAAAGCCCCGCCAATTGCTACTCTTGCAAAGGTGGGCTCTATTAATATTTGAGGTTGTACGACAATTACTTGGACAGCCTTAACCTTTTCACCCCCCAATCTTGTGGCTTTAGCAATTATGCGATATGTCCCTGCATAAGAAGGTGCAATGTATGTAACCTGATTACCGGCAGTTCGCATAAAAGTGCCACCGTCAAGCTCGTAGACTTCCCATTCTGGGGGCGATTCCAATGTTTCAGTTGAAACTGCCGAGAGCGAAATCCTTTCGCCGACCTTAATAATTGATGTTTGAGTTTCAATGCTGAGAACAGCTTGCTCTGATGAGCTACAGCCTGTCAGAAATATTGTAAGTATGAACAAAACCAAAAAAAATCTCAAACCAACCTCGTCCTCATACATCTTAGTGTATTCAAAAGTATAAGAGTTCCCAATGATTTTTCATATATAGCGGTTCAAATTTTTGTAGTTGAACTGCTATAGGGACTTCAAAAGAGTGAAGCGGAAACCGCAGTCGTATCTCCAAAACTTTGTGTCGCATCTATAGTTAATCCACTGAAATCCATAATATGCCAAGTTGCTATCAATGGTTGAGATGTTTGCGTAGCTAAAAATGTTCACTCTAAACCTGTTTTTTTGTATACCTGAACAAGGATAGGAGACAATAATTCCTGAATTTCCCTTGGATCAATACCGACTAAAAACCCTCTAGAACCTCCATTTATGTATATTTTTGGCAGTTCCAGAATAGTTTGTTCCATATATACAGGCATGGTTTTTCGTGTACCAAACGGGCTGGTGCCACCGACTTGATAGCCACTATGTTTATCGGCGACCGCGGGTTTACAGGGATTAACCGACTTACAGCCAATGACCCGTGAAAGAGATTTAGTGCTAACTTCAAGATCGCCGTGCATTAATACAATCATTGGTTGGCCAAGGTCGTCTTCCATCACCAATGTCTTGATGACAGCATGTTCATCAACACCCAATTCTCTAGCTGAAATCTTTGTGCCACCTTTATCTTCATAACGGTACAAGTGTTCCGAAAATTCTATTTTTCCAGCTCTTAAGAGCCTTGTCGCAGGAGTTGATGGAATTTTGGACAAAGCAACCTCAGGCTACTCTTCACTTTTTTTGCGGCCTCGCTTTGGTTTTTCCACTTCTACTTCTACTTCTGGCTCTGAAGCAACTTTTTTTGGTCGTCCACGCTTTGCTGGAGGGGCTTCCTCTGGTTCGATGGTTTCAGAATTTTTTTCTCTGCGTTTTGCAGGTGTTGTTTCTTCAACGTCAGCCTGTTTTTTAGGACTACGCTTGGGTTGCGCAGTATCTGTTGGTGTTGTTTCCTCAGCGGGTTTGTCAGCTTTATTGCGTTCACGTTTGGTAGGCTGGACTTCCTCAATCTTTTCTTCTGAGGTCACTTCTGGTTCAATATTGTCTGAGCCAGGCTCTTCAACCGGCACTATGGCCTCAGGCTCCCCTCCGTCTTGTTCCGCAAAATTTCCGCCATCAAGTCCGCCTGCGTCAAAACGAGCTTGCACAACACCTTCTTCGCGTCTGCGTTCCATTTCGAGTAAATCGAGATAGGCCGCCTTGTCTAGCAGTTCCTCAGAGATAGTGGCCGTTTTAAGAAGTAAATCAAAAATCTTATCAGTGCGAATTCTGCCCCTAATCTCAGTTGTGGCGCCGCGTTTGTCCAGAGAAGCCTTAACAGTTTCAAAGGTGTCTGGAGAATTTGTTGCTTCCATCCATTTTCTAATCTCTGTGTCAATTTCTTCTTCAGAAACTTGAATGTCCTCTGCATTGCCCAGAGCCTGGAGCAAATATCCACTGCGCACTGCGCGCTCAGCATCTACAAGGCGATGCCTGCGGTATGCCCCCCAATTGATCTGCTTATGGTTGATCCCGCGCCTTGCGGCAAGCTCTACAAATTCGCGACAATAGTCATCAATTTGTAAATTGACCATGCTGGCAGGTACTTCAAATGTAGAAGCATCCAATAGATTATCCAAGAGATAGCTTTGAAGGCGGCTCATAGCTTCGCTTTCTGCATTTTCTTCAAGTTCTTTGTGCAAATTTTCCCTCAAAGCCTGTAGGTTTTCATGGTTGCCATCAACATCCTTTGCAAATTCATCATCAAGGTTTGGCAGAACCTTCGACCTAATATCGACAATCAAAACCTCATAATTGACCTGCTTGCCAGCCAGGGATCGATTTGCGTCATTTTCCGGCGTTTGGATAGAAAATTTTTTAGTTTCATCGATCTTCATTCCGATGAATTCGGCATCAAACGGCTTATTTTCCGCCAGGTGAATCTGACGATCTGTATATGACCTAGTCTTCATCCCTTGTGGCTTGATTTTTACATCGAAGGTTACGAAGTGGCCAAAGGTGGCTTCATCTTCCACAGGAACGAGTTTGGCAGAATCAATACGAATCGCCTCCAGAGCATCATCGACAGCCTCATCGTCTACACGCCTCTTCTTCTTGGTCAGGGTAACGCCCTTATATTCGGGCAGTTTAACAACCGGAGCCACGTCAAATTGAACCTTGATCTTTCCTTCTGCTCCTTCGACAACATCTATTTTTTCGATGGCAGGGCGTGAAATAGGCTGTACACCTGCGGATGAAGCCGCCTCCCAGAAATGAGAATCTACTAACTTTTCGGATACATCCCTTTCAATTTGGGGTTTATATTTTGAAATCAAAATATCTTTTGGAACTTTACCAGCTCTAAAACCAGGTATCTTCACTTTGGAAGAGATACTGCCGATGACATCCACAAAAGCTGATTCTACGGAGGCAATGGGGAAGACCATTTCAAGGGACTTCCTTGTGTCTGAATTATGTAATAGCGTGACTTGCATGAATACTCCTGATGGCGCGGCATCCTATAAAAAAACCTGTGAAATATCTAACTATCTGCAACCAGTGCAGTTATAGACATGGTGCGAACGGTGGGACTCGAACCCACACGGTATTACCCGCTGGAACCTAAATCCAGTGCGTCTGCCAGTTCCGCCACGTTCGCATAAATTTTCAAATACCTAACAAACCCAATTCTGGTGCGCCCGGAGCGACTCGAACGCCCGACTCTCAGGTTCGAAGCCTGATGCTCTATCCAACTGAGCTACGGGCGCATGCAGAAACAGAAATTCTATCCTGAAAAACAAAAGAAATCCATGATTATTCACAATCAATCAGGTAAACACCATGTATCTCTAATAGAATTTTCAACCAGCCTCTCCAAATATGCAACATTCCCTTGCAATAAATCAGTGGCTCTATGCCATTCAGTTGCAAGGTCGGTATGAATAATTCCGGGGTCATCAGTCCCCAGGGCGCACCTAATTCCTGCATCCATAAAAACCTTTAGTGGATGGTGGGTTAATTCTGGCACCAGTGCATAGTTAGAAGTAATGCACACATCCACTGGAATTTCCTTTTCTGCAAGAAATTCAAGTACTGATGGGTGTTCTGCCGCTCTAACTGCATGGACAATACGTGTTACCTTGGCTTCTTCAATCGCCTCAACGATATTTGACGCAGGGCCATTTTCACCTGCATGAGCGGCGCATCGCAATCCAAGCCCCCTTGCACGATCAAATACTGGAGCCCATTCCTTAAATGGCACGCCCTCTAGGCCGCCAGTTGAAAAGCCAATCACAAACGATGGCAGGTCATTGGCTACCAAATCCAAAAGAGCATGGCCATTAGCTGGGCCAAAGTGGTTGACTGCATCAAGAATCACTCGTATGTTTACCCCCTGAGCACTAGCATCTGAAATGCCCTGTTCGATCCCCTTCCACAACTCATCCAGGGTTAACAGTTTTCTCTCTACAACAAGAAATAGAGGCGAACACCATAAATCAATACCAGCGGGCGAATCGCCAGTTTGTGGCAACCTAGATACGGCAGAATTGACAGCGCTTCTTGTAGCAGACGAAGAATTCATCAGGTCAGCAACAAAGAGGAAGGAATCAATAAATGAAGTAAAGGGAAGTGCTTCACCTCTCCAAAGAGCCTCAAGGGAATCTGGGACGGAATCTACACGCTCCCGCACCCAACTCTGGGATAGCGAGCCCTCAAGATGTGCATGGCGATCTATTCTTGGTATCAATTTACTGCTGTCATCAGTGCTATTCGTCATAATCGTCCATCTTTAAGTCGCCTGGGTCGACACCTTCTGCCCTAGCATTAGAAATACCAAAGCTTTCTTCTAGGCCATCTTCGGCCCCGGAATCAATTTCTTGCTCCCCACTAAAATCATCCTCAATCTGGAGCACAATTTTTTCCTTCTTGGTAGTCCTTGGCTTTGACGGGGCATTTTTTTGATTTGACCCACACTTTGGGCAAATTGCCTCGGGTTTAGTAAAGTCATAAAATTTTGTTCCACAAGAAAAACAGTTCCATTTTTTCCCTAAATTAGCCATTAGCACCTCGCATAGAAAGATATTAGGCTACTAAAACGTACCTAAGGGAGGCATTCTGCCATGATTTTTTTCTTTTGTCACTACTAAATGATGTTTTATAGGATAAGTAGTGAAATTGATCATAAATTTTCGCATCTGACATTCATTGGGGAAAGTTATTTTGAATAGTGCACTATGGCTAGAAATTCAGGGAGTATTGATAGACAGTTACATTCCCTGGGGTGAGCTTCAAGACGGCACAGTCTTGGTGACTGGTTCTACAGGACTGATAGGTGGTCTGGTTGTAAATACACTGCCCGAGGCAAGCAAAAAAATATGACCTTGAGAATGTTTCAAAAGTGATGATAGCATGGTTGCAGTAGCTCCTCACGTACGCCATTGACATGGTATAGCAATTCAACTTATGGTAATTCAGTGCAAATTCCAGCAAGTTTATAGTCAGCTTTTGGCCACTGACCACTGAACCGGCCACTTGTGTTCTGGGACACATACCGTACACACAAAAAGCCGTGGCAATTATGAACTATCCAAAGTAGTTCTGCTATAACGATCAAAAAGTAAAACGGTCAAGTCAATCATGAGCATACTACGCGAAACAATGCAGGTTTTGCGACGGAACCTGCCACACCAGTGCCACTGGCAAAAATTGTTTCGCTCGATACCGTGGGTTTCGGCCTTGGCACGGCTTTGCTGTTATCAAGCGTAATTTTGTCTAGAATTTTATTTACACTGGCTTATAAAGTTTTTTGATCACAACTTGGTACAAGCTAATCCACTATATTCATCTAGTCCGTAATGTTGTCCGAGTTGTTTATGCTACTTTCTTTCTGGACAATTTCCAAACTGAGGGTAAACCCAGTTTGGAAATTGGTTTTCTTCAATCAAACTTGCTTTAGACCCAGCCTCTGAGTCGGCATGCGTCAGCGACGCGTTTGATGGAAATCATGTAGGCCGCATCGCGCATATATACATTGCGCTCCTTAGCCATTGCCGAAACGGCCTTAAAAGCGTTTGTCATCTTTTGATCCAGCTTGGTGAGGACCTCGTCTCTTTCCCAGTAGTAGTTCATGTTGTTTTGGACTTGTTCAAAGTAAGAACAAGTTACGCCTCCGGCGTTGCAGAGGAAGTCCGGTACCAAGAAAATCTTTTTGCGCTGAATGACGGCATCGGCCTCTGGGGTTGTTGGGCCATTTGCCCCTTCGGCAATTAGTTTTACGCTATCTTTGATTTTTTCTACGTTGTCCGCATTTATCATGTTTTCTTGGGCGGCTGGCACCAAGACGGTGACAGGTTGCTCTATCCAAGCTGAACCATCTAACTGTTTCCAGCCATATTCTTTGGCCTTGGCTGGGTCAATTGTCCCAAACTTGTCTACCGAGGCAAGCAGTTGGGCAAATTGGATTCCCGCGTCACTTGCGTATGTGTAGGCCTTCTTGTCCTTGTTATCCCAACATGAAATCGCACAAACCCTGGCACCAGACTGTTCCAATAGGTCAAGGGTATACTGGGCAACATTTCCTGATCCTTGGATGGAAACTGTTGCGCCTTTCATGTCGATGCCTATTTCTTTAAGAGCTTCGCGGGTGGTGTAGACAACGCCATAGCCGGTTGCTTCGGTGCGACCTAGCGAACCACCCATGCCTACTGGCTTTCCGGTGATAACGCCAGGAAACTGTGCACCCATAATGTGTTCGTATTCATCCATCATCCAAAGCATGTGTTGCTTGTTGGTCATAACATCTGGTGCTGGCACGTCTTGAAGAGGACCAATATTTTTTGCGATCTGCCGGATAAAACCGCGGCAAATTTGCTCCTGCTCTTTTTCACTCAATTCCCGAGGGTCGCAGATAACGCCACCTTTACCCCCACCCAATGGTATGTCCACAACGGCAGTTTTCCATGTCATCCATGTCGCAAGGGCACGCACGGTATCGATTGTTTCATGGGGATGGAAACGTATCCCACCCTTTGCCGGGCCACGTGAATCGTTGTGTTGCACGCGAAAACCCCGAAAAACCCTAGTGCTTCCATTATCCATTCGCACTGGAATACTAAAATGGAATTCCCTCAACGGCACGCGCAAAAACTCTCGGGTTCCACTGTCTAGCCCAAGTTTTTCGGCCACGCCGTCAAATTGGCGTTGCGCCATTTCAAAAGGATTAAAGGCCTGATCAGCCATAATTACTCCTAAATAAAATTATCAGGGCCGACAAATGGACCTGAAATAAAATCAGAAAAATCTACTTGCTACCTCTATTCATCTTTCGGGAACATCTTTGCGATTGGACCCGGTCTCATGTTGAACACAACATTCATAATATACATCGTTTCATCAGGATTTTGCCCTACCGTTAAAGTAGTTATTAACTGCTCTCCATACATTATCTTGAGGTATTTGATCTTGTCGTCTCCAGGGTATGGCACAATGACAGAATTAACCAATGGCCAGCCCTCATCAGGAATAGCTTTGAGCAATCTGTAAAGTCCAGCGGTATAAATGGCTCTGGGGTTAGCCTCAAATGTTTCTGTAAGCTCTTTGTTTAGCTTCTCTGCTATCTTTTTTTCCAATTGAACTCTGGGCATATCCAACTTCATTTGATTAACCTTTTCCATCCCAGGCTCGTAGTCTTTTCGCTTACCCTCGTCTAGCTCCTTTATTACCGACTTGTATTCATAGCTCGTCCAGTTCTCGTTTAGATACCCTTTATCGACAAGGTCTTGTACCCCGAATATTTGAATTTCTTCGGCAGTTAACTTTATTGCCATTTCGCCAGCATAGTAATGGAAAATTGTTCCACCTCCCAATGCCTTGTTTTTATCAGCCGGAAAAAATATCTCCAGATGCTTTGGGTCTTTCCTAACCATGGCATACTGAAGGTGTCCCAGTACTGTTCCTGGGCCCTTTGATACTTCAGGTGCCTTAGTTGGTATCTTGTCAATGGGCTTTTTTTCGCCACACCCAATCGTGAAAACAAGCCCTGCAACTACTACTAGTGCAAGTGGTCTAAACATGCTTCCTCCTATTAACACTGTTATTAGGGATATTTCTCACAGCTTCCAAGGTGTCTATTGTACCCTATTCGTTTAATTGTTGTTGGAAGACCTAAGCAAGAATCAATATTATCTTTGGAAAAACATTATAAAAAATTAATAAAACCGTTAATTCGTTTGGAAATACTAGAACTTACAGAAGGTAAGGGGCAAGGTGAAAGGCAGTTGCTGGATGAAGCAAGCAACTTGCGAAATGCTCTTTCCGCCTACAAATGGAAAGTTATTCTTGATGCTGGTGGGAGAACCACCGACTCTGAAGGCTTTGCCAAATGGCTAGGGAGTCGCCTTGATTTAGGAGAACACATGGCCTTTGCAATTGGATCAAGTAATGGCATTCATAGCATTTTGAAGGCAGAAATTAAAGAACGCATGAGCTTGAGCCAGATGACCTTTCCTCATGATCTTTGCAGAATTATCTTCCTGGAACAATTGTATCGAGCCATGAGTATTCTACGGGGAGGGTCGTACCACAAGTAGATGTTTTTTTGTATTTTGGCCTATTTTCTATAGAGCAAACCCCCTTGGGGTTTTGAACGACGGTATAGAGGCACAGACGTAAAAACGGGTTTTGCATCTGGCTCCTCTATTAAAAAAATCATTAATAGCTACTCATCGACTGCTATTTGTGGTAGTGTTGTTAGTTTGTAGCGCATTTTTCTAAATCCGTCAGGGTTTTGAAATGGCGGGGTTTTGTAATGCCATCTGTAGTCAAGGGAAGTCGGTAATTGGGTATCAAAGAATCACAAGTTGCAAGCATCAAGGTGGTAAAGCCTTCACAACGCCCAAAAAGAGATGTTAGGGAAAAGGCTTGTGCTACCTGCGGAAGGGTATTTAGCCTCGAACCAGAGCAAAAGTTTTTTGATTGCCCTGCCTGCTACAAAAAAAAAGTTGTAGAGCAAAGGCCAAAAAAAAATACCCGCACAACGGTGCTCACCAAAATTCAGTGTTTTTCTTGCGGGGCATCAGAATTTGTTCGATTTGTCCCAGAAGATCCAAAATCAGTTCTTTGTCGTCCCTGCTTTGCAAAACGTGCACGGGAACAAAAAATCAATAAATGACATAATCATTGTGTCATAGGAGTTTGAAAAATGAAATTTGCACACCTTCTAATACTGCCAATATCAATGGTACTATCTACAACCCTGATTGGACAGCAAGGAACAGCGACTACCAATACAGCAAATCGAGCCTTACAGGAATCAGAAGAAATTCGCGCTCTCAGGTTGGCCTTTAGCGATGTATTGGATACTGTCAATAAATCATGGTTTGGTGAGCCTTACCAACAAATCAGGGCGGTTGACCTCAATGGTAACTTGGCTATTCTTTTCAGCGAAACAGCCTTGGATGAGAAAATCACCCAGCTTTCCCAAGGTGCTATTCGGTCGCCTGGAGTAAAGAGTGGCCAGGCTTTTTGTGCATTGACTGGAACTTATTTCGCAAACGGCGACCATCTCTACAATGTAAGTGGCGATTTGGGTATGATGCGCTTCCAGCGTATTGGAGAAAAGGGATTTTGGTTCATAAGGGATCAAAATGTGTACACCACGTCCATTGATTTGGCTCCCCCTGATGCTCCACTATCTTTTATGGGGTGGTTTGCCTCTGTAATGACAGACATTAAGACTGTTTATGTTGACGGCCCAACCTTCAAGGTTTCTGAAGGCAAAGTCACCACCATAAAAGGAAAGGAGGCAAAAACAGTTGTTTTTAATGCTCCCACGGCACCATACGATCCCTTGATGCGTGAGCAGGCCGCCTCAGACACATTTGGATTTTGGAAAAAAGGCCACTTGGAAGCTTCCTACGACCCTGATAGCAAACAACCTTTGAGGATGGCATTTAGCAACGTAGCCCAAGGCATCGAAGCATCAATGGATTTCGATTACAACGCAAGTGGGCGCATTAGGCAAGTTACTATTAACAACAAAAGCAAACAGTGGGAAGGCCCAGGCTTTGTTAGAGCAAGCTATGATGCTGACGGTATGATTTCGGCAATATCCGGGGAATTAACAGGAAAAATTTATAAAATAGCATTTAACCTCAGCACGACTTGGAATAAGGATAAAGGCTCTACAAGCCTACAGTCCATTGTCCCGCCAATTGCACAAAAGCTAGGCAGGGAGGATATGGAACTTCGCATAGCCATGATGTTTGCCAGCAATATCGGAGAACTACAACGGATGGGCTTTAACTTTATGACTCCCAAACTTGTTGTTGCTCCCCCTGTTGCCCCTACTCCCCAAACCGAGCAAACTCAGCGATAGAAATACATTGCCGTTTTCGATAAAGCCACTTGCGAGCTATATTTTGCAAGTGGCTTGTTAGCTGTAATGACAATCCACCAAAGTGATTTGGACATTATTGTTTGCATGTGAAATCATTCCTTGTTCCCTCCACTTTTTCTTTATCATCCCATATCTACTAAATCTGAAACGAGGCCAACCTAATGACTACTCCTTTAGCAATTGCCAACAAGACATTTTCAAACAGGCTAATACTCGGAACTGGGAAGTACACGAGTTTTGAAACCATGAAGAATTGTTACCAAGCCGCTAGGTCTGAGATGGTAACGTTGGCTGTAAGACGATTTGACCTCAACGCATCAGGAGAAGACAATATCTTAAACTGGATACCAAAAGACATTCAACTACTGCCAAATACTGCCGGATGCTTTACCAGAGAGGATACCTTACGGGTTGCTCGCCTTGCCCGTGAAGCCCTGGATAATCCTTGGATAAAGGTAGAAGTGCTTGGGGATCAAAAGAGTCTTTATCCTGATGGGGAAGAAACATTGGTAGCCTGTAAAGAATTAGTTAAGGAAGGTTTCATAGTGCTACCCTATCTAAATGCTGATCCCATACTTGCTCGCAAGCTATGTGATATAGGTGTTCATGCAATTATGCCTCTGGGCAGTGCTATTGGTTCCGGGCTTGGTGTTCAAAACCCCTATGTATTGATACTAATAAAAGAGATATGCGACAGCTACAAGCTACCAATGATTGTGGACGCTGGTGTTGGCACAGCCAGCGACGCAACCATGGCGATGGAATACGGTGCAGATGCTGTGCTACTAAACACAGCCGTTGCAGAGGCGGGAAGCCCGGTGCTGATGGCAGAGGCTATGGACTTGGCAGTAAGGGCAGGGCGACTAGCCTATGAGTCAGGTCGTATGCCACGGCGGGTATATGCCTCCGCTAGTAGTCCAATAGAAGGTGTTATTGGAAAGGCATAATACTAATACCTTTTCCTATTGCAAACTTGGTGAATGATCAAGACAAAATGGGCTCTGTAACAAATTTTGTGTAAATGGGTTTTTCACAGAGGCACCCTGTCCCCATAGATTATCGCAAATTGGTTCAGAGCGGCACCCCAATTCTTAAAGGGCATAGTCCACTTCTTGGAAATGTTCTTGAGTGCCATAAATATTAGCTTTAAGGCAGATTCATCATTCGGGAATACCTGCCGATGCTTTATGACTTTCTGAATTGTGTAGTTCAACGACTCTATTGCATTCGTAGTGTAAACTCCAGTCCTTATCTCCGGCGGAA
>Ga0082212_10007234_pt1 | contig 14722 bp, 14 predicted proteins | sample TergutNt197P3_FD_71548 | JGI IMG/M metagenome (GOLD analysis project Ga0082212, IMG submission 71548) | Neocapritermes taracua P3 segment gut microbial communities from Petit-Saut dam, French Guiana - Nt197 P3 | ecosystem: Host-associated > Arthropoda: Insects > Digestive system > Gut ... | reverse complement strand
TAATTCTTTCATCATATTTTCTCACCTCCCTCTATTAGTAATATACGACGCGAGAGGCCCTTACACCTTCTTTTTTTCGAAAAAAAATAACTAAATTTAGTTATTTTTACAAATTATGATTATTTAAACCTTTATTTTCTTGTTTTTTGTTTCAATATTTATTCGTTGGACGATTGCCAAAGCAGCAATAAGCGAAAGCGCATAACTACCACCATAGCTAAAGAATGGTAATGGTACCCCTGTTAAAGGGATAACACCAAATAACCCTCCCATATTGATAAAAATATGGATAAAGAAGTAACAAGCCACCCCTAAACATATATAACGACCTCTTAGAGTGGACGATTTACTGGCGATGGATAATATCCGCCATAATATTAGTATATATCCTATAAATATAAATATCGTACGATAAACCCCATATTCTTCAGCTATTATCGCAAACGCTGAATCTGTATGCGGTTCTGGGATATAAGAATGTTTTTGTTTACTCTTACCGATACCTAAGCCAAACAAACCGCCATCGTTTATCGCAATATAACTATTACATATTTGATAGCCACCAGTTTCATATTGCCCACAAGGGTCTAACCAGGAGTCAATTCGCGATTGTCTAGCATCATTTAGTAAGCCATCTTCTTTTACACTACCATAAATAAATCCCGCGACGACAATAACCCCTATTAATAATAACCCATACTTGAGTTTTTCCACCTTTAAAATCGGACTTGCTAAAAACATCATACCAATAATAAATAAAATCATTAATAAAGTTCCGAAATCTTGTTGCAGTAAAACAATAGCCGGAATAACTAAAGCAGCTCCTAAAATTATACCAATAATATCGTAATGCGGTATATTAGTAGTTCGAAGTTTTCGATAGTATTTTTCAAAAAGAACGGCCAATAATACAATAATTACTGGTTTAGATAGTTCACTCGGTTGTAATTTCATAAAACCTAGTTCAATCCAACGATTAGAACCACTAAGTTCTCTAGAGTTTAAAGCCACAATATTTAATATAATAAATAAAACAAATATAATAGGAATTAAAGCTTTATATGTTTTAGTATCGATTTTAAATATAACTATACTCGCAACTACTCCCCCCATAATAAAGGTTAGTTGTTTAAAGAAGTAATAATAAATAGATACGTCATAATTAACGACGGCTGCCCTACTAGAAGCTGTAACAATTGTTAGTAAACCAAAGACAAAACCCACTATTGTTAATATTAATAGTGGCTTATCCAAATCTTTAAAAATTCGCCTAAAAGATTGGTTCATTTTCTTACTCCTATCATATAATATCATAGCACATTACTAGTAAAAATTAAACGCAAAACATAGAAAAAAAGAAAAATAGGTGTTTTTTATAGTCAGGATGTGTTAAGAAGAGTACACTATACTAGAAAGATAGGAGGTTGTTATATGTATTACTATGGAGGTCAAGGATATGGCTGTGGTGGTTGCGGCGCTGCTCCATATGCAGGAGGTGGCTATGGTGCCGGATATGGCGCAGCAATCGTCTTAGTATTATTCATATTATTAGTAATTATACTTGGTGCCAATATTGGACATAGATGCGAGCACTGCTAATAAAAAATTAAGAAGTTTAATGCTTCTTTTTTAGTATCTATCCATTATTTCATTTGACAATTGTTTACTCTTAATATATACTATTCATGCTTTAAAAACAGGAAAAACACCTAAAATATGATAAAATAATATAAACGGAAGTGATACAATGTTTAAGAACTTGAAAATATTAGATGAAAAAAACAAAATATTAAGACAAACGAGCAAAGAAGTAGAATTTCCTTTGCCTGAAGAAGATAAAAAAGATATTGATCAAATTATCAAACACTTAACATATAGTCAAATAGAGGAATATGCCGAAAAATACAATTTACGTCCGGGAATGGGTTTTGCTTTCCCACAACTAGGAAAATTAAAAAGAATAATTGTTATTGTCCACGAATATGAAGATGGTAAGTTTGATAACTACGTAATTATTAACCCTAAAATTGTCAGCCATTCTGAAGAAAAAATTGCTTTAGAAACCGGTGAAGGATGTTTAAGTGTTAATCGTGAAGTAGAAGGTCATATCCCAAGATTTGCGAGAGTAACGATTGGTGGATATGATGAAAAAGGTGAAAAAATAGAAATAAGAACTCGTGAGGAATTAGCAATCGCCTTTCAGCACGAAATAGACCATTTAAACGGTATGTTATTTATCGATAGAATAAATAAAAAGAAACCATTCTTTAATGAAAACGAAATTAGATTAATTTAGGAGGCTTTTATGAAATCAAAATATAAATATTTATTACTAATTATTGTTACTATTGTTACTTCGGTTATGATTTATAACTACGTTGAAGCATCGAAACCGGTACCAACCGAATCTGATATTTTATATAATCAAAACCAAATAGAAAACAACTTACTTAGTAATACTAATTATACGATTAATGAACCTAATGTAGTATTAAATCCCTATGAACTATCGCCTTTAACTGCCGTTGTTATATTTCAAACTAAAGATTTAGCTACAGCTACTGTAACAATTAAAGGTAAAGATGATGATACCGATATTACAACGACTTTTATCCCAACTAGATTACATATTATTCCGGTTTATGGATTATACCCCGATTACGATAACACTGTAATAATCGAATGTAGTGGCGAAGAAAAGATTTTGAATATAAAAACTACTCCCCTACCTGAAGGATTAGTTAATGCTGAAAAAATAAATGAATATGATACGGAAGATTTATATTTTACAACCGCCGCTGATTTCAATAATGTTCCCGTTGCTTATGATAAAAACGGTAATATTAGATGGTATTTAACTAAAGAATACGGATGGGATTTTACTAGATTAAATAATGGACATATTTTATTGAGTAATTACAGTATGATAAGTAAACCATATTACAGTATGGGTTTAGTTGAAATGGATTTGTTAGGCAAAATATATGCCGAATATAATCTGCCTGGTGGGTACCATCACAAAGCTTATGAACTTGCTAACAGTAATTTATTGGTTTTATCAAATAACTTTGAAAGCGGAACTATTGAAGACTACATAGTTGAAATAGACAGGGCATCTGGAGGTATTGTCAAGAAAATTGATATTTATGAATTAATGCCTAGTAACGAAGGCTGTAACTGGCTAGGGTTAAATTCTTTGTTCTATGATGCTAGAACCAACTCGATTACTTTATCTGGCTTAAAAGCAAATATAATCATAAATATTGACTATACAAGTGAGGAAATAAATTGGTTGATTGGAGATAATATTCCGGCAGCTTATCAAAAATATGTTTTGACAAATGATGGAGCTTCTTATCCAAATGCGCCACAATCTGTTATTCAAATAAATAATACCGATATTGCCTTTGTAAATGGTAATAACGAGGTAATTACTTATCGAATAATTAATCGAACTTATGAAGAAGTAAACAAATATGCTTTGACTGATTCAAGTAAGTATACTACTTTAGATTATGTTCATAATGTTGGAATGGTTATCACGCAAAATAATCAAATAAAAATATTAAACAATGAATTAAATACAATTTTAGAGACAAACCACAATTTATATAGTACTAAACTATTAAGTGTTTATGCTGGCGATACTTATGTTACTGGTCAAGGACTACGTTTAGGAAGTATAGGTGCTACAACTACAACTAGAAACGGAATAGTATTATTTTCTAAAGTTGACGAAAGTATAACTTCTAAATACAATATTGAATTATTTAAAGATGTTAATCGTTTAGTATTCATGGGTACTTTTAAGAAAAATGACAAAGTACAGATTATCTTGGATAACGTTTTAGATAAAAAAACATACAATGTTCAGATTTCTGAAACACCATATGTTAAAGACGATACTAATAGTCAAAGTGATATGATAAATACCGTTAGTTATATCAACGAAGAAGGATTAAAAGGTAAATATTATATTTATGTTAAAATCAATGGTACTGTATATAAATTACACAAATACGTATGGTTTTATTAAGATGTTCACATAAAACATCTTTTTATTTTCCATATTTATTTATAAACTCTTCATAAGACATCTGTTTATCAGTATATGTTCCATCTTGTTCAAAATAAATTAAACGATTAGAAACATCTTCGATTAACTGTGTATCAAAGGTTGAAAAAATAATTGGTCCGTCGAAACTTTTTAATGAATTATTTAATGAAGTAATAGCTTCAATATCCAAATGATTAGTCGGCTCATCTAAAAGTAATACATTACCTTTATTAAGCATCATTTTAGAAAACATTATTCTAACCTTTTCCCCACCTGATAATACTTTAGTTTGTTTTAAAGCTTCTTCACCAGAAAATAACATTCTGCCTAAGAAACCCCTCACAAAACTATCGTCTTTGTTTTCGGAATAGTTTCTTAAAAAATCAACTAAGTTTTCATTGGTTTTAAAATATTCTTCGTGATTTTTAGGAAAGTAAGATACTATTACCGTTGAACCTACTTTTATTTCTCCACTATCAGGTGTTATTTCACCAGCTAATACTTTTAATAAAGTGGTTTTTGCTAGTTCATTTTCCCCTATTAAAGCTATTTTATCGTTAGGAGTAATAGTTAGATTAAAATCTTTTAAAACGTCCTTATCCCCTATTTTCACATGTAACTTACTTAAATGAACAACTTCTTTACCTAATCTTCTTTCATATTCAAAATTAATATAAGGATATTTTCTAGAAGATGGTTTTAAGTCTTCTAACTCTATTTTTTCTAGTAGTTTTTTTCTAGAAGTTGCTTGTTTAGATTTAGAGGCATTAGCTGAAAATCTAGCGATAAATGTTTGCAATTCTTTTATTTTGTCTTCCTTTTTCTTGTTGCTGTCTTTTAATTGTTTAAGCATCAATTCATTAGATAGATACCAAAAATCATAGTTACCAATTGATAGTTTTATTTTTTCTCTATCGATATCGACCATATGAGTACATACTGTGTTTAAAAAATGACGGTCATGGGATACTAAAATAACTGTTCCTTTGAAATTAGTTAAAAATTCCTCTAACCACATTTTACTTTTAATATCTAATCCATTTGTAGGTTCGTCTAGTAATAATATATCAGGCTCTCCAAATAAGGCACTGGCAAGTAATACTTTTACTTTGTCTTTTTCTTTTATATCACTCATTTTAATATCAAAAACACTATTATCAATACCTAATCCAGCTAGTAATATAGCGGCTTCACTTTCAGCTTCCCAACCATTCATGGCTGCAAAATCGGCTTCTAATTTACCTACTTTAATACCATCATCGTCAGTAAAGTTTTCTTTCATATATAAAGCATCTTTTTCTTTCATGATATTATATAATTTTTCATTACCCATAATTACTGTTTCTAAAGCGGTGCATTCGTCATAAGCGTGATGGTCTTGTTTTAAGAAAGATAATCTATCGTGTTTATCTTTAATTATTTCACCTTTAGTGGTGTCTATTTCACCAATTAAAAGCTTTAGAAAAGTACTTTTTCCAGCTCCATTAGCGCCAATAACACCATAACAGTTATCGCCATTAAATTCTATATTAACGTCTTCAAATAAAATTCGACTTCCAAAACGAAGACTAACATCATTAACTTTCAACATTTTAATCACCTTGTTTGATTATAACATAAATAGAAAAAAAGAAACAGTTTTATCTGCTTCCATATCATTTTTCTATTTCCTCCAGCTTAACACTAACTAGTTTACTAACACCAGATTCTTGCATAGTAATACCATATAATACATCGGCATATTCCATAGTTTTTTTCTTATGGGTAATGATAATAAATTGTGATTTATCTTTAATATTCGTAATATATTGACCAAATATATCCACATTAGCCTCATCTAAAGCCGCCTCTACTTCGTCTAGTATACAAAATGGTGCTGGCCTTGATTTGATAATGGCGAATAGCAAACTAATAGCTGTTAAAGCCTTTTCTCCTCCTGATAATAAAGAAATACTAGATAGTTTCTTGCCTGGTGGACTTACGATTATTTCAATACCAGTTTCTAATATATTATTAGGTTCAGTTAATTTTAAAGTAGCCGTTCCACCTTTAAATAACTCTTTAAACGTATTGGTAAAGTTGTCATTAATGATTTTAAATGCCATATTAAACTCTTTAACCATTACCTTATCCATCTCGTCAATTATTTGTAATAAAGTATTTTCAGCTTCCTTTAAATCACTAGTTTGTTTGATTAAAAATTCATACCTAGTACTTACCCTGTCATACTCTTCAGGCGCCGCTAAATTAACAATACCAATATCTTTGATTATTCTTCTTAATGAGTTAACTTTTGTTTTAGCCTGATTATATGGAATATCTAATTTATAGTGCTCTTTAGCCTTTTCGTATGTCATACTATATGTTTCACTCAAAATATTTAATAAATTATCTAGTTTAACATCCATACGATTAACACTAATTTCTAGTTCTTTTAATTCATTAGATTTAGTACTGTGTTCACTATTTTCTTTCTTAATAGATAATTCATATTCCTCTAACTCTTCATTGATATTTTGTTTGTTTTTATTTAAACTTTCTAATTCTTTTGTTTTTTCGTCTTTATCTTGAATAGCTTTATAGTATTCTTCGATAATTTGTTCTTCCTCTTTGGATAGAACACCATCAATTATATTGGTCGTTCCAGATATATCTAAAGTTATTTTTTCTAAGTTATCTTTTAACTCTCTAATACTATTTTGTTTGTTAGATATACTTTCATTTTTCATTAACTCATCTTTTTTGAGTAGATATAATTTGTCTTCTATGGCTTTTAAGGTTTCACATGAATTGTTTATTTGATTTTCTATTTCACTTATACCATCATTTATAGTCTTAATCTCTTTAAGAATAGTTTCTAATTCATATCTTTCACTAATAACATTACGAGCCGTATTTTGTTTACCACCCGTCATCGAACCACCGACATGAATAATTTCGCCATCTAAAGTTACAACTCTGTATTTATGGTTGATTTTTTTACTTAAAGATGTAGCTTTATCGATATCTTCGGTAACTATGATATTCCCAAGCTGATTTAATACGATTTCGCGGTATTTTGGTTCATACATAACTAAATCACTGGCTACACCATACGCTTCTTTTTTGACAATATTCAGCGTTTCAGTATCTATATATTTAGCCTTAATGACATTTATTGGAAAGAAAGTTGCTCTTCCAATCGTTTTTAAGTAAGAAATAGCCTCTTTAGCAGTTTTCTCGTCGTCAACTACTATATTGTTAGTACTGTACCCTAAAGCTGTAGAAATAGCTAAAGAATGCTTTTCTTCCGTTTCAATCAGACTACCCAAGACATTATGAATACCACGGAGTTTTGGGTTGTTTAAAACGCTTTTAACCGCATACGGTAAAGCTCCACCATTATCAATGCTTTCTTTTAAATTATCAGCTTTTATTTCTAAATTATTTTTCTTGCGAACTTCAGCTGTTAAATTATCTTCTAAAACATCTTTTTCTTGTTTTGATTTTTCATATTCTAGTGTTTTCGTTTTTATTTTTATATTTAATCCTTCACCATCTTTATTTACACTTATAATATCTGTTTCTAAACTATTAATTTCATTTTTAAGTTTTTGTTCGTGCTCTTTAAGATGGGTTATTTTGTTATGTAGTTTCGCATCACTAGCTTCATAGTTTTTTCTTTCGGTAATAATAGCTTTACGACTATTAAGTTTTTCAGCTTTGGTTGTTAATTCTAATATTTTATTTTGTTTTTCTTTTATTTCTTCGTCTAATTTAGTTATTTTAGTTTTAAACTTTTCTATTTTAGCTTCTGAAGTACTAGAAGACGTAGTTATTTTTAATATCTCACCTTCTAATTTATCTATTTTGTCTTTGTTTTGCTGGTACTGGAAATTAATATTAGTGATATCTTCTGTTATTAAAGCAATCTCTATATCTTCTAATTCTTCTTTAGCTTTACTATATTCTAAAGCTTTTTCTTTCGCTTCTTTTAGTGGCTCTATTTGTGGTTCTAACTCACTAATTATATCGTTAATTCTACTGACGTTATTATGAGTTTTTTCTAGTTTTCTAATAGCTTCTTCTTTTCTTCTTTTGTATTTTAGAACGCCCGCCGCTTCTTCAAAAATTGTTCTTCTTTCAGCTGGTTTACTACTTATAATACTTTCAATTTTTCCTTGTGAGATAATGTTAAAGCTTTCTTTCGCTATCCCACTATCTAATAGTAAATTAGTTATATCTTTTAAACGAACTCTTTCACCATTTAAAAAGTATTCATTGGTTCCGTCTTTATAAACTCTTCTTTTTATTTCGACTTCTTCATAATCAAATGGTAAATATTTATCGGCATTGTCAAAAACTAAAGTAACTGAAGCGACGTTCATTGGATTACGGCTTTTACTACCAGAAAAAATGACGTCTGTCATATAGCCATCGCCTCTTAAGGATTTAACTGATTGTTCACCCAAAACCCATCTAACCGCGTCGACAACATTACTTTTACCTGAACCATTAGGTCCGACAATTCCAGTAATGTTTTTTGTTAGTTCTATATTGGTTTTATCAGCGAATGATTTAAACCCACTAGCTTTTATTTCTTTTAAGTACATATTATCACCTTACACAATAATAATTATAACAAAATCATAGAAAAAAAACAATCGTTTAAGATTGTTAATTAGCTAATATTAAAGTTAAAAAGTCCACAAAACTAGTAAAGGTGTCGGCCCACCAATATCCTATATCTTTTATCTTGTTATTTTTGGCATTACTAGTATCGATTATTAAGATAAATTTATCGTCTTTTTCTTCTAGTTTAATATCTTTTGTATACCTTTGGTAACGTTTCATAACGGTTTCTAAATCGGTCTTTTCACCATATATATACACAATGCCTTTGCTTAAATAAATACTATCTCTAATAAAGGTTTTCATAAATGGAGATGTTATTTTGTAATTGGCAACCACATTATCCATTCTTTTCTTTTTAAATACCTTTTTCATTTTTTTAATATTTACTTTTCGCATTCTTTGACGAAAAACCAATTTTTTCTGGTTTGGTTTTTTGGAATTATCTTCAAGTAAAGAACAATTTACTATTTTGTCGTTTTTAGTAATAGCGGTTTTTAGCTTTTCACTATCTATTCCGATACCTAATAAATTTCCTTCCATATTTTTAATATATTCAGTTAAATTATTTTCCATATTAATCCTCCAATAATTTATTAATTACATAATTTGTACATAACAGTCCTGCCGTAGCTGGGACAAATGAATTTGATCCCAATCCTTTTGTTTTGATAGATTGTTCTTCCGAACACACTACCATGATTTTACCTTTTAACTTTTCGTCTTTAACGTATTTTCTAAGTATTTTAGCAATTGGGTCATAGCTAGTTTTTTCTAATTCAGTTATTTTTAATTTAGAAGCATCCATTTTATTTGCGGTTCCCATCGAAGTAATAAAATTTATTTTTCTATTTAGACATTCTTTGATAATTAACTTTTTAGTATCAATTGTATCCTGGGCGTCTATTAAAAAATCGATTTTTTCTTTAAATAGTAGTTCGATATTATCCTTATCAATAAATTCTTTTATTTTTATAATTTCGCATTCGGTGTTTATTAAGTTTTTTCGTTCTTCGGCAATATCAACTTTATATTTGCCTATATTAGTATTTAAAGCTAGTAACTGTCTATTTAAATTAGTAGTATCCACCACGTCATTATCAACTACAATAATCTTACCAATGCCACATCTAACTAGGCTTTCAAAGGTGTAGCTACCTACTCCACCCAAACCAATTAATAAAACTGTTTTGTTTTTTAATACATTTATTTTATTTCCTATTAATAGTTCAAGCCTTTCAAACATGCTTATCACCTAAGTAACATTATACACTAAAAGATAAGAAAAAAGAAGATTATTCTTCTTACGCTATTTTTAATAACTAATGGTCTTCATCGTTATATGGAACAGTCTTTTCAGCAACGCAACTTTTTAAGAAATCACTAGAAGTATCATAAACTTCTTTTTCGTTTAAAAAGTTAAAATCATATTTTTTCTTTATTTCTTCTGTTTCTGATTTTATAATTTTTTTTGCCTCATGTTCATTCATTTTAGAAGTCTTGGCTGCATTTTTTAATTTCCAATCGTTAACTTCTTTTTCATTTTTATCAACCCACATATTCTTCATAATTAACCACCTCCTGTGGGGAATTTATTTTTATACTCGGAAATCCCAACTCTGCATTTATTGGTGCCGTAAAATTTCTTGTTTTTTCTTTGACGATGTGTTGGAAATTATAACTTAGTATCATATCTAACTTATACACCGCTGCTATAGCGATGTGAACAGCATCTGTTTTGTATTTCTGCGGGATTATATTTTTTTTCACATATTCCGATGCAAGGCTCTGTACACTTTGATTAAAACTATCTTCAATAACTATTATATTAAATTCTTTTATCAAGTTTAACATTTTGCTTTTTTTAGGCTCATTTGCTTGTTCTAATTCTCTAATAACGGAAATAGATGTATATGCTTTATATTTGTTTTGTCTTATCTCATCAAACAATATTAAAACAGCATCTCTTTTTTCATTCGAATCAATTGCAAAATAGAAATTAAAAATAGTTGTTTCTAGATATATTTTCATATTTCACCCCTTTTGTTTTTTCATTTATTTACTTAATTATACTATATATTAACAAACCAAGTCAATACAAAAAACAAAAGCGCGTTCGCTTTTTTTGTCTGTTTTGTATAATTTTATTAAATTTATCAAAAAGAAGTTACTCAGTAACCTCTCTATACTTATCTATATAATCGTTTTCTATTTTTGATATGTCATTGGGGCTCATAAATAGCAATACCGCATTTCTATGATTTAGTAATTTATCAGCTTCATTCATGGAAATGTGTTCAGAATTGGGTATTTTTTCTATTATTTCTTCACTAGTAATATCATCATCTTGTCTTATTTCTCTAGAACCATGAATGTCCATAACATATGCTTTATCAGCTGCCGATAAAATTTCTACATATTCATCTGCAAATTCTTTTGTACGGCTATATGTGTGAGGTTGAAAAATTACGATTACTTCTTTCCCTTCATATTTTTGTCTAGCTGCTTTAATGGTAACTTTAACCTCTGTAGGATGATGGGCATAGTCATCAACGACAACATTATCCCCTACTACTGTTTCCGCAAACCTTCTTTTAGCTCCTTCAAAAGTTTTAAGTTCCTTAGCAACATCTTTAGCTTCTATTCTTTCGTAAAAACATACACCTATAATTGCTAAAGCGTTAAGTAATTGATGTTTACCATAAATAGGTAAATCAAAATGTCCATAATAGTTATCTTCTATATATACCTCAAAACTCGTTCCTTCAGTTGTAAATTCAACGTTTTTAGCGATAATGTCATTATCTTCATCTAAACCATAGAAAAATATTGGCTTAGAAATTTCTAAACTGTGTGTATATGGATCATCACCACAGGCAATAACCATTTTTTCAGCACTATTCGCATATTCTGTATAAGCATCAATAACATCATCTATATCTTCAAAATAATCGACATGATCTAATTCAATATTGGTAATAATTGCATAATAAGGGTTATAAGCTAAAAAATGTCTTCGATATTCACATGCTTCTAAAACAAAATATTTGTTTTCCTTACTTGCAAAACCTGTCCCATCACCAACTAGATAATTAGCGCCCACTAAATTATTTAAAACATGTGAAAGCATTGATGAAGTTGATGTTTTTCCATGACAACCAGCAACAGTAATGGTCATAAACATATTAGTAAGTTTACCTACCATATCACTATATGTATAAATGGTAACCCCTAATTCGATAGCTTTTAATACTTCTTCGTGATCATTCGCAAAAGCGCTTCCTTTAATAACAATCATATCTTCTTTAATGTTATTTTCTGAAAACGGATAGACTTTTATGCCTCTTTCAGTAAGCCCATCTTCAGTAAAAAAGTGTTTTTCGATATCACTTCCTGATACTTCATAACCTAAATCGTGCATTATTGAAGCAAGTGCACTCATGCCAGAACCTTTAATTCCGATAAAAAAATACATATGGTGCCTCCTAACTTAGTATTTCGATTAAATATGGCCCTAATATTAACACCATAATTAGAGGGACAATAAATATAACCGAAACAATACTGACTTTATTGGGTATTTTATTAATTTTTTCCTTGACCTCCAATATTTGTTTTTCTCTTAAGAAATCCACTTGATTTTGCATCGTATCTAAAATACTATTACCGAACTGACTGGTCTGCATAATATTTAAAATAATGTTGTTGATCGTCTCTGAAGGAATTCTTTTCTTCATATCTTCCAAACCCTCAATTAAAGTTTTGCCAAAATTCATTTCAAATAAGGCTTTTTTAAACTCATCAGCTAGTTCTGAATTAACATTATCACAAGTTACTTTAAGGGATTGCTCAAGATTACGTCCTGATGCTAGTGTTAAAGTGAGAATTTCAAAAAATTGTAATGCTTGATAATCAAGCTTTGAAGTACGGAGCTGGATCTTTCTATATATTAATATGTAATAAAACAAGTAATAAGAACCCACACCGACAAATGGAGCATATATATACCCGCTGTCAAATATATATATTACCATAATAAAGGCAAAAATGGTAGATAAAATTCGCAAATTACAAAAAGTAGCCGTATCCATCTTATTATCGTTACCTAAACTGGTTAATTTTTGATTAATTTCTTTGATATAACTTTCACGGAAAATCCTTTTAACAAAATGTTGGTCCATTATATCACCACCTTCATGACTTTACGAACAACAACGACAAATATTATATAGTAAACCACCATAAAACCAAGTAAAATCATCCCTAATGTCGAAGTTATAAATGGTATAAAATAATCTTGATTAATAATACTTATAAACAAAACAAATAAAAATGGAACAGCAAATAATATATAAACAATAAATTTACTACTACTTGTAAGTGATTTTAATTCTAAACGTAATTTTTTCTTATTAAAGAGATTTTTTTCAATTGATGAAAATACTTCGATAATGTTTCCTCCAGTTTTATTTAAAATAGTTAATGATGCGGTTAAATAACTAACTTCTTCGATTTGAATTCGTTCGGCAAATCTTTTGAAAATAGTTTCAATGTCTAGTCCATATGATAACTCAAGATTCATTTTTTGAAATTCCTTGCCAATATCTCCTTCAATTTCTTTACTGACGATATCAATGGCTTGAATAATACTACGGCCTGATTTAAAGGCATTGTTCATTACAATAATAGCTGATAATAAATCATTTTCAATCCTACTACGATAAAGGCGATACTTGACAAAATATATTCCATCTAAAATAAAGAAACCAATTAGAGCCGGAAATACCAACTCATAAACACTGATTAATTCAAACTGAATAATCTTGGCAACTACGGCAATAAGCATAAATGCGATGGAAATAAATACTTTCCCGGCTAATATTTGCTCTCCCGTATGATTAATACCACTAACTGGTATATATTTATTTAAATAAGCACTGTATTTTTTCGCAAAAGCTGATTTATTTATCAGTTTTTCTATTTTTGATGTTATATCATGATAAAATTCAAACATACCATCAGAAAAAGACTTTTTTTGAACTAGTTTAGGTTCAATAGTAAACGGTGATATTCTTTTTTCTAGTCTTAAGTTTTTCACAAAATTAAAAACGAAAATCCCAATCATCAAAATACAAATAACTATTATTATTTGTAGAATAAATAAAGGCGACCATGTGTCTTTTACTGTTACACTTATATCTTGATTTGCAACATTAGTATCACTAACGACATATGTTAAATCTCGAACATTAGTCAATGGCGAAAAAGATATATCAATATCTTGGTTGTTGAAACTATTAAAATATCCACTTTTCACCATATAGACCCCTCCTATTTTTCAAATATATCGCTTAAATCATCAATCCCTCTAGCAGAAATTTTTTCATATACTTTTGGAACATAACGATGCATTAAAAATTCACCAACTACATCATTATTAGCCAAAACTCCAGTTTGTCTGAATTTGAATATTTCTTTTTGAGTAATAGACCCATCACTTTGTCCAGTAATTTCACTAATACTGGTTACTCTTCTACGTCCATCGGAAAATCTTTGAACTTGAACGATAATGTCTAAGGCATTACTAATATAATCACGAATAGCCCCTACTGGTATTTCCATACCGGCCATTAGTATCATCGTTTCTAATCTGTTTAGTGCATCAACTGGTCCATTAGCATGCATAGTTGTCATACTACCACTATGTCCAGTATTCATCGCTTGCAGCATATCAAAAGCTTCTTTTCCACGAACTTCCCCGACAATAATTCGGTCGGGACGCATTCTAAGAGAGTTAATAACTAAATCTCGAATTGTTACCGCGCCTTGCCCTTCATAGTTAGTATTTCGAGTTTCTAAAGCAACTACGTGTTCTTGTTTTAGTTTCAGTTCGGCCGCATCTTCAATAGTGATTATTCTTTCTTTTGATCACAAAACGAAGATAACACATTAAGTAAAGTAGTTTTCCCACTACCGGTTCCTCCAGTTATTAAAATATTTAATTTGGCATGAACACAGGCTTCTAAAAATCTAGCCATAAACGGTGTTAAGGTT
>Ga0082212_10007233_pt1 | contig 14722 bp, 10 predicted proteins | sample TergutNt197P3_FD_71548 | JGI IMG/M metagenome (GOLD analysis project Ga0082212, IMG submission 71548) | Neocapritermes taracua P3 segment gut microbial communities from Petit-Saut dam, French Guiana - Nt197 P3 | ecosystem: Host-associated > Arthropoda: Insects > Digestive system > Gut ... | reverse complement strand
GGATACCGTAACTAGGCCTCAGCCCGGTCTCCCGCCGGTCAATCCTGATCCCGGTGATTCTACGCAGGTTGACCAACCGTCGCTGGATAATCCCAACACTGATGATCCTGAAAGCGATGATCCCCTTATAGATGTTACGCATGACCCTCAGACGGCCGACCCCGGTGAAAATAAAACACAGACGCAGGATGACACCTCTGTATCCGTGATATCACCCATAATAGTAGCGGTTGAGGAACCGACCCTCCATGAGGATGGTGTGGATTTACCCCGTCCCGCCGTTAACCCACCGCCTACTAACGGCGTATTCTCTCTAACGGTGCTGGCAGCCTACGAGGATTGCGATGCCGTACGCCCTTCGTTCAATGAGGAAGGTCAGGTGGAATTCTATACCCAGTATAAGAGCCAGACTCATATGTGGACAAAGGCTTTGGGGGCGGAAGAAACACCGGAACATAAGGAACAGGTAAAAGATTTACCCACTTTGTCGGAAGTCATGGGCAACATAGAGGAGGGCGCGACCGCCAGCTTCAGTTATGTTTCCGCCGTGTCTCCCGATGAGCGTTTCATCGTTGTAAACCGCGGTGGCGAACAAGCCGGTATTTGGCTCTATGATAGCAACCTGCTGGTGGAAAAATCCGCAGAGGAACAAGGGGAAGTTGGCTTAAAGATTTCCGACCTGGGTGGCAGTAAGGTACTTAGTTGGTCACCCGATAGCAATAAGTTCCTATATACCGACGGAACCGGCAAGCTGTATGTGTATTATCTCTATGCCGAGCAGCATGTGCTGACTCTTTATGGCGGCACAGTCAGTTGCGCCAGTTGGGCGGAAAACAGCAAAACGGTAGTGTTCTCCGGTAAAATGGATAAGAAAGATTACAGCGTTGTATACACCATCATTGTGCCTTAAAATAGAGGCAGGAAACTGTATGTAAAAGATAAATTTAAAGCGAGCGGCCTTAGCCGCGCGCTTTTTACACATGCGCTTACTCGTTAAGATACACCTTGGGCAGGCGCTGTCCCAGACGGGATACTACCTCATCGGATATGGTTGACCCATGGAGGGCTATCTCCTCAGGGGTGATAAGTTCCGCCCCCTGCCGCCCCAAAAGCACCGCTTCGTTCCCCTGCTCCACATCGGGGATATCAGTTATATCTGCCATAAGCTGATCCATAGTTACGCTGCCCACAATAGGCGCGCGCCGACCGTTTATCAGCACAGACCCCCGGTTGCTCAGCAAACGCGGCAGGCCGTCTCCATAACCCAGAGGCAGAGTAGCGATGCGGCTTTCCCGCTGGGCCTGCCAACGGCAGAAATAACCTACATGATCCCCCTGCTGCAGGGTGTGTATCTGGGCGACAGTAGCCGCTACGCGCATTACCAGCTTAAGCGGCAGTATTGCCCGCAGATGCTCCGCCGGGCTGCAACCGTACATCATTATGCCGGAGCGCACCATATCCAGCCAAGACGCGGGGAAGCCCACCACAGCTGGGCTATTGGCCATATGGCGCAAAGGCGCTTTCAAGCCCTGAGCCTGCATAGCCTCTGTAAAAACCAAAAAACGCCGCAACTGTTGCTCGGCATGGCTCAAATCCGGCGCGTCAGCGCTGGCGAAATGACTGAACACGCCCTCCACTTTAAGCTTGGGCAGGGCAAAAAGGCGTTTTAGTTCCGCCATATCCGTTAAGAGGGTGGAAAAGCCCAAACGGGTCAGTCCGGTATCTAATTTAATGTGTATGGCTGCGCTTTTGCGTAACCTTATAGCCGCCGCGGAAATAGCCGAGGCGTTGGCATAATCGAATACAGCCATTTGCACATTATAGCGCAGGGCCTGCTCTATCTCTTGCGGCGCTGTCCAGCCCAGATTCAATATGGGCGCGGCTATTCCGGTTTGACGTAGCTCCACCGCTTCGTCGATGGTGGCAACTGCCAGTTTGTCCGCTCCGGCGGTCAGCGCCGCGCGGGCTATGGGCACAGCGCCGTGTCCATAGCCATCCGCTTTGACCACAGCCATAAGCAAAGCAGGTGATACCTGCTCACGCATTATTGCGACATTATGGCGCAATGCGGCTAGATCCACCTCCATGCGGGCCGGGCGGCCGGATATGCTTGAGTACATGTGCTGAACCCCTCGTTAGTTGCTGATCGATTTAAAGGCTGTGCCAATATGACTCAAGAGATCATGTGGCAAAAGGGAAGCTTCACCCACGGTCTGTGCTGCCAAATCTCCGGCTTTGCCGTGCAACCAAACCGCACAGGCCGCCGCCGCTGCTGGGATCAGGCCTTGGGCCAGTAGCGCCGCCACCATACCGGCTAGCACATCACCGCTGCCTCCCACTGCCATACCGGGGTTACCGTTATTGTTAAGGAAAATTCGCCCTTCCGGTGTGGCTATCACTGTACCCGCACCCTTAAGTATTACTATCACCCCGCATTGCTTGGCAAATTCAACCGCCACCTCGATACGGTTTTGCTGTACCTCTTCCACGTGCACCCCCAACAGCTGGGCCATTTCCCCGGGATGAGGGGTGATGATAAGAGGTGCTTTCACGCTTTTTAGCAATGTCAGATAACCGCAAATAGCAAACAGACCATCGGCATCCACCACGGCAGGCCGGTCTATGTAGGGCAATAGATCCCGCACCAGTTCCTGGGTTTCGTCGTGACGGCCCAGCCCCGGTCCGATAAGGAAGCAGTTAGCGGCTTTAAAGGAGCTTATTTTATCCCGTTCACTTTTCAATATCACACCTGCCTCGTGTTCCGGCAGGCTAAACAGCATGGCTTCCGGCAGATTGGTTGAGAAAGCTAGTTGACAAGCTTGTGGCAAAACAGCCGTCAGAAGCCCTGTTCCGGCACGCAAAGCGCCGGAAGCGGCCATAATAGCGGCCCCCGGCATGGTGGGGCTACCGGCCAGCATCAGTACATGCCCAAAATCAGATTTATGGTCGCCGGTACCCCGTGGTTTCAGCCAGCGGTAGCAGAATTCTTCGTCAACTAATTCGCGGCGGCTGGGCAGGCCCTCCGCCACTTGGGGCGGTAATGAAATATCGGCCACCACCAAGCGGCCCCTGTAAGGCATAGACACCGGCAGAGCCAGCCCTTGCTTGCAGAAACCGAATGTTACGGTCACAGTGGCTGTTACGGCAGCGCCCAGAGGCAGGCCTGTTTCCGCCGATAAGCCGGAGGGGATATCGGCGGAGATAATGGGCCGGTTGCATTCGTTAAGCACATTTATCACGGCCAGGGGTATGCCGCTTACATTATCGTTAAGGCCGGTGCCAAAAATGGCGTCTATGACCAAATCAGAATTTGCCAAAGCCATTCTGGCTACATTGAGACGGTTTCCCTCGGTAAGCCAGTAGCCGGAAACCCCCATATTCTTAAGTATCTGCCAATTGCTTAAGGCATCGCCGCGAAAAATATCGGGGTCGGTAACGAAATACAGGCGCACGTCGCAGCCGCGGTTATACAGATGCCGCGCTGCAACCAGCCCGTCGCCGCCGTTATTGCCGCCGCCGCAAAAGATAGCTATCCTTTTGCCTTTTACTTCGCCGAGCATCTCTTCGGCTTCATGGACCACGGCTAAACCGGCATTTTCCATAAGCAGCATACTTGGTATGCCGTATTCCTCAATAGCCATTTTATCCGCTTGGCGCATTTCTTCCGCTGTTACCAGACGCATTAACTGACCCCTCCAGTCGTATTGGGCATATAAGTATAATATATAATTCTCTTTAGGTAATGGAATTCCTGTTTGTTTGCCCAAGTTAAGGCTGTATGATACGTATTTTTTACTTCATATAACGTCTACTCGGCATTACTGTTTATTGCTTGTTTCCACCAGCTTGGCAGTATTTTCAAAAATATCCTGTACGTTCTCGTAAGAGTCGTTGATGCTACTACTCATCCTCCTTACCATATCGCCAATAGCCGTAATGGCGGAGGTGGCGTTTTGCGAAGCAGTTTCGGATTTTTTGACCGAATCCTTCGAACTGTTTGCCAGCTTACGTATTTCTTCCGCCACCACCGCGAAGGATTTGCCGTGCTGACCGGCTTGCGCCGCTTCAATAGAGGCGTTAATGGATATGATATTGATTTGCAGGGCTATTTTTTCTATATCGGCGGTCATTTGATTATAATCGTCTATGGAAGCTGTAACCCGCTCCATAGTGGTAAGGATTTCTTCCATAATAGCCTTTACTTCTTGGGTATCTGACAATATTGCGTCAAAATCCTTCATGTTTGAATTTTGCATCTCCATGGCGGTTGTATGCTTTGCGCGGATATCCTTTTGCGCTTTATCCAGACAATTGTGGGGCGTGTTCACGCCTTTGACTATTTTACGCGCCATGCCCAGGCAAGAATCGCTACCGCAAGCACCGCAATCATAGTTCCTAGAGAGTTCGTCGGTTTTGCCCAACCGCATAAAGGCATTTTCTATATCTTGATCGCTCACAGAATGTTTTCTTATCGGCTCGGGAACATATGAGCGCAGAAAATCCTCCAGCCGCAGGGTATTGTCAAAACGTTCATACAATTGTTCCAGATACTCGCGATCTGCCAGAACCGTTTGCAGGGCATTATTTAGAGTGGCTTGCTTTTCAAAAATGCTTCTATCATTGGGAATACAGCCCGTACCCATGTTGCAGCCTTCCGAGCAATTCAGTACATCGAAAACAGTGGGCAAGTTTTGGGTTAGTTGCTCAGCATATTCATCCAAGGACCGGTAGACTGTCTGCTGTCCCTCCGACCTATCTATACGCAGGCATTTGCCCAAATAGTGCTCTACATTTTCTTTTAAACCGCCAGGCATGGGATATAAAAACCCCAGGCCGGAATCATAGTGATCGAAGCCGCTCGCCTCGGCAGGCAGGGAGGGGCTCAAGTTCTCCATATATTTTTGCAGGCCATATAAAGTTACATTATAATCCACCAAGCCGGTGGCCTCGAATTCATGGGTTTTGGCTATGCAAGGGGAAATCGCGGCGATCCTGGTGTTTATGCCCTCGTATTTGCGCATGTAAATGGCTGTACAGAGCATAGGCGATTGCACGGGCGACAGGTGAGATGTGAGACCTTGACGGTGTTTAAGGATGTAATTAACTATAGCCGGACAGGGTTGGGTGATGAGGTTTTTACTTGGGTTATGCTGGATATAGCGGATATGTCCCCAACTGCAAATATCCGCTCCCAAGGAAACGTCGTATATTTTCTCCACCCCAAGCAGCCTAAACCAGGTCAAAATGCGCTGCCATTGAGGGAAGTTGGTCTTTATAGCCGGCGCGGAGAAGACTGATATCTTAACCCCCCGCTGCAAATCGGCGAAAAACTGTTCCGTATCGTCCTCATAATTGCGTGAGTCGTGCTTGCAGGCGGTAATGCAGGCCCCGCAGGCGATGCATTTGTCATTATCCACCTTTACGATGATATTTTCGCCGTCCTCAATAGCGATATTTGCTTCCTCAATGGGGCAAAAACGTATACAGCGGTTACAGCCCACGCATTTACCCGGGTCATTACTTATTATTTTTTTCATTATGCCAGACCCCCCTTCAATATTAGTATCGAAAAAATTAAATAATTATTGAAGTTATTTTATCCCTCCCACAGCAAACGTGGCATAAAATTCAGCCGGTCGCAACTGGCGTTGACAAATTCTATGCCATGATGCAACCCTTCCAAGGTATTTTTCGCGGCTAAGCCATGAATATGCCCATATACACACATTTCAACTGAAAATTCTTTGAGCAGGGCAAGCACATCGTTTTTCGCGTTTTGTTGGCTTAGTGGCGGATAATGGGTCAGCGCTACTAGCGGCAAGCCGCTTTTTTGCCCTTCTTCCAGGGCCATGCGCAGGCGCAAAAGCTCCCTGGCATATATTTTATCGTCCTCAGAAGCACAATAATCGGGGTGATCGGGGGTAAGCCAGCCGCGGCTGCCGCAAACAGCGCGGTTGCCCACGATAACGCTGCTATGCTGTAAAGCCTGGCAATTAGGGGGCAGAGCAGCCCGCACCTGGCTGATACTCTGCCACCAATAATCGTGGTTTCCTTTAACGATAATGATCCTCCCCGGTAAAGCCGCCAGATACTCAAAATCGTGCACGGTTTCCGGCAAGGTCATAGCCCAGGAGACATCTCCCGGTAGCAGTACGGCATCCTCCGGCTCAACAATTTGTCGCCAGTTAACGTAGAGTGCGCCATAATAATCAAGCCAGTGTGGGCCGAATATATCCATAGGCTTATAGGTTTGAGGTGGTTCGCCCGCCCGGTAAGGGGCGGAGAGCGCCAAATGAGGGTCGGAAATGGCAAAAACCTTCACGCGGGCTTTCCTCCTATTTTTTGCTTATAAAAAAGGGCGCTTAAGCGCCCTTTTTTATTACTCGTGTTTTACCAGCAGAGCCTTGGCATTATTGCCCAACTGGAAGGCGTTGGCCTCGTCGGTATCCACATGCACGTCTAGGGCGAATTCCGGATGTATGCGGGCCATTATATTGAAGATGGCTCCGCTCTTTACTCCCGTAAAGTAGATATCCACCAGTTCCTTATCTTTGACCCCTAAGCGCTCGCCATCGCTGGAATGCAAATGCACATGGGGTTTAGCTACTATAACGCCTTCATCCAGCACTACATAGCCTTTAGGACCCACCAGTACGCAACCGGGGCTGCCGTCCAGTTGCCCGGAATTGGTCAGCGGGGCTTTTATGCCCAGCTTCCGCGCATCGGTCTGTGAGAGTTCCACCTGAGTCTGTGGACGCACCGGGCCTAAAATACGCATTTTTTCCATCATGCCTTTGGGGCCCACTACGTTCACGCATTCATCGCAGGCGTATTGGCCGGGCTGGGTCAAATCTTTGATGTTGGTCAATGCTGCCCCCTTGCCGAAGAGCAGTTCCAAATGCTCCTGGCTTATATGCAGGTGGCGGTTGGAGATGCCTACCGGCACAATAAAAGGATTAGCGCTGTCGTTTAAATCGATTTTTTTAGGGTCTATCATGGGCATAAATCATCCTCCTGTTCATATTAGTCTTTCTTTATGCGATACAGCTATTATATAATACCGAAAACATACACCAAATACAAGCCTTCGCAAATATTCAAATAATTTCAAACAAACACTGCCCTTGTATGGCCCAACTTTGGCAGGAAAAAGCCAATCTGCGATGAACAATTAATAATGCGCACTCTTGATTTTCTGCATACCAATCGACCATTGCTAATTATATTTGGAGGGATGACCATGAGCGTTAAGCAGATTTCCGTTTTTATTGAGAACAAAAAAGGCCGTCTGATTGCTGTAACCTCCTGTTTGGCGGAAAACGAGGTAAATATCCGCGCCCTTTCCGTGGCCGATACCTCCGATTTCGGTATTTTGCGCCTGATTGTGGATCAGCCCAACCATGCCTGCCGCGCACTGAAGGAAGCGGGCTTTACCGTTAGGGAGACTGATGTGCTGGCCCTTGAGGTAGCTGATGCGCCGGGCGGTATTAACACCGGTTTAGTAGTGTTGGAGCGATCCGGCATAAATGTGGATTATATTTACGCCTTTTTAAGCGTGGAGAAAGGCAAAGCCTTGAATATCCTGAAGGTAGATAAAATGGAAGCCGCCACCCGGGCTTTGAACGAAGCCGGGTTAAGGCTACTGGACGGCGAAGAAGTGTATGGCAGATAGGTTCCTTTACGCATGGTGAGAGCACTGATTTTTAGTGGTATATCAGGAGGCGAATCTATGCGCATATTACACAATGGACGTTTGCTGACGCGCGACCCGCATCAGCCCTGGTTTGAAAAGGGTGCGGTGGCCTTTGCCGGGCCTGGCATTATCGAAGCCGGTCCGGAACAAAAAATACTGGCCCGTTATCCGGACGCCGCCCTGATAGACGCGGATGGCGGGCTGATTATGCCGGCCCTAGTCAATATGCATGAGCACGCCTACAGCGCCCTGGCCCGGGGGCTCGCTTTGCCCGGCTTTGCCCCGCAAAGTTTTGCCGGAATACTTGAAGGTATGTGGTGGCGCCTGGACGCCGCCTTAAACGAGGAGGATATCTATCTTTCAGCTTTACTTACTTTTATGGATTGTATTAAAAACGGTGTTACTACGGTTTTCGATCATCATGCCAGTTTCAGTGCCATTGACGGCAGTCTTGCCATTATCGCTGAGGCGGCCGGTCTGACGGGGTTGCGCGCCTGTCTCTGCTTTGAGGTTTCTGACCGGGCCGGACAGGGGGCGGCGGCTAAAGCGGTGGCGGAAAACGCTCGCTTTATAGCCAAATGTCAAATGGAGCAAAACCCTCTTTTGACCGGCCTGATGGGGCTGCACGCTTCCTTTACCGTATCCGACGCTACCTTGGCCGCCAGCCGTGCCGCCACCCCGGCTGGTACGGGCTTTCACCTACACCTGGCGGAAGGGCCGGAGGATCAGCGGCATTGTCAAAAGGACCACGGCTTACGTGTGGTGCAACGTCTGCGGCGGGAAGGCATATTGGGACCGCAAAGCATTGTGGCCCACGGAATAGATGTGAATGAAGAAGAAATCGCCATACTGGCGGAAAGCCAAACAGCACTCATACATAACCCTGAATCCAATATGAGCAATGCCGTGGGCTGCGCGCCGCTCGTTGCCATGAAGAGCGCCGGAATGAAGCTGGGCCTGGGTACGGATGGTTACACCCACGATATGCTGGAAAGCATGAAGGCCGCCCAACTGCTGCAAAAGCACCACTTGCGGGATAGCAATGCCGGATTTGCCCTGGCTACAAATATGCTTTTTAACGAGAACCCCCCCCTGGCCACGCGGCATTTTTCCACTTTGCTGGGTCAGATCAAGCCCGGCGCGGCTGCGGATATGATAGTGCTGGATTATGAACCGTTCACGCCCCTGGACGAAACGACTGCCGACGGACATGCCGTTTTCGGCCTCAGCGGGCGTCAGGTACGTACCGTGCTGGCCGCTGGCCAGCTACTGATGTATAAAGGTGAACTGTGCGGCATAGATGAAGAAAAAACCTGCGCGCAGGCCCGAGAAGCGGCCAGAAAATTGTGGGCGAGAATGTAAAGAAAGAGCGCTTAACAATAATGGGTGGATAAAATAGTGGGGGTTGTAATGTCTGATATGATGCGTCCGCAGCCGTTCGCGGAATTCATGGAGAGGTTGCTTAAAGAATACGCCGAGGAGGAGACGGCCCTGGGTCTGCCGCACCTGTTGCGTATGGGGCAGGAAGGCTGCCAAACCACGTTTTTGGGACAAACTCCGGAAAACATGCTGGGACCGGCGGCCGGACCCCACACTCAACTGACCAGCGGCATCGTTGCCGCATATCTGGCGGGGGGGCGCTACTTCGAGCTAAAAACGGTGCAGAAACTGTATGGCGAGGCATTGGGCCTCCATAAGCCCTGTATATACGCTTTGGAAGAGGGCTATAACGCTGAATGGTCCAGCGAATTTTCTCCGGAGCAGGCTTTGGCCGAATATGTGCGCGCTTATTATGCAATCTGCCTCTTAAGCAGGGAATGGTATTTGGGCCGGGCGGATGGTTTCGTTTTCAATATCAGCGTGGGCTATGACCTGGCGGGTGTCAAGAGCGCGGCGGTGGACGTATTCATAGAGGAGGCAAAGGATGCCTCAGCTAGCGAGGTTTGGCGCGAATGTGAGGAATGGGCAAAATCTAACCTGCACCTCTTTAACCGGGTGGATGCAGCTTATCTGGCAAGTATCAATCCGCATATTTGCACTTCCGCCACGCTTTCTACCCTTCATGGCTGCCCGGCTGGGGAAATAGAGGATATCGCCACCTATCTGTTGGAGGAAAAAAAGCTTCATACCTTTATTAAATGCAATCCCACCCTGCTGGGGGCACGCTTTGTGGCTCAGGTTTTGCATCGCTTCGGCTATTCCTTGCGCACAGACCCCCGTCATTTTCGGGATGATTTACAGATGGAGCAGGCTCTGCCCATGTTCGAACGGCTAAAGGCTTTGGCTGAGGAGCAGGATTTGTGGTTCGGCCTTAAACTCAGCAATACCTTACCGGTGATAAATAGCGGCCAGCTTCCCGGGTCGCCGGAGCTTTATCTCAGCGGGGCGCCCCTCTATCCGCTGACGGTAAACCTAGCAGCCCGCCTAGCCGAAGATAGCGGCGGCGAGTTACCTATCTCCTATTGCGGAGGACTGGACGCGGAAAACGCGCCGGGCCTGTTACGTGCGGGCCTTTATCCCCTTACCTGCGCCACCATCATGCTAAAGCCCGGCGGCTATGCCCGTTTAACGGATATCGCGGAAGCCTGCGCGGGCATTATACCGCCGCCGCAGATAAATGTGGAACTCCTGAGGGAACTGGCGGAGCGGGCGCTCACAGATGGCCGTTATTATAGATTGGGCCTTAGCGGAAAAAAGAACGGTGGCAAACTGCCTATAGATAATTGTGGCGGTGCACCTTGCAGCATGGCCTGCCCTTTCGCTCAAGACGTACCGGCTTATCTACGGGCCTTGGCCAAGCAGGATGCGCCTTTAGCCGCGCATATCATTCGCAGACGCAATACCTTGCCCTCCATTACCGGCCATATTTGCCCCCATCATTGCGAGGTTTTTTGCCGTCGCGCCCATTATGACGAATCTCTGCAAATACGAGGATGTAAGCTGACGGCAATAGAGGAAGGGGAAGCAGTACTAAAAGAGGCAAATTACCTTCCGGCAAAAGAAGCCGCCCTGATAAAGGAGCGTTTCGCGGAAGAATTACCGCCGCCCGAGCGTGGCCGGGCAGCGGTGGTAGGGGGCGGTCCGGCCGGTCTCTCGGCGGCTTACCTCCTGCGGCGGGGTGGCTATAAAGTGGACGTATATGAACGTTCGGATAGGATAGGCGGCTTGCCTTGGCAGGTGATACCATCCTTTCGTCTGCCGGAAGAGGCCTTTCTCCGCGATATAGCGGCTGTGTCGGCCCCGGATATAAAATTTATCTGCGGCCGGGAGATAATAAATCCTGCGGAGCTGCTGCAAGAATACTATGTGGTGGTCCTGGCCCCGGGGGCTTCCCGTCCGGGGCATCTGCCGCTTGAATACGGGGAAAGTATCAACGCGATAGATTTTTTACGCGCAGCTAAACATAGCCCAGACACCCTGCATGCGGGGGTTTCCGTGGCTGTGGTGGGCGGCGGCAACACCGCCATAGACGCGGCCCGGGCCGCCCTGCGCCTACCCGGAGTGGAAAAATCTCATATAGTATACCGGCGTAGCCGCGCCTTGATGCCGGCGGAGGCGGAAGAAATAGCTTTTGCCTTGGCCGAAGGAGTGCAACTACATACCCTAGCCTTGCCGGTTGGTTTACGGAACGGTATATTATGCTGCGAGCATATGCGGCTTTCCCTGGCTGGACAGGATGGACGCCGCATGCCGCATCCCTTAGGCAAATTTTACGATTTACCGGTAGATACTCTGGTGGCGGCGGTGGGCGAGCAGGTGGAAACGGACTATTTTCGCCGGGCCGGACTGGCCCTGGATAAACAGGGTTTACCCCGCTTAGACGAATATTTGCAAAGCAGTATACCGCGCCTATATGTGGCGGGAGACAGCAAAGCCGGGCCAGCCACCGTAGCGGAGGCCATTGGCGATGCCTGGCGCATAGCACAAGCCGTGGCTGGATTAGCCCTGCCTGAGATGGAAATAGACGAGCGTGCCGCCGCTGCGGCACGGCGGCGCAAGGTGCGCAAGGCCGTGGAAACCGCAGAACCAGGACGCTGTTTAAGCTGCGACTTGGCTTGCGCATGTTGTGTAGATGTTTGCCCTAACCGTGCTAACCGCATGCTTAACTTAAGCGGGAAAAGGCAGATATTGCATGTGGATGCCTTATGTAATGAATGCGGCAACTGCGCTGTATTCTGCCCCTACGAAGGCACGCCCTACAGGGATAAGCCTACCCTGTTCGCAACCACGATGGATTTTTCGGCCAGTTCTAACCCTGGGATGGTATTGGATGCTAGTGGCCTAAAAAACTGGCGCGGGCTACCGGAAAAAACGGCTCGGGAGATCGCCGAAGCGCTTAGGATCGAGCCTAAAACCTAAGCAAGGAGGAAGCTATGAAAACGCTGATTAAAAATGGCCTACTGGTGCAGGCAGAATATTGCGCGCGCGCCGATTTATTGATAGAGGATGGGCGCATCGCGGGCATAGCGCCGGAGATAAAGGATAGCGATGCGGAACTGTACGATGCCGAGGGCTGTATGGTTTTTCCCGGCTTTATCGACGTACACACCCATTTGGATATATCAATTGGCGCTTGTCACACTGCCGACGACTTCGCCAGCGGAAGCCGTGCCGCTTTGCTGGGTGGCACCACTACGGTGCTTGACTTTGCTACCCAGGAGCGACGAGGGACTCTCAAGGCGGCGTTGGCGAAGTGGCATGATCTGGCCCAAGACAAGGCTTGGTGCGATTATGGTTTTCATATGGCAGTCACCCATTGGAGCAAGGATGTGGCCGATGAATTGCCTAAACTGGTGGAGGAGGGAATAAGCTCCTTTAAGGTTTATTTGGCCTACAAGCATCTGCGTCTAACGGATGCCGCCATCTTTGAGTTAAGCCGCCGTTTGCGCTTGCTGGGCGGGTTGCTGATGGCGCATTGCGAAAACGGCGATTTGGTTGATTGTCTGGCAAAAGGGTTGATTGCCGAAGGGCAACGCGATCCCGCCGCTCATGCCTTAAGCCGCCCACCATACGTGGAAGCGGAAGCAGTGGGACGGGCTTTGTCAATTGCCGAGGCTGCCGGGACCGTGCTTTATATCGTGCATCTCAGTAGTGCCCGCGCCCTTGACGCGGCGCGGTCCGCGCGAGCGCGGGGCCAGAAATTATGGCTGGAAACCTGCCCGCAGTACCTGTTATTGGATGACAGCCTGTATACCGGAAATTTTGAAGAAACTTCCAAATATGTTTGCTCGCCGCCTCTGCGTTCGCTCGCAGATAAGAAAGCCCTGTGGCAAGCTATGCTACAAGGAGAACTGGATGTGATTTCCACAGATCATTGCAGCTTTAACGTAGCCGGACAAAAAAGATTGGGGCACAGGGATTTCCGGCGCATACCCAACGGTCTGCCGGGGGTAGAACACCGTCCTTTGCTTATGTACAGCCGCAGCGTGGCCGAAGGCAAGCTTTCCCCTTCGCAGCTTACCAGACTAGCCGCCGAAAACCCAGCCCGTATTTTTGGTCTGTATCCACGCAAAGGGGTGCTGCGCGAAGGCTCGGACGCGGATATTGTAATCATCGAGCCGGATTTTCCCCATGCTATAGAGGCCAAAGAGCAATGGCAAAATGTTGATTATACGCCTTACGAGGGTATGGAACTCACGGCACGTATTAAGGCGGTATGGTTGCGCGGGCAGATGATGGCCGAGGAAGGGCGCCTGCTGACGGATAAGCCACAGGGGAGGTACATAGCCCGTGGACCCAGCGCGGGGGCATGATATATGGCGGATCATGTTGTGTATGCTGCTTATAAGGCGAAAAGTCAGCTTCCTACGGTTATAGCGTCGTAGGAGGCTGGCGTTGTTTATCGGAGATTTATGTTTGTGATGTGTCTATTCAAATTTAACAGCGTCTTTCAATTTGACAAGATAAATACTGATTTTGACAAGATAAATGCTATTTTTGACAAGATAAAATATATGAATGACAAGATAAACATCTGCTTGACAAGGCAGGAGTTTGCTAATTTTGGTCCGAAAGATGTGACTAAGTAACCGCTGATTTAATCGTCAACCGAGAGCCAAAGGCTCGTGGCAATCCAGGAAAGGCTGGCACAACAACATTCTGGATCGCCACGCGGAGCCTGTACTGAGCGAAGCGTGAGTGCTCGCGATGACGTAGAAGGTAATTAATCATCGTTTACCTAAAAACCTTGAAAGGCGTTATTTTTGGGCGCGCCGGTTGTATAAAGCCGCCTAAAGTGATATAATAGTGACCTATTCAAGTTTTAGAGGATATTTTAGGGATTTTTCTAACTTCTGATCTCTAGCCTCTAACTTCTATTTTTGGGGGTGTTTATGTGGGTTTATTGGGAAAGCTGTTTGATGATAACGCCAAAGATATAAAACGCTACAACAAAATATTGCAAAGCGTGAATGTCCTGGAGCCGGAAACACAGAAATTAAGCGACGAGGAGCTTAAGGCGCGCACTTCCGCTTTCCGCTTGCGCCTGGAGAACGGGGAAGAACTGGAGGCCCTGCTGCCGGAAGCCTTCGCCACCGTGCGGGAGGCCGGGTGGCGGGTGCTCGGTATGCGCCATTTCGATGTGCAGCTTATCGGGGGTATGGTGCTTTCCGATGGGCGCATAGCCGAGATGAAGACCGGTGAAGGCAAAACATTGGTGGCCACAGCCCCGGCGTATCTCCATGCCCTAACGGGCAAGGGCGCTCATGTGATCACGGTCAACGATTACCTGGCCCGCCGCGACAGCGAGTGGATGGGCCGTATCTACAAGTTTCTTGGCCTTACGGTAGGGCTTTCCGTGCATGGCATGGAACCACCCGCCAAGCGGGAGGCCTATCTCGCCGACCTTACCTATGGCACCAACAACGAGTTTGGCTTTGATTATCTTAGGGATAACATGGCCTTTAACAAAGCCGGTATGGTGCAGCGCCCACTCTATTACGCCATCGTGGACGAGGTGGACAGCATTTTGATCGACGAAGCGCGTACGCCCTTGATCATCTCCGGGCCGGCGGATAAGCCCACTCAACT
>Ga0082212_10007232_pt1 | contig 14723 bp, 8 predicted proteins | sample TergutNt197P3_FD_71548 | JGI IMG/M metagenome (GOLD analysis project Ga0082212, IMG submission 71548) | Neocapritermes taracua P3 segment gut microbial communities from Petit-Saut dam, French Guiana - Nt197 P3 | ecosystem: Host-associated > Arthropoda: Insects > Digestive system > Gut ... | reverse complement strand
TTAAAGCCGATGAAGGCGGTTACGGATTTGATTACCGTATGGCGATGAACATTCCCGATTTCTGGATAAAAACGCTGAAAGAGCAAAAAGACGAAGATTGGCATCCGTCCGCTATCTGGTGGGAAGTAACCAACCGCCGCGCCGACGAAAAGACAATCAGTTATGCCGAAAGCCACGATCAGGCATTGGTCGGCGACAAAACGTTGATATTTAGGCTAATTGATGCAGATATGTACTGGCACATGCAGGTAAACGATCAAAATATGGCGGTTAGTCGGGGGATAGCATTGCATAAGATGATTCGCCTTGTCACGGCTACCACCATCAACGGCGGATATCTGAATTTTATGGGCAATGAATTTGGTCATCCCGAGTGGATAGATTTTCCGCGCGAAGGCAACGGATGGTCGCATAAATATGCCCGCCGGCAATGGCATTTGGTTGACAATCAGGAGTTAAGATATCGTTATCTGAGTGATTTTGATGTTGCCATGCTGGCATTGATTAAGGAAGTAAAAAACTTTCAGAATCAGCCACTTCAAAAGATATGGGATAATGACGGCGACCAGATTTTGGCTTTCAGTCGCGGCGATTTAGTGTTTGTTTTTAATTTCAACCCAAACCGTTCGTTTACGAATTATGGGTTGCTGACCCATCCCGGAAAATATAAAGTAGTCCTTAATACCGATAACAAGCGTTTTGGTGGAAATGGCCTGACCGACGATACTGTCGAACATTTCACATACCACGACCCTCTTTATGCAAAAGAAAATAAAGGTTGGCTGAAACTATATATTCCGGCCCGTACGGCGATGGTGTTAGTTAGAGTTTAGTTAGTAGAGTTTAGAGTTTAGAGTTTAGTTGAGATTTTTTAAATTAATTAATAGTGGTTAATGTTTAATGTTTGTAGGGGAGAAAAGCTTTCGCCCTGTTAGCGTTTAGTTTTTTGAAATGGCTGTAGTTAAATATATTATTGCAATTTGTTCCTTTTGGAACAATATATTGGTAGATCAAAGATGCACATTGCATAAACGTGCCGTCAGGTACGCTATATTGGTAGAATTAAATTGCAAATGTTAACCTCCCCCCCGCCCCCTCCAAAGGGGAATAGAAACAGTAAATAGTAAATGATTATGATATATCCAATAATTTTTAAGCCTATCCTGAAAGAGAAAATCTGGGGAGGGGGAGCAATCTGTCGTTTTAAGGGATTGGAGCCGGATGATGTAAAAACGGGCGAGAGTTGGGAACTTTCGCACTTCGAAGGGAATTATTCGATTGTGTCAAACGGCACAATGGAAGGGAAAACAATTGGTGAATTAATCGAACGATATGGCTCAAAGTTATTGGGAGCCAATGTTTTTGATAGATTCAGCACAACTTTTCCGTTATTGATCAAGTTTATTGATGCACACGACGACCTTTCCATCCAGGTACATCCGGGCGATCAACTCGCAATGGAGCGACATCAGTCATTCGGAAAAACCGAGATGTGGTATGTTGTCAAAGCTGATCCAGGCGCTGCTTTATATAGCGGTTTTTCTCAGCAAATTGATGCAGCCGAATATATAAGCAGGATTGAGAACAATAGCATTATGGATGTATTACAAAGATATGAAGTAAAAGAAGGCGATGTGTTTTTTCTACCGGCAGGTCGTATTCATGCCTTGGGTGCAGGTTGTTTTGTAGCAGAGATTCAGCAAACAAGTGATTTGACCTATCGTATTTACGATTACAACCGGAAAGATGCAAACGGCAATAGCCGCGAATTGCATACAAGAATAGCCCAGGATGCCATTGATTATACGGTTTTTCCCGATTACCGGACGGCTTATACACCTAAAGCGAATCAAGTAGTACCGTTAATTCAATGCAAATACTTCCAAACGAATCTACTTGAACTTGATAAACCAAAAGTGAGGGATTTTACCGCATTGGATTCATTCATTATATATGTATGTATAGGAGGTAAAGCCATTTTGCGTGACGATAACAATTTCGAACTGACCTTTCAACAGGGACAAACCGTATTAATTCCGGCCGAAACCCAAAATATAACTATTATTCCCGAACCACATATAAAAATGATGGAAACATATATCAATTAGCTATTATTCATAAATTGTTGAGAAAATACCTTGTGTTTTTTAGTCATGGATGTATTCAAAAAAAAAGAGTCTCTCTTCGATATTCACTTTTTCTGTCTTTCTTCCAAATATCAAATAAACCTCTTTATTATCATTTGCAAAACATTATTTGGAAAATTACCTGACGAAACAAGTTTTCAAAGAAGACTCTTATTTTTTTTTGCAAAGATACTGTGGTATTTTGCGCTTGTCAAACAGAAAATATCTATCTTTGTATAAATTTTATTTATATTATGAACATACAACAGTTGGAATACATTATTGCGGTCGACCGATACCGGCATTTTGTTAATGCGGCAGAGGCCTGTTTTGTGACGCAGCCCACCTTGAGTACGATGATACGCAAGATGGAAGAAGAATTGGAAGTGCAGCTTTTTGATCGCACTGATGTGCCTGTAAAGACCACTAAAATAGGTCAGAGTGTCGTCAATCAGGCTAAAATCGCTTTACAGCACTTCAACAGAATAAAGGAATTAGTAGATGATGAGCGTCAATCATGTGCAGGAACATTTTCGTTAAGCATAATCCCTACGATTGCGCCGTATCTTGTTCCGGAATTATTGCATAAAAAGGAGCAAACTTGTACGGAACTTACCTTAATACTCAAGGAAAATATTACGTCAAGTATTATTACCAATATTATTAGCGGGGTCATTGACGGAGGAATAATGGCCACCCCCTTAAAAAATCCGGATTTGATAGAGTATCCGATTTATTACGAGAAATTTTATGCGTATGTCCACCCTTCTGATATATTGCATAAAGAAAAGGAGATCGATATTGAGTCGCTCGATATTGATAATGTGTGGTTATTGGAAAGCGTGAATTGTTTTCGCGGTCAAATCGAACGGTTATGTCGCAAAGAAGAAGATTTTAAAGAGCACCAGCATGTGCGCTATCAAGCCAGGAGTATTAATACGTTAGTAAATGTAGTGGATTTGAATTCCGGAATTACTGTTATACCTGAAATGGCGGCAATGACCTTGAACGAAGAACAACAGGGTAATCTGAGAGCATTTAAAGGCAGAACAGTTGTGCGGGAAGTTTCTATGGTGGTAAGTAAAGAGTTTATTCGTCGGAATATACTGAACAAAATCATAGAAATTGTTGGAAGCGTGGTTCCAAAATCGATGAAAGATCCTGAATTAAAACAGTTTGTAGTAGATGTATAAACACTGATCCATATTTGATCCAAATTAATCAACAAAGAATGAAAAAAAATATTTTTTTTGCAGCATGTATATCGGTGATATTTATGTCTATGCAATTTCACACATTGGCTGCTTCCACAGATACCAGTAACGAACCATCAGGGATACACTCTCCTATTCCATTGAATGTCAGAACAATTGCAAAAGTAGAACCGATCAATGTCAATTGTCCTGTCGGTACGGCGCCCAGATTGCCATATCAGGTATGGGTCACCTATTCGGATGGAAAATCGGAGTTTCGTCAGACAAAATGGTCTAATTCAGCCCTTTCCATTGAGCAAGATCAGGCAAATCCCGTTATCCATCCCATTGGCCATATCTACACTGTACAAGGCTTTATCACAGGCGATAACACTACAACGAATGGTTATCCCATATCAGCCAATGTGAAAGTGGTAGCTGAGCCATACGCCACCCCGTCAAATATTCCGGTAGCTGAAACCGTTCCGCTGAACAAAGTAGTCATCAACGGCGATAACAGGCTGACTTCCAACAGAGACCGCGCCATTGAGGCTATTCTCAGTTGGGATGTTACCCAGCAATTGTACAACTACCGCGACACTTATGGGATGAGTACGGATGGTTATACCGTATCTGATGGTTGGGATTCACCTACCACTAAGCTGAAAGGTCATGGTTCGGGCCATTATATGTCGGCCTTAGCTTTTGCTTTTGCAAGCGCTACCAATGATACACACAAAAACGCGCTTCGTAAAAATATAACCAGAATGATTAACGAACTGCGTGAGTGTCAGGAAAGAACATTTGTCCGACATCCCTCGGAAGACAGGTTTTGGGAAGCGCGCGATTTTGCGCCGGAAGCAGAACTGCGCGACATGCAGGGAAGTTGGGAAGCCTTCGATATTCACAAAACAAAATGGGAATCTTATGGATATGGCTATCTCAATGCTATTCCGGCACACCATCCCGCCCTTATCGAGATGTATCGCGCCTATAACAATGTCAACTGGGTATGGGCGCCTTATTATTCCATTCACAAGCAATTAGCAGGTTTGATCGATATCGCCACATACGTCGACGATCCTGCCATTGCTGCCAAAGCATTGCTAATAGCCAAAGATATGGGACTGTGGATTTGGAACAGGATGCACTACCGTACCTACCTAAAAATGGACGGGACACAGGAAGAACGCCGTGCCAACCCCGGCAACCGCTATGAGATGTGGAACATCTATATCGCCGGCGAAGACGGAGGAACGGGCGAATCGTTAGCACGGCTTTCCGAAATGGTGGCCGATCCGGTTGAAAAAGCACGCCTTCTCGAAGCCTCTAATTTTTTCGACAGTCCTGCATTCTTTGTCCCGTTGTCTATGAATATCGATGATATTCGCACCCGTCATGCCAACCAGCATATACCTAAGATTACAAGCGCACTACGTAGTTTTAGAGGTGCCAATAATCCTTTCCACTTCAATCTGTCGGAAAACTTTTGGAATATGATACAGGGACGTTACCGCTATTCTCCCGGAGGCGTAGGAAACGGTGAAATGTTCAGACAACCGTACACACAGATACTGAACATGGCACTCAATGTAACTTCCGACCGCCAGCAAAACCGCAATCCGGCGCCTACGCTAAACGAGACCTGTTGTTCCTATAACATGGCAAAGCTTACGAAAGACCTCAACTGTTTTAACCCCGATGATGCTAAATACATGGATTATTACGAACGTGTACTATATAATCAACTTGTCGGATCGTTGGATCAGGAAGCATATCGGACAACCTATCAATATGCTGTGGGTATCAACGCTTCCAAACCATTTGGCAACCCGACGCCCCATTCGTCATGTTGTGGAGGCACAGGTTCCGAAAACCATGTCAAATATCAGGAAGCCGCTTATTTTGTATCCGACAGCACACTATGGGTAGGTTTGTATATGCCTACCACGCTTACGTGGGACGCCAAGCATGTTACAATCCGGCAAGACTGCTTGTGGCCTGCCGAAAGTTCAACCATCAGGTTAATACAAGGTACGGCTCATTTTGCATTGAAACTACGCGTTCCCTATTGGGCTACTGAAGGTTATGATGTTAAGCTAAACGATGTTTCTATTGCCTCTGCGTACCAGCCTGGGTCGTATGTGACAATACCTGCACGCAACTGGACAATCACCGATGTGGTGGAAATCACCATGCCATTCAGCAAGTATATCGACTACGGACCTGACAAAATGGAAGTAGCTGCTACAGCACCCAACGAGACAAGCACGCCGTTTATCCCCTTATGGGCAGGCACCTTGATGTACGGGCCATTAGCTATGACAGCCGCAGATATTTCCAACTGGAATGAAGCGACACTCAATATCGACTCCTATTTAGATGGTATCATACTCAACGGACCAAACGCCGACACTGGCGCCGATGGCAATCTCTACACACTGACACACAACGGCAAGATATTCCAGCCGGACTATTACCGCAATGCGAATACAACTCATTATTTCAGAATCAATCTTTCTGATCAGGATCAGTCATCGTCGTCGCCGAGCGATATAACCGATGTAAGTAACATCGACAAAACTGCTTTGGGCGAACTGCTTGCGCTTGCAAAAAACAGAAAAACAGCGCAGGAAACGTGGCATTCGCTTGAAATCAAAGTGCCGGAATATCCGCCTTTTGCACCGCATGGATATACCCGTCTGCTTGATCAACTCAAGTTGGCAGAAAGAGTTTACGGCAATGTGGACAAAACCTATAGCCGGACGGAAGTCAATGCAGTCGCCTTATCCCTCAATGTTGTAATCAACACCATGCGTCCCGGCAATCTGCCCGAACTCGAAGACTTAGACAAATTGTTGGTTGTGCTGAGGGAAGCTAAATCTGCCGACCAGTCACAGTTCACGCCTGCTGTCAAATCCGCCTTAGCCGAAGCCATTGATTATGCCGAAATGGTAGTAGAATATGTAGGCGACGGTAGCGGCACACACGATATGATCGAAAATGCGATTAAGCGGTTATCAAAACCATAAAGGGGGCAATCATTATCCCCCTTTGGAGGGGGTTAGGGGGAGGATTCCGGCCAAGGAGAGGTCAAGATTTTCCGTTAATCATCAACCATTATCTTTTCCACCTGCCGGATGATGCTGCCGTCGGTCGTGAGACCTTCGATAACTACCGAATAGGTGGTTGGAAAATCGGAGGTGTAGAAGTCGAAAGTAGCTTTGCCATCTTCTGAAACAACAATGTCGGGCTTCCAGAAGATGGTAGTGCGGTAATCGGGGATGGTCAGGTATTTTGCTTCCAATGTTTCATAGCGGGGCGCATAAAATTCTACCGGCTTTTGATAGCCTAATGTAGTGTAAGTGCTATAATTAAGCGATTGATCTTTGCGCATTTGTTCTACTTCACGCATAACGTCTATACCTCTTTTAGTTGTGATACTGATTACGCCACCTGCGCCATTTGTGCCAAATATGGCAGCGCCTGCACCTTTAATAACATCTATACTCTCCACATCATGGACACTGACCGTTTCCAAAGGAGTATCGAATGGCGATCGTATCTCGTCAGGTTTTATTTCAGGCCAATCAACTTTAGCGCCATCAATAAGAACAAGCGGAAGTGGCATTCCTTGTCTGATACTTATTTCGCCAGTCATAGAAGACACCTCAACTCCGGGAACATGGCGAAGCCATTCAGAAACTAAGCGAGGCGCTGTTTTCATTATTTCTTCTCTTCTGAGCGTTATATCGGAATTCATATTGGCCCAATACTGAAGCCGGGGTTCATCTTTTCGATCAATTCTTGGCGCTGTTACTTCCACTTCGCTTAATTGAATCACGCGCATTTCTTCGTCATATTGAGAGCGTAGCCCGGCTTTTGCAATAAAAGCATCCGGTTCGGGTTCGCATTTATCTTCTTCCTTGATAGCCCGGTTTTTCATGGAAGGGTTTTGTAAAGCATATACCGGTCTGGGAAACGATACACTGTCAATAACAATTTCAACATTGTTACTGCCTCGCCTGTTTAATGCCTGTATAAAGTAGGAAGTACTGTCGGGATATTCAAAATCGCGAAAGGCGAAAGTTCCGGTTTCGTCTGTTGAGGTTAAGTCATAGTCTTCATTGACCAATACAAATACATCGCCGTCGGACACAGGCCGTGAAAGCGCTAAACTTTTCACTTTACCGGATATGGCCATACTTTCCTGAAACGGAATTTCGGGTGATTCGTAATTTCCTTTGACAACTTCCGGTATATTGTATCTTCTCCATCCGTGTGTCAGCATCAGATAGTCCAATGCGGTAGCCGATTCAATATTGTCCTGTAAATAGTAAGCCGGATTTTCGATATAACCTTTCAATTCGGACGAGAGCAACAGTGTGGACAGGATCGTATTTGATTCGTCGACCGCAATATCCTTATCATCCGTAACAGCTACCGATAAGTTAAATAACCGGTTCGGCGTTGTGTCCTCGCTACGACGTTCATCCGCCAATTCGTTGTAATTTCCATCATACCATCCCGCTACATCGAACAGGGTAGCAACAACTTTTTCGCGCCTGCCATAACGTATTTTATCCGTTTTAAACTCGACTTCCGCCTGATAGTCGTCGTTTTTGTTGAATATCAACCGCTCGCTTAACGGATTCATCTGTTCGTCGAATAAAATCAACTGGATAATACCTCCTGGCAACACTTCATCCGGTAAAATGACTAAATCATCGTCCTTCTGCAAGGCAGAAAAATGAAATACCATCCCTCTGTTATGTGCAAGCAGGTAGGTGGGTGTATCGGGACTGTTCGGCGATTTGCGGATTTCAGCCGAAAGGCGTCCGTTTCGCTGTGAAACTGCTAACACACGGGCGCGAGGTTCAGGTTGGGGCAGTTCAAATTGCTTTTCAATGCCATTTTCATTCCGGCATTTCAAAAAATATCTTTTCCCAGACGCCGGAACATAACTGAAAACACCCATACCGGCATAATATGTTTGTACGGTTGTTATTATCGTGCCTTGCCCGTCAACGATCTCTCCATAGATAGTTTCAGCATAACCGCTTCTGTTTAAAGATTTAAACGCTACTTTGCAAAAAGCGTCTTCAACTAAGTTACCTCCTTCAGGGAAAAACGATACCTCGAAGTCATCTCCATTTCCTCGATTTTTACTGACAAGAGGATTAATCCCCTTGCTACCAATGCGAATATTCTTCTTAAAGAAATAGTCATCGCCCAAGTTCTCCATATACTGCGTGTAAGCGCGAAGCGTATAGTTTCCTTCCTGTACTATTTCCGAAATAAAGAGATTTCCATAGTACATTCCGTTTTCCGGGCGTATCATTACCCTGTTGATCAATGAATCGCACGAATCAATCAATTCGGCATATACATACCGGCTATTTGTCGGAAACAGATAGGTTGCAGCATCGGTAAGATATGCTTTGAACCAGATTTTTTCACCTGTCACATAGAAATCTCTATCGGTATGCAAATGTATCTTTTCCTGCGGATATGTTTCTATTTGGGCTGTCATATTTTCACGGACGTCTTCAATATCATAAAACCGTAGGGGCGTATAGCTTACGTCCATATAGCTTACGCCCTGAAGACTGTTCACGTTGTCTGCGACAGCCAATGTAGTTTGACCTGAACGTGCAAACAAATCTGCATAATCAACCGGTAATTTTGACACTATACCAAAGATCGAATTTCGCCGTTCAATCATTTTCAATGTACCCTGGTAAGTTCCATCCGGATATATCACAAATTGCTGCGGTAACAATTCAACAACAGGATAAGTTTCCCCTTTAGCAGTTATATCCCTGTAGCTAATTGTCGGTTCAGGAAAAGGCCTTTCATAACCTATCAAAAACAATGGTTCACGGACAGTTACCAACACTTTGTCCTGGCCTGCTTGTATAATATCTTTTGGAAGGACAGGCGATGTTTTTCCTTTCATCACTAAATCTTTATTCACTAAGACAAATCCTTCTTCATGAATTTTCCCTTGATAAAGCGCACGTATAAAACGATTGATCGAAGTAGCAAATACTTCCTGCCTTTTCTTCTCCCAACGTTCTTTCTGACGACTGTTTTGAGGGGTAAGATTTTCAAAATAGGGCATACCTGAAAACTTAAATTCTTTTTCCCTGTAATCGTATTCAAAACTTTGAAGTACATAGCGGATGTGGTATCCCGTTTTGTGATTGACTATTTCGATTGGTTCTTGACACGATGCCTTAAGTATATTGTCACTGCTTAAGTAATAGTATACTTTTTCGGGATTGAGCACTTCCATGCCGTTTTTGGCCGGTTTCTCCCCTAAAATTGTGCGCCAGAATAAATCTACATCTTTCTTCTTATAAGTTTTGGGAGCATTAATGGTAATTTCCTGTAATTCGTTGATTTTTAAAACTACGTTAAATTGATGAAAATCCTGTGGTGTATCAATTTTATGAAATACAGATAGATATCCGACATGTGAAACGACAATTTCGATACTTCCCGTTCCGGAAACAGTCAGCGAATATTCTCCCGAAACTCCGGAAGCCGTTCCAATGGTTGTGTTGGCAATATAAATCGAAGCGCCGGGAACCGGAGAACCGTCAGATGCATCGGTTATACGACCACTCACCACCTGTTGCGCTAATATCACCGGCGAGACTGTAAAAAGCAAACCAATGAAAATAAATACAAAGTATTTTTTATCTATCATAACTATTTATATCCCCCTTTGGAGGGGGCTGGGGGAGGTTAATATTTACCGTTTCCTCGTATTAACCACCACCGCTCCATTAGCGCCGCGAACACCATACATGGAAGCATCTTTCAATATGGTAATTTCTTCAATATCTTCAGGCGGCAGATTCAGTATATCGCCCGAAATTCCCGGTATTCCGTCCAATACGACAAGCGCACTGTTGATCCCTCCTGTAAGTGAAGAAGTGCCGGCGCCTCTCATCAGAATATTATCGCCTGCAAGTGTTACTCCGCTGAATCTTCTTAACAGACAAGCCACATCCCTGCATCCGCTTTTCTCAATATCCTCTCTCCGCAACGTCGTCAAATTTCTTGCACGGTTTTTTTCCAATTGATGCAGATAACGTACCAACCGCTCATCCGGTTCATCAAGATAGTCTGTGTCAAAATTACCTTTCAGTGATTTGATGGTGAGATATATATGACCATTGATAGGAATAGCCACCGGATTCAGACCTTTTTTATCTCCCACATACAATGTGTCCTGAAGATTGACATTCGTGAAAGTAAAAATCCCTTTGCTATCGGTTTTTACCGTCACAGGCGATACACTGCCCAACATAACCGGATGCTTTTTGATCACCTTATTGTTAATATCCAGCAAAACACCCGTAACAGTTTCATTTTGCGATACACCCGATTGTATAATCAGCAGCATAGTAAAAATAAGTAAATTAGCCTTTTTCATGTGTTTTTGTTATTTATAAATTCATCGTTTTTTACAAAACTGCTTGTTTTATCTGATTTTCAATTTGTGCTTGCGATAAGCCGGTTAATTTACATGTATCTTCAATCGAAAATCCCATCTCTAATGCTTTTAAAGCGATTTCTATCTTCCCTTCTATCTTCCCTTCTATCTTCCCTTCTATCTTCCCTTCTATCATTCCTTTTTTTATGGCATCATTATAGACGCTGCGCTCAGTCATAACATCAATTTTCCATTTGTAGTATGTTTCAATCTGTCCTTTTGTATAGGCTGCTCTTTCCATATAACCGAGCGCTTCACTGGTGAGTTCGTTGTCTAATAATTCTTGCGGGACTTCTGTTGTTGTTTCGTTTACTTCGGTCAGAAACCGAAGCCATAATTCATGTAACTTCTTTTCGGCACGGTTTTGGGGCTTAAACTTGGGTAACTCAACAAAGAGAAACTCCAAACCTTCGATTTGTTTCTCCGTATTATTTATATTCACTATTTTATAATAATGATAATATTCGTTTTCCAGTTCGGGCGCTTTCTCGAATTTCTCATTTACAAAGTTCAAGGCATATACCGGTTGAAGCAACTCAAACTCTTTGGCTTTGTCCAATTGCATGATGTATGCTTTAGCTGCGTTGAGCAGTACACGGCTTTTGAAACTTTCTGTCCAGTACATTTGCATCTCGACAATAAATTGTCGACCGACAGCATCCGTACAACGTACATCAACAATCGTTTGACGCAACACTTCTGCCAATTCCGGTATCAATTCGTTTGTTTGATACTCAATGCTTACAACAGGCTTTTCGAGCAGCAACATGCTGTTTATTAAACTAATACAAAGATGTTTGTGCTCGCCGAAAACACGCTTAAATGTCAAATCATTTTTGGGATCGAGATATTGAGCCATAACGTATGATTAATTATTTTTAATAGCCACAAAATTAGTAAAATTTTTCAAAAATACAAAATTATTTACGATATTAGTCACCCTTTGAAGGGGGCTATGGGATGTAAATATGTACATTAATCGGGCGAAAGATTTTCGCCCCTACAAACATTAATCGGGCGACCGCAAGGGTACACCCCTACAAGCATTAACCACTAATCGTTTACCGTTATTTAATATTTTACAAATTACAAAAATCAACTAAACGCTAAACTCTACTAACTAATCTCTAAAAATCAACCACTATCTTTTCCACCTGCCGGATGATGCTGCCGTCGGTCGTGAGGCCTTCGATTACAACGGAATAGGTGGTCGGGAAATCGGAGGTGTAGAAGTCGAAAGCGGCTTCGCCGGCTTCGGATACAACGATGTCTGGCTTCCAGTAAATGGTAGTCCGGTAATCGGGGATGGTCAGGTATTTTGCTTCTAATGATTCATAGCGGGGTGCATAAAATTCTACCGGTTTTTGATAGCCTAAAGGAGTGTAAACGACATAATTAAGCGCTTTATTCGAACGGACAATATCACCTCCTTTTTTAGTTGTGATACTGATTGCCCCACCTGATCCACGGACTCCAAATATTGCGCCGTTGGCCCCCTTAAAAATATCAATACTTTCTACATCGTTAATGCTGACTGATTCCACAGGTGATTCAAAAAGTGATTTCATTTCCGATTCCCAATAAACAGGAAATCCGTCTATTAAGACAAGCGGCAAAGAGGCGCGTCCTCCCTGTCTGATATATACATATCCCTCGGAAGAAACCTGTATGCCGACAACTTTTCGTAGTAGATCCGTAACGGAAATTTGTGGACCTCTCTCAATTTCTTCTCTTCGAATGGTTATATCAGAACCTGTATTCTGCCAATATTGCAAACGCGCTTCATCTTTCCTTTCAATCTTTGGCGCCGTCACTTCCACTTCTCCTAATTGAATCACTCGCATATCATCATCATATTGAGTGCGTTGTCCTGCTTTAGCAAGAAAAGCGTCTATTCCATCTTCATCATTTGTCTCCTTGTCTTTTATCTGTTGTTTTGCAAACAGATTTTGCGGTGCATAGCATAGTTTGGGAAATGAGGCTTGATCCAACACTAAATCAACCAAAGTGCCGCCTTTGTTATTAACTGCCTGAATAAAATAGGAAGTGCTGTCGGGATATTCGAAGTTATCAAACGAAAATTTACCGTTCACGTCGGTCGCAGTGAATCCAAAATCACCGTCTTTTTCCATGATCAGTACTTCTCTATCGGATACAGGTCTGTTTCGAATACCGCCTGTTACCCTGCCGGATATCGCCATGCTCTCCTGAAACGGGATTTCGGGCGATTCATATTTCCCTTCGACTACCTCCGGTATATTGTATCTTCGCCATCCGTGCGTCAGCATCAGGTAGTCTAATGCGGTAGCAGATTCATCATTGTCTTGTAAATAGTATGCCGGATTTTCGATATAACCTTTCAATTCAGACGAAAGAAGCAGCGTAGACAGAATCGTAGTTGATTCATCAATTGCATAATCTTCGTCGTCTGTAATTGCTACCGATAAATTTCCAACTCGACGTAGCGAGGATGCTACGCCGAACGTAACAGTGACTTTTTCACGCTTTTCATAAGTCGCTTTATCGGTCTTAAATTCCACCTGTATATTATCATAGTTTTTGCTGAACACCAACCGTTCGCTTAACGGGTTCATCCGATTGTCGAACAAAACAAACTGCAACACTCCGGAAGGCATAGCTTCCTCCGGAAAAGAGTAAATTCTGTGTCTTTATTGATTGCGGAAAAATGAAATACCTGCCCACGGCAGTGAGCAAGCAAATAACAGGGAGTATCCGAATTGCCGAAAGAACGTCGGACGCCCAGCGTAAGCGTCCTGTTTCGCGTGTTGGCCACCAAAGCACAAGCGCGAGGATCGGGTTGAGGCAATTCGAATTGTTTTTCCAAGCCGCTTTCATTCCGGCATTTCATCCAATATCTTTTTCCCAAAACCGGAATATAACTGAAAACCCCCATGCCGGCATACAATGTTTCAACCGATGTGATGACTGAGCCGGTTTCGTCCAGAAGTACACCGGAAATAGTTTCAGCATAACCTGCACTGCTTAATGCCTTAATCGCAACCTTACAAAAAACACCATCAACCAAATTTCCGCCTTCGGGGAAAAATGATACTTCGTATGCATCGTTTCCCCGATTTCTACTGACAAGGGGATTAATCCCCTTGCTACCAATGCATATATTCTTCTTAAAAAAATAATCATCCCCCATATTCACCATATACCGCGTATAGGCACGAAGCGTATAGTTTCCTTCGGGAATGTTGTCTGTAATCATAAGCCGACCATAGAACATCTCATTTTCAGGTCGTATCATCGCTCTGTTGACCAATGAATCGCTGGCATCTATCAGTTCGACATAGATATACCGGCTGAAAGTAGCATACAAATGGGTAGCAGCATCTACCACATACGCTTTGAACCAAATCTTTTCGCCCGGCACATACAGGTCGCGGTCGGTATGCAAGTGTATCTTTTCCTGCGGATAAACGGCCAATTGCGTCAAAAGGGTTTCTTCTATCTTTAAAAAAGAAGAATCCGTTGTCATTTGCCCCTGCAGTATACATGGAAACAAAGCATAACACAATAAAAATAAAATGTTTCTTTTCATATCCACGATAAAGTTAAACTGTATACAATTTTCGTGTAAAATTAAGTATAATTTTTTATTTTAGTTGAAAAAAATGCAAAAAAAATCCTGCCTTTCGCAAAATGGCGTAAGGCAGGATAAATAATTGACGTGCTTAATTAAAACGAAGGATAACCCGGATTTTGTACAAGGTTGTTATTGGATCGCCATGCCTGTACAGGTATGGGAAACAATTTCCGGTATTCGGGTGTAATTTCGGTTCTCCAGATAGTCGGTTTGCCGAAAGTACCGAAGCGGATCGCATCCTGTCGCGTATGATTTTCCCATGCTAATTCGAAACGTCGTTCCAT
>Ga0082212_10007231_pt1 | contig 14723 bp, 14 predicted proteins | sample TergutNt197P3_FD_71548 | JGI IMG/M metagenome (GOLD analysis project Ga0082212, IMG submission 71548) | Neocapritermes taracua P3 segment gut microbial communities from Petit-Saut dam, French Guiana - Nt197 P3 | ecosystem: Host-associated > Arthropoda: Insects > Digestive system > Gut ... | reverse complement strand
AATCATATCACCAACTGCAAACATTGAAATGACCATTCCCTTCGTTAAACATCAAGTTACCAAACGACCATTATCAAGCCTGTTCCTCCGGCTCCCCCTCTGATATGGCCTCTTCCGCTTCGTCCTGCGTTATGGTCTCCTCCGGCTCCTCCGGCTCCTCCTGCGTTATAGTCTCCTCCGGCCCCTCCGGTTCATCCTGCGTTATGGTCTCCTCCACTGCCGTATCATCCTGCGTTTCTGCGACGTCCGTTACATCGGCCGGCGCATCTTCAGGCCCCTTCGCCTCAAGGTCTGCAGCTTCTTCAAGCGGGGCGTCCGTATCATATACTATCACCGGCGTTTTATCCTGCGCTGCGGCGATAATCCTGGCTGCCGCGTTGTCGTCCAAAGGCTCTGAGGAAGGTTCGATCAGCGCCCTTATACTAAGCGAGACCTTTTTGCGGTCGTTGTCAATCTCCGTGATCTTCACATCCACGGTTTGGTCGTTTGAAAGGATTTCAGACGGTAAACCTATTCTGTGATCCGTAATCTGTGATATATGTATCAGACCGTCCACTCCGGGGATGATTTCCGCGAAGGCGCCAAAAGGCATCATCTTTACTATCTTGACATTGACAACATCACCAATGGAGTTGTCTTTAGTAAACAAGGTCCAGGGATTATCTTCGCTTTTCTTGTACCCCAGCGAAATCTTCCTGTTATCTTTATCAAATGACAGGACATACACGGAAACCTCATCGCCAACCGCCATAACCTCGGACGGTTGCTTGATGCGCGTCCAACTGAGTTCTGATATGTGTATCATCCCGTCCACGCCGCCGATGTCGACGAAAACGCCATATGACGTCATGGATTTGACTACACCGTCGTACCGCTTCCCGGTTTCAATTTCACTCCAGAGCTTATCCGATTTCTCTCGCCGCTCGTCAGCCTGGACCGCGCGGATGGATCCGACCACCCTGCGCCGTGACTGGTTGACCTCGGTAATGCGCAGCTTAACAGTCTTTTTAACGAGATCGGACATTGGCGAGGATTTTGGCAGACCTGTCTGGGATGAAGGGACAAACACCCTGACGCCCTTCACGTTGACCACTATGCCGCCTTTGTTTTCTTCCGTGACCAACCCTTCAACTATTGCCCTGCTTTCCTTTGAAGCTTCGATGATGTCCCAGTTCTTGACGGCGTCAAGCCGCTTCTTGGACAGCATGACCATACCCTCGACGTCGTTGACCCGCATTACGAATGATTCAATGTTATCCCCAACTTTTACGATATCGTCGATGTTCGGGTTCGCATCATCTGTGAACTCGGCGATTGGAATGTAACCTGACTGCTTTGTCCCCAAGTCGACGGATACTTCAGTAGCGGTAATCGATGTGACGACGCCGGTCACCTTCTCGCCTGTGTGTAAAGTTTTGATCGATTTCTCAAGCATTTCCTCAAATGTCTCAGTTACCGAGTCCGGGTCCGAGTCTTCCTCGACAGCCTCTTGCCCGTCTTCAGGAATGATAGGCGCCAGTGTTTCCTCCGGCGGCAAATCTTCCGATTTGGCAGAATCGTTGGCGTCGTCGGTCGTCTCATTTTGCAGGCTTTCATCGGCCCCGGATTCAGATGCGCCGTTTTCCTCCGCGGATGCATCTTCTCCCGTAGCCGGACTCTCCGCACTCACAGCTTCCTGTTCAGGCTCGGCGTCCCCCGCTGTGGACTCATCTTCCGATGTGCCCTCTACATTTTCCGGTTCTGCTTCTTTCTCCTCAGGTCTCGGCGCAACCAACTCCGGGTCGCTGACCTCTGGCTCCGCCCCCTCCTGAGTCTCGTCCAACTTCACGTCTTGGCTCATCTTATGGGTGACCTCCTTAATTATCCATGCTGGCGTCGAAGCGCCGGCCGCTATGCCGACGGTATCGGAAGTACGGATATCGACATTCTCAAGGTCCTTCACACTTTCCGCGAAAATGACCCTTTCGCAGTGTTGCCTGCAGATATCCGCAAGCCTGAGGCTGTTTGCGCTTTCCTTCCCGCCTACGACAATCATTACATCGGCAATTTTCGAAAGCTCTTCCGCCTCTTGCTGGCGCTTGCATGTAGCGCTACATATTGTATCAAAAATTTTATAATTTGTACACACTTTTTTTATAATAGCGCAACAACTGTCAAAAATAGCCCTCGAGTTCGTTGTCTGAACAACAACCGAAGTCGGAATTGATGAATTTTCAGCGTTTCCAAGCCACTTTAGAAGCTCGGCCGACGACTGGAAAACCTCATACTTGTCGCACCACCCGGAGATAGCCGTGACCTCCGGATGGCTGCGTTCGCCTATTATCACGACTGTCCTGCCTTCGGCAGACTCCCTGCTTGCGATTTCATGGATTTTTTTGACATCAGGGCAAGTAGCGTCGATTATCCGGGCGCCCGTCGCCTCCAACTCTTTATACTCACTCCCGCTTATACCGTGCGACCTGATAATGACCGTGCCGGACCGCGGTATCTCCGAGATCCCCGAAACGACCCGCACGCCTTCTTCCCGCAGCCTGTCGATTGCAAACTCGTTATGAATGATTGGCCCGAGCGTGACGCAACCGGGGTACTCCTTAGCCGCTTCCTCGCACATCGAAACCGCCCTGCGGACGCCAAAGCAGAATCCCGCCGATTGCGCGACGATTGTTTTCAGATTACTTCAACTCCCTTATACTTGTTCAGCCACCGGAGAATCATCGGGCGCCCAGCTCTTCTATCCTTCTCATCAAGTCTTTGGCAAGCTCTGAGTATTCTTCCAAAGTGCGCTTACCCTCTTTTTTTTCAATGTGGTACGGTGCGCCGACTGCCACAGTTAGCCTTCGGAACACCGGCTTTTTCCGGGGGATATAGATTGGGATTATCGGTGTTGCCGTACGTTCGGCAATCTTTATGGCGCCGGCTTTTGCCGCAGCTTCGTCTTCAGCGGCAACGCGTCTGCCTTCCGGGAAAATCGAGACTTTCCGATCCTTTCTCAGGTACTCGAGCGAGTTTTTTATTGTTGACATATCTGATTTTGCCCTGTCTACGCTTATAGCCCCCAGTTTGATGATGACCCATGAGAGCACAGGCACTTTAAATAATTCAGATTTTGCTACATGGTGTACATGGTCCCCGATTCCTATGGCAAGCGACGCAAATATAGGATCCAGATAGCTGGAGTGGTTCGCGCACACCAGGGCGGCGCCACCCGGAACATTTTCCCTGCCCGTTACTTTGTAGAAAAAAAACATCCGGAAAAGGACATGCGCAACCCTGAAGCACCCTCTGTAAAACCTGTAGCTTGACTTCATACAAGGATACCCCCGATCAGGTTGCAAAGCTGTTCAAAGCTCTCCTCAAGACTCATATATGTCGTGTCGAGTATGACTGCGCCCTCTGCGACTCTGAGCGGCGCCGCTGCACGGGAGCTGTCATTTCTGTCGCGCATTGACAAATCCTTTTCCACTTCATCAAGAGTCGTTTCGACGCCTCTTTCCTGAAGTTCCAGGAACCGTCTGCGCGCCCTGACGGACGTATCCGCCGTGACGAACACTTTAAGCCCCGCGTACGGCAGTACGACCGTCCCTATATCCCGCCCGTCCATGACTACGTCATACTTTTCAGCCATTTCCCGCTGCATCGAAAGGAGGAACTCCCGCACCGGCGGCAGCGCCGATATATCAGAGGCGCAGATTGATATTTCAGGCGTCCGAATCAGATTTGTGACGTCTTCGCCGGACAGTATCATGCGCTGGAGTCCGGACTCATCGTAAAACATCTCAAGGCGTATGCCCGGAAGGAGTTTTACAACCCCACCCTCGTCATTTGGATCTTGATCGTTTTTTAACGCGTTATATGCTATGCACCGATATAGCGCGCCGGTATCGACGTAGACAAGGCCAAAATGCTTGGCCGCCCTTCTCGCGAGCGTGCTCTTTCCCGCCGCAGAAGGCCCGTCCAGCGCTACGCTTCTCTGCTCCAAATCACCGTCTCTCCTTCTTGTTTCATGGGTAACCGGGACTGTATCCCTTTTCGGGTTCATGAAATCGCATTACTCCCGCTGCGTTACCCGCCGAAAATGCGGTCGACCAGGCAATTTGCAGGTTAAAACCGCCCGTGTATGCGTCTGCGTCTATGATCTCGCCCGCGAAGAATAAGCCTTTGATGAGTTTTGACTCCATAGTTTTCGGGTCAATCTCCGCCGTACGAACCCCACCCGATGTGATGATTGCTTCTTCGATTGGCCTGAGGCCGTCGATATCTATGCCAAATCCCTTTATCACCTTCACAAGCCCAAGACGTTGGTCGCGCCTGATCGAATGAACTTTCGTCGAGGGCTCGATGCCCGACCTTTCTACAATGACCGGTATCATGGATTTGCTGAGCAAATCCCCTAACGAGTTGCTGAAACTCCGGTTTGCATACTTCTTGAAATCGCGGAGCACACGTAAGTCGAGCCGTTTTTCGTCGAGTGCGGGTTTGAGGTCGATAACCGCGCGGTATCGTTTGTCGTCAAGGTCCCGAATGTGGGCGCTTGCAGATAGGGCCACGGGCCCGGACATTCCAAAATGCGTGAATAATAACTCGCCAAAATCTTCAAAAACAGGCTTTTTCCCACCATCAAACAGCTTAAAAGAAACATTCTTCAGCGTCAAGCCTTTCATCCTGATGCAAGTATCCGGCTCTGCGTTTATCGGCGCGAGCGCCCCCCGGGGCGGGGTAACCGCATGACCGTGATCCCCGGCAATTGAATAACCGTCCCCGGTCGATCCCGTGGACGGATATGACATACCCCCTGTGGCAAGAATTACCGCTTTGCACTTTATCTTTGCATCCCTGGTCGCGACCCCGGTAACACGCCCATCCGCGCCATCTATACGGCGAGCCCTGCACCTCCGCGCAATAACGCCGGAGTCGTCCATGTAGCGCCGCAGGGCGGCGGTGACGTCCGACGCTTTGTCCGACGACGGGAAAACGCGGTTCCCCCGTTCAGTTTTCACCGGGACGCCGAGGTCGGTGAAAAACCCCATCGTGTCTGATGGTGTAAAACCGTTGAGCGCGCTGTGAAGAAAGCGCCCCCCGGTCGCAACGTTATCAAGAACCTCTCCGACGGTACAGTTGTTTGTGAGGTTGCAGCGTCCTTTGCCCGTAAGGGAGAGTTTTCTTCCAAGCCTTTCGTTTCGTTCCATCAACAGCACGCGGGCGCCGCGCACTGCGGCTATTGCCGAACTCAGCATCCCGGCAGCGCCTCCGCCGATTACAACGACGTCAAACTCTGTGCCGTCGGAAGCGCAAAGCCCGCTCAGCCTATCCGCACCGGAGGCCCCGGATACTTCTTCAGACACTCTCATGACTGATCTTTTCGAGTATGGAGCGTTGTTCCCCCGGCGTCAAGCGCCTCCATTGCCCTGCTTTCAACCCGCCAAGCTTTATCGGCCCTACTGAAACGCGCTTCAGGGAAGTTACAACCAAGCCGCATTCCGCAAGCATTTTTCTGACCTGCCGGTTTCTGCCCTCCTTGATTGTTACGCTGAACACACCGCCGTCTTGAGTTTGCCTGGTAAGTTTCACCGCCAAAGCGTTGACGGTGCGCCCATCTATCTCCATAGGCCCGCGCAGGAGTCCTTCAGCTTTTTCTGCGTCCCCGCGAACAGCAGCCATATATGTTTTTTCAACCTCAAACGACGGATGGGCAACCATATTCGAGAACTCCCCGTCGTTCGTCATCAGCAACAATCCTTCCGAGTCACAGTCGAGCCTGCCAACCGGATAAACCCTTTCACCGACGCCCGCAACAAGCTCCCTGACAGTCTTTCGGCCGCGCTCGTCGTTCATCGTTGTGATATAGCCGCGCGGTTTATTTAGCATGATGTAAACCGGCTCGCTTTTATCCGCAAGCGGTACACCATCGACAAGGATCTCATCCTTGCCCGGCATGGCGCCTTGCCCGATAACAGCGACCTCCCCGTTCACACACACACGCCCTTCGCGTATCATTGACTCTGCGCCGCGGCGCGACGCTACACCGTGCGCGGAAAGAATCTTTTGCAATCTGGGTAACTGCTGATTTGAAACCGCCATTTCACGCATCTGTATCCTTGTTCTTGTCTTTGCTAAAGAACTCCGAGACCTTGTCTACGATGTCAGGCACAGTCTCGATGATCCTGTCAACGGTATTTGCGGCGGGCGGGCTGATGTGCAGCAACTTGACGTCTTTGCCATTGGCAATGATGAATGCCACCGGTTCAATCTTGACGCCTGCTCCAATACCACCCCCGAAAGCGCCTTGCGGTTCAGGTTTTTTTGCAGAATCGCTCCCACCCCCGGCAAATCCGAAGCTCACTTTCGACACCGGGATCAATGTGATACCCTCAACAGTAGTTACCGGTTCCCCTACTATAGTGTTAGCGTCAACCATCTCCCTGACTTTCTGCATAGTTGTTTCCATCAGTTCGCTTATTGGGCGTTTCTCCATTTTCCTCCACGTCCTTTCCGGTATTCTTTGTCTTATCTTTTCCAATTATCTCCAACAGGGTGGGGACGACAGCCCATGTGACGTAGACCGCTTCCCATACGGCTATTGATATCGTCGCGTTAATATATATTCGATGCCCGGTCGCCCCGAAGTCAACCGCCGTCCGGTAGTCCCGGGACTTTATACGAAAGCCCTTTTCCAGCAGCGGCGACACAATACCTATCGCGGCATTCAGCGACCCGAAAGCCATCGCCGCTTTATATGGATCCTCATTAGCCAGTGAAAGGTAGACTATGAGCTTCTTCACGAGAAGCTTGCGCCGCAGGCGGCCAAGACATCTAATAATCGCAGGCGACCATTCGAGGACCGTTTCCAGCGTACCCGGTTTCTTCCCTTCCGGCTCCCTCGCTTTCTTTTTCTCCTGTTTTTTACGCCTCTTCTTTTCTTTTTTTTGCTTTTTCCTTTCAGACTTTTCTTTCGAAGGGTACAGCGGGAACCTGTAAAACGCGATGCGCATGGTCACAATTATCCCGTCGGAGCAGTATTCCGCCGACACGCCAAAACGAAGGAAGGCTATTAGTATGATTACCGCTATTATAACAGCCGCTGCGATCATAAACCATCCCTATCCTCATCGACCTGTTCTTCCCTGGCCCGTAACTCCATAATTGCGTTATGGATGCCCTCCCTTTCGTCGCCTGTAGCCTCGATCTCAGGCAACTCAGGCAAATCCCTGAGCGACTCAAGCCCGAAAGTCCGGAGGAACGCGTCCGTCGTCCTGTAAAGAAGCGGGCGGCCGGGCGCTGCGAGGCGTCCGCATGGCTCGACAAGACCCCTTTCAGCCAGTAGCCCTAAAGTGTATGAACTGTCGACTCCTCTTATCTGCTCGATATGCACCCTTGTTACAGGCTGAAAATAGGCTGCTATGGCAAGGACTTCAAGAGCGGGCTGTGACAATTGCGGCTGCTTTCTCGTCTCCAGCGCCTTAACAATCAACTCGGAGTAATGCGGTGATGAACATAGTTGCAACGAGTCCTCCAGGCGTACAAGCGAAATGCCGCGCTTATCATAGCTATACTTGTCCCGCATCCTGTCGGCGGCCGCCGCGACGTCATCTTGTTCAATCTCAAGCACTGCTGCAATACGGGATATCTTTACAGGGTCGCCGGAAACGAAAAGAATGCTTTCAATCGCGCATTCTATCTCATAATCGTCCATCAGTTGTATTCCTCATATGTCATTTCGGGAGTGGCCGGATCCCTGCCGGTCCCGGTATACGTTATCACCATGTCGTCCGCATCCCCTGTCAGCAGAACGCCACCTACCCTGCACAACTCCAGGACCGCTATAAGCGTCGCGACCAGTTCGGCGCGGCTGCCGCTACCGCCAAACAAGCCGGAAAGCGGTAAATCGCCGCATCTCTTAAGTAACTCCAGTATTTCCGAAATCTTGTCGGGTATGGAAAAAACGATACGGCTGGGATACGTGGCTTCACGGCGATTGATGCTCCCAATGAAAGTATCCTCCCTGTTTATGACACGAAGCACCGCCTCAAGCAACTCCACACTAAAATGGCTATACACATTCTCCGAGTCCGATTTGATGAACTCCGGGGGGCCTGCCATAATCATCCCGTATCGCGAGTACATACCGGATAATGTCTGCGCTGCCGACTTTACTTGCGTATATATATCATTACGCTGCAAATCCTCGAGCGACGAAATGAGTTGCGAGAGTTCCGTTACCTCCTCGCCTTCGCTTAAGAGCATCTTCGTCTTGATGTATGTAAGGTACGACGCCATTGCGACGAACTCGCTTGCAATATCCAGGTCAAGCTCCGCCATTGCGTCGAGGTACTCCAGATACTGGTCCAGTATCAGCGAAATGCTTATATCCCTGATTTCAATTTTGTTTTTGCTTAGCAGTTGCAGGATGAGGGCCAGCGGGCCTTCGAAATCGGAAGCCTCGTCTTGCGTTTTAAATACGCCCTCAAGCCTGAATACAGGAGTCTCCATTTAGTTCACCAACTGGTATGTTGCCACCCAAATAACACTCAACCCGTCAACAAGAGTCTGTGTCAGCCACCCGATAGTCGATCCGAAAACATTGGTACTTAAGAACCTGTCGATACTCAGAAAGACTATCAGAACAATCATCCCGTATCGCTCATAACGCATCAGCTTGAAGTAAACACGTTCCGGCAACAGTGAAAACAAAATCTTTGAGCCGTCCAGCGGAGGAATCGGGAGCAGATTGAAAACTGCTAGCGCTGTACTGAGATACGCTGTCAGGTAGATGATTTCGATTACGAAGTAGCCTGCGCCTTCGGCGTTTATAGCGACTCCGCCGGCGGAAAAAACGAATGAACCGCCAAGCGCTGTGAAGGTAAGCCCGAAAATTGCGAAAGCAACGATTGCAATTAGAATATTTGACAACGGGCCCGCAATCGCCGTGATAGCCATAAACCATTTTGGCCTTTTGAAGTTGCGCATGTTCACCGGCACTGGTTTGGCCCATCCAAACCTGAATACGACCATCAGAATCAGACCGATAACGTCGATGTGCTTGATCGGGTTGAGCGTCAGCCTGCCCAGGCGTTTTGCTGTATCATCGCCAAGCCGGTAAGCTGTGAAGCCGTGCGCAAGCTCATGCAGGGTAATGCATAGAAGTGCCGGTATTATCGTTAGCAGCGCCCCGGTAAGCACCGACCAGTCAAGGTTTCGGAAAACATCAGCAAACATTCTCAGCCCTGAGCCCCAATTACCGTATAGCGGACGCTAAAGCGTCCTCTATCTCTTGAAGCAGTTCCTCCCTGTTTGTCCCCTTTTCTGCGGAAAACGGTATGATGCGCGTATCGTCGCTTATCCGGAGGGTCTCGCGGATCGACGCCAAATTGCGCCCCTTCTCACTACTTTTGACCTTGTCAATCTTGTTGGCTACTATGACAAGCGGACAGGAGGACGACACGAACCATTTTGCCATCGTCTCATCGTCTCCCGTTGGTTTATGCCTGGCGTCGACAATCATTACCCCGAGCGTAATATGCTCCTTGCCGGAAAAAAAACATTCCATCAACCCTACCCAGCGGTCGCGCTCCGACTTGGCGATCTTTGCGTAACCGTAACCGGGTAAATCGACGAAGTATGCAGCATTATCGATAAGGAAGTAATTGACATGTATGGTCTTGCCCGGGGAGGAGCTTACGCGCGCGAAATTCTTCCGGTTCAGCAGTTTGTTTATCACTGATGATTTGCCTACGTTCGACTTCCCCGAGAAGACTATCTGCGGGCGGCCGTCGTTGACGAATCCCGCAGGCGAGGCTGCTGATTTAATAAACTGTGCTTTGTTGTAATTCATAGCTGGTGCACTACTTTTTTATTGTTTGATTGTAGTCCCGGGGACAGTCTGCGTACCATCACCATCGATCAGCGTGGCGACAGGGGCGAGCGCTACTGTAGCGCCAGCCGTCGAAAAATCAAGAACGACGTCCAAAATACCGTCGACATTATCTGTTGCAATGAAATTCAATGCCTGGCGTACAGTCTGGTCGATCTCCTCAAGATCGTTCTCATTCTCAGCCGGGATAATCACTGTTTTCACCCCTGCGCGCATTGCGGCCATCGTTTTCTCTTTCAGGCCGCCGATCTTCAACACGCGGCCGCGCAGGGAAATCTCGCCTGTCATAGCGATATCGCGCCGCACAGGCGCCTTGCAGAGGGCGGAAATGACGGCCACGCACATGGTAATACCCGCTGATGGGCCGTCTTTTGGGATAGCCCCCTCAGGGAAATGTATGTGGATATCGTGAGTCTTGTAAAAGTCCGGGTCAATCTGAAGCCTGTCGGCCCTGCTCCTGATATACGAGACGGCGGCCTGGGCGGACTCTTTCATGACCTCGCCAAGGTTCCCCGTCAGCTCCAGCTTGCCGGTCCCCTCCATAACATTAACTTCTACCTCAAGCACCGAACCGCCGGTCGAGGTCCAGGCAAGCCCGTTTGCCAGTCCGATCTCATATCCCTGCCAGAGCGTCTCCGGCTTATACTTGCGCACACCGAGATAACCTTCCAGCATCTCCGCGCGCATTGAAACAGACTTTACTTCGCCCACCGCAAGCTTGGCGGCAGTTTTACGGCTTAAAGCTGCAATCTCCCTTTCCAGTATCCTCACGCCCGACTCGCGCGTATACCCGGATATAATCTCAAGAATCGCATCGTCCTTCAATTTCAGCTTGCCGGCGCTGAGCCCGTGTTTCTTGCGCTGCTTTGGAATAAGGTGGCGTTTCGCGATTTCGAGCTTTTCCATGTCCGTGTAGCTCGTAAGCTCAATCACTTCCATCCTGTCCAGCAATGGTCGCGGTATTGAAGAAACGGTGTTGGCGGTGGTGATGAACATCACCTCGCTTAAGTCGAACGGCACCTCCATATAATTATCCCGGAATGTTGAGTTCTGTTCGGGATCCAGAGCTTCAAGCAGCGCGGACGCGGGGTCGCCCCTGTGGTCGCGGCCCAGCTTGTCGATCTCGTCAAGCAGCATGAGCGGATTCCGGCTCCCGGCTTGCTTAAGTGCGGCTATTATCCTGCCGGGCATAGCCCCGACATAGGTTTTCCTGTGACCGCGGATTTCCGCCTCGTCGTGGACTCCCCCAAGCGCCAGCCTGGCAAGTTTCCTGTTGAGCGCCCTTGCAACGCTGATAGCGACCGAGGTCTTTCCGACCCCGGGAGGCCCGACAAGGCAGATAATCGCCCCCCTTACGCCGGGCGCAAGTTGCCTTACCGCGAGAAATTCGATGATCCTCTCTTTAACCTTCGTCAGCCCAAAATGGTCGTCGTCCAGGATTTTGCGGGCTGCTACTATATCAATGCGCTCCTTTGTCTTGATGTTCCATGGCAGTTCGAGGCAGGTATCAAGATAATTACGTATCACAGAAGCCTCCGCGGAACCGAAGCTCTGCTTCTCGAGCTTGTCGACTTCTTTCATTATCTTCTTTTCAATCTCTTCAGGCAGCCCGAGGGCAAGTATCTTTTCCCTGTAGGCATGGAACTCGCCCGGCTCTTCCGCCATACCTTCCCCAAGCTCGGATTGAATGACCTTGATTTGCTCCCGCAGTACATGATCCCTGTGATTGCCTTCAAGTCGCATCCTGAGCTTTGCGTCAATCTGCCTTTCTATCGCGAGGACTTCAATCTCGCGCGAAAGCATATCGCAGATTATCTCAAGCCGCTTGACCGGTTTGATCGTCTCAAGCACCAGTTGCTTCTTCTCCGGTTTTGTAAAGAGGTTTTGGATGATATAATCCGCGATCTTCCCCGGGTCGGAATAAGAAAACAATGTAAGCACAGTCTCTTTCGAAACCCCTGCCGACAGCGCGGCGTAAGTGTCGAACAAACCTATGCCCTTTCTGATCAGCGCTTCTTCCCTGGCCGTTTTCTTTGCTACAGGTTCCTCGTATATCGGCTCCACATCGGCGACGACGATTTTCCGCACGTTGTGCATCGCTATCAGGCGCGCGCGGTTGCGGCCTTCGACCAGTACCTTCATGCCCCCGCCCGGGATCTTCAGCACCTGTTTCAGAAAGCATATAGTGCCTATTTTATACAAATCAGACTCGCTCGGATCCTCTTTGGATATGTCTTTTTGCGCGATTAGGAAAATCTTCCTGTCGTTGTTCGACGCAGCTTCGATAGCCCCGGTCGACATTGGGCGCTCCACATCAAAATTGAGGAGCATATTCGGGAATACCGATAGCCCCCTTAAAGCCAGAAGCGGCAAGGATTCAATCATAAGTTCGTCAAAATCGTCCACTGTTTTCTCCTCGTCCCGGGTATAACGCATTGCATGGGGCCCGGGGTAAAACCCCTCTTCATACTGACGCGGGGCGCGACCCTGCAACCAACGCGCTTATACGCCCATATACGAAACGATCCGCACGGCGCATTGATACCGCGGGCGTTAGCTCGCGTTTATCGCGTCCGGATCTATCTGCGGCTTCGGGCGCCGCGTTATCAGCGGCGGAACCATGTCCAGAACGCACTCTTTTGTTATCGTGACTTTATCTATTTTCCTGTCTGAAGGGATATCGTACATGATCTTGAGCATTATTTTCTCCAGAATACTGCGCAAACCCCGCGCCCCAATCTCCATTGCTATAGCGCGGTCTGCGACAGCTTCGAGCGCTTCATCCATGAAATCCAGCGATACATGGTCGTAACTCAGGAGCGTCTTATACTGCCGGACAAGCGAATTCTTTGGCTCCTTCAAAATGCGGACCATATCATCTTTAGTGAGCGAATCGAGGGGCGCGATTATTGGCATACGCCCGACGAGTTCGGGAATCAACCCATACTTAAGGAAATCGTGGGGCTGTATGCTCTTAAGTATCTCGCCCACATCCTTTTCCTTCTTGCTTTTGATATCCGCCCCGAAACCAATGCCCTTTTTATCCAGGCGGCTTTCGATTATCTTGTCCATCCCCTCGAACGCGCCGCCGCAAATGAACAGTATGTTCGTTGTGTCGATGCTGATGAAATCCTGGTGCGGGTGCTTCCGTCCGCCTTGCGGCGGGACATTCGATATAGTCCCTTCCAGTATCTTCAGAAGGGCCTGTTGGACGCCCTCCCCCGACACATCGCGTGTAATGGAAACATTCTCGCTTTTCCTTGCAATCTTATCAAGCTCGTCGACATAAATGATGCCGCGTTGGGCGGACTCGATGTCGAAATCAGCGGCCTGCAGGAGCCTGAGCAGGATGTTTTCCACATCATCACCGACATAACCCGCTTCGGTCAAGGTCGTAGCGTCGGCTATGGCAAACGGAACCTTGAGTATCCTTGCGAGTGTCTGCGCGAAAAGCGTCTTGCCCGATCCGGTCGGCCCGATAATCAGAATATTGCTCTTTTGCAGCTCCGTATCGTTGGCGTTATGGTGCAACAGGCGCTTATAGTGGTTGTAGACCGCCACCGACAGGGTGATTTTTACATCCTCCTGCCCAATTACATACTCGTCAAGAATGCCCTTTATCTCCGCGGGTTTAGGAAGGCGGCCCAACTCAATGTCAAGCTCCTTTTTCTCCGTTTGCATAATCTTCATCGGGACAAACTCGTCCTCGAGTATACTATTGCATAGAGAGACGCATTCATTGCAAATATAAGACGCGCTGTGCCCTGCGATAATCCGCTCAACCTGATCCTGCCGTTTACCGCAAAAACTGCATCTGACTATTCTTCCATCATCGCTTTTTGCCATGGATCCTACCTCTTACTAATCACATTATCTATAATCCCGAAATCCTTTGCTTCCTCCGCAGTCATGAAGTTGTCCCTCTCTGAAGCGTCGCGAATGAGTTCTATGGATTTGCCTGTATTCTCGGAGAGGATCATATTGAGCCTTTCCTTTGTCTTAAGGATTTTTTCGGCATGGATCTGAATGTCCGTCGCCTGCCCTTTAAACCCCCCGGACGGCTGGTGTATCATTATATCGGCGTTGGGCAGCGCTGTACGCTTGCCCTTTGCGCCGGACGAAAGCAGGAACGCGCCCATGCTGGCGGCAAGACCGATGCAAATAGTGGACACGTCTGCTTTTATGTACTGCATTGTATCATATATGGCGAACCCGGCCGTCACCGAACCGCCAGGACTGTTGATGTAAAATTGGATATCTTTATCCGGATCTTGCGCCTCCAAGTACAAAAGTTGCGCAACAACAAGGCTTGCAGTGGTATCGTTCACTTCTTCGCTCAGAATGATGATGCGGTCGTTGAGGAGCCGTGAAAAAATATCGTACGACCTCTCTCCGCGTGACGTCTGTTCGACAACATATGGGACTAAGCTCATTTTCTTCAAACTCCTATCATATTGCGTCAATCTGTCTTCTTTTTTCCGGACGCTTTTTTTGCGGTCTTCACTGCGGCGCCGGTTTCCGCTTCGGCCTCGCCATCCGCCGCTTCCGGCTTATCCGCCGGTTTTTTTGCCGCCGCCTTTTTTGGTTTCGCAGCGGTTTTTTCCTTTTTTGCCGCTTCTTCCACCGGCGGGCTCTCCGCCGGCGGATCTTCCGCCGTGGCGTTGTCCGTAACTATTTGCGCTGCGCGGCGCATCTTTATATCACTCAGGATCGTTTCCCTGCTTACTGATTCCTTCAGCTTTTCCGCGTCCATTTGATACCGCTCCGCGCCCGCCTTGTACTCGTCCTCGATATCCTCGTCGCTTACCTCTATCCCCTCGATATCGGCTATTTTCTCAAGGCAAAGCATTACTTT
>Ga0082212_10007230_pt1 | contig 14723 bp, 12 predicted proteins | sample TergutNt197P3_FD_71548 | JGI IMG/M metagenome (GOLD analysis project Ga0082212, IMG submission 71548) | Neocapritermes taracua P3 segment gut microbial communities from Petit-Saut dam, French Guiana - Nt197 P3 | ecosystem: Host-associated > Arthropoda: Insects > Digestive system > Gut ... | reverse complement strand
TGGTCTCTAGTTATGTCGCTTGGATATTTATTTCTCATATAATGGTAAACAGCCTTTTTAGCGTTATTATACCATTTATCGACATTTATGGACATATTAAACAGCCTCTTAGATAACCAGGCTGCTATCTTGGTCGCGTCGCCGGAGAAAGCGATGGCTCTTCTCGCAGAGGAATACGCAAGACAAGGATTCGATAGAATTGACGCGACGTTCCGGGCGGCGACTACACTTTTAGAAAAGGTGGACATCTATTTGTTCCATGTCACTTTGCTCGACAACCCCAGGCTTGCGCTAATGGGGGAAGGTGAAGAATATGCGGGAATTATCATCAGCAACGGAAACTTCATGCGGCTCGAAAAAATGGAAAACGGCGATTATTCCGTATTCACAGGGCAAGAGGCAAGTAAATATTATACACCAGCTAAGCTGACTAAAAACTCCATACCCTTGATCCTTGCAACCATCTGTTCCAGCGTTATGCTATGCGTTTGATATCTGCGCAGTGCCATATAGCTTTCATTTTTTGCTATCTCCAATTGGCTGGTTGGATATCTTCCTTTCACAAAACAACTTCTAAAAAACATTTCTGCCATTAGCTATTCATTTGTCTTGCATGGTAAAATTAGATAAAAATAGTACAAGTATATGGTTTAGTACAAAACAGTAGCATAGAAAAGGGATTTGCACAAAACTCACGCATTGGACTTGACAAAAAGGAGATAGCAAAATGAGGATCGGGGCAATTATCACAGAATTTAATCCATTTCATAATGGACATTCGCTGATAGCGAATGAAGCCAGACAAACATTCGGCTCTGATTGCGTCATTGCTATAATGGGCACATATTTTGCCCAAAGGGGCGGTCCATATATATATAGCCCGAATATTAGATCTAAAATGGCAGTGACTTGCGGCTATGACCTTGTTTTGGGGCTGCCCTATTGTTACAGCGCCCAAGGGGCTGAGGTATTCTGCCGGGGAGCAGTCAACTATGCAAGTTCGCTTCCTTGCGATTTTTTGTTATTCGGCTCCGAGCTGGGACACATTGAAACATTCAAGAAAATTGGCGGCATTATTGCCCATGAGCCAGCTGGTTTTATAAAACAGCTCCGTGAGAATCTTGATGCCGGACAGTCATTTGCAACAAGCAGGGCTAGAAGCCTTGAAGCCATGACAGGGATGGATATGGAGTTTCTTTCCCAATCCAACAATATTTTAGCTGTGGAGTATTGCAAGGCGAAAGAATCACTTGAATCAAATATTGAACTTTTTACCATTAAAAGGGATAAGGATATGGCATCAGCAGGGTACATTCGAAGCATTGATGCCCTTTTCGGTGAAAACAAATGGTTTGATTATGCAAAACATTATATTCCTGGGCAAATCCACTGTTTGGCAGCCAAAGAGCCACGCAGGAATTGCAACGAGTATACTAATCTGGCAAAGTACAAACTATTAATAGATGGTTTAGGGGCTTTGGAGAACATAGCAGAAATAGAAGATGGGCTTGACCATTTGATAATTTCAAAACTTGATGGGCTTGATTTGGGAATCGACAAGCTTGCCGTTGATGTGTCGAATAAACGCTATACTGTTGCCAGGGCTCATAGGATAATATTCAATAGCCTAATGGGATATACAAGCCAGGATCTCTCATTTTTTAAACACAACTTTCCAAGCCGGATTCAACTTCTCGCATATAACGACAAAGGCAGGGAAGCTCTTAGATTTCTGAAAAAAATGGGGGGGATAGAAATCATGCCAAACACGTTTAAGAAAAAAGGCCAGCTTTCAATGGCAGATGAAAGAATGTTAGACTTTGAAGAGAAGGCAAGAAACCTCTACATGATCTTCCAAAATCAGGGGGACTCTACAAATAGGCAATATTTCGAAAAATTCATTCCAGAGCTTCCCCTGGAAGTAAAAAGTTAGCCATATGTTGTGTTTGCCATATTTATCCATTTATATCCTAAGTATGAAAGATATTTACACAATTTAGGAAATACTTCCTTTTTTTTAAGCCCTCTCACTTCAAAGCGCGTTCAACCTGGCGGCGAGTTTTTTCAAGGTCAAATTCTTCATATCCATTGCGTTTGCCCCAACAGGCCTGTTCCTGAAGCTCCGCATTTTCTCCGTTTTTTAAATTGTCGAGGAAAACGGCATAGCCTTCCGCTCCGCCAACATCTTCCGGCGGGCATTGCCTTCGCCGGACTCCAATCGAGGAATTGCGCCGATGTAGTTCTCATGCTCTGCGGCCGGGTTTATCAGAAACGTCCAGTCTGCCCCGTAATCATAAAGGAAACGGAAAGTTTTATATTTCGGGAAATATGAAGAAAGCCTGATGCCTGCCATAACATGGGCAGGCAAGTCGAACGATGAAGGGTCGTGCTCCTCTCGCAGATATATATCAGGAATTCTATCGTCTTTATACAACAAGAAATGATATTGGTTTTCCCATCTCCACCATCCGTAGGCACGTTTAATAACCGTTGCAAATTGCTCGAATGTTATCTGTGCCGGTACAATAAGCGTTCTACACACCCAATCATTACAGGTTTGCAATCTGATATCGAACTCAAATGCTCTGCAGCGCTTCAATTGCAATCCATATTCGGATAACAGGGTATGAAACCTCTCGCTTGGCTCCCAATAAATTTTTTCATTTTTTGTGCCAACCAGAGAGTGGCAACGCAAAGGCTTATGTCGATGTCGTTGTCATAGTTTTGATAGCCAAAGCAAGCTGTTTCACAGGCTTTGTTGAGCCAAGAGGTCATTTGCCTGTTGTTATTTCGCAAGTATTCTATTTCACCCGCTTCAGAGAGATAGCGGTCAATAATATCAGGATTGATTTGTTCGGCAAGCATAACATCACGAAGCCGCTCGACAAACACCTTTGACAGCTTCGGCCAATCCTTTGCTTTGATGCCATCGAGAACAACACAATAACGGCTTGCGTTGTTCATAAAAACTACGAGCCTTGTTCGTCCTTCTTCTATAATATTCAACCGCCAAGAGTAGAGTGGATTGTATTCTGTTGTAATGGCGGGCGGTGTAATCTTTAGTCGTTCACAAGCCCGTTTCGTGCAATGTACCAGCATTAATCTTCCCCATTTTTGGTTTATTCGAATTATCCTTAGTGCCATTATTGGAATTCTAACCACACTTTTCAAGTTTCCTTGGAACTGTGTTTTGGGGCTTTGTAAGGAAATGAGAAAATCTTTCTAGAATTCGAACACGGCAAAAACCTTGGCTGCGCCATCCCCAAACGGGCTTGCCGCAGGTTTTGGCAATCACGATTTTCCACTAAGGCACAAAGACGGCTACATGAGCAGAAAAGAAATCGGCAAGATTGCAAAGAGGCGGTTTCAACCTATATGCCAAGGTTTTTTGAGAAGCCAGCCACGCCTAGAGACAAGAAACAGCAAGTAGACCGGATACTACGGCAGCTTTGTATGCAGTTTCAGTTTAGCGGCAATTAAACAGTCGCGTCATTGTCCTTGCAGTTGCCTTGGATTTTCATCTTGCTGGACATTGGCTTTCCTCCAAACAGCGACACCCATAGGCATATTACCATCTACCACTTTGTACTCGCACGGCGCTAGGCCGATTCCATAGAGAAACCAATGGAAGCTATCTGCGTCAAATTCCCGTTTTGGAGCAAAACCGAATATTTTCCATATCCCTACTGCTGGCCTTGCAAAAAAGCCTTTAAGCCCCTTCAGAAGGGCGACGGATACGATGACCATGCCTCCCGAAATGCGTTTCAGTTCTTCAGCAGCTTTCTTAGGATCGTCAATCAAGTGCAAGACTTGAGATGCGATGACCACATCGAATGAACCGTCTTGTGCGCCAGTATCAAATATGCTCCTCTTATCGAAAGAAATGTTGCCCACACTTTGCCTCATTGCCTTTCTCCTTGCGACAGCCAGCATTTTTTCCGATAGGTCTGTACACAACACGACCTTAGCTTTTTTTGCAACTGCCAAGCTGATAGATCCGGTTCCAGCAGCAGCTTCAAAAACAGCTGCGCCTTCGGGTATCAGGTCACACATAAGCTGAAGCATTTTGTCGTAGGCGGTATTCGTATGTTCTGCACAGTCATAAAACGGTGCGCTAAAATCCCAAAACGTCATTGAGCCCTCCTTATTTTCCAGTTTTATCGAGCTGTAGCTGTTCACACCTTGTTGGAATTGGCGTGTTTCCTTTTCAACAATATTATGCCGACAGAATAACATGCTGCCCTGTTGCCGCTGAACTCTCGCATGTTGGTTCTTGCACTTTTATCCCACCTCAATGATCCAGATAATAAGAGGTTTTAGGCTTCAATTCTTGGCTTCAAATGCTATATACTGCGGTTTGCGCCCCTCTGGAATCGGTCGGGGAGGCAAAATGATGTTTTATCAAACACAACGTTATTATCCCTTTGAAAACACCGTATCCACTTTTAATACTCATGCGGCTAAATGAGAGTCCAGATAGGGTAACATCAACTTTTCCGGCATTTTTCTAGAAGCGTTTAAAGAGCGTTCGCATATACAAGAATAGGAATGTTTGGCATCGGATTTGCCACATGCGATTATAAGTCACTTTGGGCTATATTGTATTGGTCAAATTTCTTAGCCGTTATTGTATTTGTCAGCCAGTGCGGGCGCTAACTCGTAGAATTTGAAACCCCCGCCGCCTTGCCAACCTATGGCTGTTGAGATACCAGTCTGGTCGCCATCGACAACTGATTTTAGCCGTGTGAGACAGTGGGTATAGCAATGGCTGCCCGACTCAACTCCAATATATTGCCTTCCAAGTTTATGGGCTACAGCCGCCGTTGTCCCGCTTCCAAGGAATGAGTCCAAGATAATATCGCCTGGGCCGCTTGCCATTTCGATAATTCGCTGAATAAGGGCTTCGGGCTTCTTGCCGCCCGTAAAGGCGACACCGCCTTCTTTATTGACGTTGTTCCAGTTAAAGCCATCCCAATAAGTACCCAGCTTCTCCTTCTTGACAATGCGGCCATCAGCCGCCTTTTCAGCGGTATCCTTCAACCAGATGACGCGCCGGATGGTTGGGCTGGCATAGTGGTGATACACTCTTTTCCCCTTGTCTCTGCCTGTCTTTGGAATGTAGGAGGCAATCAGGATTTCGTCATCAGCCAGTTGTTTGAACTCGCCAATAATTCGAGTCCGGATACTAGTTTGGGCATTTGTGTCCGAAAAAATATGGTCGAAGTAGGTGGAGTAGGCTTCTTGTTCGGACATCCCATCCCTAGTCAAGCGGTTTATTGTTGTGCGCTTTACTCCTTTGAATTTTTTAACCAGAATCTCGCTGCCGCTGCCATCCAAGACGACCCGCTCATCAATCTGTTCGCCGACCTCCAACAAAACGCTTGTATATTTCCAACTTATTCCTTGATTTCGCATATCCTCTATCAATTTGAAGAGGTCTTCTTCGCTATAAGCATTTTGGAATGGTGTGAACAAGTCGTAGTTCTTGGCATAAACCAGGATGAACTCAACATTTTTCTTTAAGCGCTTATCCTCGCCACCGCCGCTAGCGCCAGCTGTGTTCTTTGTCTTGATAGTGACAAGGTTGATGAAGTTGCTGCGGCCAAAAATCTCGTCCATCAATACCTTGCAATAGTTCATCTCTTTGTCATTAAGCTGAATGAAAATTGAACCATTTTCAGCTAGCAGCTGCCGCAACAAAGCCAAACTGCTATACATCAGAGAAAGCCAGATGGAATGCTCCAGATTATCGTTGTATTCCGCAAACGCTTCGCAGGTGTTATAGGGAGGGTCGATATAGACACACTTCACCTGTCCGGCGAATTCCTGCTCCAGCGCTTTTAGCGCCAAATAGTTATCGCCGTGGATGAGCATATTGGTGGTGTTTGGGTCGCCATAGCCCTTCGAAGGGTCGTGCAGGAGTATTCGTGGCTCTACAGCTGGTTCGCTCCCTTTGCCGATCCAGGTAAGTTCAAGTTTCTGCATAGTGTATTCCTCCCTTGGCTATCTCAAACGAGAAACCGTGGTTTTCCAGCTACGCTGCATCGTTCAGTTTGTGGTTGGTTTCTGTTTGCAGGCTGGACACGGAACATAGGTCATTTATAGCAGGTGTTTTATCAATGATCCGCCAACTTTGTCGAAGCAGATTTCTGTGATGCAGGGAATGAGAGAACCACTTTTGCAGTCTGGACTAATGTAACAGCGGTTCTTGCCTTCCGCTTATTCGGTGGAGCGGTAAAAACCGCTTGATATAAGGGCTTTTTTGCTCTCATGGTTTACCCAAAGAGCTCTTTTTATATAGAATTTGCGGTTAGTGTGATTACCCGCCGTGTTTAGGTTTCTACTTAACCGGGCAATCGTTTTAAAGCTCAAGCAAATCGCAAAAAGGTTCCATTTTAAATGAAAAGCAGTTCAGCAAATTACAATTTATTGGCAATTAGCGATTGAAAATACTGTGTGTTTATCGCTCCGCTGGTCCAATCAAGATTTTCAAGAGATGACTAATGCGATGCTATGCACGATGCGCTTCCAGAAATGGCGGGCATCCAATCAAGTTGGCAGCGCCTGCCGCCATATTATTAAACCATATGAGACAATTTAATGCCAAATTAAGACATGTGGAAAAGTGCTGCCAGGCGCTCAACTACATTTTTCTACCGATGTAGAATACATATCCGTAGTGCTGTTGGTGCTTCGAGAAGAGTTCCACCTCGTATTTATCTTCCTCAATGTATGTCTCCACGGTCTTGTTGCCGGGATACTTCGTCCGCAGCTCCTCTGCAGCGGCTGTCCTTGGAGCAAAGTAGCCATCCGTCCAGCATTTTTCCGGCAATGTGAATGCGGCTATGAAAGAATAGCCTGTCCTGTCAATTGCAGATATGTTTTCGCTTACCGTACCCAATCCGCCTACAGCTTCACCCCAGAATTTTTCGATTTGGGCGGGACGCCTATTGGAAAACCATGACGGACAGGTTACAGCAAGGAACCCGCCTTGCTTCAGAAAACCGCTCCAGTAGCCAATCCCGTTCTCAAAGCCAATACTGTCGATGGCGCCTTCTGACCAGATGAGGTCGAATGACTCTTTTTGATAGGGGATGTCAGTCATTGAGCCTACGACACCACGTACTCTGCCTTCAAGGCTCAGTTTCTTGGCGTTATCGTTGAATGCGCCGATAAATGCTGGGTTGATGTCCAGTCCTATAATATCGCAGCCAGTGTTTTTGGCGAGTGCCATTGTCTGCCCGCCGGTGCCACAAGCCAAATCCAATATGCAGGCATCAGTGCCGAGATTATCATCTACAAAGCCCAGTGCTTTGAGGGTCATCTCAGAGCTGCCGGGACCCTGGCGCTCAAGAGCCACATGGGTTTCGATTAGCAAATCCATCATAGTCGGGTGTGTGCTTTCAGACATTGCTATGTCCTCCTTGTTCCTTCTCAATTTGAGCAAGGGCTAACTCAAACGCAGCGATTCGCCGTTCAAGCAGCGTCCTCTGCGATTTTCCTAGTTTGCCTATATCCATCTTCTCGCATTTTTGGAGAGTGGAAAGAAAGGCACGATTTGCTTCACTCAATTCTTCAAGTGAGCATTAAGCCATTATCAATTCTTCTTATCCCATTTGTTGATTATGTTATTCCTTATCTTCTTTCACTATTCGTCGTCAAATGGTTGCTTCTCAAAATTCTGCATTGGCTTTGATAGTTTTCAATTTGTTATAGTCAAATTCGGACTTAATCTTTTTGGTTGTAGGCAAGCTTTTGGCAAGGCTATCAGGATCTGTAATGAGTTTGAAACCAAAATCGGAGTTTAGCTTACTGCCCTTATGCCTGCAAGATGTGTGTGGATAAATATTGGATAATCTGCATCTTGCATTTCCTCGCCAAGGAGTGCACAGCCAAGGGCTCTTCCAACCTGGTCCCGATCTCCTACAAATATAACTATGCAATAAACTGGATGAAGAGCATTCATGCGGTCCCTGATGCAATGCATGTCCATTTCGTCAAAACCCTTCTCTATGCAGTCTAGTGGAGTACTCGCACAGCGCACCATCCACTGATTTTGTCATTGGTGATGAAGCAGATTGGCCGGCATGCCTGTCGCGCTCTTTTTTTATGGCCTCCATATTGAAGTACACGGTCCTCTTCCTGGTCTGCTTCTTTTTTCGACGATGAAGCGCTTCTTCAGCTTTCGAGGCGTGGTCCCAAGCAGCTGTGTCCAACCCATGCCTTAGCTTGAGGCTGTATGGACGCCAGTGAGAGCATACTATTGGTGTCTTGCTTTTTCGGAGTTCTGTTCTGCAATATGTTTTATACAGCTATGTGTAGCTAAATAGTCAATGGCTTTAACTCCCTATACGGTTTTACACTGCAATCATGTGTCCTGTATCGCCACAGAGACGATCAGGGCCACGTTTTCTCTACCAATTCCAGCGCCGATGATATTTGACACTATAGTACGAACCAAATTGAAGGGTCTCCAGATAGCCATCATCACCACTTTCATTTTATTTGCTAAAAAAAGTTGTCCTTGTTCCATTGATGATTGTAGCGGGAGACCATGCCAACAACGATATGGCAAGCGATGAGGATGGTTCATGGAAAACTATCTTTCAAAAAGACGGATATGAAGTTTTGGCTATTGTCGGAGGGCTGGGCTCGCTAGAGTATATATAAGGAATATTCATCGAACATGTACGCAATGTGATCGATCAAACCTTGCTTGGCGAAGAGCCAGCTGTACAACAATAACAATAACACTCAAGCAAGCTTCTGGGCAAGATGCCGGGAGTGGCAAAAGCCCCTTTCCCATGAAGGCTCTGTCAAGCAAATCTGCCAAGCCAAGAGGTTTTTTCTTGATAGTATGTCCATTCACTGAATGGGGAAGCTTCTGGTGCCACAGTTGCTTAAACCCATCAACAGGCCCAGCCAGGCAAGAAGGCGCCACGCAGCGCCAACTCCCCGCAGGCCAGGACGTGCGGGGAGCGGCATCCGGCTTCAACAATGTAGATTCAGTCGAGTACAGAAATAAAGCCGGAATGTTTAGCTGGTTCCATTTATTGGCAACGGCTGCGCCGTTGCCAATAAATGCCCGGCAATGGGTTTAAAAGCTTCTTGGTAAATGTTATCAAGCTATATTAGCTTGTTCATATTCTGACTCGTTGCCTGTGCCGGCAGCAAATTGGCTATTATACATGTCATAGTAGAAGCCTTTGTCAGCCAGCAAGCTTTCATGGGAGCCTTGCTCCACGATCTTTCCGTGGTTCATCACCAAGATGATGTCTGCGTTGCGTATTGTCGAAAGCCTGTGGGCAATGACAAAACTCGTGCGGCCTTTCATGAGCTCTTCCATAGCCGCTTGGATCAAAACTTCTGTGCGGGTGTCGACACTGGATGTAGCCTCGTCAAGGATCAAAAACACCGGGTCTGACAAAAATGCGCGGGCGATGGTGATAAGCTGCTTTTGCCCTTGCGAGATATTGGTCGCATCCTCGTTGATGATAGTGTCATAGCCGTCCTTTAATGTCCTTATAAAGTAGTCGGCACGCGCAGCTTGCGAGGAAGCAACAATCTCTTCCATGGTTGCGTCAGGTTTGCCGTAAGCTATATTGTCTTTGATAGTGCCATTGTATAGCCATGTGTCTTGGAGAACCATGCCAAACATCGTGCGCAGCCCTCCCCTTGTCATGTCGCGGATATCGACCCCGTCGATTGTGATGGCGCCCTTGTCTACATCGTAGAAGCGCATCAACAAATTGACAAGGGTTGTTTTGCCGGCTCCTGTGGGTCCGACAATAGCGATAGTCTCGCCAGGATGCACATCGATGTCCATATCGGTGATCAGCTTTGTCTCTTGAGTGTATGAAAAATCCACATCCTCGAAGCGGATCGCGCCAACTGGCGATTCGATTTGCTTTGGCTCTGCAGCTTCTGCCACTTCCTCCTCCTCGTCAAGGACTGCAAATACACGCTCGGCTGCTGCAAGCACTGACTGGAGATGGTCGGCAATATGGGAAGCGTGGGAAAGGGGCATGTTGAACTGGCGGACATATTGGACAAAGGCTGAGATGTCCCCAAGGGAAATCCTGCCCATTGTCATGAACATTCCACCGACAACACATACGATAACATATCCCAAGTTGCCCAAGAATTGGACTAGGGGATTGATGAAACCCGATATAAACTGGGCTTTGCGCGAATACTGGTAGTAGCGCTGGTTTATCTCGTCAAACTCGTTGATAGACTCGTTTTCATAGTTGAACAGCTTGACAATGCGCTGCCCTGTGTACATTTCTTCAATATGGCCGTTCAAGTCGCCCAATGAGCGGGATTGCCCGACAAAGTATCTTTGGGACCGGGGAGCGATCACATATACGACAATCAGGTGCAACGGCGTGACACTCATTGTGATCAGTGTCAATGTGGGGTTAAGCCTGACCATCATCACAAGGACGCCCACAATAGTGATTGTCGAAGTGATCATTTGGTTTATGGCCATTTGGAGCATGCCGCCAATCGACTCTACATCGTATATGACACGGCTTAATATCTCTCCATGGGTATGCTTGTCAAAGTATTTTAAGGGCAGCCTTGAAAGCTTGCTTTCCAAATCCCGCCTCAAAGTATACACTATCTTTTGGGTCAGGTTGGCCGATATCCTTTGCTGGAAAAACCCAAACAGGGCATTGCACATGGATATGCCTGCAAGGATTCCCGTCCACCGCAGCAATGCTGGTGAATCCAGCACCCCTGTGGCTGCCCTGTGCAAGTAGTCTATAATGTTGGCAGAAACCGCAGGCGTCAACACGGTAATCATCGAAGAAGCGCTAGAAAAAGCCAAGACGGCTATAAACATCCATTTTAGAGGGGAAATGAAACGCAGGACCAGTTTCATTGTGCGCTTGACATCTTTAACCTTGTCTGCAGGACCATGGCCACCCCCGCCAAAACCGCCACCGCCGCCGCGGCCTCCGCCCATAACCATTCCGCCCCCGCCCCCTCCGCCACCGCCGCCTCTGCGGGCAGCGCGGGTTTGGAGCTCATCGCGCTGGTATTTTTGTTTTGGCAACTCGAATTCGTCTTTTTTCTTTTTGTCTGCTTTATCGCTCATCAAGCCGCCTCCTCTCTCTTGATTTGGGAATCTACTATCTCTTTGTAAACACTGCAGGTTCCCATGAGCTCATCATGGGTTCCCTTGCCAACACATTTGCCTTCGTCGAGTACAATGATCTGTTCTGCGTCCATGATGGTTGAAACCCGCTGGGCGACTATTATCACTGCTGAGTTGGTTGTGACTTTCTTGAGCGCAGCCCGCAGCGCTGCGTCAGTTTTAAGGTCCACAGCAGAAAAACTGTCGTCAAACACATATATCTCCGGCCTCTTTGCGACAACTCTTGCAATGGAGAGGCGTTGCTTCTGTCCGCCAGAAAGGTTTGTTGCGTCTTGTGACACAAATGAATCGTATCCATTTTCCATAGCCGAGATAAAATCGTGGGCTTGGGCAATGTTCGCAGCAAATTCGATATCGCTGTCGCTTGCTGCTGCAACGCCGAAAGCGATATTGTCAGCGATGCTGCCGGTAAAAAGCTGGGCTTTTTGGGTCACAAACCCAATGCGGCTTCTTAGGTCAGATTGGGACATTTTGGTTATGTCAACTCCGTCAACTTCAATTGACCCTTGTTGTACATCATACAATCGTGGAATCAAGGATACAAGGGTTGATTTGCCAGACCCTGTGCCTCCGATTATGGCAGTAGTCTGACCAGGCAATGCTTCAAATGAGATGTCTTTTAGCACTGGGTTTTCAGCGCCTGGGTAGTGGAAAGACACATTGTTAAAGGCAACCCTGCCTACAATGCCCGGCAAAGGGGTCAGCGGCTCTTCAATATCGACAATTGACGGCTCGGATTCCAGCACTTTGTTTAAGCGGTCTGCTGCGCTCATTGCACTGGGGATAAGGTTAAAGATTTGCTGCAGGCGAATAACTGAGAAGAGTATCTGCATCACGTATTGCGAGAATGCCATGATATCTCCTGCGGAAAGGGCTCCTGACTGGATCCTGAACTGCCCAAACCAATATACAGCTACAGTTGTTCCGCTTGTGATGATTGTCGCCAAGGGGTTGACGAGGGCCATCCGGTGGCGCGCTTGGCGGTTGGAGCCTGTATAGTCCAAGTTTACAGCGTTGAATCTCGCGTGCTCTTTCTCAATTGTGTTAAAAGCCCTGATTACGCGAACCCCAGACAGGTTCTCGCGGAGGACCCTGCTGACATTGTCAAGTTTTTCTCTCATAGCGGTAAACAGCGGCCTAACCCATTTGATGCTGATAAAAATAATAGTGAGCAACAAAGGCATGGCGACAATAATTACCCAAGCGAGGCTTGTGTCAACAGATAATGCCATTATAATGCCGCCAATCATGTTCAAGGGCATCCCTACCACAGAGTTTAACCCTGCTTGGAGCAATCTTTCCATTTCCCTGACATCACTGGCAGTGCGGGTGATCAGGGCGGCAGTTCCAAATTCATCCACTTGCTCAATGGAATAATAGGTTATTTTTTTGAATGTCTCAATCCTAAGATCCCTCCCAAAGCCTGTCGCTGAAAAAGAGGTCAAGTAGTTTGCGCAGATTTGGCAAGCTACAGAACACAGGGAAATGAGTATCATCATAAGGCCTGTCTTTTGGATATACGCATTGTCATTGTTTCCTATGCCGATATTGATGATGCTCGCCATCATTTTGGGCAATCTCAGATTCAGCATTGCAATTGCGAATAGCAGCACAATTGCTATAGACATTTGGGCAACGTACGGTTTTGCTCTTGATAGCAGTTTAAACAATCACATCAACTCCTAAATTTTCTATTTCGCGCATTTTAGATTTTAAAGTAAAGAATTTTTGGGCTTCGTACATCATATCAATCAGCAATTCACTGCGCTCTTCCCCCAAAACATTTGCAAACTCTGCAAAATCCATCTCCAAGTTTGCCCGGTGGGATTCAAGCGCTTCATCCCCCTTCTCCGTCAAGGAAAGGTTGACATTCCGCTTGTCTTCTTTTGAATGGGTCCTCTCCACAAAACCTTGTTTTTCAAGGTTGTTGATATGTTGGGTGATAGTCGATGATGATACCCTCAACATCACCCCTAAATCCGAGACGCGCGGAGATTTCCCATGGCGGTTTGCCCTATATATGTACTCCAGAATGCTAGTCGAAACTATAGACAAGCCGCTGGCAGGGGCTTTATGCCAAGGGGTGCGCCCAAACGCCAAAAACGACGAGACAAGGCGGGAAGCCAAGTTGTCTTCTTGCAAAGTATCAGACATGGATATACCTCCTTCCAATAATATGCAATAATTAGTTAAGGTACTAATTAATTAAGTAACCAATTAATAATATTAAATATATGGGATTTGTCAAGAGAGTAAAACCAAAAAAAAGAAATTCATGAATATTTGCGTGCTATGGTGATTGGTTAAGAAAAACTTCGAATTTCGTGGGTTCGAAAATCCGCGCCCGTTTGCAAAGCGGGCGCCTCCTGCCATGTTTAAATTGTTCTTTTATGCGATTGCCCTTAAGGTGGTATTCTAAGGGAGTACGATTCAATGCCATGGCGGGAGCTGTGCCATTAGGATCCTTAAGATCCTTAAGAAAAATCACCCCCGATTTGGCGCATAAAAACGTGCTAAAAAAAATCCTTGCACGCCGCTACCCCTCTTTTATTTAACGGAATAATATGATAATCAGATGCCGTTTAGCCCAACAAATTCCAATTAGTTGCGTCCTGTATCTGTGAATGATATGGCTGGAATAAAAAAAGCCATGGGGCTTGCCCACGGCTCTGCTCATGTTGTGTCATGCTCTCGCCTTGCTTGCCTTCTTCTGATTTTTGGCGCGCTTCTTCTTTCCTGCTTCGAGTTTCTCCACATCTGGGTATGCGAGCCAATGGACAACTATTTTTGCGCCAATGAACTCCTCATAGCCCCTGGGCGGTCTCCCTACTATGTTTTTGTACTCCCATTCGATAGCAGGGCTAAGTGCCAGCAAATCCCGCTCGAACGGCTCTATTATCCGGTTGGTTATATTGCGGTTTCCGCTCTTGACTGAATCGTATGTAGGGAAGTTTGGGCAGGCGTCTATAAGAGTTTTGACGCTTACAATGTTCTCGTTGCGCTTAAGGCGTTTAATTGTTCTGATAAACTTGGGTTTAGGGCAGTACCTTGGTGGGGAGCCCTTCGGGCGCATCGCGCAAGCCGCCTAGTGGGGTATTATGCTGCTGTTCCCGCAAAAGCTAAGCTGTGTGGCTCTTGTTGCAGCCCCTTGCCCATGCCTCCCTCCAGCCCAGGAGCGTGGTGTTGTCCTTCCAGCCAGGCGGGATGGAGATAGTTGGCTATATAAGCAACGTTTTTGAAAGAAAAAAAACCGCCCACAATATGTTTTCGTCCACATCATAGCCTGGGGGCTGCCTTAAGGGGCAACAAGCTCAAGGCATAGGTTGCCAATATCATCGACAAAACAATACAGTAAATTGTCAGTGTCAATGCCTATCTTAAAACCGTCCTGGTAAGGCTCAAATACGGCTGTGTCTAAAGCTACTGTTGGCTCGGCAAATACTTTATAGCATCTGCCTGTCTTCCGGTCAAAGGCATCCACAAGGATCTGCGTGCCTGCGCCATGCCCGTTTTCGCTCGAATTGCGGTAATAAACCGCAAGCAAGCCATTTCGCCCTTG
>Ga0082212_10007229_pt1 | contig 14723 bp, 6 predicted proteins | sample TergutNt197P3_FD_71548 | JGI IMG/M metagenome (GOLD analysis project Ga0082212, IMG submission 71548) | Neocapritermes taracua P3 segment gut microbial communities from Petit-Saut dam, French Guiana - Nt197 P3 | ecosystem: Host-associated > Arthropoda: Insects > Digestive system > Gut ... | reverse complement strand
TAAATGCGTCAGATTTACCAATACACTCAAAGCGGTAATATCAACGATTTGGTTGAATGATAAATCCAAATAGACCAAGTTAATCAGACTGCTCAAAGTTGTAATATCAACAATCTGATTGCCCCTTAAATGCAAGTGGGTCAATTTCATCATACCACTGAAGAGTGTCAGGTCGCTGATTTGATTGTTCATCAATTGAAGCTTTGTCAAGTTTGGCAACTCAAGCAACGGTGTAATATCGCTGATTTCGTTGTCGTTCAGCCATAACTCTTTCAGGCGGGTCATATATTTGAGATTTTCTATGTCTGCGTCTGTAAGTCCCAAGCCCGATAAATCAAGAAATTCTGAATCCGTGGAAATATCTTCTCCCCCTATATTTACGGTGGAAGGTGCGTCATAAAGTATTTCACAATCAGGTAATTCTTCCTGAAGTTCGTCTACAAGCGAGGGAACAATTCTGGTGTTCCTCAAATCTAAAAAGGTTAATTTTTTTAGGCTTATTAAAGGGGTAAGGTCGTTTACTTTATTGCCGCTCAAATGCAGCTCGCTTAAATTGGTCAGTCCGCCTAAAGCCGTAAGGTCATTGATTTGGTTATCAGACAAATACAACCCGCCTAAGTTCGTCAATCCGCCTAAAGGTGCAAGGTCGCTGATTTGATTGTCTTGCAGGTTCAATACATTCAAATTTGTCAAACCGCTCAACGGTTCAAGGTCACTGATTTGGTTTCCGTACAGGTCTAAGGCTTCCAAATTCGTCAAATTTTCTAATACTGCTAAATCACTGATAGAACTTTCATACAAGTAAAGGCTTTTTAGTTTTGTCAATTCGCCCAAAACGGTGATGTCGCCTATTGGATTCATTGATAAATCCAGCGATGTCAAATTTGTCAGCGAACTTAAATGCGAAACATCATTGATTTGATTATTAAATAAATACAATGCGGTTAAATTGGTTAATCCGCTTAACGGTTCAAGGTCACTGATTTGGTTTGCACCCAAATTCAATGTACGCAAACTCGTCATGTGTTGCAGAGGTTCTATGTCGGCATCGGTAAGTCCTCTGCCGGTCAAATTAAGGGTAAGTAATGTTGTGCTGTACTGCGTGCCTTGGATTGTAATTGTAGTAAGCGTTGACGCACTTGCTATCATTGTGTTTATCGGAAGCATGGTAAGCACCATTGCTATTGCAAGAAACATCGAAAGAATTCTTCTTTTTAACATGAGATTTTTCCTCCTTCAAAAACTTTGTTTTATAGTTTTTCTTGTGAAATTTAGAATTTCGTGCTTTTATTTTGATACTATACTCGCATATAAATCACCTTCCTTTAATTTTATGATACAGCAGTTCCGGTTTTATAACAAAATCGGAACTGCTATAACTTCATCGAGTGTTAATACTGAATATATTTCAATATTATCAGCTCACGATAAACCCTTCTACGATGACGTAATTACCGTCGGACACTCTAATCTCAATTGTATTTTCTCCGTTAGAGAGTCCGTCTATTGAGAATAATTCCTGATTCTGTAAAGCAGTCGGAGAATTTGCGTTGATGGTTGTTTGGTATTCGCCGTTAATATACACGTCAAAATCTCCGAGGTTGTTCTGTTTTGTTCCGATAAAACTGACAGAGGTACCGATGAAGGTTAATTTCACGGAAGCCGCCCTTTCAAGCTCATTAAATTTAGCGTTTCCGTCCATGTAATCCGAATTGGTATCGTTAATCCAATTCCCTTCGTAATCAAGTGCGGAATTGTCATTGTTATAAACAACCGAATCTGTCTCTATTTCCTCTATCTCCAATTGCTCTATAGCCGCCTGTAAGCTTGTACACTCATTGTTTATGCGGAGTTGCTTTATATCAGGGTCTGCAAGAAGTTCTACAGCAGAGAGAATAGCGTCTTGCAGAAACGTCCAGCTTTCATCGGTATACCCACCTTTCATGATAGCCTTTGCTTTGTGGATTAACTCTTCAAGCTCATCAGTATCCACAGGGAGAGCAACAGCGTCATTAAGGATGATACAATCCGGTAAATATTCTTGAAGTGCGTCTATCTGTCCTAAATGGATTAAATTGTTTCTTAAATTTAAGTCACACAAATTAACCAACCCGTTTAAAGGCGCAATTTCGTCAATTTGATTGCTTGCTAAGCACAAATCGTCCAAGCGAATTAATCCGCTTAAAGGCGTAACGTCATTAATTTGGTTAAGGCATAAATCCAACACTTCCAAATTTGTTAATCCGCTTAAAGCAGTGAGGACGCTGATTTGATTATCCCACAAATATAACAGTTCTAAATTTGTCAAGCCGCTTAAAGCTGTGAGGTCACTGATTTGATTTTGCTGTAATTGCAAACAGATTAAATTCGTAAGATTGCTTAAAGCCGTAATATCACTGATTTGGTTATTGGACAGACTCAACTCCTGTAGTTTTTTCAGACTGCTTAAAGGAGCGAGGTTATCGCCGATTTGGTTGTCGCTCAAATCCAAATATTCTAATGCTGTCAAACCGCTTAAAGGCGTAATATTTTCGATTTGGTTGACGGATAAACGCAAATCCGTTAAATTTTTCAGACCGCTAAGAGGAGTAATATCGCTGATTTGATTGTTGTTTAAATACAAATGCTTTAAATTGGTTAATCCGCTTAACACCTCAATGTCGCTGATTTGGTTTCCGTTTAAAAGCAGTGTTACCAAGCTCGGCAAATACCTGAGATGTTCTATATCAGCGTCCGCAAGCCCGAAATCGGATAAGTTAAGGTAGGTTATATCCGTGCTGTACGTTACTCCGTTGATTGTTACATCTTTTGGAGCGAGTACCGATGTTTTGATGTTTAATGACAGAACTTTTACTCTGACAATACCGTTTTCGTCTTTGTAGGTCAGCCTTGCGTCAGAAATCAGAACCGCGTCTTTTCCCACAATCAATTTTGATAACGCGACCGGGATTTTTAGTGTAATGGTTTCGTCAGCCGGAAGATTATCAACTGTTCGTGTAATAATTGTTCCGTCGTACAACGTAGCCGTGAACACAATATCGGTAGCAACAAACGGGTTGCCTCTTGCGGTTATATCAGCCGCCCTTTTTATTTCCTCGGCGTCGATTATACCTTCAGATATTTCGGTAAATATGGTATCTGCCGTAATATCGTAATAGCGACCGTTGCTCGTAATCAGCTCCAACAGTGCATCATACTGTGATACATTGCTGATATTACCAAGCCCGATAAAGGTTATGTTTTTATCAATAATTCTTTGCGCGATTTCGGCAACTTCCTGTTCTGTACCAAGTGTATCAATAAATCCATCGCTTAGATTGATTACGTAACGACCTGTTTGGCTCGCGAAATTATAGTCGTCAAGGATTTTAGATAGCTTTTCACCCATAATGGTTTCCATAGTGATATTGCCGAAGGTAAAGAACGAGCGTTGTGAACAGCCGTGACTTGCGTGACTTGTAATCGGGCCGTACCCATATCCGTACCGTGTAGGCAATGCGAAGTTGTTAATGATGAGGTTATCACCCGACCACAGAGACAAAGATTCACTGTCAGCCAAAATTTTGATATGATGTTCAGCATATACATTTGATAAAGGGAAGGTTCCTCTAAGTGTTCCTATAGTTGCGGTGTTACGGAAACTTGTGAGATTAACTCTGTTGAGTTCGTATAGTTGCAATCCCGATTGTGTGATGAGTACGCAATATCCGCTGATTGTATCGCCGCTGATAACAGTGTTGAACAGGAAACCTCCGCCTTGCATACTGTGCCAATCGGTTGCGTCACGTTGAATGTCAAACTCAAATAATTTACGTGAATCATTATTATCGGGAATATATAGGAAGTCTTTGTAAGGAACTGAGGTGTATCCTAACATTCTTATACTGTTTCCTATATACGCGATGTGCTTTGAATATCCCGGCTGTGTATCATATCCGGGATGGTCATACTCCGTCCATGCGAATGTGTCTTGTGCGGTCAGGAGCGAGGTCGAAACAGAGCAGAGATTTACAAAATATCCCAAATCCTCAAGCTCGTTCTTGATTTTCTCGATTTCATCGGCATACTCCGAAATCAATTTAGTGTCGTTAGACGAGGTCGTGAAAATCAAATCAACCACGCGCTCTTCACGGATTTTAATTGTAACGCCTGTTTCATCATCCGTTGCATACACGAATTCCTCATCGGAGCTTCCGGAAACGGATATGTCTTTACGCGAAATCGGTAAATTAGCTGTTGTTTGTTTAAGCGAAAATCCGTTTGATATAATCTGAGCAATGACGATATATGTTTTTTCATCAGACGCGTCGGGAGCAAAAGAACCTAAGTAAACCGAGTCGCCCGTTAAGTCTGTATCGGTCAATGTTTTATCGTCGGTGAAAACCACTTCACCACCATGTTCAACACGCCAGTGAACGGTAATATCATCAACATCATCAAAGTTTTCAATATCAATTTCAGCCGAAACATCTATGGCTATATCATCACCAAGCGTGATAAACGGTTGACTTAGAATGAGGGAAAACTCTTTCTTAAATACAACATTCGGAGCTTCGCTTACAGGAGAAAAAGCAAAATTATTGTTTCCCGACTGTGTAAGCATAAGTCCGTTTGATATAACATCGGCAGTGATAACATAATCCTTTTCTTCCGGTGTATCGGGTGTAAAAATTCCGAGGTGAACCGATTCTTTTTCCAAATCGGAATCGGTCAATATTTTGTCGTCGGTAAAAACAATCTCGTCATCATCTTTAACATTCCAACGAATGACAACATCGTCAACCTCTTCATCGAAATTTTCAATGTCAATTTCAGCAGAAACATCTATTGTGTTGAGTTCCTGATTGAGAATAAGGTTCATGCTGTTAATCTTAACATCGGCTTTTGTGATTTGGAAATCGACGGATTTATATTTGAGTATTTCGTCATCCGATATGATTTCCACACTGACCACATACGTTCTTTCTGAAGATGTGTCAGGCGTAAATGTACCGAGGGAAACCGATTCTTCTTCCAAATCAGCCTCAGTTAATGCTTTATCATCAGTGAATATAACATTATCATCAGCCTTAACATTCCAGCGAATGACAACATCGTCGACTTCATCGTAGAAGTTATCAATGTCAATTTTTGCGGAAATGTCTATAACAGTGTCGTCACCGACTTTGGCAGATTCGGGGTTGAGAATAACCTCTAAATCGTTCACTACAGGAGGTTCAGATTTGACATCTCCGGCAAGTTTAACAAATTGAGTTGCGTACTCAATCCTTACACCATCGACATAATACCCGATTTCCGCGACTGTAGTGTCAAAACGACGCTCAGGCTTGTCCGCTGCCGTAGCGGTTAAGTTGATTGTATCGGTTTCACCGACAAGCAACTCTTTTGTTGCCGAATCAATTGTTATTGCTATATCATTAGATTCAGCTCCGTCTTTAAGATATGTGACGGATTCTACTTTTGCTTCAACTGTGACATCTTTCATATCTGTGGCAGGAGTTATGAGGGAATTTCTCATATTTGTCAAAAGAGTTGCTGATGAACTCCATATATATTCGGGTACACCTAAAGCGTCAGATATGTTTTTAACACCGCGTCCGGTCTTGTTATAAGTCATCATCACAGGTTGAATACGATTTGTTGTTGTAAGCGCTGCGGCTCCGTCGAGGTTTACTCTAAAATCTCCAATTAATTCATTTTCACGAATTTCTGTTTCATCGCTTGCTATGAGGACAACAACTCGATGGGAGTTAGGTCGCCATTCGGTTTCATCTATAGCACGCATATATGCCCAAAGAGAATCATTAGATGTAACATTACTTTGAGTTAATGGTAATTCTAAAATTGCATCCTCTATCCTTGTGGTAGAATACTCTCCAAGTTTAAGAGGTGTACCAAACCATAAACTATTATAGTCACTATTTCCGAAGAAAGATGCACCATAATGAATATCATTGGAATCTGATTGTCTAAGGCTTGAATTTAATTGAGATAAAGCTATAGCAGTGTTCATCAGAATATTAGCCTTATTATCTTCCGTATTTATAACAAACATAATGTCCAATTTAGGAGAAGAACGAGTATTATTTACGTCAACATTCCATTCTAACTTTCCTTCCGGTTCTAAATTTTGTGTGTGTTTAGGAGTAAGAATAAATGGGGAGCGTGAAACGGATGCCTCCGCACCTGAAACTATAGGTATTGCTGAAAAAACAGAAACCAGCATTGCCATAACCAGAGATAATGCTAAAAAGCGATTTTTTATTAATTTACTCATAATAATTAACCTTCCTTCCTGTTACAATAAATTTTTCTTTTGATTTTCTTTGAAAGTATTTTTTCTTTTATCACCCCCACTTTTTTTGTTGATTTACCGTTTTAGTTTACATAATCATAAAAATCACGCCTTTCATACTTTCAGATTAAATAATAAAGTTAAAAAGTCACCAAGCAAAACACTAATATTGCTTAAAACTCAATCAATATCAACCTCTGAAATAACCTCCCCTTTTGCATCGGTTAATAGAAGTGTTCCGCCATAATTCAAATCAAAATTAATCTTCATCCTTTTCAAACGGATATTGCGGTTACTGCTTGAGGTTATAATTTCGACATATTCCCCCGGTCTTATAATGACTGACGGCATTTGCCATTTAAACAACCCCTCGTCAGTGTTTGTGAGGTACAAGCCCTTACATGAAATTGCATTACCTGTAGGATTGTGGAGCTTGATGTAGCCGTCAACAATATTGATTTCACCGATGTAGAGGTGGTCATGACCTAAACAATCGTCTTCAAGTTCGCCGCAGACTTCACAGTATACGCAAGTACAATCGTTTTCGAGTTTGCCGCAGACTTCGCAGTATACGCAAGTGCAATCGGCTTCAAGCTCGGTGCAGATTTCACAATACACGCAAGTGCAATCGGCTTCAAGCTCGGTGCAGATTTCGCAGTATACGCAAGTGCAATCTTCTTCGAGTTCGCCGCAGACATCGCAATACACACAAACACAGGGTCGTTCACCACATTCACTGCACTTGGGTAAGCATACATAACATTCACCGCAACCACTGCCGAAACAGTCTTCTAAAATATCATACTGGTTCAACATCTCAACAACTTCATATAACGCTTTTGAGCCGACCGGAACATATATCGTCGTCAGAGCGTAAGAAGACCCGCTGCTGAATACATAATTACCGAATGTCGGCGGTTCAGAGGACATAAAGGTTACGGACTTAATACTATTGCAAAACATAAACGCATTATTGCCTATGTTTAAAACGCTGTCGGAGATTGTGATTGATTCAATTTTTTCACAACCTCTAAATGCGTCAACACCTATCTCTGTAACAGTGTTCGCTATTACGACCCCATTTATTAAATCCGAAATTTGCAAAGGGGCGATAATCTCTTTCCTCCAGTTTGTTGTAGAGTCGTTGGTAGAAACCGTAATTGTTCCTGCGTTATAAGTCCAGCCATTACCGGCGGAATATGTTGCGTCACAGACCTTACAAGTGCCACAGTCGCCGCAAGCCTTATTACACTCACACCCGCAAACAACACAATCCCCTATACAAATGATACAGGCACATTTACCGGCTGTTATCGTGAAATCCTTCGTATAATCCTCTCCCAAAGCAATACCGTTCCTGACAGTAACACGGATTTTGAATTTCCCCCATGTTTCATATATAGAGAACCAGTTTTGGAAATCTCTTTTTACGCCTGTTATTCCCGCATTTATAACACTCCATTGTACCGTTTGATTTGTCGCATTGGAAGGTTCAAATTGCGGATATAGAGCAAACATATGACCGCTCAAATCCGATGCTGTAAGCGTTATATTTGTAATTGGAACAAAAGCTCTTACCGATATTCCAAAATCCTGTGTATAGTATATTTCCATCTTCTTTTCATTTATAATAGTCGCCCTGATGGTTGCTGTTCCCTCCGAAGTAGCGGTAAACACATTGCCGTCAATCGCTGCGCCTGTAGTGCCTGCTTCATGAACACTCCATATTATATCTTTATATGTCGCATCGTTAGGGGCAATAGAGACATTCAGTGTTAATGCACCCTCTTCGATGATGTAAATAGCAGGTATGCCTGTAATATTCGTGACAGGCACATCTATATAATTTCCGTCAGAATCATATTCAATAATTTTATATGGCGCTGGGGACACATGATGAGGGAATAATTGATGTCCTCGAGATATATATGCGGATTTTGAACCTTCAGGAACATAAACGGTATGTCCTCGAACGCCGAAAAAGCTACGTGCTTCCAATATCGAACCATCAAAAACCGGAGGTGTCTTAGACTTGAAAGTTACGGAAATAAGGTTTCTGCAATTGCTAAACGCGTTGGGACCTATTTGTGTAACCCCTTCGCCGATGATAACCGTTTCGAGACTTATACAGCCGGAGAATGAATTTCTTTCTATAACGGTAACGCTGTCAGAAATGGTAAGAGAGACTGCGCTTCTGATGTCCGCAAACGTATAATAAGGTATAATTGTGACACCGTCGCCGATGATAATTTCTTTTAACAAATAATAGTCAGCGTGAGCAGATACACCTCTGTTATCCCAGTCTGCAATACCGATATCGCTTGAAATGGTGAGTATACCGTCAACAAGCGTCCAGTCTGTACCGTACGAATCGCCAATTTTCTTAACTAATGGCGCGTAATCCGTTCCTATGGCATCTTTGTAGGCATCAACAGCACTTTCATGCACATATACAGCGGTCAGCGAAAGGCAATTCAAAAAAACATCATCACCGAAATCAGGCGGTGTTTTCTGTACAAACGCAACCGATTTAAGGCTTTCACAATTTTCAAACGCCTTTGCGCCAATCCTTTCAATGTCATATTGGAATGTTAAAAATTCAAGATTTGTAAAACCTTCAAACGCTGAATCACCAATTTTTTTGACAACTCGTTCACCTGAGCCGAGCATATTCGGAATGCTCAAATGGAGTGATGGGGCGAGATTACTGGTATAACCGATAATCTCCAAATCTTTGTCGCTTATTATCTCGTATTCAAACCCACCCCAATCGAGTGCTTGCACAGAGAGATTTATTGTCGGTATATTAGTAAATATGATTACGGTTGTGATTAGCATTGATAAAATTCGATTTCTCATGAATTATCTCCAAACAATATAATAAAATAATATTATTTATGTAATTTTTTGTGTTTTAACTTCTTTCAAAAAGGGTCTTGCGGAGAGAGAGCCCTCTCTCCGCAAGTAATAAACTTTATCGTTGTCCGATTAATGCCGGAATTGATTCATAGGTATAATTATTTACTCCCGTCACAGTAAAGTTACCGTCTGAATCAAGAATCTCAAGCTTGAAAACCTCCCATAGTGTTCCTTCGCTCAATGGGTCGATAGTAAATGGTGGTACAACCTTATCATAGCCTTTATAAACTGTCACCGTCGCACCCGATTTTGCCATATGAGTTGACGGCTTTAAACCACGATTCGAATAATCATGTACAAAGAAATTATAAACTCCCGGCGTCAATACTCTGATTGTTGTAACTTCAGGCCCATATGATTCAACATCATCATAATCCAATTGTGCTACAGGAAGTAAATTTGATGAATTATATGTGCCGTCCGTATAGTAAGTTTTGTACGCAGGCATATACCATGTATGGAATCGCTCGTCGCTGTTTAAGATTCCGGGACCTATCAAGTGAGAATCTAAATCTCTCGGGGTTTCCCCCCATTCAAGAACAATGCGAATACTCTCAGGGTTAACAATCCCAACCGTGTTAAACGCGTTTTTAATCGCTTCCTGCTCGTGGTGATTGAATCCATAGCGATTCGCCTCTGTAACAACGGCGGCACGCGCATCAAGGAATGTTGCACTGTCAGTAAGTCTATACAATGACCTGTAGAAGATTTCCGCCCAATTATCATTAGAGAATCTGCCGGTCTCTCCGTCGGTCATCATCAAGTATACTGCATAACTGAAAATTCCGCTGTTGAGTTCCCAATTTTCAATGAGATTGTTTTTATCATGCTCAACAAATTCATCCATATGCTTTGGTGTTCTCATATCTCTGGTATCTTTATTATTACCGGTCTTATCTTCGCCGATAATCCAAAAGTCATCGCCTGTTTTACCCTCTATGATACTGCCCATAATGTCGGCATATGCCTCATTTAGCGCATCTGCTTCATTACCCATTAGGTATCCGAGATTTCTATAAGGAGCATCTTCACCGCCAATAATATAATTGATTACAGCGTGGGTATACTCATGACCAACTATATCTAAAGCCGATTCATATTGGTCGCCGTATTGGAAACGTTGGAAGTTGGAAATCCAATAAGCATTTTCACCCGGATAACCGATACGTGATACTATTTTTGCACCATTATCGTCAAAAGAGTTTCTGTCTAATTTGTCTTTATAGTAATCGTAGACAAAAGCTTTGTTGAAATGAGCAGAAACTGCTGCTGGACTCGGTCCTGTGCTGATATTTCCTTGTATTACATCCGAACTCATTTGCCAAGTCTCTATTTCACGGATACTGTCATATAACCGAAATTGGTTGTTTTCGGTCACAACATCAATTTCTCTGTCATTGTCTAATAAATCTTTAGCGATAATTTTCTCTGATTCCCAGTTTCTGCTGTTAGATGCATAACCCAATATCTGACCTGCTTTAGTACCGTTCGCGTATACGTAGTAGATTTTATTGGCATCTTCTATAATGACACGCCAAACCAACGCAGGGGTTGTTTTTTTGTCCATTGCATAGATGAATAATTTAGTTTCAGTTGTATACGTCGGCGGAGAACTTGAATCGTATAAAGCTAAATCTGAAACATATTGAGATGTTATATTTGTGTTAGGTTCAGTAATAACTTTATTTATTTTATCGTTGTATGAGCTATGCAGTCCTTTAACAATACCATTTCCGTCTGTTTCAAGGATTACCTGACTTCCCAGTACAGGCACACCGTTTACCTCTGAACTGTACCTATAAAAGTTTGCTTCACTTGCTTCCCCTTCATTAACACTTTGAACCGTAATGTTTGATGAATTAGCCTCAAACTCACCGCTAAACAAACTCGAAACTGCGTTGAGCGCTCTTGCGGCATCATTTTCAGAATTGACAGCTCCGTTAATAAAAGTGCCATCAATTGCTCTAAAGTTACCATATTCATCTTGAACAACCTCTATCGTACCGTCTGTGATTAAGGTTTCAATTGTTCCGCGAGTTACATCATCATAAGAAACTATACAATCGCCGCATATACAGTCTTCAATATTAGCTGCAAACTGATTCCAAGTTCCGTTCGCATCCCGTGAAGAGTATGTGGCACGACCTAACACTTCACCATTTGCACCAAGCAAGGCAACCGATGTTACATAAGAAATATGGTCGGCATTGGCGCGAATCCTTACATCAAACTTTTCCGGATTTGTTGAAGATACGAACGGAGCAAGATTAACTGTGTTGCTCGCAACCTTCGGTGAACCACCGTATTGGTTCATATAAACCAGTTTATTTGTTTCTGTACGTCCGCTGTCAGGTATTCCCGAAGTGGGATTACTTTCGATTCCGGTTTCATCAACCATGGTTGCCCAAAGTTTATCAGCCTCAACGGTAGCTGAGCCGTGAAACTGCGGTGATGCAACCCAAGCACTGCCTGAAGTTCTAACATCAATGTACATTTGGCGGTTTTGTTTGTTCGGGCCCCATGTAATTGCTTCTATTCCGTAAATATCATTGGCTTTTATCGGAGTACCGGCAATAAGTTCTTTCACGTCTATGTTCAGAACCCTACGTGTAGCGTCATTACCGGAAGTTCCTGCTAATTCGTTTCCGTTAGGTATACGGATTGCAGCGTTACCGGCGTTGGTGGGAGGAGCAATCGTTCCACCAAGGCGGCAACTATCAGGAGTTACGGAAGCAGTAGAATTATTTACCACAACTTCTGTCAGTTTCTCTTTGTAAAACTCAGGTGTTCCGTTTTTCGTTGCTTGGAAGCCTAAGGCGACACTTGAATTAGGTGCGATTATTCCGGTATGAGTACCCTTAAATGTATAATTTCCGTTGCCGTTGTCATTAAAAGTAGCAGACCAACTTGCTACAATTTGTGTTATAGTAAAACTGCTGTCGAATGTGAACTCCCACCATTCTATCGGTTTATCAGTTGTGTTGGTAAGAATAATTTCACCGTTAAATGCGGGACCCCAGTCATTGATTACATTTAACACAGCGTCATATCCGTTTGATTTCGCAACTCTTTCTTGACACAGGGTCAACGAATTCGGTACGCCTGTAGGGTTATCTAAACTGTACCCAAAACTTTTTGACTGTCCCGGCTCAATATTCGCATTGTGACCTGCGTTACGCACGTATTCGTGACCGAAATCCGTCTGTGCTGTTTTTGCATCCCAAATATTACTGATGCTGCCACAGAAATCATCATATGCCAACATCCAACCCTCAATGGTCTTTGTTCCGGTGTTGGTAATCGTAACATTAATGTTTTGTCCATTATTCCAAGCGTTGGTAATTGTGTAATCTACAACGTAGCCATCGTTCGGGAAACTTGTTGTACCTGTTACGTTTGTAGAAGCGGTGATAGGTGTTGCTGCGATTAAGCCTAACAGCATAATCGTGCTTAGGAACATTGAAATGACCTTGTTCCTTTTCATTTTGTTAATTCGTATTTGTTTCATTGCGTTTTCCGCCTTTCGTAATTCTTAAATTTTAGCGATTCAAATCGCCCTGCCTGTTCATACATCCAACATTTAAAATCATCATTCCGCTAATCGCAACTAACGCCCACACTAAATTTACAGCAACGGATTCAAGTCTAAAACATAATAGTACCATAGCCGTCAAAACTTCAATTACACAGATTAAAACGGCTTTTTTCTTATAAACTTTCTTTTCCGAATCGTCTAATGGTTTGTTTTTATTTCCGACTGGTGAAAATGCGATGACGATGATTCCCGCCAAAATCAATAATCCCACATAAGTAAGCGTATGCAAATCAATGTACCTTATCAATAGGGATACAGTTGTTGTCAACAGCGTGGACAGGAAATAACATCTAAGCGGAGTGCTCGCGTGATACCCTCCGGCATAGCTTCTTAACGACATATAAGCTACTGTAAAGATTAGCATCTGCCAGAGCGTACCGAATAATAAACCTATAGCGACTGTTGTTATAATGTTCAGCAGAATAATTAACCCTTGATGAACACCGAAAAGATATATTTCCCTTTCATTTATATCAACAGCACCGTGTTTAACCAAGTTATTTGTTATCTTTTCAGATACTCGGCTAAACATTAAAATTTGCGCAATTTTTTTACCGCTTCGGGTAACTTAGGTTGATATAAAAAAGCCGGGCAAGATGAATTCGCTTGACCTTTTGATACCATTAAAACCGTTTTGGCAATAACTTCGTTAATTTTAAACTTTTTCATTGCGTTGAACTCCTTTCTGTAATTTTTATGACAAAACATTTTCAATGCTGTAATAAAAAATGTTTTGCTTCCCCTTTTTTCGCCATTGCAAAGAAATTATACACTCTACACGTATTATATTATAAATTTTTTGCCGTGCGCGAACTTGTAATAAATCGTATATGTTTTTGTAGTAAATTAAGATTTATGCTTTTGGCAAACAATATTTCGTCTTAAATCCAGAGGAATATACCTAAAGTATATTTACAATATTTATTATAAACCTATTTACTTTTAAATAAAAATATGTTATAATAAAATATGAGAACTCTATAGGAGGTGACGTTGTATGTTAAGAATAGCCGTATGTGATGACCATAACAGTATCTGCTCGCAGGTTGAAGACTTTGCTATAAACACCTGCAATGGTTTAGGAATACAATGTGAAGTTGACGTATACTATGACGGCGGCAGTTTATGTACAGCGATAGAAAACGGCGAATTATATGAATTGATTTTTTTGGATATAGAAATGCGAAATGTCAATGGTGTCGAAGTTGGAATGAAAATCCGCGAGGAATACAATAATCAACTTATGCAAATAGTATACATATCCGGTAAAAAGAAATATGCTATGGAGTTGTTTAGAATTCGTCCGTTTGACTTTTTAATCAAACCATTAAATAAAGAGAACATAGAAAAAGTTATAAACAAGTTCTTGAAAACAACGAATTTTTGGTCGGAAATTTTCACGTATAAAAAAGGTCATTGTTCTGTTAAGGTTAAAATAAAGGACATAAAATATTTAGAGAGTGTCGGCAGAAAAATAATATTACACTTGAATGACAGAAAGGAGGTGTTTTATGGTGTTTTAGAGGAAGTGTATACAGAAAGCCTTCAGAAATATGATTTCTTTTTATTTATACACAAATCGTATATCGTTAATTATGATTATGTTTATTCATCTGAATATAGTCGGTTGTTTTTATCAGACGGCGAAGAGCTTCCCATCTCTCAACCCAAGCGCAAAGAAATAAGAGCACTCCAAAAAGCACTTGAGAAGAGGAGAACTTAAAATGGATTTCGTATCTATTATATATGTAATTTCAAACATTTTTATAGCGGTTGCTGTTGATAAGTTTATGAAAGTTTTTTTTGAAAAAAGGAGGACTTCGTTTTATATCAACATAGTCTCATATATTTTATATTTATCTGTAACAAGTATTGCTTATTTTTTATTTAATACTCCGATATTAAATATTATGT
>Ga0082212_10007228_pt1 | contig 14724 bp, 15 predicted proteins | sample TergutNt197P3_FD_71548 | JGI IMG/M metagenome (GOLD analysis project Ga0082212, IMG submission 71548) | Neocapritermes taracua P3 segment gut microbial communities from Petit-Saut dam, French Guiana - Nt197 P3 | ecosystem: Host-associated > Arthropoda: Insects > Digestive system > Gut ... | reverse complement strand
CCCAAAAACCCCAGGGGATTCAAGGGGAAAAATAAACTATTGGCAGGATATGTCTCTAGGTTTTTAGGTTCAAGCATTTTTTTTTTTTTTTTTTTTGGGATTCAATACCTATGCAGTTCCCGTTAACTCAGCTAGCCAAGAATTAGTGAACTACAGGAATTGTAAAAGTTGTAAGAAATAAAGATGCGTGTTTGTGCGGTTTTGCGATGTATCAGAGACGCTTGGTGCCCATGAATTCTGACTTCAAAAACTTTTTTGACGCAACGTGGTTTAATACTGGAATGCCATATCCATATTTTTTTTGTCTGGCCTACGTCGGCGATGGCTATCGCGGCTGGCAAATACAAAGCGATGTCAAAACTGTGCAGGGAGAGCTGTGGTCTTCGCTCAGAAAAATTTGGATGGGGGCTCCCATGCCGCAGGGAGCTGGTAGAACCGACACAGGAGTTCACGCCAACGCTCAGGGCGTAATAGTATGGATGCATAAGCAGTGGGAGTCACATAGGCTCCTTGCCGCAGTTAACGCCCATCTTCCGGATGATATTAGGGTCGTAGCCGTCCAGCCTGCGCCATCAGGGTTTTTCCCAAGGCACCACGCAACAGCAAAACGGTATGTTTATAAACTTGATGAAGGGGCATATGCAAATCCCTTTTTGGACAACCGACGTTGGCACTTGTTTGGTGCGAGGCCCATCGACAAAGACGAAGTGTTGCGCGCCGGATCGTTTCTTGTTGGTACCCACGATTTTTCTTGTTTTAGATGCGCGGAGTGTTCGGCCAATACAGCGGTCAGAACCATATTTGATTTTCGGCTGGTAACAAGGGGCAGGGAGACTGACCTGATATTTGAGGGTGATAAATTTTTGATGCACCAGGTGAGGATTATGGTCGGCACGCTTGTCGGAGTTGGGCGCGGGAAAATTATTTCAGATCGCCTACCTGAAATAATCAGTTCAAAAGACAGGAGTCAAGCTGGAGTCACCGCTCCTCCCGAAGGTCTGTATCTGGATAAGGTATGGTACTCGGCCGAATGGGGAATTGGCGATCCTTACACTATCCGAGAACGCTAAACTTGAGTTAGAGCTTGTATTCGACTGACATTAACGGTTTAGCTGGTTTGAGAGAGCCTGTCTGAAAGACTGAAACTCAGGAACGGTGGAATTCTCGCTGAGGATCCGCTTGGCGGACTCATTCTGGCCCAGTTTTGCCATTGCGGATGCGCGCATCAAACTCACCCATCCCAGGTTTTCATTTTTGGGTTTTGTTGGGTACAGCTCTAATGCGGCTTTCGGATTATCAATCTGCATGTACAGGTCGGCAACAAAGATAATCAATGGTTCTTTGAGTGAGTTATTTTCAGAGCACTTTGCCAACCATCCCTCTGCTTCTTTAATTCTCATTGGAATTTGGGCTACTGGCATTGGGCGGGTAAGCAATGCAAGCACGGCCTTGATTCTGTCTGCCCCTGGGCTTAACTTTTCTATGCTACTATGTGCCTCATCCCATTTTTTTTCGGACAGCAGTATTTGTATTTGCCCCAATTCCCCCTTTGCTTCTGTTAGGTTTCCATTAATGCTTGCCAGCACCTTTGGCGGGGGGAGCGGTTCTGGAATGTTTTTTGTCAGGGCTTGGCGAAGAGCCGTCTTTTCATTGGCAGGAGATGCATCAATGATCTTGGCGGCAGCTTCGGGGAGGCCTTTTGAGACAAAAAATGAAACTAAATTTGATCTGAGCTCTGGCGTCAGATAGCCAATATTTTCACCAGTCAACATAGACATCGCAGAAAAAGGCCCGTTGCTTCCAATTACTTCCTGTAGCATAGTCCTGACCGCACTGATTCTTTCAGATTGCACTGTGCCAGCATTTGGCGAATCTGGGTATTGTCTGCGATATCGATCAGTCAAACTAATAGTCTTGTCCCACTGTTTTTCATCCGTAGCAACACGGATTTGTAATAAGATTGCGCGCTCAAGTATGTCGCCCCCGATACCGCCCGTTCTGATTTGAGCAATCAGTGAATCTGTAGTGTCCCGGGATGGATTTGCCCTCTCTGGTAGCCTTCCTTCTGCGATGATGGTAGCTAATGTCAATCTTGCTTCATCGGCTTGTTCAGACCTTGGAGCATCTCTGATTACTTCTCGCAAAGCTCGGGAAGCTTCCACGCTTTGGCCGGTTTGTTCAAGCAACATCCCCCAGGCATAATTGACTCTATACCTCATCGTCCCGTTTCTAAAAACAGACAAGTAAGATGTCCTGGTTCTCCTCGCTGCCTCCAATGCTTTGATTTCGCACTGAACTTCCATAATTGCAACCAAAGATCGTTCATCTGGCCTTGATCTGTCGATGGGGAAAAGAGCTTGAACTATTGGAATGGCCTCGTCCATCCTCTTTTGATCGACAAGGCTCCAAACCAGGAGTCCTTGCGCATTGAACTTTGATTCAGCAGGCAAATCAGATTCTATAACTTTCCAAAACCGCGATTCGGCTTCTTTGTACGATTTTTGATTGAGCGCGTGCCGCCCAAATACAAAATTTACCTCTGGCATATACTGCGATTGTGGATACGTTCTCTCAAACCTTCGGAAAGTTGTTACCGCTCTAGTAAGCTGGTCTGTGCGATCTTCTAAAATCCCCTGGGCGAAGAGGACGTATTCTCTTTCATCTGCATCTCTGTTTTTAAAGACATAGTTCTGGATCGTTCTTAATCCTTCCCGCAATTCAGCGTTAGTAGCACGCGCGTTCTCTAGGAGCTTGCGTGCGAAAATTACAATATCCTTGTCTCCCATTTGATCTGTTGCTGTCGCCGTTGCTAAGCTGTCCTGCGCTAGTGCAGGAACCATTGCGAAAAATGTCAAAAAAAATATTGCCTGTTTCAAGATAGCCACCGTGTGAGTAAAGATTGTCTTGCAGATTGAAACTGTTCTTCTGTCAATACTCCTTTGGAGCGCAAAGCGGCAAGCTGTTCCAATTCGTTTAAAGAGCGTGCCCTTTGCTCTCCGCGGATTGGACTAATTTGTTGGGCCAGCATTTCCATGCGCCCCTTGACTGTTTCAAGGGATTCTACTTTCGATTCCAGCTCTGCAACCCGATTTCTCAGAGAATAACATTCTGACAAAAGATTGGCCCTTTCGACCAGTCTGTTAATCGCATTTTTGAAGTGAACAGGATGAAAAGGCTTAGTGATTACTATGTAAGCGCCAAGCTTTACCGCATCTGTTGCTTCATTACTACTTGAAAATGTGCTCAAGGCCATTATTGAACAATTTGGATTGTACTTTAGGGCGGCCCTTATTACTTCGATTCCATCTTTATTCGGCATCACAAGATTGGTGATCAGTATTTCGGCGGGAGGCTTCTTTTGGCGGAGTGCATTGGTGGCTTCATCTCCCGACAAAACAATCTGAACATCCATCCCATCGCTTTTCAGGATGTCTGAAATAGTCTCCGCCTGAAAGACATCGCTGTCTACCAACAGGATTTGATTTGCAGTTTTTTTTGCAGGCATCGTAGGTTTCAGCAGTACAAAAACTATAGTTATTTTACTATCGGCAAAACACCTGTTGCTACATTAGTGCATTTTTCTCAGAAAGCCGCCCATATGTGCGGCGTGTCGAGGCTCAAGGCTACAGAAGGAGTCATTTTTTGCTCTCGCTTATTTGCGTATGGCATCTGATTGAGGCAAATCATTGTTATGCGGCGCCTTTCAGTTTGTAGACATACGCTAAGACCTGAGCGACTGCCTGGTATACTTCGGCAGGTATGGGTCGGTCGATGTCCACAGACCTGTAAAGTAGTCTTGCCAACGGAGGATTTTCGACAATCGGCACATTGGACGCTGTTGCTTGCTCTTTAATTTTCTGCGCCAGGTAGTCGACTCCCTTGGCAACGCATATAGGTGCTGGGGTTCCTGGGTTGTACATCAGGGCCACTGCAAAGTGAGTCGGGTTTGTGATGACGACTGTGGCCTTAGGCACTTGTGTAGCAATTCGGCGCATTGCCGCCTGCATCATCAGGCCCCGTTGCCTGCCCTTGATTTGCGGATTCCCTTCAGCATCCTTGAACTCATCCTTAATTTCCTGTTTTGTCATCCTCAAATCTTTTTCAAATTTGTGTCGCTGATATAGGAAATCAATAGCCGCAACTATAAACATGGCAAACAACACATTTCTGGATAGCTGAAAAATGGTTTGTTGCATAAGGCCAATACCTTGGTTTAAGGACATCCACATCGATTGCAGAATTACTGGCAATTTAGGGCTTATCACTATATATGCTGCCCAAATAACGATTAGCAATTTAAACAAGCCTTTTAATAGTTCGATTGTAGATTTAAACGAAAAAATTCTCTTAAATCCATTTACAGGGTTCAATTTTGTAAATTTTGGTTTAAGCGGTTTAAAAGTCGGTTTAAAACCATGCTGAACAAATTGAATGCCAAGAGCAACCAATAGGTTGAACACCAAATAAGGGGTCAATATTTTTAGAACAATCCACAACAATTCAAATGCAAACTTCCCAAGATCATCATTTAATAATGGATTTTCATTTCCAATCTTTCTTAAAAAATATGTAACTTGCTGACTCATCAAAGTTAATGTTGCGCCCCATAAACCGACAAAGAGAAAAAAATTTGCACCAAATAGTATGGTTGAATCTAAATCAACTACTTTTAAGACATTACCTTCTTCTCGAGCCTTCTTTCGCCTTTTAGGTGTTGCTTTTTCGGTGCGTGAGGGGTCGTGGGCCATGGTCTACCTCAGCATCCTAAGAGCCCACTCTGGCATTCGAACTAACAATGGCTGTAGCCAAGTGCCAAACTCGCTGAGCATGTATCCGAGTACAAATAACCCGGCTGCAATTTTTAAGGGGAATGCCAGCTGAATGAGTTGCAGTTGCGGCATAAATTTAGCCGCGAAACCCTCAAGGACATTCACAAACATTAGAACCATAAGTACAGGCATTGCGAGCTGAAACCCCTTGGCTAATAAAAAACCAAATAGGGTAATCATTTCTACTGGTTTGATTGGGGGAGCGTTGCCCATTGGAAGGATATTGTAGCTCTCTACTAGAGCAAAAATCATCTGGTGGTGTAGACCAGACACGACAATAAAAAGCACCGTGCACTGAATCAGGATTGTGCCTGAGAAAGCCGAAGAGTTTGACGTTGCCGGATCGACCATCTGGGCAAATGCAAAACCCATCTGCATATCCAGTAGCTGACCAGCGACAGCTACCATGCCAATTAGCCACGTAACGATAGTCCCGAGTATGAGTCCTACAAATAATTCGCATGCCATTAAGCTAGCCAGGCTCCAGACGCCTTGAGGCACATAATTTGGCAAGGGGGCTACGGGGGCAATTATGACTGTCATCAGCCCCACCAAAGCAATTCTGACAACGCGCGGTATCCGTTCCTGCCCGAGGGCGGGCAGGGTCATCATCAAGCCTGAAAGTCGCGTCAAAACAAGCATCCAAACATATACGTTGTTCTGGGTTAATGCCCAAATCGCAGGATTTTCCAGAACAGGGGTGGGTTGCATAGTGCTAGGAAATCATTCGCGTTACTAGGTTAAATTCTGTAAACATCCTGGCGGCAAACTGAGTGAGGACTCGAACCATCCATGGAAACGCTAATACAATGACGATCATCACCGACAGCACTTTTGGCACAAAAGCCACTGTTTGATCTTGGAGGCTGGTAACTACCTGGAAAAGCGAAACAGAAAGTCCCACAACCATAGAAACGAGCAATGCCGGCCCGGCCACATACAGCGCAGTTTTCAATGCCTCGCGGCCGAGCTGTAAAATTACAATTTCGTTCATCCGGTGTACCCCTTTACAAGTGAGCCGACTACTAGGTACCAGCCATCCACAAGCACAAAAAGCAGTATTTTAAATGGCATGGAGATGACGACAGGCGGTAGCATCATCATACCCATTGAGAGAAGGATTGAGGCAACTACCATGTCAACTATCAGAAACGGTAGAAAAATCATGAAGCCAATTTCAAAGGCGGTTTTTAATTCCGAAATAATGAACGCAGGGAGCAGGACATCAAGAGTTACATCTGCCTTGGTATGGGGAGCAGGGCGCTTGGCAATTGAATAGAAAAGTGCAAGATCCTTCTTCCGAGTATGCTTTAGCATAAAAACCTTCAGGGGAGCAGCCGTTTTGTCCATCGCCTGTTCAACAGTCAGTTCGCTTCTTTCTAGCGGCTGGATTACTTCCTGATAAATCTCTCGCCCCACCGGGGCCATCACAAAAAATGAAATCGCAAGAGCCAGACTAATGAGCACTTGGTTTGATGGCGTCTGCATCGTTCCCATCCCCTGCCTTAAAAAATGAAGGACGACTACAATGCGAGTAAAGCACGTTGTGGTGACGAGGATAGTGGGTGCTAGTGTTAGCACTGTAAGGAGAAGTACTATCTGGATGGTAGAGCTCAGCGCCGGGCCTTGTGGCGCTCTCCCAAAGTCGACCGTGACTGATGGGAGGGTGCCCCCGGGAGATGCTTGGGCCTGCAGAATAACCCCTCCTAGTAGCACCAACAGGGGCAATAAAATGTGGAGAGCACGTTTCATGGTAGCTCCCCATTTAGTTGCGCTTCCATTTCCCTAACAGGTATTGGGGATTGTAGCTGTATCTCACGATCTAGCTGGTGTCCAAAACCCAGCTCAGCGTTGCCATCCAGGCGTGCGAGAAGGCCGACTCCTTGCGGATAGGATGCGATGAGAAACCGCTCATCGTCAACTTTCAGGATTGAGACAAACCGGCGCTCACCCAACGCCAATGTTTCTTCGACTTTCATTCGGTTGCCGCCGGATCCTGGCAAGCGTTTAATGCCCCATTTTTTGAGAGCCCAAACGCCCCCTCCCGCGATACCGAGAACAAAAACCAAACTGCCAAACGCCCGCCAGGCACTGGGCGGTTTGTTTACTTCTTGTGTCTGAGGATTGACTCCCTCTCCCCCCATATCAAGGTCTGCATTGAGTTCATTTTCTGATGGAGATGGGGCAGGAGGGCGGCTGGGTGATTGAGCCATGGCCGCAAAAGAAAGTACAGAGCAAAAAAGCAGACCTCGAATAGGCACGTCGAACTCCCGACAGGAGTTCAAATATGTGCCATGAACGTGCCAGAATCTGGGAAAGGGCCCTTAGACCAAAAGGCCACCCAAAAGCACAAGTAGTTTTACAAATCAATTTATTTCTAAATATGTGTGCAATTTGCGCTGTTCCGTAAGCAAGGCCTTCAATGCTTCTGAAGCGTCGCTTTGCGGGCTGGGCTTGCGTTTTCTGGACGGACCGGCCACCAACGTCTCAGGATCATAATGAACACTCCTCAAGACATCGTCCATCGTGTCGGCTGAAACGATCTGTTGAACCTTAAAATCGCCATCCTCGTCAACGGAAATATGCGCTTCGTTTGGTGCGCCAAATAAATTGTGGCGCATCCCAAGTATGTCTTGATAAGCCCCAATCAAAAAGAATCCTAGATAGTATGGCTCTCCCGGCTTTGGTTCGTGCAAGGGCAGTTCGTCCCTAACATCTTTTAGGTCAATAAATTTTTCCACCTTGCCATCGCTGTCGCACGAAATATCATGCAGAGTCGCCTTTAGAGTTGGTTGCTCTTTCAGTCTATGAATAGGCATTACTGGGAAAAGTTGATCAATTCCCCAATGATCCGGCAAATTTTGAAAAATACTGAAATTTCCAATCAATTTATCAGCGAGGCTTTTATGGAAGTCATAAAATTCCTCTGGAATATACTTTAAACTCTTGTAATTTAATATTCGGCTCAGTTTTCGACAGACTTCCCAAAAAATGGTTTCGCCTTTTGCGCGGTCTTCCAATTCTAAATATCCTAAATTAAAAAGTGTAAGTAATTCTTCTTTTTGCGTTACGGCATCGTGAAACATCTCGGCGAAGTTTTTGACTGATATATTATCCCTTGTATAGGCCAATTCTTTTAGTATTTGTGGTTCTTTGCCTGTTAGTTCCACATGATATTTTGCATATGTAGTATCAATAAATCCTATAATATCAACAATTAATATTTCATGAAAAGCAACTACGGCTCTTCCAGATTCAGAGAGCAAATTAGGTACCGGCACCTGCTCTTGCTTGCAAATATCTTTAGTTGTGTAAACAACATCAGCGGCATATTCCTGAACTGTATAATTCATAGAACTAGAAAAAGTTGTCCTGCTCCCATCGTAATCGACGCCAAGCCCTCCGCCCACGTTCAAATACTGCAGGGGAACTCCCATATTCCGCAATTTTGCATAAAGCCTTGTTGCTTCTTTTAACGCCAGCTTGATTTTGCGAATATCAGTTATCTGGCTTCCGATGTGAAAATGCAGTTCGATAATGCTATCCAACATTCCCCTTTTGGTCATTACGTCTATTGCCTCGAGGATTTCCCTTGTTGTGAGGCCGAATTTGGCTAAGTCTCCTGCGCTGTGTTCCCATTTGCCGCTACCAAGGGCGCTGAGTTTGGCTCTGAGCCCAATAATAGGCTCCACCTTGAGTTCTCTGGCTACCTTTAAGATTAGTTGTAGTTCTGTCATTTTTTCAACGGTGATCAGTATGTTGCGTCCCGCTTTGCGCGCAAGTAACGCGGTGCGTATAAAGGTTTCGTCTTTGTATCCGTTGCATAAGATCAGCGCATCAGGATGAAGGTCCATTGAAAGCGCAATCATGAGTTCAGGCTTGGATCCGGCCTCAAGGCCGTATCTATAGCGATGGCCGGCTCTCACAATTTCCTCGACAACCTCTTTTACCTGATTTGTCTTCACAGGATAGACACCCTGGTAGGTGCCGTCGTAATCGTATTCCTTTATTACTTTGCGAAACGCTTCATTCAGTGTTACGACTCTATCCGCTAGTATCTGAGGGAACCTGAGAATAAGCGGCGAGCGTATCCCTTTGCGTTGTAGCGTTTGGATAATCTCGAAAATGTCAGCCCCTAGGTTTTCGTTGCCGGTGGGATATACCTTCACACGGCCTTTATTGCTGATGCCAAAATAGTCTTGGCTCCATTCCTTGATGCCGTACAGCGCTGCTGCATCCTGCGTCGAAAAATTTTTTAATGCCATCTCCGAATCCCCTCCGCTAAAAAAAGGGCCAACAGATTGTTATAGAGAAAACCGTGTAAAATTCCAAATAAAAAATTTGGAAATCTTGGGCTAATTTTTTTTATTGCCCATCGCTTGCTCTAAATTAGACATCCAGTGGCGGAAGCTGATGCGCCTGAGCGCCGTTCCCGATGTGATTTTTTTCCATTGTGAGGATGTCACTCGGAGTTCCTTTGCTGGTTTGGTATGCAGATAGGGAGAGCGGCCCCAAATTTCTGGGTCGCCCCATCCAGGTGAGGAGTTCCAAGGGCATACCTCTTGGCAAATGTCGCATCCAGCTATCCATCCGGTATCCGCAATTGCTTGTGAGATGCTTTCCCCTGGTTTGTCGCATCGTTCAACATTCCATGTAGTCAGGCACCGCCTGCAATCGAGACGAAATGGCTTTAGTGCGTTTGTGGGGCAGGAATCTATGCACCTGGAACAAGTCCCGCATCTGTCACCCTCAAAAGGAGGATCTGGTTCAATTTCGAAATCAAGCAACAGTACGCCTAAAAAACCCCAGCTACCCTGTTTTCCAGCAATCAGAAGTGTGTTTTTGCCCTGCCACCCAAGGCCAGCCAAAGATGCAAGTTTTCGCTCCATAATCGGAGATGTGTCCACACAAACCCTGCCGATGGCCTTGGGAACTACAGTCTTGATGTATTCAAGTAAATGGAACAGCCTTGATTTGATAATGGTATGGTAATCTGGGCCCCAAAGGTATCGGCTCAGCTTCAGACTGCCTGCTACTTGTCCTGGTATCGCATTGGGGCGGGCATAGGGAAAAAAAACTACTGCGGCAGTTTTGGCGCAGGGGAGTGCGTTGCATGGATCTAAAATCTTCTCGACAGATAGGTAATTTAGTGGCCCTGCCTGCTCCTCAGAAAACCACGCGCTAACGCGTTCTCGTTCTTCGACGTGTGGTTTACAGAGTGTAAAGCCTACCTTGGTGAACCCGAGCGAATATGCACAATCCCTGATTTGAGATTTTATTATTTCTGCTTCGTTTTCCTTCAAGTCAAAACTCTCCCTTATGTAGTGTATTACACTAAGTTGCGTTCAAAATACTTTGAACGCGAAACGCCATTATGAACTGGGTGCTGTCGCAAAACAAAATAGCGAGGGTAATGGCAGAGATGCTTGAAGTCCTATTGCGGGTGCCGCTTTCGCGCCACCTAATACAGAGGTGCAATCTTTTGATTGCGACTCGGTATTACATGAGATAATCAAGCCACTTGGCGGGAGAGTGTTCATGGATATCATTACGCTTGAGCTATTTGATTTGACGGTTTCTCAGGCGATGTTAGAGGTTCAAAGGGTAATGGATACTCATCCCGGGAGTCCGATCCGAATCGTTTTAGATGATGAAATGCATAAGCTTAACGTTGTCAAGTTGCTTGAAAAGAAAGGTCGATCCGTCAGCATTAGCTCGCAGGGCCAGCTCGAAACCATTGATGTAAAAGCAGAAAAAATACCTACATTTTTGCCGCCAGCTGTTGTTATTCCGATAGAGCCAAGACCATCCCCAATCATGCCGGTTCTTATCCTTAGCGGAGCAATAGGCACAGGTGACCAGGCTATTGGCCGTAGGTTGCTGATCGAGATACTCAGGAGGGTCGATAAACAAATCCCGTGGGTGGGCATTGCCCATGAGGGTGCGTCGATTCTGCGCGATTCTGTAGGGCTAAAGGTGTTGCAGGATTTGACTGCTTTAGGTGTCCCGATCCGTATTTCGAGAGAGAGCAAGATGTTTTTTCCCGACGAAACTAGCGGGTTTGAAGTCATGGAAGACTCCGAGTGGCAGGCGCTATTGCTGAAGGGCGGCATTACTAGGTTTTGAGATTGGTTTTTTTAGTGTAATCTATCTGTTGTGATGAATCTTCCAAACACATTGACAGCCATCCGAATTCTGATGGTGCCGGCCTTGGTTGTGGTTTTGATGACCAGGGTGCCATACCACAACATTATCGGGTCTATCGTGTTTTGGGTGGCCTGCATTACCGATTTTTATGATGGTTATTTTGCCAGAAAATTGCGCCAGATAACCGTTTTGGGCAAGCTCCTGGATCCGCTGGCGGACAAATTGCTTATATCTGGCGCGTTGCTTAGCCTAGTAGAGCTGAACCTGACTCCTGCATGGATGGCGTTCATCATCCTGGCCAGGGAAATGGCCGTTACCGGACTGAGGGGCCTGGCAAGTGAGGAAGGCGTCACCATCGCCGCAGATCGCCTCGGCAAATGGAAGCTGGGTGCCCAGATTGCTGCCATTTCATGCTTGCTTTTTGGTCCTGTTTTGGACGGATGGATATTTCAGCTAACCAATGTCAGATTGTTTTACTCCTGGGGAGTCGGAGATTTTTTCAGAGGAAAGCTATCTCCTGACTTGTCATGGGGATTTTTTGCAAGCATGGGGCTGTTGCTCATGTGGGTTGCCATGATATTGGCTGTCTGGAGCGCCATTAGCTATCTGCAAGCTTTTTGGCGCAATTTGGGGACAAAGCTTATGCATGGGCAGGGACGACTTACCGGAAAAGAAATCGAGGAATAAAATTTTGATTCGAAAACGGCTATTAGCTGGGTTATTTTCCATTTTGCCACTTGGAGTAACGGTCTGGTTTCTAAAGGTAATTTTTCAAGTCCTGATTGAAATCTTTAATGAACCATTGCGATGGGCGGCAATCGCCCTCAGCCTTCCACCCCCGAATTACTGGCAGCAAGCCATATTCTCAATACTGGCAATGTGCTGTCTCCTGTTTGTGATAGGGGTTTTGATTCAAAATTATTTTGGGCGGCAGATTTTAAACTGGATAGATGCGCTGATGCTAAATATTCCGGGCATCAAGAGCGTTTATGGAGCCACCAAGCAAGTTATGAGCGCCATCCAGAACGGCAAAGGCGTCAGTTTTAAAGAGGTGGTCATAGTTCCATGGCCAAATCCCGACTCAAAAACCCTAGGCTTTGTGGCGCAGAGAGGTTGCTCGTGGGCTATGGAAGATGGAGCACGGCTTGTGGCTGTATATATTCCGACGGCCCCCATTCCGACTTCTGGATATGTAGTTATGCTGGATGAATCGGTTGTTAAACCGTTAAACGTAACTCCTGAGCAGGCCCTCACTTGGGTGGTTTCAGGCGGTGTAGCAACCCCTCTGGATCAGGAAAAAGGTCAAAATTCAATCTGATTTGGGACATGCCCCCTATGAAAGTTGCGTCCCTCTGATATCACGTTTACTCCAAACGAAGGGTTTAGCAGTCTGATTGTAGGTTTTAATGAATTTTCTTATGTGCCTACAGAGCTCTTTTGTGTCTGTGAAGCTTTTGCCCCGCAGAGATTTGCGCGTCAGGATGCCGAGCCATATCTCCACCACATTCAGCCAGCTCACGCTTGTCGGGGTTTAAGGGTGAAGGGTGCGGCAAAGGTAATGGCTCATTTGATGTTCGGTGTACTGGCACTGACAGCGATGCAGTTGATCCGTCTGCTTGAGTGAGCGAAAAACGGCAAAACAGACCCAGATGCGCCGCTGCTCTGGGCGTAGCCCTGTCTGAAATCAGACAAAAGGCCCTGGTATGGCCGGAATGGCCAGAAGCATAGGCCACCTATGCGGCCACTGGCACAAATTTGTGGCCGCAAGGGGCTGGACTGGTAAAATTATCTGGAGGTTTTGAAATTGGCTCAGAATAGTTAAATGAATAGTTCCCCGATTACCTCATTGACAAAAACAAAACGCTATGAGAGCCTGACGACTGGCCTTTTGGTTTTCTGTCCTGACAAGAAGGCCAAACATTTCTCGAAAGGAATATGACATGATCTTAAGCGCTTTCACGCTGGTGATGTCGATGGTAACATCTGTCCCGACAACTACAGATAGTGCGGCATCAGATTGCGTTGTGCGTTGCTACTGTTATCTCATCGAGAATAACCCCATATATTATAAATGCTTTTTTGATGGTATTAGATTTACCAGTATGGGCGAAGCGCTTGAGCAAGCGATAGGCGCATGTGGCGAAAGAATGGAATTTGTGCCTCCTCCTCCCTGCATGATTGAGGATGATGGACTGTAAATGTCTGTCTTGACTATTTCCACAGTCTGGAGCTTTCTATTTGCGAGTGGCTTTTGTGCGTACGCACAAGTCAATCGTCTTCCCTGCCAATGGATCGGCGATTTGCTCAGCGTGGAAGATGCGCAGGCCCGAACAGACGTATACATTGTTGATGAAAACAACACAATAATAGAGAAGATTCGCTCCAATGGTTCCAACTTTTTCAGTCTTTCTGCCTCTGCCCCAGGCGAATCAAATAACTTCGTGCTTAGTTCCGTCTGGCGAAATGGTGTCATCTATTCTCTCGCTTCTAATGTTGTTGCTCCCGAAAAAGATGTCAATGGCACGTTATACAGGCGGTTTACTTTTGCTAAATGGCAGGATGGCGAGTGGCATGATTTGGGCTCGTACAAAAATCCCCATACAAGATCCGTTATGCAGGCTATACCATGTGACAACGGCCACTTCATTGTGATATCGAATAACGTGGATCTTAGCGGCAATACCGGCTCCCGGCTCACCCCGTTCGCTAGGATGTCTCTCAATCCAGAAAAAGAAGAAGTCCGAGTCCATTCCTCCATAGACCACGGCCAGGACGAACTGCGCCAATACATGTCAAATACGGATTGTTTTCGCCTAGCTTATGGTAGCCAGATCATCGTCACTGGCAACCATGCCACGTTGCTCAATTACAGCACCGGCCTGTACTGGGTTTTTTCGATGGAAACAGCGAATTTAAAAAAAGCGGGGAAAATTTTTAAAAAAATGACTCCGGAGATGATTGCCAAGGGCGGCCTGACGAACGCGATTCTGTGCGCGCACCCAGAAAAGGAGGGTACGATTTTAATTTCCGCCCAGGCAGAAGAGTTGTTTGAATCTCATGACGATTATGTTGCTGAAATGAGGGAATTGCACAAGCAGCATAATGTTGGCCGCCCGCACGCTACTATGGCTTTTGAAGACTGGGCAATCCTATATGACAAACGTGAGAGACAGGCTACCGTAAATAACCCACTTATAGACTGGTATCGACTGAATCCTGAAAGCGGCAAGGCAGAGAAGACTTTCCCGCCCGAAGGTGCCGCAATTGAAAGGGATGGTCTGAAGAACGACCTTTGGTACCCAAGGCCCGACGGGTCGATCAGGATGGGCGTTCTGGTTCTGAGATTGAAAGAGCCGGAAAATGCCGAAGCCTAGGCCGGCAAAGAAAAAGAAGGAAGCGCCTGCCAAATAGTTTGATTCAGCGCTGATTACCGCAGAACCGCCACGACGCCAATTTCAACTTCGCCCTGTTCTGGGTCGTCCAGTTTTATTACCAGGTTTTCCCGGTACATCCCAGTTTTTGCGTCGGAGGCCATGACTACATCGAATTTTTGTTCTGTTGCGCTGATTTTTGGAAAGTCGGGCACTTGCACGTAGGGCGATGTCGTAGCAATATCCAGTATCTTGAATGCCTTGCCGCCTGTATGGGTCAGGCTGACAGCAGTCCGTAATTCTTTGCCAGCATGGTCATTCCATATAATGTACTTGGACGAAGCAACTATCGTGGCCGTTGCGTCCCATTCAACGAC
>Ga0082212_10007227_pt1 | contig 14724 bp, 8 predicted proteins | sample TergutNt197P3_FD_71548 | JGI IMG/M metagenome (GOLD analysis project Ga0082212, IMG submission 71548) | Neocapritermes taracua P3 segment gut microbial communities from Petit-Saut dam, French Guiana - Nt197 P3 | ecosystem: Host-associated > Arthropoda: Insects > Digestive system > Gut ... | reverse complement strand
TAACAGGTAATTTCGCTGCACAATATGGTGATGTTCAAGGTGGAATTGTTAATTCTGTTATGAAAACAGGTAGAACAGATAGATTTGAAGGACACGTTGTATTCGAATCTGAATTACCATTCTTATCAGGTAGCCAAAAAAACAATACTGAATTAGTTTATGAAGGCGGTAAATATCGCATAATAGATGGTTCAGGAGATGGACTCCAATATTTACAAGCCCATCGTAAAGATTATGATGTAGGTTTTGGTGGTCCGATAAAGATAATTAATGATAGAACTACATTCTACATTAATGTCAAGAACACTATAAGACCTTATAATGCTGCAGGTTATGATTTAAGAGACAGATGGGGAAACTCATTAACAAGAACAGAAGCAGCAGGTCTATGGAGTAGGAATCTTGAAGGACGTTTATCATTAGGTATAACTAATGATATAAAATTAGTATTAGGTGGAAAACTCGGTCTGATGACTAATGAAGCAACGTTCAGCAGGTATGCTAAAGATGAAGGAACACCTTATATAAATCCATCTACAGGTGAAATAGACCCTATTAATGGGGTTAAAACTCCTAACGGAATCAGTCAAGATATCGGCAAAACGCAAGCACAAAATAATTTTGTTAATAATGCTTTTGCAAGAATTAATCACACATTGACAGACCGCTCTTTTTATGAAATAACTCTTTCGTGGAGTGAAAATAACTCTATGACTTCAAGAAAAGTTATTGGCACAAATAATAATTATTTTACGGGCTATGAATTAATGGAACCTGTAGATAATTGGATTGTAAGTGCAAATACTTGGGAACCATCTATTTACTATAACGGAAAAAACGTTGGTGATTTTGCTATAGATTGGGCACAAGCACCTTCTTTAATAACAGATTCTAAAGACGGCTTTTGCACAGGAACATTTTTCTTGATAAATCCGTTAACAGGATATTATGAAGGACAACCTTATGCAGGTGGAACTCAAAATCCATATGGAAGATATAACTTTTCAAATATGGGTGGTGCTAACGCTATATCATTAGAATATGGTAATATATTATCGGCTGCAGGTCACTATAATTTATTTGGTTTAAAAACAGGAGAATTCGTTCATGTTTTGAAAGCGGGTTTTGAAGCATCATATTTCACAATGCACAAGCATTATAATTCACAACCTTATTCTACTGCACCAATATATGATATATACACTGATAAATGGGGCGGTAATATATATTCACAATCGGCTGCAGTTTATGAAAGGACTTCACAACCGATGAACCAATTTAAACTTGCTGTTTATGTGCAAGACCAGCTTACATTTAGAGGAATTGTATTTAATCCAGGACTCAGATTAGATATTATGGATCCAATGAATAAATATAGAATACTTGACCGTAATACAGAAAATGGATTGCAATTTATTCCAATATCTTCTGAAACAGGATTTGCTGATGCAACAGTAAAAGTAAGAGTTTCACCAAGGATAAATATTAACTATCCTATCACAGAAAGGTCTTATATTTCTTTGTCGTATGGTCAATTCTTCCAATCGCCTTTGGCTGATAATTTATATAATTATTTCAATTTGGAACATATGAGTACAGCCCTAGGAGTCGGCGACCCTAATATGGACGTGCAATTAACAAGTCAATATATGGTAGAATATAAAAACCAATTAACAGACGAATTTGCTATATCTTTTGCTGCTTACTTTAAAGATATTTATAACCAACTCGGCGTATTGCAAATACAAACAACACCTGTTTCATACTATCAATGGGCAGTATCAGAATATGGCTCATCAAAAGGAATAGAAGTTCAAGTAGATAAATCATTATCCGACCACTTTGCTTTTGGACTTAACTATGCACTAACATACACTTTAGTAACAGCAACAGATGCATCTTCTAATATGAACGTAATTATGGATCCTTATTCAGGTAATCAAACGTTTCCATTAGCACCTTTTTATTCTAATGATGATATTAGACACACTATAAAAGGTTACTTATTCTTAAATATGGGAAAAGATGAAGGACCTGAGTTGTTTGGTTCAAAGATTTTCCAAAATATGAACTTGTCTTTAGAACCAACGATTAGAAGTGGAGTGCCTTATACAAAAGTATCTATGGATGGTAGTATGTATATTTCTGAAAGAAATATATATAGAGGACCAGCATATTGGAGAGTAGATGCAAGGTTATCTAAAGAGTTTGCTCTTAAAGATTGGTTCGGCGAATCAATGGGCAAGAGTAGAATACAATTTTGGGTGAGTTGTCAAAATCTATTTAATTCAAGAGGTCCTATTAGCATATATGCAAATACTGAAGACCCATTAGATGATGGACGTGGTTTGAACTATACATTACAAGGAAACTTTTCTTCAGTCCCTTGGTATAAAGAAGCAACAAAAGCGAATCCAGCGTCATATTCAATAGAACAATATGACTCATACGGAAACAGAATGTATAACGAAGCATCTGACTTTGACGGCGATGGTATCGTTACTCAAGCAGAAAAATATGAAGCATACAAGCGTTATTACGAAGAAGTAAGTATACAAGGTAGAGGTAATTATCAAATCCCTATTACATTCCGTGCAGGAATAGTAATATTATTTTAATTTTAGTAATTTATAATAAAAGGAATATAATGTTAAAATTTATTAACAAAATCTCAATAATAATGTTTTTATTTACAGGATTGGTGTCCTATCTGAAAGCAGATGTGGACCCTGAAGTAAGGAAACAATGGGAAGCCGAGAACTTCCAAAGAAGAGTAGAAGGGTTCTATGATATGCAATATAATAAAATATCTAATATAGAATTTACTGTAACTAATACAGGAATGACCTTCTACGATGCAAAGTTAAATAGAGGCACAGGATTGTGGCCCCGTGGTTCTTTAAACTGCTACGTGTTCGGTGGCGGTATTTGGGTAGGAACAGAAAAAAAGAAGTATATGCTATTCCCTGACCCTAATGACCCAACACAAACTATCTTTAAATTGGATACTACGTATCGTACTTACGATAAGTGGGATAGAGATAATATAGAGCCAGGTGGTGATACTACACTGAAGCGAATACAAGTGACTGATACTATTATCTCATATATATTAGATGATACAACGCCGAGTAAATTGGTCGGCGTATCTTATAATCCACAAAAAGCCACTTCTTTTATGGTGCCCGGCAGAATAGAGGACGGCGATGCCCCAATAACAACAGATGCACGTAGTTATAGAGTGTATTTCTCTCTTGATTACAACACTATGACAGGCACACCATTAGAAGAAGAAAGTGCCCCTACTTGGCCTATATGGGACGTATCTACTGATGAGAATGATATATTGAAGTATGATAGATACTTTGGCTTCTTTGTGAAAGACACAAGTGATAGAAATACCACAATGTATCCGCGAGGACCAGCATTTATATCGGGTGAAGATATTTTTGCTACGTATAAAGATACTGATTTAACAAAGTATAGTTTCTTTGATGGACCAGCCACACTTCTTAAAAAAGGTTATCCACAAAGAATCCAATATGAACAAATGATTTATAGTTGGGGATTTGGTGACTATAGAGATTTTATATTTATAAAATATGACCAAATTAATACGTCAAAAGATACTTTATGGAAAATGTGGTTGGCGCCTTTATTTGATGTAGATATAGCATTAACTACTAACTTCTCACAAGGTGCCCAAAATGATATAACTTGTTTTTATGGCATGGAAGGCAGACAAGTTCCAGAACTGCCAGATTCTGCAAAAGCCACACATAATATGGCATATCAATATTCACAAGGCACAGCAGGTGAAGCAGGACGCGGATTCGGTTATTGTGGTTTTGTATTTTTGGAATCGCCTTCTACTATACAAACTACAAAAGATGTTAACCAATTTGCTCCTCCAGGATCAAATCCTGTTCTTGAATATAATACTGACTCTACGGGATTTATTAGAAAAGGCGGAACTTGGTTAAGAACTGACCCTGTTACAAGTAAATTAGATACTTGTTATATGTTACCAGAAGGTTATTGGTATTATTATAATCAATATGGTCAACTACTTATAGAAAGAAATCCTGACTATATGCGAAACGTTTGTTGGTATCCTGTAAAAGAACAGTTAGGATTAGTAACCTTTAGGAACTGGGCTATTAACGATGATAAAAAAACCGATGAAGATATGTATGCATTTATATCAGGTGCTGTTCGTGATGGACAATGTCCTCCAGGTGATATGCGATATATGATGGCAACAGGACCTTTCAATATGAGACCGGGCGACACAAGTAGAACAGTAGTCGGTTTAGTAATTGCTGCCACAGGAAAAGGCGGTGATGCTGACGGCACGCCTGAGGACTTGATGGAATTAGTTCGTAAAGTTGAGTTTATGCAAAGAGTATATGATGAAAACTTTAGAGCCCCTGCTGCTCCTGACTATGCTGTAATTACTTCTTGGGAGCCATTAAATAATGGAGTATTAATTCGTTGGGATTCTACTTCAGAGATGTCAACGGATGCATACGAAAAAGGTATGAACTTCCTTGGCTATAAGATTTATAGAGCAAGAAGAACAAATTTAGATACATTTGATATGAATAATATTAGAGGAAACTCCTTATATCCGAGTGGAAAAGGACCATATGGTTGGAAAGAACTTGCTTCATTTACTATGCCAACTCCATTTGTAAAAAGCACAAATGTAAATAATGGAGCAGGAATAGAAGGAACAGGTACTAGGGCACAAACATTTTTAGGAGTAGATTCTTTAATGCCTATTGGTCCATATTATACAAAGTATCAAAATCCAGATAGTCCATTATATGGACAAGATAGTGCAATAGACCTAAAAAGTATTTTATGTATTAAAGTGCCAAGAAATGTTGAAGTATATCCACCATTTTTATTACAGATAGCACGTAATGCATTTTTAGAGAACTCATCTGTGAAATTGGGTAAATTAGAACAAGCAGGATGGTATGACACTACTGATAAAAGATATTCTTTACGTATTACAGGAATAGTTAATTCTATTAATAAAGACGGATGGCCTTGGGGAAAATATTTACACGAAAAAACTCCAAATCATAATTTTGACAATAGCGCATTGATGTTCAAACGTGCCGCTACGGGAACCCCTGATAAATTATTTAATAGCACAGGAACTTTCCTTTTTGATAGTGTTATGTTAGTAAAATTAGAACTTAACCCTGCATTGGCATTAATAAACCCATTATTCTATTATCCTAAACGAATTCCTGTAAGTAAGGAAACTATAGATTCATTCTATCAATATGACACTGTTGTGGAAAAACAAAGTACTATAATCAAATTAAAGAAAGAACGTGCCCATTGGATAACAAGAGATAGTTTGGATGCTGATGGAAACCCTGTAATTGACCCAGAAACAGCTGTAAAACTTCTTGTTTTAGTAAAAGTAGATACATTATATGACCTTGGTAGTGAACGAATAACTGCATATCCTAACCCTGGCAACCCTGGAGGAAGTTGGAGTATTGATGTAATGCTTTTGCGGGATTCATTAGATTGGTTGAAAGATTTAAGCCATTATAATATGGTTATGGACAGCATATATCAATATTTTAAATGGGGTTGGGTAAAGAACATACATAGTGCGGATTTTTCACCGTCAGGAGCTATATATCAGACAGATTTTGCAGGTAGCGATGAGGTCAAACGAAAAGTTATTATACCTACAATGGACTCGGTGACAAATCACAGAACATTTATTGATGTTGGGGATGACCCAGAACCTGGATTCCCTAATGGAAACGCATATATAACTAAAAACGATGACCCTGCAACACACGAACTTCTATATAATAATGTTCCATATTATTATAAAGTTCTTGCTTTTGATGAAGGTGATTTTCTGCAACCAACTCCTACTAAATTAAATGTAGGACTAAAAGGATTAACTAATTTAGTAGAAACAATTCCTTCAAGTGATAGAGTTAGTGAAAAAATTAACTTTGAAGTAATAAGCACTGAAGGAGTATTAGGTGGTTTATATGGCTTTGAAATGTTCTCTATAGATGAAGAAAGAGTAGCACAATTATTTGCGGGCGATACTCTTGAATTAGAATTTACGCCTGTAGCAGGTGGTGGTGTTGTCCAAATTAATCATGAGGCAACTATTGATAGTAATATGAAAACTGGATATGTCCCATTTGGAACTTACTCATTAGGTATTAAACTTACAAATGTAACAAAGGACATTAAATTATATGATTATCAAACCTCCCTTGAACTAAATCCTTGCTATCCACAACAGCAGACAACTTGGACAGACAATGCCGCATACAGAATGAATGCAGATTCATTAATAAATGAAGTGATAAATGGCAAGGAACATTTTGTTGATTTAGGAACTCCTTTTGGCAAACAATCATATGATGTAGTGTCAGTTAATTTTACGACAGGTGATTTCAGAGAAAACAAATTCTGTTATTCATTGGCAGAAGGAAATATGATGTGGGGAAATATAGGATTTTCATTTAATGCTGCCTTAAAACAATATGGTGGTGTATATAGAGGCGATTCTGTTGACTTTATGAACACAGATGTTACCACACTTGTTACCCCATTATATTTTTCTGGAACAAGTAAGAATGATAGAGTTTGGTGTCCTCTTACAGAAGAAGGGCAAAAAACATATGCGGAAAACAATCCTAATAGAATGCCTGTTTTAGGTGGTTACTATGGCGTAAACTTTAAAGGAAGAGGTTTTAGAGAAATTTATCCGCCAGAATTTATTTATAAGTATAATCAGTATATACGTTATAATGAGGATTTTTATTATACGAGGTTTGACAACGGACCTGGTGAATATATAGTAGAATTTTTACCTGGTGGCGAAGAAGAATTAGATTTAAGATGTATATATAATAATAATGAATCAAAGAAATTTAAAGTAAAATATTTAAATGTAAAAGTTACTGATACTTATTCATATAAAAGGGCAGCACCAGATGTACCTGGTGTAGATTCTGTTGAAATTCGTTATCCAGCAGATATTCCTTTTATGGAATTGCCGATTCAACCTTATCCTGGTTTAGAAATAGAACAAAATACATATAATATGAACTTCACACCATCACCATTTAATCTTAAAGTTCCGCCTAATGACCCTACAAAATACTATAGGAAATTTAATCTTTATTCAACGGGATACTATAGCAAAGCAGGAGAATTTAGTTGTAGAAGCAGAAAGCTTGGTAGTGTTACTAATGCAGATTTTAATAATAGATTTTTAATAGATGAAAACTTAGAAGGCAAATATGGAATAGGCAATATTCATTATATAGGAACACAAGGTAGATATTATTTATCAGTGGAAAATGACCAAGATACTATTGATTTTGTTCATACAATAAATATCGCGGGAGCGAATTTTGTGTTATCATACTTAAAACGTGGACTTAGGTCTAATGGAAGATTAGCAAATAATTTATATCTAAATGTTCCAACTGCTGATACAGTATATGGTAATGATTTCAGAGCAGGTGATAAAATAAAACTTATTACTTGGGGCGGTGTATCAGGTTTCCCTGAAAAGGGTGCTAAAGTTAGGTTCGCCGTTTCTAATCCTTATGTTCCATATACTGATGAACTTATGGATGAGATAAAGATTGTTCCTAATCCTTATGTTATAACCCATCAGAACCAATCATCGGCTTATGGTGGTGAATTATATTTTACTAAATTACCATCTGTTTGCACGATAGAAATATTTAGTGCATCAGGCGATTTAGTTACTACATTGAATCATAACGAGGCAATGGACGGCAGTCAAAGAGGTTTCCAAGTATATGATTTACTGACTAAAAATGGTCAAAGAGTTCAGAGTCAAACTTTAATAGCATTGATTAAAACTCCTGACGGTGCAATGACAACGAAACATTTTTCAATAATAGTTGGTGGTTTTAGAGTTATTGACTAATAAACAAACACTCAATCGGTTAGTTAATTCTAACCGATTGAGAATTTTTAATAATATTAATTCGGAGAAATATTTTATATGAAAATAAGATACATACATATATTATGTATATCATTATTTATAACTTCTACGCTTGGTATATATGCTAGTCCAGCGATAGGAGTAGGTATGGGTTCTGCCACAACAGAAGCATATGCAAAAGTAGGAATGTCAGGTGGACAATTCCTGAAAATTGCTCACGGAGCAAGAGGAAATGGTATGGCAGGAGCAGTATCTGCGATAACAGATGACCTATCCTCAATATTTTGGAATCCTGCAGGAATAGCAGACATTCCGTCATTATCTGCAGAGTTTGATTATACTCAATGGTTCGCCGGTCTGAACCATAACTTTGGTGCAGTAGGGCTTCCACTTGGAGATGGCTATTCATTAGCACTTCATTTCACCAATTTGTCTACTCCTGAAATGGAACGAACCACTATTGAAAGACCTGAAGGTCAAAATACATACTTCACAGCAAGCGATGTAGCAGTAGGGTTAACATTTGCAGGGTATCTTACCGACCAATTTTCATTCGGTATTACAGGTAGATATTTAAACAATACACTTGCAAATGCTTCTGCTTCAGGATTTGCTTTTGATGTTGGAACAAAGTATAGAACAGGCATACAAGGTATTGTGCTTGGTGTTTCACTTCATGGTTTAACTACCGAACTAACATATGAAGGAAATGAATTTAACAAAACCCTAAAAGTATATGATGCGGGTTGGCAAGCACCTTTAGATTTGAAAATGGTGCCAAGTCCGTTCAATATTCCTTTGCTATTCAGAGCAAATGTTGCATTTGATATCATCGGACAAAACAGAATGGGCAGATATGACAACGTTCTAAAAGGTGAAAACTATCAAACCAAATATAAACAAGAGCATACTCTTGTTGGTGCAATAGATTTCATTACTACGTCTGATTCACCTGAACAATTTGCTCTTGGTTTAGAATATGTTTGGAATGAACTTATTGCTGTCAGAGCAGGGTATAGAATTGGAAACGATGTCCAAGGAGTTAGTGCAGGAATAGGTATCAACTATTTCTCGGGCTTCTTTAATGGTAGAATAGATTATTCTATCTCTCCATTAGCATATAATTTAGGATTTGCAAATAGAGTTTCTGTTTATTTTGATTTAGGTAGAAATTAAAACACCAAAACTCCTAAAAACACACAGGCAGGACTTAATTAATAGTTCTGCCTGTTTTTATTATTATTATTTCATTATTTTACAGGTATTAAACAATACTTTTAAAATTTAACTGATTATTTTATTTATTATAGTGTGATAGTAGTCCATCAAGTATCCAGTTTGCTATTGCTTGTCTATTATTTGAATTTAGAAAACGTTGTTGGTCAGCGGGATTTTGCATATTACCCAATTCTATAAAAATAGCGTCTAAAGTAGTATTTCTTAATGTAAATAAATCTCTTGCCGATACCTTTCCTTTATAACCGCGTCCTGGTTGTGCTTTATTATATTTATGTTCTATCGTTTTTAGTAATGAATAATTAATTTTTTCGCTTGTTTTAGAACCCTCTCTATGATAAAAAAATATATCCACTCGTGCATCTTCGTTGCGTGAATCAATATGGATTTCAATTAATAGTTGATGAGTATATAATTTCTTATTTTTATTATAATAATCATTAACAATATCGGTTCGTTGTTTTAATCTATCAATTTGTATATTAGAAATGCTATCATTATTTATTAATACTTCATTTCCGCCACTTTTCAATATAATATCATCTCTTATGCCATCATTAGGATCCTGCACAATCATATATACATCAGCCCCATTATCACGTAAGTTTTTTGTTAACCGAAGAGCAACATCGTAAGCATATTCGTGTTCGTTTAGTTTATTGCCACTATAAATTGCTACTGCACCAGGATCAGGTCCGCCGTGACCTGGTATAATATAGAAAGCGAACCCTTTTAATTTTTTGCTTTTCAATTTATAATCAGCATCTTTTAATAGATATGAATAATCAATTTTTGGAGCAGTGTTATTTTTATCAACATTCTTTTTATTTGTTTCTTCTTTTTTTATAGTAGTTAAATTAGATTCTATTAGATGTAATTCAAATGGCACCCATAATTCTTTTGTATCTTGATATTTCCCTTTTTTTATATTTGAATTTTGGACTAACAAATTATATTCTTCTATTTTTTTTGCTGTAGAATAATCTATTCCCAATGTTGAACGAATAGTGTTGCCATCAAATTTAACAACAGAAATAGGAGCAATATATGTTTCATTTAACAATACACCACCATTTCTGTCAAATTTATCAGCATTTAGTTTTTGAAAATATTCTATATTTTTCAAGTTGCCTTGTAACTTATATTTTTTCAATAATTGCAATACTCCATTGCCTTTTTCAGCCACGATAGTTAATTGCTTTGCAGAAACATTGAAACTATATGTAATAAAAAAAATAGTAAATAATAGTTTTATTAATCTCATTTTAATTTAAAATTTACTAATATACAAAAAAAAAATATCTTTTTTAAATTATTATTTAATAAAACATTATTTTTGTAGTATGAAAAAAATGATTATATTGTTTATTTTAGTTATTACGAGTTATAATTCTGTTGCACAAAATCCACTTAATTATTCTGTTAATAGTTCTTCGGGTAGTAATTCAATAGAACTTAATTATAATGATACTATTTCAATAGATTATATTATCGGCGAACCAATTGCTATTAGTTCTTATCTTATTACTATTCCTTTAGCAAATCTTATAGATTCTTTTGATAATATATACCAATATGATACTTATTATTTTAAGATGTTTCCCAATCCTACAACAAACTATCTTATAATTTCATTACCTGTTACTGATAATTACGATATTGATTTGTTGGATAATGCGGGCAGAATTATAGGTAATGTTTATTCTGATGCAATTATTTCTGATGAAAATTATTATTTATCAATAGAGCGTTTTAATTTGTCTACTGGTTCATACTATATTCATATTCAATCAAAAAAAATTAATACACTTCTAAATTTTATAATACAAAAATAATAATATTGCTAAATATTTACAATATTATTATTCCCCTTCTCGCTTTAACCTTTCAGGATTTTTAATTTCTATAGGAGTTAAAGAAGGATTTGCTTCTTGAACAGGGGGTATCTCAGAAGGAGGTTTTATTTTTTCTCCTCTACTTCTACCTTTTGGAGTTTGACTTGCTGCTTTCCTTCTATCTTCGTCATTTCTTGCATCACTATCAATTTTCTTTTGTTGTTCTGCTTCTTCATTAGATACATCTACCCCTAATGCTTTTAACACTTTCAATGTAATATCATATTTGAAATTTACATATGGAAGTGGCATAGTGCTTTGGTCCCAAATAAAATCATATCTTTCTTTAGCAGCGATTTCTTGGACTGTTGCAAATATTTTCTCTTCTACGGGCTTCATTATATCGTTGATAATTTTATCATATTCATTATCAATAGCGGGGGAGAACTTTTCATTTGCATACTTTAATCTTTTAGTTTGCAACTCCTTTAATTCTTTCTCTGCTTTTTGCTTTTCAGTGTCAGACCAAACAAGCCGATTTTTGTTTATTTCAAACTGAAGTGATTCTTCTTTATCTTCCATAGATTTAAGTTCACGTTTCCATTCGTCTACCATTGTTTGACACCGCTGGTCTGCAAGTTTTGCATCAGGTAATTTTGCCCTAATCATATCAGTATTAATAAAACCTATTTTTTGTTGCGAAAATAAAGAAACAGATACAAATAAAAGCAACAATAATTCTGAAATTATAACAAAATATTTTTTCATAACTTTACAATTCAACTATATTCAATCACAAATATAACTTTTTTTTTGAAAAAAATTATATGTTAAAGTATTATTTGTAGAGTTTATTTCACTAAATATAGCAAGCAACATTTTAAATAATATCATATTCTTCTAATTTTCTATACAATGTTCGTTCAGATATTCCTAATAGAATAGCAACCTCTCGTTTTTTATTTCTATATTTTTTCATTGCGGTTATAATTAATTCTTTTTCCATATCTTTAATGGATGGTATGTCTTTATCAGAAAAATCAATAATATCGTCATTAACATTCTTATCATAATCAGCAATATAATTATTAATATTCATAGTATCTTTTTTAATATAGAGAAGAGCATCACCAAATTGTCCCAGAACTTGCTTAATACTGATGATGTCGGTTTTGATATCAAACAATGTGCGTAATATAAGCGAGTCATTACTCATAATTTCGTTACTATTACGAATATGAATTAGTGCATTTGTAGTTTCATAATTGTCGGCAGGTAAGTATTTATTTAGCATTTCGGTTGTAATAAAATCGCCTTTTTCTAAAGTAATAATTTTTTCTACAAAGTTTTTAAATTCTCTTATATTACCATCCCAATTCAGTGACTTCAATATTTTCAGAGCATCATGGCTAATACTATGATAAGTAATTTTATTTTTTTTGCATATTTCTTTAGCAAAATGGTTTAATAAGATAGGAATATCATCTACTCTTTCTCGCAAGGCAGGAAGAACTATATTTATTTGATTCAGACGATAATATAAATCTGCCCGAAACTTTTTTTTAGATACGGCTGCTGTAAGGTTTTTATTTGTTGCGGCAATAACTCTAACATTTACTTTATTTATTTTAGAAGACCCAAGTCGGGAATATTCGCCAGATTCTAAAACACGCAACAATTTTACTTGTGTTGTAACTGGCATTTCACCAATTTCATCAAGGAAAATAGAGCCATTATTTGCCGCTTCAAAAAAACCTATACGTTGTGTTTTAGCGTCAGTGAATGCTCCTTTTTCGTGTCCGAATAATTCTGATTCAAGTAATGTTTCGGGAATTGCTCCACAATTTACACTAACGAAAGGTTTATCTTTTCTATTACTTAAATTATGGGTAGCATTAGCAAAAACTTCTTTACCTGTTCCTGTATCGCCTGTAATAAGGACAGCAAGGTCGGTAGAAGCAATATCTATAAGTGTTTTTAGTGCATTTTTTATTTGTATAGATTGTCCGATAATACCAAATTGCTTTTGTATATCGGCTATAAATTGTTCTGTTTGAAAAGTAAAATCGTTCATTTCATAGCATTTAGTTCTATACAAAAATAAGAAAAAAAATCATTATTTTTGTAGTAATAATATATAATTTATAGAAATAAATGAGTAAAATTTTAATTACAGGAGGTGCCGGGTTTCTTGGTTCGCATTTATGTGAAAAGTTTCTAAAAGAAGGATACAAAGTTGTTTGTATGGATAACTTTTGCACAGGGTCACCTGATAACATAACCCATCTTTTAGCAAATTCAAATTTTTCTTTTATTAATTACGATGTAACAAATTACATACATATAGAAGGAGAATTGAATTACATTTTACATTTTGCTTCTCCTGCTTCTCCGATAGATTATTTGAAACTTCCGATACAAACTCTAAAAGTTGGTTCAATAGGAACACATAAGGCATTAGGACTTGCAAAACTAAAAGGTGCAAGATTATTACTTGCTTCTACAAGTGAAGTATATGGCGACCCGATGTTACACCCACAAAAAGAAAATTATTGGGGAAATGTTAATCCAGTAGGCATTAGAGGAGTATATGATGAAGCAAAACGGTTTGCCGAAGCACTAACTATGGCTTACAATAGATACCATAATGTAGAAACTCGTATAGTTAGAATATTTAATACATTTGGACCTAGAATGAGATTAGAAGATGGAAGAGCAATACCTGCTTTTATCACTCAAGCATTAGAAAACAAACCCGTAACCGTGTTCGGTGATGGTTCGCAAACTCGTTCCGTATGTTATGTAACCGATTTAGTAGATGGAATATATAAATTACTACTCTCAGATGAGGTTATGCCCGTAAATATTGGAAATCCTGATGAAATTACTATGTTAGAATTAGCAAAAGAAATTATAAAATTAACTAATTCTAAAAGTAAAATTGTATTTAATGAACTACCTTCTGATGACCCCAAAATTAGAAAACCTGACATAACTAAAGCCCAACAAATATTAAAATGGCAACCTCAAATCATCAGAGAAGAAGGTCTTTTAAAAACAATAGAGGACTTTAAAACAAGGTTAAGAATGTAATTATTGTTTATTACTTTATACTGATATTAATTCATATTTTTTTCATTATTCTTTTTTTTCATTATTATTATTATTTCTTTTTTTTTAATTATATTAATATTGTAATAAAAGATGAAGTGTATGAAAAAAATTAAACAACGCAACAAATCTAAAAAAAATTCTACCGATGTAAAAAGTTCAAAAAAAATTATTCTTTTTGGAATAATTTTCGGTGGAATATTGATAGCATTGGGAATAACCGCAGCATATCTGTTATCTCAATGATAAATTTTATTATTTTATTTTTGTCAATGCGCCTGTCGGGCACACTTCGGCGCACTTCCCACAGGCACTGCAATCAACGCCGCAGGAATCAATGCTGAACATCGGCTTGATAACCGTATCAAATCCCCTGTTCGCGAAGCCGAGGAGCGTTTCCCCGACTACTTCGCCGCAGATCCTCACGCATAAACCGCATAAAACGCATTTTTCCTGATTGTGCCGGATACAGCCCTGAATATCTTCCTGAATATGGCGGTTTACCCTGCCCCGGTATTTTTCCGGCTGCGCGTCATATAAATTCGCGTATTT
>Ga0082212_10005300_pt1 | contig 14725 bp, 15 predicted proteins | sample TergutNt197P3_FD_71548 | JGI IMG/M metagenome (GOLD analysis project Ga0082212, IMG submission 71548) | Neocapritermes taracua P3 segment gut microbial communities from Petit-Saut dam, French Guiana - Nt197 P3 | ecosystem: Host-associated > Arthropoda: Insects > Digestive system > Gut ... | reverse complement strand
TTTCATATTAATTTGTATACTTTCATATAATTTTTTTTATTATCTATATAATTTCATATTAATTTGTATACTTTCATATAATTTTTTTTATTATCTATATAATTTCATATTAATTTGTATACTTTCATATAATTTTTTTTATTATCTATATAATTTCATATTAATTTGTATACTTTCATATAATTTTTTTTATTATCTATATAATTTCATATTAATTTGTATACTATCATTTAATTTCATATTATGTAGATATTTTTATATTAAGAGTATATAGTCATATATTATTTTAATTAATATGTAAAAATCAATATAATCTTATTTAATTATATTATTTTATATTAAGAGTATATATTCATATATTATTTTAATTAATATGTAAAAATCTGTAAATTTTATTTAATTCTATATTAAAGTTTTTATATATTCTAAAACAGCTATAGCATCTTGCTTTTTAATATCAACAGTTTTCACAATAAAATCCACTAACTTCTCTTTTTTTTCTTCATCAAGGTTAGATTTACTTAAAATATTATGATAAGTTCTATTCGGGTAGTAAATAGATTTAGCTATTGAAATTATCTCATTTTTCTCATCATTATTAATAATATTATTTTCACTTGCTTCATTAAGTTTATAATCAATGTTAACAAGAGCTTCAGAGAGAGGTTCTCCACTAAAGTTATCAAATGTTAAAGCCACATCATCATCAGATTGAATGTTTCCATTGGCATATTCGTTATAAACATAACCAATTCCAACCATGCCCAAACTATCTAATTCAGAAGCTCTAAGAGCTCCCATACTACTTCCACCAACTACTATTATTCCTTTATCTATAGCTTCAAGGATTTCTTTATGAGAAACAGCAGGGCTTTGATGAAAAACCCCATCGATTATTCCAATAATATCTGGAGAATCATTAATAGCACTTAAAATATCTCCTCTTTTGATTGAAGGCCTATAATCAGCATTTAATATTTTAGATCCTTCTTCAGCTGATAAAGAAGGTCCTGTAAATATTATTATCTTTTTTTCATTCATTTTATCATTTAATGAACTTCTTTATTTATGATTTTTTTTATCATTTAATGATTTATTAATTTTAATAATTTTTTTATAATTAGTGAGTTTTTTATTTATAATATTTTTTTATTTTAATAATTTTTTTATAATTAGTGAGTTTTTTATTTATAATATTTTTTTATTTTAATAATTTTTTTATAATTAGTGAGTTTTTTATTTTAATATTTTTTATCATTTAATGAAATTAAGTTAAATGAACTTTTTTTATTTCAATGATTTTCATCATATTTAATCCAACGTTTCCCTAGTCTATCTGAATCAATTGCATAGTTTTCAGTTCCTGGAATAACTACTCTTACTACATTTACTCCGATTTCTTTTCTTGTTAAATCTTTAAAAAGAATTTTATCTATTCCATTATTTGTTAATTCTTTAGTAGTTATTTCAATATCTTTTTTAAGTGATGCAGTGCTTTTATCTTTTATATCACTAATATCAATTATATTTTCTTCAATTTCGTCTTCAAAATAGTGTTTGTTCATTTTTTTCATTCGAACATATCCTGCTTTTCGCATGAAAACTGCTCTAGAAGTATCTTCTCTAGTTCCATGAATTTGAGTAGCTCTACTTTGTGCCACTTCAGTTAAAGCTCTAAGAACTGCAATTTCAGGATTTAAATGAGTTCCAACTCCAAGTGTTAAAAGCGCAGGGTCTTGTAATATAGTATCATCAGCTGTAGCTGCAATTGTTGGAATATCAATATCTGCTGTTAAATCCATAAGTTTTATATCAATAGACTCTTTTTTAAACTTATCAAGAAGGCTATTGATTAATGGGTTTTCAAAGGTATCTATGTCTATTTCTTTTTTGTTTTTCTTTGTAAGTTCAAAAATGCTCCATGCATCTCTTTCAATTACTTCTAAGATTCCATGAAGAACGGCTTCTTCTAAAACATTTCCTGAAGCTAGTCCATTTGTATTTCCTTTAAAAATAGCGGTTGCAATTTGATTATTTCTATGTTTATTGTCATTATTTTGCTCATTATCCTTATTGTTTTGTTTATTATCTTTTTCATAATTATTATACTTATTATACTTATTATTATTTTCAGGATAATTTGATTTTGGAATATATGGGTGAAAAATTGCATTAGATGGAATATAGTATTCTTCTTCTGTTATTATATCAATAGCTAGGGTCCATTCTAATCTATGTTCTTTTTTGAAATCTAAATCTATTATTTCATTTGACAAGATTAAGTCATTAGGATTGATGAATTGTTCGCCATTCATTTCTTGAATAGTAGCTATTTTTGAATTAACTTCATCTATTTTTTGTTTTTCAGCAGAATATCTTTCAAATCCTTCCATCATAGCTGATGCCTTTGCTTGCTCCTTTGTTGCTCCTTTTCCAGCATATATGCTCACCCCTCCATCTTGAGCAGTTGGTCGGATAGCTGAGTATACTGGAATTCCTATTCTATCTAGGTGAGTTATATCTGTAAGGCGTGTTATTCCTGCTATTTTTAACTTATTTTCATAATTAGCTAAGGTTTTTGAAGGTTCAATAGCTCGGTGAGTACATGAAAAATAGTGAATTGGAATGTCAGAAAACATATTCATCATTATTTTATTTTTTTAGTTATTTATTCATTTTTTTATTGGTATTCAGTCATTTTTTTTTGATTGTTATTTTTTATTAATTAACTCAGATAGTTGAATTACTATTTAAAAGAAAAATCTTGTAAATGAGAAAAATACTAAAATTCCTGCTACTCCTGCAACTACTAACCAAATAAAAGGGTTCCATCTAAATACTTTAGCCCCATCAAGAATACCGATTGGTATTAAATTAAACAATGCTAAAAATGCATTGATTGAAAAACCTAATTTACTAGTTTGAAACAATATATATACCCACTCAGGTATCATTACCATTGGATTAAATAACAATTGGTAATATGTTAATAAGAAGATAGCTATAGCAAGAAATATTAATGATAATAGTATATTTGTTATTGGTCCAGCTACAGATATTATGCCATTTTCTCGATCAGTTAAGTACTGACCATAAATATGTACTGCTCCTGGAGCTGCAAATATAAACCCAAATGCTGAACTAATTAATGCGATAAACAATCCTGGAGTCCATGTTTTATACTCTGCCCAATAACCATATCTCATAGCTGTTATTTTATGAGCTATTTCATGAAGTATAAAACCTAATCCAACACCTACCATAACCATAGGCAATATATCAAGCACTCTTGTGAAATCTAACTGTGAATTAAGTATTGAAAATGCTATTGATATTACTAAAAATGATATGAATAAGTCTCTTATTTCATTAGAACTAAATTTAAACATATATTTATAATTGACCTTAAAGGTTATAAATTTTTCCAATATATTCGTATTGATTTTAATTGTTTTATTTTATTATTGAGAAAATGTTGATTTTGTTTATTTTTTTTAATATATATTTTATTGATTTTTTAGGGATAATAATTATTATATAAATATAAAATTATTAAAATTATTAAAAATTAGTTTTATTTTTCTAAATATAAATAAAATATATATCATTTTAGTTCTAAATATAATAATATAGATAATATGGATAATTTTATGAATAATATATAAATAATATTTTTATAAGTATATAATAATTTTTTATTAATTTTATAATTATAATTATAATAATATTATAATGATTTCTATAGTTATAAATAATATTTTTATAAGTATATAATAGTTTTTTATTAATTTTATAATTATAACAATTATAATGATTTTATAAGTTTATAAATAATTTTTTATTAATTTTATAATTATAATAATAATTTTATATATTATACTAATTTATTAAAAGTTCAATTATTCAATAAGAAAAATAATTTTATATATTTAATATTTAAAATTAATATTAATTTAATAATAACTAATATGTTGATAATATGAAAGATGTTATTAATAAATCAAAGGACAATATCTTAAAGGAAAAAAATTCAGAAGAAAAACAGACAAACATATCTAAATTCAAAACTTGTGAATTTTCTAAGGATAGTAGCTATGGATATTTAATAGCTGATACTGAATATTGGGAAATATTCTTAGCTCCTTCTCAAAGATATTTAGGAACTTGTGTTGTAAGTTTAAAAAGAGATATTGGAGAATTAAAAGATTTAAAAACAGAAGAATGGATTGATTTTGGCAACCTTGTGGAATCTATGGAATCAGCTAATAGAAAAATATTTAATGCAGATTTGTTTAATTGGAGTTGTTTAAAAAATTCAGTTTTCAGAAAAAAGAATCCAGAACCACATATTCATTGGCATTTTATTCCTAGATATGAAAGTCCAATTGTTTTTGAAGGTATGGAATTTGATGATCCTGATTTTGGATATTTTGCAAGAGCTATACATAAAAAAATTCCAGTCAATGTGAGAGAAAAATTATTAAAATTAATTAAAGATAATTTAATACTTAAATAACCATAGTTTTTTTATTAATTTATACACAATCTCAGTAACTTTAAAGTATATTTTTATTATATAGTTAATTGAAAGTATATTTTTATTATATAGTTAATTGAAAGTATATTTTAATTAATAAGATTATATATTAAGGTGTAAATTTGAAAAATGCCTCTAAAAATTATAAAAATCACTTTAGTAGTGAAAATAATAAAAGAATAGCTAATGTTCTAAATAGAATGAATGATAATGATTATGATGGAATGATTGTAACTGAATTTAACAACATTTTTTATCTTTCTAATTATAATCCTAGTAGTTTTGCTATATGTCTTTTAAAACAAGACCCTATTATTTTCACAACAGCTATGGATAAAGAGTTAGCTGAAAAAACATCTTCTATTCCAGTTAAAGACTTTAAATCGATTTCAGAATTAAAAAAAATATTTAAAGAGGAAAATTTAGAAAAAATAGCTATTGAAGGAACTCTTCCAATTGCATCATATAATAAACTTAAATCTGATAAAACAAAAAATGAACATTGGGATTTGATTACTCAGAATTTTTTACAAAAGGAAAGAATGATTAAATCCAAATCAGAGTTAAAAAATATTAAACATGCCTCAGAAATTGCTCATAAATCTTTTTTAGAATTAGATATTCGTGAAAAACAGGGAGAATATACTGATTGGGAAATAGCTTATGAACTCGGATATCTAATGAGAAGCAATGGTGCAGAAGATGAATCATTTGAATCTATTGTAGCTACTGATTCAAATACTTCTCTTCCTCATGCAAGATGTGAAAATAAAAAACTTGGAAACACTGTTTTAATCGATTGGGGTGCTAAATATAATGGGTATTGTTCTGATACAACTCGTACTATAATTGGTGATAATAGTAAAGAAAAAGAAATTTTTGATATAGTTCTTGAAGCTTATAACTGTGCAATAGCTGGAATAAAAACTGGAGTAAAAGCTTGTGAAATTGATAAAATAGCTAGATCAATTATTGAGGAATATGGTTATGGGGATAAATTTATTCACTCTACAGGTCATAGTATAGGTTTAGATGTTCATGAAAATCCTAGTATTTCTAAAAAAGATGAAACCCTTTTAGAGGAAAACATGGTTATAACTATCGAACCCGGAATATATTTAGAAGGAGAATTTGGTGTTAGAATAGAGGATACAATTATTGTTGGTAAGAATAAAGGGGAAATTATTGGAAATTTACCTTATGATATATAATTTTGCTTTCAATAGATTGTTTTTAAATTAATTTTATTATTTTTTTTTATTCATTGTTCTATTACATTATTTTTCATAGTTTTTGATTTATTTTATACTTTTTTTCACTTTTTTCACTTTTTTCATTTTTTTTTAATAATTTTATTAAAATTATTTTAATTATTATAATAATTGTTTTAGTTATTATTATTTTTATTATTATTTTTAATAGTTTTATTATAATTATTTTAATTATTATTTTATTTATTATTATTTTTATTATTATTTTAATACATTTTATATTATTTATATTATTTTTAATAATTTTCATATTAAAACAATTTTTCAAAAAGGAAGCAATTTTACTTATTTAGATAAATATTCACTTATCAAATAAATTTAACTATTTAACAACAAAATTGCTCTTTAAATATAGTAAAACTTATTAAATAGTAGTTAAATAATATTATTTAGAACATTAATCAATATTTCTTTAATATAGGATATTTTTCACTGATTACCCCATAATCGTTTATCCATAAATTCACCCAAAAAATTATATGATTTATTGATTGTGTTCTTAACATTTATGTAGATTGATTATATTATTATTCTAGATTAATTGTAGTTTTGTTGTTGATTAATTGTATTTATTGTAGATTAATTGTAGTTTTGTTGTTGATTAATTGTATTTATTGTAGATTAATTGTAGTTTTGTTGTTGATTAATTGTATTATTTAATGATATTTATTGTTCACATTTATTATCTATTTATGGTGTTATTATGGAATTAAAAGAATTATTAAAATATATTTCTCAATTTATCCAAAATAAAATTCCTGAAAAATATTTAACAAGTTTTCAAGAGATTTTACTTGGAAGTGGGATATTTACAATAGTTTCTGAGCTTTTAGCAATTATAATAATTTCTATAGGAATTTTAACTCTTTTATTTCTTATAATTGCATTGTTATTTGCTTTTGATATGGGGATAGCTATTTTTTTTGGGATTTTTATTCCTCCAGGGTTTTTGATTGGATTAATAATAGTCAAGTCTGAAAAAAGAGCTGAAAATATTGAAAAAGCAAGTCCAGATTTCTTGAGACAATTGGCCTCTATGCTTAGGGTAGGTTTAAGTTTTGAAAATGCAATGGAAGATTTATCAAAATACAGTTCAGGTCCATTATATGATGAGGTTAAAAGAGCAGTAATTGAGATGAAAATGGGTAGAGAATTTAATGAAAGTATTATAGCTATGGTTAATCGTTTAAAGAGTAAAAATTTAGAGAGGACCTTTAAAATAATTCTTGAAGCTCGAAAAAGTGGAGGTAGTTTAGCTGATATTATTGATGATGTTGCAAAGGATTTACGAGCAATTATAATTTTAAAAAGAGAAAGGCGTTCTAGTGTTATGATGGCAGTAATGTTTTTAGTGATTTCAGCTGTTATTGCTGCTCCATTTGCTCTAGGTATGACAGGAATTTATTCTTCATTTATGGGTTCTCTTGGAAAAGGAAGTGAACTTGTAGAAACTTCTAACATAGCTGCAGGAGCTTACATTGTTATTCATTCGATATTAGCTGGTTTTATCATTGGCCTAGTTATGTATGGTGATTTCAAAAAAGGAATTAAATTTTCTATTCCATTAACCATTTCAGCTTATACTGTGTTTTATATAGTAAGTAATTTTGGTGCAGTATTTTTAAATTTTTAGAAGTTCAAATTAATAAGTTCAAATTAACATTAGGGAGTAATATGTCTTTTATTATTTTTCATGAAATGATTTCTTCAATAAAAGCTCTTGATGAAAAGGGCCAAGCAAGTGCTGAAATGATTCTTTTAATAGGTGGAATGATTGTTATTGTTTTGTTAGCTATTTATTTTTACAAGGAATATCTATTAGGAATTGGAGAAGAAATTAATACTACTGAAATAGCTAAAGTGAATCAATCGATTGAAAATATATCTTTAAAATTTGATTAGAATAATTAATTTTTAATTCATTGTTAAATAAGTTGATGTAAAAAATACCAACAACTTTTTATAATATAAAAATATAAATAGTGATATAAATGGAAGAAAGATTTAGGATAAAAGATAATATTGTTATTTGGAAAGGAGATAATGGATTATGGGCTATAATAATAATGCCAGAACATATAAAGATAGATAATTGGCATGGTTCTCCACATATTCATACAAATGGTGAAAAGAAAGAAATTTCTATAAAAAATCCTTATAAAGTTTTATTAAAACTTAATATTCATATTAACCGTGAAAATAATGTTATTTTAAATAAATTAATAGATGAGTTGAGATAATGTATCAAATATGGCTTGTTCGAACAATGAAAGGAAAAGAAATTGTGGATGGGCATAAATCAAAGTATGGTTCATTAGAAAATTTAAAAAAAATACTAAAAGAAGATACTAAAAATCCCGTATTAATTCATAATTTAGAAGAATGGGAAGTTTATAAAGATAGGCTTGATGCTGATGTTAAAGAACGGAGGATTCTATTTACTGATGACTACCCTATTGGAAAAATTGAGTTAAAATTATTAAATTCCATTAAAACTGATAATCCAGAATCAATTAGAGAATTAGCTAGATTGGTAGGTAAAGATATTAAAACAGTACAACCAAAGGTGAATATGTTGGCTAAGGAAGGTTTTATAGAATTAAAAGATGGAACAAAAAATAATAAAATCCCAGTTTTCCCATATGAATCTATGGAAATAGTTATTGGAGAACCACCTATTCCTGAATAATTCTAATTTGCTGTTTAATAAAGTATAAATATAATTAATTGGAGGTGTAAGTATGCATCAGGTAAGAATGAAAAAAGCTATTAAAGGAAAAGATATTATTGATAGGCTTAAAACTAAATATGGAACATTGGATAACTTAAAAAAATTACATAAAGAAGGAAATCCTGAAGATTCTAATACCTGTTTTGATTTAGAAGAATGGGATGTTCATAAAGATGCTCTTGATGAAGATGTTAAAGAAATACGAGTACTTTTCACTGAAGAACCCCCATTGGGAAAAATTGAATTAGAATTATTAAATTCCATTAAATCAGATAAACCAAAATCAATTGAGGATTTAGCGGGATTAGTTGGTAAAGATATTGAAATTGTGAAAGATCGGCTAAATTTTTTAGCTGTAAATGATTTCATAGAATTAAAAGAATCTGTAAATGATAATTTAGTTCCAATTTTTCCTTATGAATATTTGCAAATAGTTATTGGTGAAGTTCCTATTTCTAAATAATCCTTATTATGCTATTTAATGGTAGTGGATTTTATGAAAATGTTAATTAATGGAAAATTTGAGGATAAAGAAGAAACTTTAAATGTTGTAAATCCTTACAATAATGAAACTGTTGATACAGTACCTATTGCTGATAAGGGGGATGTGAAAAAAGCTATAATAGCTGCTAATAAAGTTAAAAAAGAAATTCAAGATATGTCTTCTAGAAAAATTTCTGAAGGACTTTATTCTGCTTATGAATCTTTAAAAGCTGAAGAAAAGAAAATAGCTAAAATTATTACAGAAGAAACTGGAAAACCTATTAAAGATTCTCTTTTTGAAATGACAAGATCGGTTGAAACTTTAAAATTTGCTGCTGAGGAAGCTAAGCGAATTTATGGTGAAACTGTTCCTCTTGATGCAGGACTTGGTGGAAAAGGTTTCTTTGCATTTACTCAAAAAGTCCCTCTTGGTGTTGTAGCAGCTATTACGCCTTTTAATTATCCAGTAAATTTAGCTATTCATAAAATTGCTCCAGCCATAGCTGCAAAAAACACAGTAATTTTAAAACCTTCTCTTCAAGCTCCTTTGGCAGCTATGAGATTAGCTGAAATAATTGGCGTTGAATTTCCAAATGGTGTTATTAATACTATCACAGGTCATGGTGGAGAAATTGGAGAGGAATTGACTATAAATGAAGGTATTGATAAAATATCTTTTACAGGTAGTGTAGCTACAGGCCTTCTTATTTCTAATAGAGCAGGAATGAAAAAAGTAACTTTGGAGTTAGGAGGTAATGATCCATTAATCATACTTGAGGATGCAGATATTGAAAAAGCTGTAAATGCAGCAGTACTTGGATCTTATCTTTATTCAGGTCAAGTTTGTATGGCAGTTAAAAGGATTATTCTTGATGAAAAGATAACTGATGAATTTATTGAACTTTTCATAAAAGAAACTGAAAAACTAAATATCGGAAATCCAATGAACCCTACAACTGATATTGGACCACTTATAGATGAAAATGCAGCTAAGATGGTGGAACAATCTGTTGTTGAATCTCTAAATAAAGGTGCAAAGTTATTAACTGGTGGAAATAGGGAGGATAATTTCTATGAACCAACAATACTTGATAATATTAGTCAGGATATGAGTATAGTAATAAATGAAACTTTTGGCCCAGTCTCTCCAATTATTAGGGTAAATGGTGTTGAGGAAGCAATAGCTGCTGCGAATAATACCGAATTTGGACTTCAAGCTGGTGTTTTTACTGAAGGTATTCGAAATGGATTAAAATGTGCAAATGAAATCGAAGCAGGTTCTGTTTTTATCAACAAACAATCTACTTTTAGAACTGATAACATGCCATTTGGTGGCTTTAAAATGAGTGGAATGGGTAAAGAAGGAGTTAAATATGCAGTAGACGATATGACTAAGACAAAACTAATTGCTATGAATTTAAGATAGTAATATTCAATTGAATAGATTAAAATAGTTTTTATTTGAATAATATTTAAAATTGTTTTTATTATTAATAGTATTAAAAATATGGCTTTGATTAATAATGTAAAAAATAAAATATATAAAGATAAAATTTTTTAAAAAAATTAATAAAAATAAAATATATAAAGATAAAATTTTTTAAAAAAATTAATAAAAATAAAATATATAAAGATAAAATTTTTTAAAAAAATTAATAAATTGAAAATCCTGTTTTTTTTATTTTAAGAATCTGGATTTTCTAAAGTTAATTTTGAAAAATACACATTAACAGCCAATATTAGTCAAATAATCTTGAACTGTTAACCACTACTTGGAAGAAGAGGGATAATAGCATTAACAAAATTACTCATAGGCATGGTTTGCACCCAAACTTTTCCAGGACCAGTTAAAGTTCCTAAAAATAGTCCTTCTCCACCAACCAATATATTTTTAACCCCTTTTACTCTTTGAATATCAAAGTCTACTGTTTCATCCATTGCAGCAAGGTGGCCTTGATCGATGATTAATTTTTCCCCTTCTTCTAAATCATATTCAATAACGTCTCCATCAACTTCTAAAAAGACCATTCCATTTCCTGAAAATTTTTGAAGAATAAATCCTTCTCCTCCAAACAGACCAACACCTAATTTTTTTCTAAAATGCATTTCAATTTCAATATTCTTTTCAGATGCTAAATAAGCATTTTTTTGAGCAATAATTTTTTTAGATCCATCTAATTCTATTGGAATAATTTTTCCTGGAAAACTACTTGAAAAACCAATTTTCCCACTACCTCCTTCAGCAGTAAAGAAATTTAAAAAGATAGAATCTCCAGATAAAGCTCTGCCAAGACCTTTAAGAATTCCACCACCAGTGCTTGTTTCCATTTTTATATTTGAACTCATTAATGCCATAGATCCACTTTCATTTTTCATGGTTTCTCCATTAGCCAAATTACATATGACTATTGGGAAAGGTCCACCTTTAATTTCATATTCCATATTTTCAACTCCATATTATTTTTTTCAATTTATATAACTAAAATAATAATTATTTAACTTTACTCAAATATTAATATTATTTCATATAGTTTATTTTATTATTTCATATAATTTATTTTTGTATTGTTTTATAAATTATTTTTTATATATTTATATTATACATTAATAAATTTGCTATAGTATTACATAATCTTAATTACTGTTCAATAAATTCATATAATTAAATTATACAATAAATACATTCTGTAAAATAATCAATTATTACTATAAACTAATTAATGTTATTATTAACATAGTTACTAAATACAAATAAATTTTAATTAGAATAATATTTTATTAAATAATTTTATTAAATAATAAATATTCTAATGGATTAATTAAATAATATTTTTTTATTATTTCTTCTTAACAATTTTAAAAAGTAATATTTATATTATTATAAATCAAATATACTCATATAATTATTAACAATTATTTATTCTAATTATATTTTTTAAGCTTGAATAAACTTAGAGGTGTTCCTATGGAAACTGTAAATAGGAATCAAATTATACATGAAATTAATCAATTATTAACTGGAGGAGGTTTTGAAACTTCCCAAGTATACAATCAAAGTTGTTTTGATATGGCTGCTAGGAAGAAACTGCTTTTAATTCTTTTAAAAGTCTTAGTTAATATTGATAGTGTTAATGAATCTCATGTTCAAGAAATTAGAAAAGTTGCTAATACTTTCCTTGCATCTCCCCTTATTGTTGGATTTAAATCTAAAACACAGGTTCTTGAAGAAGATGTTGTTTATGAAAGACATGGGCTTCCAGTTATTGGGATTGATACTCTTAAAAATATAGTATTATATGATGAATATCCTGAATTTTTAGCTGATAGAGGAGGATATTTTGTTAACATTAATGGAAATGTTTTAAAAGAATATCGTGAAGAATACTCTCTTTCTTTAAAGGATTTAGCTGATTTAGCTCATGTTTCAAGAGAAACTATTTATAAGTATGAAAATGATCTAGTTCGAGCAAACCCTGAAACAGCTATGCTCCTTGAAGACATTTTAAATATGAAAATTACTATTGACATTGATATATTTGAAAATCCAAAAGAAATTCTTGATTTTAACATGCTTAACAGTGAAGAGAATATCAATAGTGAAAAGACAAAAGACTTATCTAATTTAGGGTTCGATGTTTTTGAAACTAAAAAAGCTCCTTTTGATGCATTAGCTATTGATAACAATTTGAATAATCGGCAAGGTGATGAATCTCCACTTATAGCTAGTTTAGAAAATAATAGGGCACCTAAAACTCTTCATAAAATGGCTATTAGTTTAAAAGATCTTTCTCTGATAACAGATTCTGAATCTTTCTTTATTATCAATAATAAAAAAATTAAAGAATCTTTAGATGGAATTCCAGTTATTAAATCATGGGAATTAAAAGAAGCAGAGGACTCTAAAGAATTTCTAAGATTAATAAAAGAAAGAAGGCATAATTAACCTTTATTTTTATATATTATTTTTATTTCTTATCTTTATATTATCTTTTAATAACTCTTTAAATTTGTAAATTTCATTGTTCTTTTATATTAGAGGAATTTATATGAATTATGAAAAAACTAAATTCTATTTCCTAAAAGAGGACTGTTTAACCGAATTTGGGTATGAAAAAGGAAATGAAATATATACTCATTCTAATAATATTCTTGAAGATATTTTAAAAGAAAATGATTATATAGAAAATAAGAAGATAAGAAAACACCTATCCACACATTTATTTCCAATAATTTCTTATTATTTAACATTAGAAAAATTTGATTTTTCAAAAAAAGAATCTTACAAGCTATCATATAAAGAAATTCAAAAATTAGGAAACCTTAAGAAAAAAAGGAATAAAAAATTAATGAAGATTCCTTTTTTTTATCATATAATTAAATTAGTAGCAAAATGGTATATTAATAGTAAATGGCCTGAAGAAGGTTGGAAAACAGAATGGTTAAAACAAGATAATGATGAAATTCATTTCAGATTCCATGATTGTGTTTATTTCACTTTAACGAAAAAGTATGGATGTCCTGAAGTTTGTAAACTATTTTGTAGTGAAGATACCATTTCTCATTCTGGATTTTATCCTAAAATGATTTTTGAAAGGAAAAAGACTATTGGTTTAGGAGATAAATACTGTGATTTTCATCTTAAAAATGGAAATAATATAAAATAATATAAATGTAAAAATAATATCTTAGTTAAAAAATATAGATTTTTTATTTTTACACATTTTTATAATATAATTCACTAATTTAAAATATTCAATAATTTTTTATACAATTTAAAATACAATTTTTAAAATATTTTTATAAAAAATTTAAAAAGAAATGAAAAAAGTAATATTGTTAGCAATATTTTGCGTTATGCCGTTTTTTGTCTACACACAAAAGACTGTTAAGAATCCTCCTGTTTACGTAGATAACAAAGGTATTATGCGTTGGTCTGATACAAGGCAGGAAGCCTCCTTTTACGGGGTTAATTATGCAGTGCCGTTTGCTCATGCTTATCGTGCCATGAAATATACAAATCAGGATCACAAAAAGGCAATCGATAAAGATGTATATCACTTTGCCCGTCTTGGCTTCAATGCTTACCGTATTCATGTCTGGGACAAAGAAATTTCCGATAAAGCCGGGAACCTCATCAAAAACGACCATTTAGATTATTTTGATTACCTGCTTGCTAAATTGAAGGAACGCAATATTAAAATCGTATTAACGGTTATGCGGATGAAGGACAACGGTTATCCCGAGCCGGATGTCTGGTACGGCGGTTTTACCGACTATTGGGGAACAAGAGAGGGACATCTTAATCCCGAAGCGATAGCCGCCCAGGTGAATTTTACCCAACAGTTTGTCAAACATGTGAATCCTTATACGGGTGTTTCGTATGGGGATGATCCCGACATCATTGCTTATGAAGTTGACAATGAACCAAGCCATTCGGGAACAGCCGAACAGTTGCGTTATTATATAACAACATTGTTAGGCGCTTTTAAAGCCGCCGGTAATAAAAAACCCGTTTTCTATAATGTTACGCATAATCTCCAGTATGTGGATTCGTATTTCCTTACGGCTATTGACGGAGGCACTTATCAATGGTATCCGACGGGGCTTGTTGCCGGTTTTGAGCGCAAAGGCAATTTCCTGCCACATGCAGACGAGTACAATATTACTTTTCGTGATGTGAAAAACTTTGATAAAAAGGCAAAA